>Ga0187846_10002097_pt1 | contig 11068 bp, 9 predicted proteins | sample TC_taG_FD_161473 | JGI IMG/M metagenome (GOLD analysis project Ga0187846, IMG submission 161473) | Biofilm microbial communities from the roof of an iron ore cave, State of Minas Gerais, Brazil - TC_06 Biofilm (v2) | ecosystem: Environmental > Terrestrial > Deep subsurface > Cave > Wall biofilm ... | reverse complement strand
TGTGCGCTCTGGTTCGGCGTCTTCGCGCCGGCCGGCACGCCGAAGGCGATCGTCGACCGGCTGAACGAGGCGTTCGTGCAGGCCGTTCGCAGTCCGCGCTTTCAGGAACAGTTCCTGAACGTCCAGGGGTTCGACGCGGTCGGCAACTCGCCGGCCGAGTTTGCCGATTTCCTGAAGGCCGATCGGGCGCATGCGAGACAGGTCGTGCAGATGACCGGCATTCGCCTCGAGGAAGCGCGGCCGCGCTAGGCGCATTTCATTGGAGGAGGAGCATGACTACCGTTCCCGGCCAGGATGGCAAAGTGGGTTGGGCGTGCTGCCTGCCGCGGCGCGGCTTTCTCACCGGGCTCGCCGCGCTCGGGGCGAGCGCACTCATCGGCGCAGGCGAGTCGGTGGCACAGGCGCCCGCCGTGGTTCGCAAGCCGTATCGCGTCGATGTCCATCACCACCTCATCCCGCCGGGCTACATCGAGGAAACGGCCGCGCGGCGCGCGGGCTCGCCCGTTAAGTGGTCGCCCGCCATGTCGATCGAAGACATGGACCGCAGCGGCATCGCGCTCTCGATGGTGTCGCTCATCCAGCCCGGCGTGTGGTTCGGCGACATCGCGCAAGGGCGTCGTCTGGCCCGGCAAAGCAACGAGCATGCGGCGCGGATGCGCAGCGACTATCCGGACCGCTTCGGCAGTTTCGCCACGATCCCGCTGCCCGACGCCGAGGGGAGTCTGAAGGAGATCGCGTACGCGCTCGATACGCTGCAGGCCGAGGGCATCGGCCTGATGACGAGCTACGGCGACAAGTATCTCGGCGATGCGGCGTTCGCACCGGTGTGGGAGGAGCTGAACCGGCGCCGGGCGGTGGTGTACACCCATCCCCTTACGCCGGCATGCTGCGCAAGCGTCGGAACGGGCTTGCCGCCGGGGGTGATCGAATACGCGACCGATACCACCCGCACCATCGCGAGCCTCGCGTTCAGCGGCACCGCGGCGCGTTACCCTGACATCCGCTGGATCTTCTCCCACGGCGGCGGCACGATGCCCTTTCTGCTTAGCCGCTTCACCCGCGAGGAGGCGGCCATGAAGGACCGGCCGAGCCGTCTGCCGCAGGGCGTGATGTACGAGCTGAAGAGGTTCCACTACGACACGGCTCAGGCCAACCATCGCGGGGCGCTGGACGCGCTGCTGCAGATCGTTCCCCCGTCACAGGTGCTCTACGGCAGCGACTTCCCGTTCCGCCCCGGCGCCGAGGTGAACGAAGGGCTGGCCGCCTACCCCTTCGGTGCGAGCGACCGCCGTGCCATCGAGCGCGACAATGCGCTCCGGCTTGTCCGGCGACCGACCGCGTGAGCGCGCCGCCCGCCGCGGGCTATCCAATGGTGCTCGACAAGGACGTCGGCGTGCCGATGCGCGACGGCGCCCTGCTGCGGGCCAACGTGTTCCGGCCCGATGCCAGCGGCAAGTTTCCGGTCCTCATGACGCTCGGGCCGTACGGCAAGGATGTGCACATGAGCCAGTTCATGCCCGAGGCGTGGGAGGCGCTGCAAAAAAGACACCCCGAAATCTTGCACGGTTCGTCGTGCCGATACCTTGGCTTCGAGACCCCAGACCCCGAGCGCTGGGTCCCCGACGGCTACGTGCTCGTCAAAGTGGATTCGCGCGGCGCCGGCAAATCGCCCGGCAGGCTGGACGTGAACTCGCCGGCGGAATTTCTCGATTTCTACGACGCGATCGAATGGGCCGGCACGCAGCCGTGGAGCAACGCCAAAGTCGGCCTGCTGGGCATTTCCTACTACGCCGCCGGACAGTGGATGATCGCCTCGAAGCGCCCACCGCATCTCGCGGCAATCCTGCCGTGGCAAGGCGCCTCCGATTTCTATCGCGACCGCACGCGTCAAGGCGGTATCTTCGGCAGCGGGTTCACCCATCGCTGGTGGCAGCGCAGCGTGCTGCGTAACCAGTATGGCAATCCGGAGTGCCCGTTCACCGACATCGACACCGGCGCGCGCAACACGGGTCCGGCGAGTCTCACGCCGCGGGCGCTGCGGGCCAACCGGGCAGACTACGTCGCCGACATCCTGGCTCACCCGCTGGACGACGGCTGGTATCGGGAACGCAGCCCGCGCCTCGAACACGTCGCCATTCCGGCGCTCGTGGTGGCGAATTGGGGCGGGCTCGGCCTGCACCTGCGCGGGACGATCGAGGGCTACTTGGGCATCGCCTCGCCGAACAAGTGGCTCAAGGTGCAGTCGGGCTCTTACTTCCTCACCTTCCTCTTGCCCGCAAGTATCGCGCTGCAGAAGCGGTTTTTCGACCGCTATTTGAAGGGCATCGACAACGGCTGGGAGGCGGAGGCGAGGGTGGAAGTCGCAGTTCGCGCGCCGGGGGACACGGTCAAACGATCGATCGCAGACACCCAGTGGCCGCTCGCCCGGACGCGATGGACGCGTTTCTATCTGGATGCAGCCGACGCGAGCATCGGCGCGCAGCCACCGCGCCGCGCGGCGAGCGCAGTCTACCCGGCGATCGGCGCCGGCGTCACCTTCAACACTGCGCCGCTCGCGCGCGAGATGGAGATCGCTGGCCCGATCAAGGTCCGACTGTGGGTTTCTTCCAGCACCGACGACATGGATATCTTCGCGACGCTGCGCGCTTTCGATCCGCAGGGTGACGAACTTTCCTTCTTCAGCGCAACCGAACCGAAGTCACCGGTCGCGCAGGGCTGGCTGCGCGTATCGCAGCGCAAGCTCGATCCCGCGCGGTCGACCGAGTACCGCCCCTACCACCGGCACGACGAGACGGAGCTGCTGCGGCCGCACGAGGTCCATGCGGTCGACGTCGAAATCTGGCCGGCGAGCCTCGCGCTGCCCGCCGGGTATCGCCTGGCACTCACCGTGCAAGGCAAGGACTTCGAACGCGCGGACGCGCGCGGGCCGCAAAAGGGGTCCGGCTGGTTTCTGCACGACGATCCGGTCGACCGGCCGGCCGAGAAATTCGCCGGCAGCAACGCCGTTCATACCGGCGAGCGGCATGAATCGTATCTCCTGCTGCCGGTAACTCCGGCCGCCGGCGCATAGGCCGCTTCGGAGCCGCGCGCCGCGCCTCGTTGCCTTGACGGGCAGTACGATTGGGCGTCATAGCGCGCGAGACAACCCGACTACAGCCGCCGACGGCGCCACGCGCTCACCGCATGCCGGAGCGGACGTGATACAAGGGCAAACCGTCCGGACGCTCCAAATTCAGGTGCGAGACGCGAGGAGATTCGAAATGAATCGGGTGCTTGCCCGCAGCGCGTTGGGGGCGCTCGCGCTCGTCGGCGCGTCGTCGGCGCTGCTCGCGTCCGCGCAGGGCTTTCCAGCGGCGCCGATACGCATCATCGTTCCTTCGGTGGCGGGCGGCGTGCTCGACGGGCTGGTGCGCGTCGTAGCGCAGCAGGTTGCCGCAGCGATCGGCGAACCGGTGGTGGTCGAAAACCGCCCAGGCGGCAACAGTGTGACGGCTATGGTCGCCTGCGCGAAAGCGGCACCTGACGGATACACCCTGTGCGCGGCGGCCGCAGACGCCCTGTCGTACAACCCCCACCTTTTCGCAGAGCTGCCGTACGACCCCGACCGCGATTTGACCCCGGTCATCCAACTCACCACCATTCAGGGCGTAATCGTGGCGCGGGCGGACGCGCCGTTCGGCTCGATCTCGGAGATGGTCGCTTTCGCCAAGGCGCAGCCCGGGGTGCTCAATTGGGCGACGCTGGGTCCGGGCAGCATTTCTCGGGTCTACCTCGCATGGATCAGGCACCAGACGGACGCCGACATCACCGATATCCCGTACAAAGGCGTCGCTCAGGCCGTTCCCGCGCTGCTCGCGGGAGAAGTTCATCTTCACTATGTCGGTTTGGGCTTCGTGTTGAATCAGATCCAGGCGGGCAAGCTGAAGCCGCTGGCCGTTACCGGGCGCCGGCGCTCACCCATCCTGCCTGAGGTGCCCGCGCTCGAAGAAACAGTGGGGGATCCGGCGTTGACCAGCTATTTCGGCGTCTTGGCGCCGGCCAAGACCTCCAGACCGATCGTCGACCGGCTGAACGCAGAATTCGCCACGGCGCTGCGCACACCCCGCGTTCGAGAGTTCCTCACGGCGCAGACGCTGGAAGCGGCAGGCAACTCGCCGACTGAGTTCGCCGAATTCCTCCACGCCGACCAGGCCAATGCCGGACGCATTCTCAGGACGATCGGCGTGGTAACCCGCACCGCGCGCCCCTGAGCATCGCTCACGCTGCCGTTGTTACCTCACCGCCGAGGGCGTGAGCGATGTGGCTTGCAACAGAGGAAAAGAAGCGCGGATGAGCGCGACGATCCGAAACGCGCCATGAACAACGTGTCTTCGAACTCCCGCTCGCCGGCGGGCAAGTGCGCTCCCCGCGCGCCGCTGATACCCGAACCCTTGGGATAGCACGAGGGATGAACCACGTTCAGGCGAGCCTCATCTCGCGCCGCGCAGGAAGCGCTGTTAGCGCCGTGAAAATGGGTCGCGCCAGTTTCGCCACTCGGCGATGACGTTCAGTCGACTTCGAGATCGGCACTACCGCCATCCGGCCGATCGACGAGCCCAATCAGGAGTTGGTAGCAGATCAGGGTTGGAAACAAGACCAACGCCAAAACGACCACCATGATCCTGACCGGCGCCACGACAAGCTTTCCCAACAGTCCCGTGCGTGCGGTACGTCCGGCCAGCGCACGATGCCGCATCACGTTGCTACAGTTCCCGGCGTGGGCGTGAGCGGCAATCCGTTCTGGTCGGCCTTCACTAGCACCTCTGTGTTGGATCTAGCTTTGTCCAACGGTACGCCTTACTTCGCCACACGACTGCTGCGGCCGGTCACGTTCGGGCGGCGCGCTCAAGCGCAAAACACGCCGTCGCCAAAGAGACTAACGCTTATCGCAGGGCACGGAGGACGTGCACGCTGCGGCCGCGTGCAAAACCACCGCGGTTTGACGAGGTGTCACAGTCCGGCCGGCGCGCTCGCGGTCACCACTCGTGCGTGGGCCACGTCGACCGGCCATCTCGAGGCGCAGGAGTTAAATTGTGTCGCGGCAATGGCGTCCACTCACGGGCCAAGGTGGCTGGCCGTTTCACCTGATGTCATGGTGCGGTCCCCGCGAACGGCGATTGCATTGCCGCAGCCGACGCGCCGATCAGGCGCTGTGGCCCGCGATCATCTGCTGGTCGTGAGCGCCCCGGCTTATCTGCGGTCAACTCTCGCCGAATGATCCATGGCGACCTTGGCCGGAGGCGAACGCGCCCGCCCCGCGAATGGCCTCCTCCATCGCCGCCGCGCCGTTCAACCATTCAAGCTTCAGCGCCTCACCCACGGCAAGGCCGTGCGTCTGGTAGGCCGACTGGCGGTCCGCGCGCACGGCGCCCTGCGGGAAGCGCGCGATCTCGTGCGCGAGTCGCTCCGCTTCCTCGCGCGCAGCACCGCGCGGCACGACGCGGTCGGCGAGGCCGATGCGATAGGCCTCCTCCGCCGTGACCTTGCGCCCGGTGAGGATCAGATCCATGGCACGCCCCATCCCGACGATACGCGGCAGCCGCACCGTGCCGCCGTCGATGAGCGGCACCCCCCAGCGGCGGCAGTAGACGCCGAAGTACGCGTCTTCTTCCATGACGCGCATATCGCACCAGAGCGCGAGCTCCATGCCGCCCGCGACCGCGGCGCCGGCGACCGCCGCGATCACCGGCTTGTCGAGCGCGAGCCGCGACGGCCCCATCGGCCCGCGCGGCGGCGCCGCCGGTCCGTCCGGAAAATCGAGGTTCAGCTCCTTACGCGCATCCTTGCCCGCAAGCGATGCCCCGTACTTCAAGTCCCAGCCCGCGCAGAACGTCCCGTGCGAGCCGGAGAAGACGCCTACCCGCGCATCCGAATCGCGGTTGAATGCCTCGAACGCAGCCACTAGCGCGTCGGCGGTCTCGGGATCGACTGCATTGCGCGCGTTGGGCCGCTCCATGATCACCGTGGTCACAGGGCCGTTCTTCTCGACATGGACCGACATGGTTTCCCCCTTGCAGCTGGCGGCGCCGCTAGGACGAGCACCGGCGGCGGCGCGCAGACGCTGAAACGCTCATCGATACACCGTTGCGGAGATCTACAGTGCCGACTTGATCGAGCCGTCAGTTCCGGTCAGTGCTCGCTCTCGATCCGCGCACCGTGGGTTCGCCCACCGTCGAAACGCTATCACACCTCCCGCCGCGGTCTCACTCGGGCGCCGGTCAACCGCCGCGCGCTGCTGTTTGGCTGCGCCTTCAGTCGATCGTGATTCACTTGCTCGCGGATCACCCTGCGCCAACGCCCGAGGCCGGTGCGTACCGTGATCGGCTTGGCGGGACAGGTCGCGGGCCGGAGCCGCCGTTGCCGCAAGCCGCGAGCATGGGAAGCAGATCGCGCCGGCGCCTCATTGCCCGTGTCTTTCATCCATCGCTGCCTGGCGCGATGGCCAACACTCTAGGTGTACGCTACGCGCTGGCCGCGGGTAGGCGGCCCGGACACTTGCGGCGCCATCGAACCAGCGATGCAGAGGAGAGCCATGAACAGCGGGGCAATTCAGGTCAGGGGCGCGGTGAAGGGCGGGCGGGCGGTCGTTGGGGCCTCGCGCTCGACCCGCGAGCGCGTGAGCCAGGAGGAGTGGCAGCTGCGCTGCGAGCTCGCTGCCGCGCATCGCCTCGTCGCGCACTTCGTGTTCGTGGACATGACCTACAACCACATCTCGGCCCGCGTCCCAGGTGAGCCGAATCACTTCCTGGTCAAGGCCGACAACGTATTTATGGAGCAGGTGAGCGCTTCGAACCTGGTCAAATACGACGTCGACGGCAACCAAGTCATGACGTCCGACTACCAGGCGAGCCCCGCCGCCTACAATGTTCACGCGGCGGTCTTGAAGGCGCGACCGGATGTCGTCGCGGCCGTGCACACGCACTCGCCGGCGAACCTCGCCGTGTCGGCGCAGAAACACGGCCTGTTGCCGATCACGCAACAGGCAATGCGCTTCTACAACCGCATCGCCTACTATCCGAATGAGGCGGACGACACCACCCGCGAGGGCGCGGGCCGGATGGCCGCGGCGCTCGGCGACAAGTGGGTGATGATCCTGGAGAACCACGGCGCCCTCATCTGCGGCGCCACGCTGCCGGAGGCGTATATCTACCACCACTTCTTCGAGCTCGCCTGCCGCGCACAGGTCGGCGCACTCGCCGCCGGAGTCGAGCTCATCACGCCCGCGCCGCCGGTGTGCGCGGCGCGCGCGAAGAAATTCGGTCGCATCGGTGCTTACGACTCGACCAGCCGCGATTGGGTCGCGAGCATGGCGTTGGTCAAGAAGCTCTACCCCGACTACCAAGAGTAGATCGGTTCCGGCGGGCGCTTTGGCGGCAATGGCATCGCGGACCGAAAGAGGCGGCGCCCGACCGCTGTCGGAGAGTGCCCCCGAGGTCGCTCTACGCGATGATGAGATCGAGTTCGTCGCCATTCGCGCGCAAGGCGCCGGCGGCCAAAACGTCAACAAGGTTTCCAGCGCCGTACATCTGCGCTTCGACATCGGCGCCTCCTCGCTGCCGCCAGCCATCAAGGCGCGGCTGCTGAGCCTGAGCGATCAGCGGATCAGCTCGGACGGCGTGGTGGTGATCAAGGCGCAGCGCCACCGCAGCCTGGAGAAGAACCGCGCGGATGCCCTCGCGCGGTTGCGCGACCTGGTCGCGAGCGCGGCCGTCACACCGCGAGCGCGGCGGCCGACCAAGCCGACGCGCAGCTCGCAGCGCAAGCGCGTCGAGAGCAAGGTGAAACACGGGCAATTGAAAGCGCTCCGCCGGCGCGTCATCGACTAGCGCGCGCGCTTCAGCGCGACAATGCGTCGTCGAGCGCAGACACGAGCGGCCCGATCTTGGGTGGACTCGCCTCCAGACCAACCGCCACCCCGAGCTGCTGCAACGCCTTCGACGACACCGGCCCCACCGACGCGATCAGCGTGCGGTTGAGGCCGGTCCGCAGCCGATCGGCCCGGCCGAGCCGGTCCGCCACGGTGAACAGGTTGTGGACCTGTGCGGCGTTGGTGAACACCACGGCGTCGATCTCGCTGCGGTCCAGGGCATCCATCAGCTCGACCAGCGGTCGCGTGTCCTCCGGCAGCGACCAGCGATAGGTCGGGACCTCGATCACCTCCGCGGTCATCGCAGTGAGCGCCTCTTCCAGCTCCACGTTGGTCACCCCGTAGCGCTGCACGATCACCCGCTCGCCCGCGAGCGGGACCGCCTGCAATGCCTCCCACACCTCGGCCGTTGTGAACGGCTCCTTGGCGCTGCGATCGATGCGCACGCTGCGCGCGCGCAGCGCCGCGGTCGGCTTCGGGCCGCGCACCACGACCACCATCTGCGCCAGGAGCCCGAGCAGCTTGTCGGTGAGGCCGAGCGCATCGGTCGCTTTGAAGAGCGCCTGGGTACCGACCCCAGTCTGGAATATCGCAACCTTCGCCGGCCGCGATTCGAGCTCGCTCACCAGCTTGGCGATATACGACTGATCGACGTCCGGCACCTCGGCGAGCGCCGGCGCGTGGAACGGCTGGCCGCCGCGCTTGCCGATCAGCTCGACCATCTGCTGGCCGAGCCGGCTTTCCAAGATTGCCACTCTCTTAGCGCGCATGAGCGGAGCGGGGGGCGCGGCGCCGCTAGAAGGAGAAGCTCGATCCTACTCGGGCTAGCCCCCGGCCGGGAAGTAGGTGCGGCTCACATAGACCAGGATCCCGAGCAGCACACCCCCCAGCCCGAGGCTCCATCCGATCAGCTTCTTTTCGATCGGGAGCAGGGGCTCGTAGGGCATCTGCCGCATTTCCTCGCCGACTTTCGGTTGCTCGTCCATGGCTTGCCCTCCGTGTGATCAGCCGGCCGCGAGCGGCGGTTTGACGCCGGCGAAGAAGATGAACGAAATGACTAGACCGACCCAGATCACGAAGCCGAAGAGGCACAGCACGTAGACCGCCGCCAGCCTGCCGATGCCTTCCTCCCACAGCCGCTTGAAGTCGGTCATCACGCCGATGGTGAAGAATGTCATCACGAAGAAGATACCGCGCAGCGCATTCGCCTCGCCCATCGCCGCCTTGATTTTGGCCGCAAGCTCGGGCGTCGCCCCGAGCGCCATGACGAGGATCACCACGAAAGTGAAGACGTAGCCGATGATGAATTTCGGGAAGCGCTCCCAGATCTCCCCCACCTTCGCCTTGTCGCCGGCGCGCACTTCGATGTAGTTGGTCCAGATGTAGGCGAGGACGAACGCCCAGATGCCGATGAAGACGTCGATGAAGATTTTCACCGTCGCCGTGGTGCCGAGAATCCAAGTCTTCTGGTAGTTGATGCCTTCCGCCGCGGTACTCGCCAGGATCAACGATTCGGTGATGGCGCCGCTCGCCACCGCCGCGCCGTCGGTCTTGACGGCCAGTCCCATCCACGCCGCCGCGACCATCGGTTCGTGGCGCAGGAACGCGTCCGCGGCGAACGGCAGGATCAGCAGCTCGACCACGGCAAAGATCACCACCAGCGAGGCCACCATGATCGGCACCACTGGCCGGGCGCGGATCGCGCTCCCGGTCGCGATCGCGGCCGAGACGCCGCAGATGGCAATGCCGGAGGCGAGCGGCGCCGCCCACTCGCGGCTGAACTTGAACCACTTGCGCGCCACGAAGTAGACCACCGCCCAGTAGATCAGATACGCCTCGATGATCGCCGCGAGGCCGCGGAACATGAGCGAGGTCGCGAGGCCGAGCTTCTCGGCCGCAGTAATCCCGAAGAAGCCGCCGAGGATGACGATCGCGGTCTTGATGTACCACTCGGGCCGCACCGCCGCTTTCATCCACCCGGCGAAGCCGGGCAAAAAGTTGCCCACGATCAGGCCGACGATCAGCGCGACAATGAAGCCGCCTTCGCTGGTCAGTCTGAGCGACCAGGCGATGTTGAACTTCTGCATGTCGGCCGGAGTGGTCACTGCGAAGCTGGCGTAGCTGCCGATGATCCAGCAGAGGTAGCTCAGCCAAAACACCGCGGTGAAGCCCAGCGCGAAGCGCTTGACGTCGGTCTTGAGCGCCGCCGCGCCGGCCGTCATCACGACGAGCAGCGCCACGTAGGTCGCAACCAGCGCGCCGATCCCGCCGAGCCCCGCGTAGGCCTTGGAGACTGGCGCGAGGGCCTTGGCGAGGTCGATCCAAACGCTCGTGGTGACCGCCCACCCCAGCACGTCGGCGCCGACGAGCACGCCGAGCGAGAGCACGAAGACGAGCAGCCCGATCCACACCGACAGCCAGTCTTCGCTGATGCCGTGAACGGTTTGGTTCATTTGCCCCCCGCGCGAGATGAGCCGGAACGTCGAGCAGACGTTACCGGCCCGCCTGCCAAACCGTAACGAACTTAGGCTTTTTTGGTTATAGCCGGGCGGAATGTACAGCGCCGCCCGGGCCGGGCAGAATCGGCGCCGGTGAGGATGGCTGCTTGGGGGCTCCCGGCGTCGAGCCCGCGGCCGGGATGACCGAGGAGCGCGCGTCGTTTCAGGCGGATCGTGAAACAGCCGCAATATCGAATAGGATGGCGACCGCCGCCGCGCCAATTGAAAAACCGACTACCGGAGGCTTGCCGATGGAAGGAGCGGGACGCGTCAGACGCGTGGTCACCGGCCACGATGAGCATGGCAAGGCGGTCGTCATTGCCGACGGGCTCGCGCCGGCGATTCACACCAACCCGCTGCGGCCCGGACATTGGACGACCGATGTCTGGCGCACGGGCGCCACGCCGGCGCCCATATCGGGCCACGCTGCCGATCCGACCGGTGGGCCACGCAAGCAGTTGCCGCCCAAGAGCGGCACCGCCGTGCGCATCGCGGACTTCCTGCCTGAATCGGAGGCGCTGCGCAGGCTCGACCCGCAGTCAGCGAAGCAGGTATTCGCCGCAATGGGGAACGAGCCCGCCTCCACGTTCGGTTCGAGCGGGCGCCATCCCATGATGCATCGGACCGAGACGATCGACTACGCCATCGTGCTCGCCGGCGAGAT
>Ga0187846_10002096_pt1:0-7500 | contig 11069 bp, 7 predicted proteins | sample TC_taG_FD_161473 | JGI IMG/M metagenome (GOLD analysis project Ga0187846, IMG submission 161473) | Biofilm microbial communities from the roof of an iron ore cave, State of Minas Gerais, Brazil - TC_06 Biofilm (v2) | ecosystem: Environmental > Terrestrial > Deep subsurface > Cave > Wall... | reverse complement strand
TCGCTCGCCCAAGCCGCTGTCAACCAGAACCGATCTGAAATCAGATAAATTGTTCAGCGGCCGTGAATATTTTCCGTATCCCCGCCGTTATCTCGTTTGTGCCACTAATCACCTGGCGCGAACAACAGATGACTCGAAACTCACAAGCGCAGTAAACGTAACTTTGCCGGAACCGGCGGGTAAGTTCAAGAGCGCGTTGGTCACTCGTGGCGTCAGCCTTCGACCAAAGCCCGTTCTTCAGCTGACCGTCGCCACCAAAGCCGATCGAAGCGCTCCACAATGCCCACCGCTATCCAGCTATAGCGCCCCATTCGGGCAGAGCCGCATTGTGCAAAATCGTACCGGCGAGTAAGGCCCCAGCATGAACACTGAATGCAACCCCATGGCCGGCATAGGCTGCAGCGACGAGAATCGAGGGGTTTGCGGGATAGGCCCCAATCAGCGGCAGAGCCATCTCAGTGAACGCGATCGGCCCTGCCCATCTTGGCCAAACGCGCACGTGCGCGAGTGCCGGATTGAGCCGCCGTACGCGAGCAGCAAGCTCGCGCAGAATTCCATGCGAATCACGGTTGCCAATATCGGCCTGTTCCAGCTCTCGCGGCGTCCCGTATTTCAATCCTGCCCCGAAAACAATTTCACCATGCGGAGCGACGCGGCCCCACAGATAAGGCCTATCCGCAGTGTAGAAGGGGTTATGCTCACCGAGGCCGAGTTCACTGAGAATACTGTCGGGGAGTGGCTCTGTCGCGCAGGCATAAGTCAACGCGCTATGAATTCTTGGCAAAGCGGGCAGCAGTGCCGACGCCCACGCGTTCACAGCCACAACGATATGGGCTGCCGCAATCACACCCTCGTCGATCTCAACGGCGGGGCCATCCAGTCGAATTCTCCGAACTGCGGTGTGCTCTTTAATCACCGCTCCGCAGCGTTGAGCCGCATCAGCAAGGCCGAACAGCAATGCGCGCGGCTCGACGCTGCCGCCGACTACGGTGCGCGTGATGCGGATGGGATTACCGTCGTCGCTCCATGGCAGCGCCGCGTCACCGCTCCCCAGCCGATGCTCAATCTCCCAACATCCAGGCAAACGCAAATCGCAATCGATAGCAAGTTCCTCGACCAACCGCGCGAGCGATGGGACGCAATTATCGGCGCCCGGCCGCACGCCAGTTGCCGTTCCTTCGAGCACGATTCCGCCCGTGCGGCCGCTGGCACCGTCACCTACGCTCGCCGCCTCGAAAATGATCACGCTGAGGCCGCCACGGGCCAGATGCAAAGCCGCCGATACTCCGGTCAAACCACCGCCAATGATCGCAACGTCTGTCGTTCGTGGGATGGGTTCCACCTCGCCTGCGAGCGCACGCGGTTGCCACAATGGTTGGCCCCATTGCCGAGCATCATCACGACTGTTCACTAATAACCCTTCCAGCAAAAAACATCGCCATTCGGTACTGCCTAATCGTGCGAGATTGTACTATACAACTCTTGTAGCGGGGCCATGCTAGAATACGGTGTGCTAAGGCAATGATAGGGCCGAATACGAGCCCCGCCCGCGATAGGTCGGTCCGTCACGGAAAGAGAAACGCACGCTGGTTCAGTCTTGTTTTTCTACTTTTGCTGCTCGCCCCGTGTTCGCCATCGTTCGCTGATCTCGCCGCATCAGACCCCGGCCCTGAGACGCGCACAATGGTAGCGCAGGCAGTCGCCATCCTGCGCAACACCGCCATTCCTCCCGAGCAGCGGCGGCGGCAATTGATGAAACTCGCAGAGAGCAAGTTGGATTTTGGGCGAATGGCACAAGGAAGTCTGGGCCAGCACTGGACTGAGCTGACCCCCGCCCAGCGGGATCGTTTCGTCTCCCTCTTTACAGGATTTTTAGAAGCTGCGTATCTGAACAAGATCCAGGATTACGCCAACCTCGATATACGGGTAAGCAACAAAGCAAAACTCGCCGGGGGTAATTTTGCGCGCGTTGACGCGAGCGTGGCGCAACCCGGCAGCGAAACTATACCCATAACTTTTATGCTTGAGCGGCGTGGAACCGCCTGGATGGTGTACGACGTAGCAATCGAGAACGTCGGCATGATCGAGAATTACCGCACCCAATTTGATCGGATCATCCGCGCTCACGGCATTTCACAACTGATGGCGGATTTGCAGGCCAAGCAGGCGCAACTCGGCGCAGGTCTAGGTACCACCCGCGGGGCATCGTGATAAAGGCTGTGGGATAGAACCTCCGGTGATCTCACGCGCCCCAAGCTTCGCTCACGATGAGGTCGGCTGATTCGGTACCTCTAGCAGGGTGTTGAGGAAAGACTTCCGGGGCAGTGCGAAGCGTCTCCAGTCCCAACACCCCGCCAAAAAAATGGCTTCCTACCTCAATCTTCTCTCCCGTTTTTTTGCGGGGGAGATATGAGAGGGGGGAGCAGGCTGTGATTTATCAACGGCCTGCTCGTCAGCTGAGAACTCTTGGCATCGGCAGCACGCCTTTGAGTACTATCCCACCCTTGGGCTGTGGCCTTCCCGGTTCCAGCGTGACAATGGCTCCGGCAATCCTCACGCCTCGGGGCGGCAGCTGGATCGCCAGCGACAGCCGCCCGTCAGGATCCGGATTGAACTCGGCCGCTTTGGCTGGAGGTCCCTGCGCCAACAGCCACCACATCACGCAAGTCTGGCCAGCGGCAGCGGGCAATCCGGCAATTTCGATGATCGCGCCGCCTGCCTGTTTGCTAATGCCAAGCAGCCCGCCCGCGTTACTCCCCGCTCCCGGCGTTAGGCGCAAGACCACTACGTCCCTCGCCGACAGGACACCATTGATGTTGGCGCGAATGGTCCGCTCCGCGCGGATCGCAGCGAGTTGTCGCTCGGCATCGGCTGCCTGGGCGCGCAGCCGTGAAATCCGCGAGCCCAACAATTCCAGCCGGCGATGGAAGCTCGCGCTGCGGGAGGACAAATCGAATGCGGTTTCCAGCGCAACCGCAGCGCAGCCGAGCGCGATAGCTAGCGCCATTCCCGCAACCGAACGCCAGAAGGAAACCCGGCGGTACCATGGGTCGGCGGCCGGCTGCGAGTCTGCCTCGGCCTGACCTTGCTGGGCCTGCTTTGTCGGGGGGCGCTCCGCCGCGTCATCAGGGATCTTGCGCTTGCCGGTGGTCATCCGCCTCCGCTTATGCGCATGCTCAACTGCGTAGCTAATCCTACCTCTCTTCACCCGAGCGTGCGATTCGGCTAGAAGTATTGAGCCGTGGGAAGCAATCAAATTCAGGATTTGCACGTAGTCGAAACGCTGCCGCTGGTCGCGCCACGCTTGCTCAAGAACGAACTGCCAGTCGACGAACCGGTAGTAGCCACTGTCGTGAATACACGAGAGACCGTCCGCCAGATTCTGCGAGGAGCGGATGATCGCCTGCTCTGCATCGTCGGCCCCTGCTCGATTCACGATCCAGAGGCTGCCCTGGATTACGCGGAGCGGCTTAGGCGGCTGAGCCGCGAGGTGAACGAGCGTCTGTTTATCTTGATGCGAGTCTATTTCGAGAAGCCGCGCACGACTGTCGGTTGGAAGGGTTTGATCAACGATCCAAATATGGACGACACATGCCAGATGGAGGCTGGGCTCCGAATCGCCCGCCGTCTGCTGCTGCAAATTAACCGCATGGGGCTCGGCGCGGCGACAGAAATGCTGGACCCGATTACGCCGCAATACATCGCCGATTTGATCTCATGGTCCGCCATCGGCGCTCGCACCACTGAATCGCAAACCCATCGCGAAATGGCTAGTGGGCTCTCGATGCCGGTAGGCTTCAAAAACTCGACCGACGGCAATCTTCAGGTCGCCATCAATGCGATAGAATCGGCCCGCCACCCGCATTCGTTCCTCGGCATCACTCAGGAGGGCGTGAGCGCCATCGTCAGAACGACGGGTAACCCTGACACTCACGTCGTGCTGCGCGGCGGCAAAAGCCCCAACTACGATGCGCGCAGTATCGAAGAATGCTGCCGCCTACTGACCATCGCCGGACTCGAGCCGCGGGTCCTCGTGGATTGCTCGCACGCACAAACTGCCAAAGAGTACACGAGGCAGCCGTCGGTGCTGAAAGAGCTGATCGAGCAGCGATCCGATCATGGGGATGCGATTATGGGCGTGATGCTGGAAAGCAACATCGGCCCTGGCAATCAGCCCCTGGCGCATAATCGCGCTGCCCTGAAGTACGGCATTTCGGTCACTGACCCATGCATCGATTGGCCGACGACGGAACGATGCTTGTTCGGAGCTGCCGAAGCATTGGCAACCGCGGCAGCGCATTAGCATCCGGTCAGTCCTTTGTCCTCTAAGAATCCGCGCGCGTAGCCGAGCCCCGCGCAAGTTGCCGGCGCGTTGTGGCGCCGTCGACATCAGCGGTCGCTTGACATTAGCGGCCTCCAAGTCGTACCCAAAACCTAGCAGGCTGTTGATAAATCACAGCCTGCTCCCCTTCTCTTATCTCCCCCGCAAGGAAGCGGGAGAGAAGATTGAGGAAGGAAGCCCTCTTTCATGCAGGGTGTTGAGACAGTTGAAAGCAAGTAGCATGTCACGCACCTTTCTCAACACCCTGCTGGAAAGCTTCGTGGAGGATGTGTCTATGCCCTACGATTTGCTCATCCGCAACGGTACGGTCGTCGACGGAACCGGTGCGCCCGGTTATCAGGCCGATATCGCGGTGGCTCAAGGCCGCATCGTCGAAATCGGCCGGCTCAATGGTAGCGCCAGCGAGGTGATTGACGCCGACGGTCTTATCGTCGCTCCTGGATTCATCGACCCTCATACTCATTACGACGCGCAGATCTGTTGGGACCCCCTGATCACGTGTTCTTCCTGGCATGGTGTAACGACAGTCGTAATGGGCAATTGCGGGGTCGGGCTGGCGCCGTGTAAGCCAAGTGAGCGTGACATCGCGGCGTGGAACCTAGTCCACGTTGAGGCGATTCCATATGACGTCCTCAATCAAGGCATCACCTGGGACTGGGAAACTTTCCCTCAATATATGGATGCCGCTCAACGCCGCGGCCTCGGAATTAATGTGGGGTTTCTCGCCGCACTGTCGCCTTTCCGCCATTGGGCGATGGGCGGAGACGCGATGGGCCGCGCCGCTACTGAAGTTGAGACTGTGGAAATTAGCGGTCTGCTGCGCGAGACGATAGCGGCCGGCGCGTTCGGGTTTTCGCTCACCGTGATGCCGCAGCATGTCGGCTATAAGGGCTTGCCGCTGGCGTGTCGCCTGGCGAGCCATGATGAGCTACGTGCTTATGCCGCCGTATTGCGCGAGGCTGGCCGCGGGGTCATCGAAATCGCTCTGACCAGGCAGCCCAGCGGCCTGTCCGAGGAGGAATACGCGCTGCTCAATCTGCTGTCGCGCGAGAGTGGACGGCCGGTAACCTGGCTCAATTTGCGCGACCGCGACGATGCACCCGAAGCCTGGAGCCAGACCCTGGAAAAGGCTGCGCCCCTGCTGGAACGCGGATGCCGTCCGCAGGTAGCGGCGCGCCCGTTGATTATTGAATTCAATCTGCGCAACCCGTTCCTATTCGGCAGCATGAACTCGATAAAACCTGCATTCGGCGACAAATCTGTCCAGGCGCAGAAGCAATTCTACGGAGGCTCGGAATTCCGCCGTGCATTCGAGAGCGAGCTGCAGCGCCGAGCCGTCCTGCGCGATATTTGGGACCGAGCCAGGATCAAAGAGGCGTTGAACCCAGCGCTTAAATCCCTCGAATGGAAGAGTATCGGCGAACTCGCACGCGACCGCGGCGCCCAACCAGTCGACACTTTCTTCGATCTCGCGATCGAGGACGATCTGAACCTGGTTTATATGATGCCACTGCTGGATATTAACGAGGAGCGGGTCGTGCGTAAGTTCAGTGATCCGCGCACGATGATCGGAATTTCCGACGGCGGCGCTCATGTCGACATGTTATGCAATGCCGGTTATCCGACCTACCTCCTTGGTCATTTCGCACGTGGCAAGCAGGCGATTACACTTGAGCATGCGATTAGGCGCATCACGTCGGAGCCTGCGCAATTCTTCGGAATGTATGATCGCGGCAAATTGCACGCCGGAATGGCGGCCGACATTACTATTTTCGATTTTGACCGGATCGGTTCACCCGAGCGGCCCGAGATCCGCCATGATTTGCCGGGCGGCGGACGCCGCCTAGTGACACAGGCCGATGGTATCGAGTACACCATTGTTAATGGCGCCGTGCTCTACGAGAGTCGGCGGCACACGGGAGCATTGCCAGGGCGAGTCCTGCGCCCAGGACAGCCCACGGCATAGCAGTCAGGAGGAACCCCAATGGCAGACACGCGAGTTATCTCAGCGGATTCGCACATGACCGAGCCTGGCGATTTGTGGGTTGAGCGGCTAGACCGCAAGTTTCGCGACAATGCGCCACGCGTAATCAAACGGGAAGGAGAGAGCGGCCTAGCAGTGAGCGCCCCTTTCGTTTTCGTCGGCCCTGGATTTCATCCACTTACGGTCGCGGGGATGTTCGCGTCGGGCCGCAGCGGTGATGAGCTGCGCGAGCATATGCGGCACGGCTACGAGGCCGCGCGCCCAAGCGGATGGGACCCAATCGAACGGCTGAAGGACCAGGATCTGGACGGCGTCTCCGGTGAAGTCCTGTACGCGAGCCTCGGCATCGCCCTGTTGAGCATGACCGATACGGGCATGCAGCAGGCGTGCATGCGCGTTTATAACGATTGGCTGGCGGAATTCTGCTCACACGCGCCGAACCGGCTGGCAGGTATCGGCCTCTACTCGCTGCGGAGTTTGCCCGACGTTTCAGAGATTGAGCGGTTCGCGCAAAAAGGCCTTAAAGGCATCCTGGTAATTGCCAGCAATACAATCGAGATTCCGTACAGCGACACAAGCTTCGACCCCCTCTGGCGGATAGCATCGGAGACCGGCATGCCGATTTCGCTGCACAAGCCGCTGGTTTCCGCCATGAGCACGACGCCGTTTATGCCAAGCCCTGCCGACTTGCAGATTCACTGCATCCACGTGGTCGAGCAATGCATGACGCGCCTAGTGTTCGGCGGTGTGTTCGAACGATTCCCCAAACTGCGAATCGTTTCGGCAGAGAATGACGTCGGTTGGTTCCCGAACTGGGTGCATCGCCTCGACCATGTCTATTCCAAGATAGGCAATCCGCGCCCGCGGCTCGCGATGAAGCCGGGCGAATACGTCAAGCGTAATATATCGGCGACTTTCCAGGACGATCCTCTGGGACCAGGCACCTGGAAATTCTTCGGGGAAGATAACTACATGTGGGCATCGGACTTCCCTCATGCCGATTCCACTTTTCCGAATTCGGTGAAAACTATCGGCGAGAATTTCTCCGGGGTCCCAGCCGAAGTTAGACAGAAAATTGTATTCGGTAATGCTAACAAGCTTTATCAGCTTGGTCTCAACTGAGAAGTCTGTCGCTTTCGTGGAGGCGGCTCGCAAACCGCCCCTTTGACGATCC
>Ga0187846_10002095_pt1 | contig 11072 bp, 10 predicted proteins | sample TC_taG_FD_161473 | JGI IMG/M metagenome (GOLD analysis project Ga0187846, IMG submission 161473) | Biofilm microbial communities from the roof of an iron ore cave, State of Minas Gerais, Brazil - TC_06 Biofilm (v2) | ecosystem: Environmental > Terrestrial > Deep subsurface > Cave > Wall biofilm... | reverse complement strand
TTCCCGACAGGGCGTCCCGGGGAATTCAGGCCGGCGCGGAAGACTTGATAGAGATCGACCACGGCCTGGACGGCTTCGTCCTGCCCGACAATCTTCCGCCGCAGCGCCGCCTCAAATTCCCGCGATTCCATGCTTCTCAGTTTCGGATCTAACTGCCCCACACCAGTTGCCATTGGATTGCCCTCCCGCCAAATCCCCGTGCGGCCGGCCTGATTGCCTGGCCCTGCTGACCGAGTTAGAGCAGACGGGTAGCCAAATCGAAGCGCCACGAGCGAGTGGAAACCGACTGGAATCAGGTAGCTAGGAGTCCGAGACGAAACACCTCGGCTAGCTCATGCTTGAGCAATGTTCCACGAATGCGACAAATGCGCCGGGGTGAAACAGGTTTGGAAGCGTGCTCGTTGGCAGGGCTTTGGCCTCGGCTTCATAACGCGCGGTTATCGGAGTTCCACACAAGGCTTCCTTGCTTCCATAGGGAATTTTCCGTTATGGTGTGCACGGGGCACGCAGGCTGAAAATGGCCGGCAAGAAGATTCTACTGATTGAAGACGACCGGGACATCGTCGAGCTGGTCCGCTACAACTTGGAAAAGGACGGCTACCAGGTGAACGCGAGCGGCGACGGCGCCATCGGACTCGCGCAACTGCGAAAATCCCCGCCGGATTTGTTGCTGCTCGACCTGATGCTCCCGAAGCTCTCCGGACTCGAAATCTGCAAGGAGATCCGCCGTGACGCGGCGCTGAATCGCCTGCCGATCCTGATGTTGACGGCGCGAGGCGACGAGGCGGACCGCGTAGTAGGACTCGAGCTCGGCGCCGATGACTACGTTACGAAGCCCTTCAGCCCACGCGAGCTCGCCGCGCGCGTCAAGGCATTGCTTCGTCGCGTTGAACCTGCAGGCACCACGGAGAAATTGATCGAGGTCGGCCCGCTGCGGATTGATCCTGCTTCCTACCGCGTGACGCGTGCCGGCAAACCCGTCCCGCTCAGCACCTTGGAATTTCGCCTGCTTTATTATCTCGCCTCGCGGCCGAATAAAGTATTTTCCCGTGATCAACTGCTGGACGCCGTCTGGGGCACCGAGCGGTTCGTCACGCCGCGAAGTGTGGACGTTTACGTCCGCCGGTTGCGGGAAAAGATAGAAGCCAACTCACAAAACCCGACGTACGTAAAGACGGTGCGCGGCGCCGGCTACCTGTTTGAAACCCGTGCGAATTAAGCTGTTCTGGAAACTCGGACTAGCCTATCTGGCCCTGTTGCTCGCTGTCCTGCTCGCCGTCGATATTTACGCGGCTCGGGTCTTGCGCACCGGCTACATTCGCGCCGCCGATGAACAACTCTCCTCGCTCGCGCAATTGATGACCGGCCGGCCGCCTCCGCTGGATGATCCTGCCGGGCTCAAGACCTGGACTGAATGGATGGCGCGGAGCGGCGCGCGTGTCACCGTCATCACCGCCGAGGGCTTGGTGCTTGCGGACTCCGCACACGATCCGGAAACGATGGAGAACCATGCCAACCGGCCGGAATTTATTCAAGCAATGGCGCAAGGACAAGGAAGCTCCGTCCGGCACAGCCACACGCTTGATCGCGATCTCGTCTATCGGGCAACTCGCTATCAGCCGCGGGCCGGTTCGGCCGTGATCCTGCGCCTGGCGCTGCCCCTCGCTCAAATTGATTCCGCGCTGGCTGAGATCCGCCGCCGCTTATGGGCTGCCTCGCTTGTCTTGCTCGTCCTGGGGGGAGCGGTCTCGTTCTACCTCTCGCGTAGCTTCTCGACACGAGTCGAGCGGCTGAAAGAGTTCTCCAGGCGGGTTGCCGCGGGAGACTTTCACCCTTTGGCAAGAGAGGACTTCAGCGACGAACTTGCCGACCTCGCGCTCGCGCTTAATGATACGGCCGCGCAACTCGGGCAGACCATTCGAACGCTGACGGACGAGCGCAACCGCTCCGCGACGATCTTGCGAAGCATGGTGGAAGGCGTGGCCGTTGTGGATGCGAAGGAACGGATTATTTTTTGCAACCAGGCCTTCCGGGAAATTCTCGGACTGGAAGCGACGAGCTGCGAGGGCCGCCCCCTGATCGAAGTCCTCCGCCAGTCGGACTTGCTCGGCGTCATTCGCGAGGCTCTCGACGGGCGTGAGGTAGCCCAAAGCGAGGTTGTTGTCGGAACGATTCGCCCGCGGAGTTTTTCAATGACGGCGGCGCCCCTTCCTGCCCACGCAAGCGAAGGCCCGCTTGAACGCGCGGCCCGGGCGGAAGGCGCCGTCGTCGCGCTCCACGACATCACGGAACTCCGGTGGCTGGAGCGCGTCCGCCGCGACTTCGTCGCCAATGTTTCCCACGAATTCAAGACGCCGCTGACCGCGATTCAGGGCTTCGCGGAAACACTCCTCGCCGGGGCTCTTGAAGACCGCGAGAACAACCGCCGCTTTCTGGCCATCATCCGCGACCACGCCAACCGCCTCGCCCGCCTGACCGACGATCTCCTTACGCTTTCACGAATCGAGGCCGGGAAGCTGGAACTGGAGCTTCGGCCCACATCGCCTGTAGAGATCATCGAGCCGTGCCTCGAGACGACCGGGCTGAAGGCCAAAGCGAAACGGATCGTTTTGTCTGCGGAATTCTCCGACGACTTCCCGCCCGTGCGCGGCGATGCTGGCCGCCTCCGCGAGGTTTTGCAGAATTTGCTCGACAATGCGGTGCAATACACCCCAGCCGGAGGCCAGATTCACGTCAGTTTGGCCCTGCGAGACCACCAGGCCGTCTTCACTGTGACCGATACGGGCATTGGAATTCCCCAGGCCGAGCAGGAGAGGGTCTTTGAGAGGTTCTATCGCGTTGACGCCGCCCGCTCGCGCGAAGCTGGCGGCACCGGCCTTGGGCTTTCCATCGCCAAGCACATCGTGGAAGCCCACGGCGGGAGGATATGGGTGGAAAGCGCGGTCGGCCAGGGTTCGCGCTTCCACTTTTCCGTTCCCTTGGCCGAATAAGGCCGCTCGCTGGAAGCCCCGGGCGAGACTGTACCGTAACGCCGGTGGCAGTAGTACCGGAACGCTCCTTCCCGTTTCGTTTTCGAATCGCTCGAGACAGTTCCTTGCCCGGCTGTTTTCGTTTGAGGTATAGTCGGACGTCCCCCAAAACTAACGTTGATGAGGTTCAACTGATCATGCCTGGGCTCATTAAGAAAATGATGCCGCGACAGGACAGCTTCTTCACCGTGTTCTCAGCGATGGGGAATAACGTCCACCTCAGCGCCAAGGCCCTGCTCGAAATGCTCATGGATTTCTCCAATCCGCAGGCCGGTGCGGAAAAGGTCAAGGACATCGAGCACGAAAACGACGTTCTCATGCACAATTTGATGACAAAGCTGAACCAAACCTTCATCACGCCATTTGACCGTGAAGATATCCACGAGCTCGCCAGCGAGATGGATGACGTCATCGACCTGATCGACGCCGCCGCCGGCCGCCTGGTGATTTATCGCGTGGACCGTGTCCGCACCGGGGTGACGGACCTCGCCCAAGTCCTCCTGGAAGCCACCGCGGAGGTGGCCGCGGCGGTGCGCGTTCTTCAGAAGAGAGATGGCATCCTTGACCATTGCATCGAGATCAATCGCTTGGAAAACGAAGCCGACCGGCTCTGCCGTACCTTGATCGCCGGGCTTTTCGACCAGGAAAAAGATCCCGTCGAAATCATCAAATGGAAAGAGATCATTGAAGTGCTGGAGTTCGCCACCGACAAGTGCGAAGACGTGGCCAACGTCATCGAATCCGTCACCCTGAAAAGCGCGTGAGCCGGCGCATCATCGAACTCCGTTCCTTTGAATCCGCCGCTGGCTTGATCTGCCCCTGAGGAGAGCAGCAGCGTGCAAGACTTCCGACTGGTCTGCCTGATTGTCTTTGTCACGCTGGCGTTCGAATTCACGAATGGCTGGCACGATGCCGCCAGCTCGATCGCTACAGTTGTTTCCACCCGGGTAATGAAACCCCTTGTCGCAGTCATCTGGGCCGCCTTTTGGAATTTCATTGCCGCATTCACCTTCGGCACCGCCGTCGCCGCAACCATGGGAAAGGGTCTCGTTCATCTCGAAATGGTGAACCAGTACGTGCTGCTCTCCGGCCTGCTCGGCGCGATTCTTTGGAACTACATAACCATCCGGCTGGGCCTGCCTGCCAGCTCATCGCATGCACTGATGGGCGGTTACGGTGGCGCAGCGGTCGCCGCGGCGGGCATGCGCGCGATTGTGATTTCCGGCTGGGTGAAGCCGGTCGTCTTCATATTTGTTGCTCCATTTATCGGCATGTTTTCTGGTCTCGTTGTCACTGTGGCCACCAGTTGGATTGTGCGAAATCAAGCCCCACGACGGGTTGACCAGTGGTTTCGCCGCTTACAGTTGCTTTCCGCCGGAGCGTTCAGCTTCGGCCATGGCACGAGCGACGCGCAAAAGGGCATGGGCATCATCACCGCAGCGCTGGTTTCGAGTGGCCTGCTGCCGCGCTACACCGTGCCTTTTTGGGTCATCATCTGTTGTCACCTGGCCATCGCCGGCGGGACCATGGCGGGAGGGTGGCGCGTGGTGAAAACCATGGGGCAGAAGATCACGAAGCTGCGTCCCTTCGGCGGTTTCGCCGCGGAAACGTCAGCGGCCTTGACCCTGATCGGCACCGCGCATGCCGGCATCCCCGTCAGCTCGACGCACGTCATCACCGGCGCCATCTCCGGCGTCGGCGCAGCTCACCGGCTGACGGCGGTGCGCTGGGGCGTGACCCGCCGGATCGTCTGGGCCTGGATCTTGACTATCCCGGGAGCCGGGATAATGGGCGCGTTCTTCTATCACCTTTTCATGTATTGGGTGCGCTGAAATGTGAGCAGGCTGCGGCCTTCGGCCTTCGCTTCTCCCAGCCAACGGCTTCCTTGCTGTCTTCAAACATTCACGATCGCTTTATCCCCGTGCAACGAAGTTCCGCCAGCCTGTTCTTTGTGGAGGGGAGCTTCAGAAATCGCCTGGGGCGTTGCCCTTCTGGTTGTGATCCTCATGATCTATCGCCTCTTGCGTAGTCCGGACCCCCACCACGAATTCATCCTGAATCTTGTCGGGCAGCTCTTAGGAGGAAAAAATGGCCATGACCGCAAGCAGTCCTGAAGGAGTCTATCAAATGGCTTTGGTGAACTATTTGGTTTCCATGGCGCGAACCGTCGAGATGTCCGTGAACCGTGCTCTGGAGGCCCTTCTCCAGCGCGATGAAAAGCTGGCCGGTGAAGTGTTCCTCAGCGAGCCTCGCATCAACGAGATGGAAATCATCATTGACGAGCAGGCTGTCCGCCAGCTCCGCAGCGGGAAGCTGCCCGACGAAGATCTGCGCCTGATCGTGGCCACGCTCAAAATCAACAATGATCTCGAGCGCATTGGCGACCTGGCTGTCAACATCGGCCAGCGCGTGATCGCCCTGGCACCACTGGACGCCGTTGAGACCCCAGCTGAACTCGGACCAATGGCGGAGGCTGTGCGGGCGATGGTGGGAAAGAGCCTCGGGGCTCTGATCTATCGCAACGTCGTGTTGGCCAACGAAGTGCTCGAAAGCGACGACATCGTGGATCAGTACCGCGACCAGTTGTTTGTGCAGTTGCTCGAGGGCATGAAAAAGGATCCCACCCAAGTAACTCCGAATCTGCACTTCTTGCTTGCAACCCGCTATCTCGAGCGCATTGCCGACCACTCTACGAATATTGCGGAAGACATCCTGTTTTGGGTCCGGGGCCTTGACGTTCGCCACGGTCGTGCCCGGGGGCTTTATGGACAGAGCCATGCGAACGGTACAGCGCTGTAACCGAGAATTCATGTTGCTCTGATTCGCCATTCACCGACCCCAGTTACACTCGTCTAGCCCTGAATCGTGACGTGCACTCTGAATCCGCGTACAAAAGCAGCCTCCAGAATGATTCCCACCGCATCCCCCTTCAAGGGGCTGGTACTCCCCCTGAACCAGCCCCTTGATCCTTCCTCGCGTCAGCGACGCGAAAACTCAAAAACCCTAACCATCCCCCGTGTTTCCGCAGCACTGCGGATCATTTCGGGGGGTAGATAGCTTTGATAATTGGACTTAAGTGCTCCGCTAACAGCAACATCACCGCACGACACAAGTTCCAGAATCGAATCCCATTTACGCCTCTTTCATCGCCGTGTAACAGAACTGAAACATTCGAGGTTCAAACTTTCAGAGAGAGGCAAGAGGAGCCAAGCAATGAAGAAAACCCTTCTGGTAGCCCTTCTGCTGCTCTTTGTCGGATCACTTCATGCGCAATCGGGCCAGGTCCTGCTGAACGCGGCTGGAGCTACCTTCCCCTATCCTATTTATTCCAAATGGTTTGACGAATATCACAAGCTCCATCCCAACATTCAGATCAACTACGCTTCAGTGGGTTCCGGTGCTGGGATTCGCCAAGTCCTGGCCGGCACGGTTGACTTCGGAGCTTCAGACGGCCCCATGAGCGACGAGCAGCTCGCGCAAGCCAAAATGAAAATCCTGCACTTCCCCACAGTTCTCGGCGCAGCTGTCCCCAGCTACAACATCCCCGGCGTAAACGCAGAATTGAACTTCACGCCGCAAGCTCTAGCGGGAATTTATCTCGGCACAATCACAAAGTGGAACGACCCGGCCATCACCAGTGCTAACCCCGGCGTCAATTTGCCGGGGAACGACATCCTCGTTGTGCATCGCTCGGACGGCAGCGGCACCACCTACATCTGGACCGACTATCTTTCTAAGGTCAGCGACGCCTGGAAAAACAAGGTCGGGCGAAACACTTCCGTGAACTGGCCGACCGGGCTGGGCGGCAAAGGGAATGAAGGCGTCACCGGGCTAATTCAACAGACGCCAAACTCCATCGGCTACGTGGAACTCATTTACGCTTTGCAGAATCATCTGCCTTACGGAAAGGTAAAGAACGCCGCAGGGACGTTCGTTAAGGCTGACCTGGCCGGTGTGAGCGCTGCTGCTGCCGGCGCAGCGAAAGACATGCCCGCTGATTTTCGCGTCTCGATCACCAATGCCCCCGGGAAGACAGCCTACCCGATCTCCAGCTTCACTTGGTTGTTGATCCCGACGCAAATTCAGGATGCCACGAAGCGAGAAGTCATCAAGGGCTTCCTGCATTGGATGATGACTGACGGACAGAATTTTGCGGAAGGTTTGTCCTATGCCCGGCTGCCCCGTCCGGTCGTAGAAAAGGAAACGAAGGCGATTTCCCTGATCCAGTAACTATGGCCACCCCTGCCAGTGTAGTGGAGCGCGCGGCGCCGCCCTCGGCGCCTCGCGCTCTGCTGCGCCGTCTCCGCCACGGCGATGAAATCGCTCATCTGCTCACCCTGATCTTTGCTTCCAGCATCATCTTGATCACCAGCGTGATCGTCTACGAGCTGTGGATTAATTCGCACCTGACCCGGCTGAAATTTGGCTGGCATTTCTTTTTCACCAGCACCTGGGATCCTGTCTTTGAGCAATTCGGGGCTCTCCCGTTCATTTACGGAACCTTGGTGACTTCCGCTGTAGCCTTATTCATTGCGGTGCCGTTGGGAATCGGCGCCGCTATCTTCCTGGCTGAACTTGCGCCCCCCAAGCTCTCAGATTCGATTGCCTTCGTCATCGATCTACTTGCCGCGGTCCCCAGCGTCATCTACGGCCTTCTCGGTATTTTCGTCCTTGTGCCGGTCATGCGCACGACGATCGAGCCGGCCCTGAAGAAAACTCTAGGCTTTCTCCCTCTCTTTCAGGGACCCATGTATGGCGTGGGCTTCCTCACCGCGGGCGTTGTGCTTGCCGTCATGATTGTCCCGTTCATCATTTCGGTTTCCCGCGAAGTACTGCTGGCGGTTCCGGGCGACCAGCGGGAAGCGGCCTTGGCACTCGGCGCGACGCGCTGGGAAGCCACGTGGAAGGTCGTCGTTCCTTTCGCAAAGACGGGCATCATGGGCTCCATCTTTCTGGCGCTCGCCCGCGCGCTCGGTGAGACGATGGCGGTCACGATGGTGATCGGGAACGATCCGAAGATCAGCGCTTCCCTGTTCGCTCCCGGTTACACAATTGCCTCCGTCATCGCCAATGAATTCAGCGAAGCAACCGCGGATGTCTATCTCCACGCCTTGGTCGAGCTGGGGTTGGTCCTGTTCCTGTTGACCTTCATCTTGAACGGCCTGGCGCGGCTTTTGATCCTGGCCACAACGCAGCGCGGATCGGTGCACGCATGAGTGTCCGGACGATTTGGAGAAAATCCGTCAACCTGGTGATGCTCAGCCTCACGGGCGCCTGCGCTGCGATTACGGTTGCGTTCCTGTTTTTTATTCTGGGATATCTCATTTATCACGGCGGCAAGGATTTGAGCTGGAATTTTTTCACCAAGCTGCCGACGCCCGTCGGTGAAGCCGGAGGCGGCATGGCCAACGCCATCGTGGGCAGCGCCAAGCTGCTCCTGCTCGCCTCTCTTATTGGCGTGCCCATCGGCTTTTTCGGCGGGGTTTATCTCGCCGAATTCGGCGGACGGACGTTTAGTTTCCTGGTCCGCTACACAACGGATTTATTGAACGGCGTGCCGTCGATCGTGATCGGCATCTTCGCTTACACGGTTATCGTGCTCCCGATGCACCAGTTCTCCACGCTCGCGGGCGGCTTTGCCCTCGGCGTGATGATGATTCCAATCGCCGTGCGGAGTACGGAAGAGTTCCTGCACGCCGTCCCGACGAGCCTTCGTGAAGCGGCGATGGCGCTCGGCGCAAGCAAGTGGAAGACGGTCGCAACCGTTGTGGTTCCAGCGGCGATCCGCGGGATTATCACCGGGATCATGCTGGACTTGGCGCGCGTTGCCGGGGAGACAGCGCCGTTGCTTTTCACGGCGTTCAGCAACCGTTTCTGGAGTCCAGGGTGGCGGCAACCGACGGCTTCACTTCCAGTGATGATTTACAACTATGCGATCAGCCCGTACCAGGATTGGCATCGGCAAGCCTGGGCGGCTGGTCTCGTTCTTCTGGGGTTGGTGCTCGTGGCAAACATTGGCGCTCGTTTGATTCTGTCGCGAAAAACTATGTTGCAGAGGACCTAGGTGGCTACGGTGACTGGATTCCCTAATCCCTCTCTCGCTCTCGGCGCTTCCCGCGTGAACGTGCCGGGGGAAGCGAAACCCTCGCCCGGCGCCGAAGTGCCGCCGCGGCTGAAGATCTCGAAACTGAGCTTCTTTTATGGCTCGAAGCAGGCGCTGTGTGATGTCGACCTGAACATCGCCACGAACCGCGTCACTGCACTGATTGGCCCGTCGGGATGCGGCAAATCGACTTTCCTGCGCACGCTCAACCGCATGCAAGAAACAATCCGCCACACACGCATGGAAGGGCAAGTCCTGCTCGACAATCAGGATATTATGCAGATGGATGTCGTGAGCCTGAGGCGGCTCGTCGGGATGGTGTTCCAGCGGCCGAACCCGTTTCCAAAGTCCATCTTCGAGAACGTGGCCTATGGCCTGCGGGTGAACGGCTGGAAAGGGAATCTGCGTGAGGCTGTCGAGCACAGCTTGCACCGGGCGGCCCTCTGGGATGAAGTAAAAGACTCCCTGCACAAGTCGGCTTATGCGCTTTCCGGGGGCCAGCAACAGCGCCTGTGCATTGCCCGCGCCCTGGCTGTGGATCCCGAGGTGCTCCTGCTCGACGAGCCGTGCTCATCGCTCGATCCGGTAACCACCGCAAAGATCGAAGAGTTGCTCTTCCACTTGAAAGAGAGCTGCACGATTGCCATTGTGACGCATAATATGCAGCAGGCGGCGCGCACAAGCGATTTCACCGCGTTCCTGCTGGACGGCAGGCTCATCGAGTTCAATCCGACCTCGCAATTGTTCACTACGCCCGCCGACCCCCGGACGGAGGCTTACATCACCGGGCGATTCGGCTAGAAAAAGGAATCATGGAACGACACTTCGAACAGGACCTTGAAGAGCTGAAGCAGCGGCTGCTGTGGATGGCGAGCTTGGCCGAGCGCTCGGTGCATCAGGCGGTGCACGCGGTGCTGGACTCCGACCAGAGTCTTGCTGAAACCGTGCTGCAGGAAGAAGACGCGATCAACGAAATGCAGATCGAGATCGACGATCGCGTGCAGCGGCTGCTCGCCCTGCAGCAGCCGATGGCGATGGATTTGCGTTTCATCCTGGCGGTCTCGCGCATCAACAATGACCTCGAACGCATCGGCGACCAGGCAGTGAATATCGCCCAGTCGGCCTTGCGCATTCTTCGCCATCCCCAGGTGAAGCCGTATGTGGACCTGCCCCGGATGAGCGAACTAGTTGAAACCATGGTTCGGGACAGCCTGAACGCCCTCGTGCAAAAAGATCAGGAACTGGCGAAGAGCGTCCTGGCGCGCGATGACGAAGTGGACCGCCTGCGCGACCAGATGTTCCGCGAGCTGCTGACCTACATGATGGAGAATTCGCGCGTCGTCTTTCCGGCCTTCGAGCTGATCCTCGTCGCGAAAAACCTCGAGCGGATCGGCGACCACGCCACCAACATTGCGGAAGATGTGATCTACATCGTCGCTGGCCGCGATGTCCGCCACCCCGCCCTCGACCGCAGATAGCTCTCCGACTCTTTTAGGCGCGTGGGCGTGTGAGGCTCCGCTGGCATTCACGCCTCAGGAATCGTGCTGTTGGATGCGGGCGGGTAAGCGGGCGGCGCTTAGATGCGGGCCAAGGCTGCGGCTTCGTCCTCGACCAGGTCGAGAATGGAGTCCAGACGGACCATCTTTAGGATCTGCGTGACCCGTTTACTTGGTGCATAAAATGTGCATTTGCCGCCGGTCCGCTTCAGCGCCGTAAACGCGCGTACCAGGGCGCCGATGCCGGAGCTGTCCAGCTCCGTTACTCCACCCAAGTTCACTGCCAGGTGAGTCGTGCCGGAATCCAGAAGTTGCTGGATCTGCTCGCGAAAGGCTTGCTCGGCCTCGCCGAGCTTCAGGGCTCCCTCGAGATCAATTATCGTGGCTTGACCGACCTTGCGAACACTGATGTTCAAGGCTGCCTCGCTTGGCGTTGTCAAGCTA
>Ga0187846_10002094_pt1 | contig 11072 bp, 8 predicted proteins | sample TC_taG_FD_161473 | JGI IMG/M metagenome (GOLD analysis project Ga0187846, IMG submission 161473) | Biofilm microbial communities from the roof of an iron ore cave, State of Minas Gerais, Brazil - TC_06 Biofilm (v2) | ecosystem: Environmental > Terrestrial > Deep subsurface > Cave > Wall biofilm ... | reverse complement strand
GACTGCATGAGCATCGTGGGAATGGCCCGCGAGATCGCCCTCCTGCTCGGCCGCCCGCTTCGCGCGCCGGTCTGGACCCTCACCGAGCGCGGGGCGTTTTCCTCGCAGCGGATCGCCGTCGAGATCGGTGACCCCGAGGGGTGTCCGCGGTTCACCGCCCGCGTGATCGAAGGCGTTCGGGTCGTGCCCTCGCCGGCGTGGGTGCAGCGGCGCCTCGACGCGTCGGGGATCCGCGCGATCAACAACGTGGTAGACATCACGAACTACGTGATGCTCGAGCTCGGGCAGCCGATGCACGCGTTTGACTACGATCGCGTGGCCGGACACCGGGTGGTGGTCCGCCGGGCACGGCCGGGGGAGACGCTCGTGACGCTCGACGGGCTGGATCGCGTCCTCGACGAGGAGATGCTGGTCGTGGCGGACACGCAGCGGGCCATCTCGCTGGCGGGGATCATCGGGGGGCGCGAGACCGAGATCGGTCCGGAAACCACGACCGTGCTGCTCGAGGCCGCGTACTGGCACCCGCCGGTGATCGGGCGCACGGCGAGGCGGCTCGGCGTCCGCACGGAAGCGTCCGCGCGGTTCGAGCGCGGGATGGACCCGACGGCCCCGCCGCGGGCGCAGGCCCGGGCGGCCGCCTTGGTGGCGGAATGGTGCGGCGGCCGGGTGCTCCGCGGGGTCGTGGACGTGTATCCGCGCCCCCTGGCGCCCAGGGCCATCCGGCTGCGGCCCGAACGCGCCGCGGCGGTGTTGGGCGTCGAGATTCCCCGGCCGGAGATGATTCACATTCTGCAGGCCCTCGGCTGCGAAGTGACCGAGGGCGCCGCGATGCAAGTGCGGGCGCCGAGCTTTCGGCCCGATCTCACGCGCGAGGAAGACCTGATCGAAGAGTTGATCCGCATCCACGGATACGAACGGGTGCCGCTGACCCTGCCGCGCGGGGAGTCGACCCACGGGACGGTGGCCCCCGCGCTGCTCGCCGACCGTCTGATCCGCGAGGCGCTGACCAAGTCCCGGCTGACCGAGGTGCGGACCCTCACGCTCGTCCCGTCCGAGGCGGCCGCGGGGGGAGGCGCCTCTGCGGTGATGCTCCAGAACCCGCTGGTGGCCGACCAGACGGCGCTCCGGACGTCCTTGCTGCCCGGCCTCCTGGAGGTGCTGGCCACCAACGTGGCGCGGGGGCGCCTCGAAGACATTCAAATCTATGAACTCGGACGGGTGTTTCGACCCTCCGGCGCGGATTTGCGCCCCGCGGAGCCGCGGTCGCTGGGGATCGCGATGATGGGGCGGTGGCAGTCCGGGTGGAATGTTTCGGCCGATCAAACGACGGTGGACTTCTTCTCCCTGAAGGGCGTCCTGGGAGCGCTGCTTCGCGATCTCGGCATCAAAGAATGGGAGGTGGCCACGCCCCCGAGTCCCGAGGGATGGTGGCACCCACGGCGGGTCGCCGATCTCGTGCTCGCCGGGCGCCGGGTCGGCCGATTCGGCGAGCTCCACCCCGACCTTGCCGGTGCGCGGCGGTTGCCACACCGGGCCTACCTGGCCGAAGTGGACGTCGAGTCGTTGCTTCCCACGGCGGTGTTCACGCGGGCGTACGCCGGCCTGCCCCGGTATCCGGCGGTCGAGCGCGACCTCGCCCTGGTCTCGGCCGACGCGCTCCCCGCCGCGCGGATCGAGACGATCATCCGTGAGGCTGCCGGCCCGATGCTGGAGGATCTGGAGTTGTTCGACGTGTACACCGGCCCGCCGGTCCCCCCGGGTCACCGCAGCCTCGCCTACCGGTTGCGCGTTCGCGCGCCGGACCGGACGCTGACCGCCGACGAAGCGCAGGAAATCATGGCGCGAATTCGAATAGCCCTGCAGCGGGAAACCGGCATGCAGCTCCGCGAGTGATCGACCCACGGCGCGACGATGCAGGAAGGAGCCCAACCCGTTGTCCACGCCTAACTGGATCGACCTGATCACGCTCTCGATCGTGCTGCTCTCGATCCTCCGTGGGACCCGCTACGGCGTCCTGGCCGGAATCCTCGACCTGGCGGCCCTGGCCGCCTCGTTCTTCGCGGCGTCCGCGATCTTCGTCCGCGTCGGCGCGTCCCTTCACGAGACGCTCTACCTGCCGCCGTCGTGGGCGGGCTTCGTGGCCTTCGTCGTCGTGTGGCTGTTCTTCTATCTGCCGCTCGGCGTTCTGATCCGCTGGTTCCACGGTCCCAAGACCCATCCGGCCTCGGAGATCCTCGGGGGGGTGGTGGGGGGCATCCGAGGGCTGGCCCTGATGACGGTCTTTTTGGTAGTCATGTCGGCCGCGCCGTTCCACGAGGAAGTCGACCAGGACGTCAAGCGATCTCCGGTCGCCAGCTATCTGCTCGCGGGCTACAACCGCGTGGTGACCGCGCTCCTGCCGATCCTGCCGGTGGAGGTCCCGCGGATCGGCCCCGGCGGCGCCATGTTCTAAGTGGACGCGAAGAACCTCGAAGTCGCTCGCATCTTCGCCGCGATCGCCGATCTTCTTGAAATCAAGCAGGAGTCCGCGTTTCGCATCAACGCCTACCGCAAGGGCAGCCGCGCGCTGGAGAGCCTCAGCGAGGACCTGGGAACGATCGCCGCGCGGGGCGAGCTTCGGAAGATCGGCGGCATCGGCGAGAGCCTCGCGGAGAAGATCGAGGAGTACCTGCGCACCGGGACGATCGGGTACTATGAGGAGCTTCGGGCGACGCTGCCCCAGGGCGTGCCCGAGCTGATGACCATTCCCGAGGTCGGGCCGAAGACCGCGCTCGTCCTGTACCAACGCCTGGGCATCAGCGACATCGAAGCGCTCGAACAGGCATGCCGGGCGGGGAAGGTGCGCGAGCTCCCCCGGCTGGGTCCCAAGATCGAGCAGAACATCCTCGCGGGGATCGAGCGGCGGCGCCAGCAGACCACCCGGCAGCCGCTCGGGGTGGTCCTGCCGCACGCGCAGGCCGTGGTCGCGTCGCTCGAGCGTGTCCCCGGTGTGGAGGCGGTGAGCCTGGCGGGCAGCATCCGCCGGATGCGGGATTCCATCGCCGACATCGACGTGGTGGTGGCGACGCGAAGCCCCGAGGCGGTGATGGACGCGTTTGTGAACCTCCCCGAGGTGGACCGGGTGCTGTCCCGCGGCCCGACGCTCAGCAGCGTCATCCTCCAAGGGGCCGGCGTGCAGTGCGACGTGCGCGCGGTCGATCCGGACTCCTACGGGGCGGCCCTCCAGTACTTCACCGGCAGCAAGGATCACAACGTCCGCCTGCGGGAAATGGCGGTGCGGCGCGGGCTTCGCATCAACGAGTACGGCGTCTTCCGCGTCAAGGGCGAGCAGAAAATCGCCGGCCCCTCGGAGGAGGGCGTCTACGGCGCGCTCGACCTCCCCTGGATCCCGCCCGAGATCCGCGAAGCCCAGGGGGAGATCGAGGCGGCCCAGCGCGGCGCGCTCCCCCCGCTCGTGGGCCTCGAAGACATCCGGGGGGACCTCCACATCCACACGAAGTGGAGCGACGGGGACGACACCGCCGAAACGATGGCGCGGGCGGCGAAGGCGCGGGGGTACGAGTACCTCTGCATCACCGACCACTCGCGGTCGCTAAAGTTTGCCGGCGGGGTCAGCGTCGACGAACTGGACGCGCACGCCCGGGCCGTCCGGAAGCTGAGCGACCGGCTGGGGATCCGGATCCTCATCGGCTCCGAGGTCGATATCGGGCCCGACGGATCCCTGGACTATCCCGACGAGGTGCTGCGCACACTCGATCTGGTCATCGGGTCGGTCCACACGCGGTTCCGGATGTCGAGGGAGGAGATGACCCGGCGGGTGATCACCGCGATGGAACATCCTGATCTGGATGTCCTCGGCCACCCGACCGGGCGGCTCGTGGGCCAGCGCCCGCCGTTTGAGCTGGATATCGAAGCCGTCGTGGAGGCGGCGCGGAGGACGGAGACGGCCTTGGAGATCAGCGCTTCCCCGGAGCGGCTGGACCTCAAGGACGCGCACGCCCGGCTGGCCCGTGACCACGGAGCGCTCCTTGAGATCGGGACCGACGCGCACAGGAAGGAGCACCTGCGGACCATGGAATACGGCGTCGGGACCGCCCGGCGCGGGTGGGTCGATCCTTCGCGCGTGATCAACACGTGGCCGCTCAAGCGATTGCTCGATTTCCTCGGGTCCTGAGCAGGCTTCCGCGGGCCTTCTTTGCCCGCCCGACGCTCACCGTCGCCCGCGCGCTGCTCGGTTGCTACCTGGTGCACGATTCCCGCGCGGGCCGGGTCGCCGGCCGGCTCGTCGAGGTGGAGGCCTACCTCGGGCCCCGCGATCCCGCCAGCCACGCGTACCGCCGCACCCCGCGCAGCGAGATCATGTGGGGGGTGCCGGGAACCGCGTACGTGTACTTCAGTTACGGGAATCACGCGTGCCTGAACGTCGTGACGGAACCGCCGGGCCGCGCGGGCGCGGTGCTCCTGCGCGCGCTCGAGCCGGTTCTCGGGGTAGCGGCGATGCGGCGGCGGCGCGGCGTCCGCGCCCTGCGGCTGCTCGCCAGCGGCCCCGGCCGCCTGTCCCAGGCGATGGGCGTCACGCTCGCGTACAACGGCGCGGACCTTGTGACCGGCCCGCTCTACCTCGCCCGGGGACGCCCGCCCGAGGCGATCGCCGCCACCCCGCGGATTGGGATCTCGGTCGCGACCCGGCGCAGGTGGCGGTTCGTGGTGCCGGACTCTCCCTATCTTTCCAGACGCGTGCGGTGACCCGCGCGGCCGGGCGGGCTTGGTTGCCCCGCCGGTGGGCATGATGTATCATGCGGGCGATGCGGATCCTCATGGTTTTCGTCGATGGCGTGGGACTGGGTGATCCCGACCCGGAAGTGAACCCACTGGTTCGCGCCAGGACGCCCACGCTTCGCCGGTTGCTGGACGGCCCGATGGCGGGGCGGGAGCCGGTCTCGGCCCCCGAAGCGTCGCTGGTCCCCCTCGACGCCCACCTAGGGGTGGCGGGGCTGCCGCAGAGCGGGACGGGGCAGGTGGCGCTGCTGACCGGAGAGAACGCCCCCGCGCTGGCCGGGCGCCACGTCACGGCGTACCCCACGCGGGCCCTGCGGGATCTGCTGGGGAACCGCGGGCTGTTCACCCGGCTCCGCGCGCACGGGGTGTCGGCCGCGTTCGCGAACGCCTACTCCGCGGAGTATTTCGCCGCCATCGCGGGCCGGCGGCTGCGGCACGCCGCGATCGCCCTCAACGCGCTCCAGGCCGGCGTCCGGCTGCGGGACTTGGACGACCTCAGGGCAGGCCAGGCCGTGTCCCAGGACCTCACGAACCTGCGCTTCCGGGAGTGGGGACACACGGTGCCGCTGATCACTCCCGAGGACGCGGGCCGACACCTCGCCGCACTCGCGGCCGCCCATTCGTTCACCCTCTTCGAGTTCTTCCAGACCGACCTGGCGGGGCACGGCCGGCTGGACGACCGCATCGGGGTGGTCGAACGGCTGGACCGATTCCTCGGAGCCGTCCTGGCCGCGAGCGACCTGGCCGGGACCCTCGTCCTCGTCACCAGCGATCACGGGAACCTCGAGGACCAGCGCACCCCTGGGCACACCGCCAACCCGGTGCCCGCGCTGCTCGTCGGGGCGGGCCGCCGCGCGATGGCGGACCGGCTTCACGCGCTCACCGACGTCGCTCCCGCCTGCCTGGACCTTCTCACCGGGGATGGATGCCAGGCGTGACGCCGCGGACGCTCAGGGTACTGGAGTTCCAAACGGTGTGCGACCGCCTGGCGGCCTTGTGCACGTCGCCGCTCGGCCGCGAGGAGGCCCTTCAATTGCGCCCCTCAATGGTGCTCACCGAGGTCGCACGCTGGCAGCGGGAGACCTCCGAGGCCCGTCTTCTCGCGGAAACCGCGGGGGGGCTCCCGCTGTCCGGCGTCGCCGACATCCGCGCGCCCGTGCACCGGGCTTCGATCGGCGGGATCCTCGCCGTGCGCCAGCTGCTGGACATCCGCGATACCGTGGCCGCGTCGCGCACGCTCAAAGGTTTCATCGCCGCCCGCCGGGAGGACGTCCCGGCCCTCGCCGATTTGATCTGGGGACTCGGCGTGTTTCCCGAGATCGAGGAGGCGGTGGGGCGGGCGATCGGTCCGGACGGCGCGATCCTCGATGGCGCGAGCCCCGACCTGGCACGGGTTCGCCGCGAACGGCGCGTCGCCGAAACCCGGCTGCGCGACCGGCTGGAGGAGATCGTCCGGAGCTCCGCGGTCGCGCGGATGCTCCAGGAGCCTCTCGTCACGATTCGAGGCGACCGGTACACGGTCCCGGTGCGCGCCGAGTTCCGGCACCACTTCCAGGGGGTGGCGCACGATCAATCGTCGAGCGGGATGACCGTGTTCATGGAGCCGCTCGCCGTCGTCCCGCTCGGGAACCGCCTGCGCGAGCTCGCGTCGGCGGAGCAGGAGGAGGTCACGCGCATCCTCGAGGCGTTGAGCCGCGCGGTGGGTGAAGCGGCCGAGGACCTGGCGGTGACGGTGGAAGCCCTGGCCCGGCTGGACGTCGTGGCCGCCAGGGCGCGGCTCAGCATGGAGATGGGCGCGGCGGCTCCCCGACTGAACGCCCAGGGGATCCTCGATCTGCGCGGTGCCCGTCACCCGTTGCTCCAGGGTCCCGTCGTCCCGATCGACGTCCGGCTGGGCCGGCGGTTTCGCACGTTGATCATCACCGGTCCCAACACGGGTGGGAAGACGGTCACGCTCAAGACGATGGGGCTCATCACGCTCATGGCTCAGGCGGGCATGCACATTCCGGCGGCCCCGGAGAGTGAGGTCGCGGTCTTCCCGCAGGTCTACGCCGACATCGGCGACGAGCAGAGCATCGTGCAGAACCTGTCCACGTTTTCCTCGCATCTCACGGCGATCATCGAGATCCTCCGCGCTCTCGGCGAGGATCCTCCGGGAGAAGCGCGGGCGCTGGTGCTCCTCGACGAGGTCGGGGCCGGGACGGATCCGACCGAGGGCGTGGCGCTGGCGCGCGCGATCATCGAGGCGCTGCATACGCTCGGCGCCTGCACGGCGGTCACCACCCACTACAACGAGCTCAAGGCGCTTCCGTACACGATCGAGGGGGCGGAAAACGCGTCCGTGGAGTTCGACGAGGCCACCCTCCGGCCGACGTTCCGGCTGCTGATCGGAACCCCCGGGCGCAGCAACGCCTTTGCGATCGCCGAGCGGCTGGGGCTCGATCCGGGCATCGTGGAGCGGGCGCGCGGTTCCGTTTCGCGACGCGACGCGGATCTGACGCACCTCCTCGAGTCGGTCGAAGGGGAGCGCGAGACGATCGCGCGGGAGCGCGACGCGATTGCGCGGGCGCGTGGCGAACTCGCCCAACTGCGGGCGCGCGTGGAAGAAGACAGCCGCCGCCTGGACGCCGAACGCCGCCAGTCCCTCGCGCGCGCCACCGGCGAGGTGGACGCCCTGGTCCGGCGGGGCCGGCGGGAGCTCGACGCGCTGCTGGCCGCGCTGCGGGAGCGTCCATCTGCCGGTGCCGCCTCCCGAGTCAGAGCGTCCCTTCGGGACCTGACCGACGCCTCGGCGGCGTATGCCGCGGAAGCCAGGGTTCCTCCCGCGGGGGCGCCTCCCGAGGATCTTCGCGCGGGAGAGACCGTCCTCATCCTGTCGCTTGACCGGAACGGCGTCGTCCAAGCCCCGCCGGACAGCCGCGGGGAAGTCGAGGTGCAGGCGGGGACGGTCAAAGTCAGGGTTCCCCTGGGCGATCTCCGCCGGCTCGCGCAAGCTGAGACGCCCGAGCCCGCGGTGTCATCGGGCGCGCCGGGCCCGGACAAGGCGATGACGATTCCTTCAACCCTCGACCTTCGAGGGCGGGCGGCGGACGATGCCATCGCCGAGCTCGACAAGTATCTCGACGACGCGACCCTGGCGGGACTCGACCGGGTGACGGTGATTCATGGCAAGGGAACCGGAGCGCTCCGCCGCGCCGTGCGCGATCATCTCTCCCGGCACCCCGAAGTCGTCGGATTTCGACTCGGAGGAGACGGGGAGGGGGGGAGCGGGGCGACGATCATCGACCTCGCGCGGGCATGATCGCGCGTCACGATCATTCGCACGGGGAATCTGCGGGCACCGGGGGGCCTCTGGCGCTCGCGCTCGCGATTACCCTGCTGCTGATGGCGGTGGAGGCCGTGGGCGGCTGGCTCACCGGCAGTTTGGCGCTGCTCGCCGATGCGGGCCATCTTCTCGCGGACGTCGGAAGCCTGGGGGTCAGCTTTATCGCGGGCTGGCTGGCGGCCCGGCCGGTGACGGCCCGCATGTCCTACGGCTACCGGCGGGCGGAGATCCTCGCCGCGGCCACCAACGGGATCGCGCTGTGGGCCGTCGCGGGCGCGATCCTGTTCGAGGCCGTGCACCGCCTCCGGGTGGCCCACCCGGTCGCCGCGCCCGGGATGTTGGTCGTCGCGCTGATCGGGCTGGCCGGGAACCTGGCCAGCAGTGCCGTGTTGGCGCCCAGCCGCGAAGCCAACCTCAACATTCGCGCGGCGTTCTTGCACGTCCTGACGGACGCCGCCGCGGCGGTCGGGACGATCGCCGCGAGCTTCGTCATCCTGGCGACGGGATGGACACGGGCCGACGCCGTGGTGAGCCTCGGGATCGCCGCGCTGATCCTCAGCGCCTCATGGCCGCTCGTGCGCGAAGCCGTGCAGATCCTGATGGAGGGTACCCCGGGCCATCTCTCGCTCACCGACGTGGAGGCGGCGATGCGGAGCGTCCCCGGAGTCGTGAGCGTGCACGACCTGCACATCTGGTCGCTGACCTCAGGGGTGAACGCGGTGAGCGGGCACGTCGTCGTGGCGGATGCCCGCGAGAGCCAGCGGGTGCTCGAAGAGCTCTGCGCGATGCTGACCGAGCGCTACGGCCTCGGCCACGCCACGCTCCAACTCGAGACGGGGGAGTTTACGGACCCCCAGCATCCGTCCTGCGCCCCCGGCTCCGAGCCGGTCAGCCGCTGAGCGGCGCCGGGCGCGATGGCGCCCGCTCCGGGCCGATGCTATAATCACGGGCGTGACAACGCTGCCTCCCCGCGACCAACTCGAAGCGCTCACCCGCGGGACCGTTGAGATCATCAGCGAAGAAGCTCTGCTGGCCAAGCTCGAGCAGCGGCGTCCCCTGCGGGTCAAACTCGGGCTGGATCCGACGGCTCCCGATCTGCACATCGGGAACGCCATCGTCCTGCAGAAGCTTCGGCAGTTTCAGGACCTGGGCCATGAGGCCATTTTGGTCATCGGCGACTTCACCGGCCTCATCGGCGATCCGTCGGGGAAATCCGAGACGCGCCCGGCGCTGACGCCAGAGGAGGTCGAACAAAACGCCCGGACGTACCGCGATCAGTACAGCCTGATCCTGGATCCGGCTCGCACCCAGGTGGTGTTCAACAGCCAGTGGCTGGGTGCGATGAAGTTTTACGACGTGATCAAGCTGGCGGCCCACTCCACCGTGCACCGCATTCTCGAGCGCGACGATTTCGCCAAGCGGTACTCCGAGCGGCTCCCCATCCACCTCCACGAGCTGCTCTACCCGCTCTGCCAGGCCTACGACTCCGTCGCGATCGAGGCGGACGTCGAGCTCGGCGGCACCGACCAGAAGTTCAACAACCTGATGGGCCGAGAACTGCAGCGCGAAATGGGGCAGGAGCCCCAGGTGGTGGTGCTGACGCCGCTGCTGCCAGGACTCGACGGCGTGCAGAAAATGAGCAAGAGCCTGGGGAATGCGATCGGGATCACCGAGCCGCCCCAGGAGATGTTCGGCAAGGTGATGTCCCTTCCGGACGATCTGATGATCCCCTACTTTGAATACTGCACGCAGGTTCCGCTCGGGAATATCCGCGAGATCGCCTCCGAGCTCAAGTCAGGCCGCCTGCACCCGCGCGACGTCAAAATGCGCCTGGCCCGCGAGATCACGGCACGCTACCATGGGGAAACCGCGGCCCTGGCCGCGGAGGCGGAGTTCGCGCGCGTGTTTGCCGCCCACGAACTCCCCGACCGGATTCCACTCGCGGACCTCAGCCGTACGGAACTGAGAAACGGGACGATGCGTCTGATGCGGCTTCTCGTCGAAACGGGTTTGGCCGACTCGAACGGTGAGGCGCGGCGGCTTATCAGTCAAGGCGGGGTCAGCCTCGACGGAGCGCGGATCCATGAGGACCTGGACGTCCGGGTCCACGACGGGTTGCTCGTCCGGGTGGGCCGCCGCCGATTCGTCCGCATCAGGTTGAGTGATTAACGCTCCCCTGATTTTGGCAGGCCGCCACGTGAATGCTCTCGGGCTCGATTGACGCGCACGGGATCGTTCTTATACTATGAAACCCGGCGGGCCCTTAGCTCAGGTGGTTAGAGCGCACCCCTGATAAGGGTGAGGTCCGTGGTTCGAGTCCACGAGGGCCCACCATATGTTCCACGGGTTTCCACGAGGCCGCTCACCCACCAAAGGTGCCGTTTCTTATTCGCAACAGCCGCCGCCCGCGCGTACGAAATCGTGAAGACGGCGCCGATGGGATGTGGCGGCCGCGGCGTGCCTGGAGAGCGAGCCACAGCCGCCGCCGCGCGAGGGGGCTAGTGACGGTGATACGCATCAGACCGGCGCAGACTGCTGAGCGGTCCGAGGGACCCGAGGACTTCTCGCTGGTCCTCGGCGGGCCGCTGTTCCAACTCTTCCGGCACGCCTTTCTCGCCGGCGATCACTTGGAGCTCTTGTACCGCCGGATCATCACCATCCCGCTCATTGCATGGCTGCCCATGCTAATGCTGTCTGCCCTTGAAGGGCGCATGGGGCGGCTCCGTGAAGGTACCGTTTCTCCTTGACGTCGATGTCAACGCCCGCTTTCTGCTGGCGCTGCCGCTATTCATCGTGGCCGAAGTGGTGGTCTATCAGCGGATGCGCCCGGTGGTGCGGCAGTTTCTGGAGCGCGGCTTGATCCCGGACACCGCCCGCGCGAGGTTCGACGCAGCGCTCGCATCGGCCCAGCGGTGGCGCAACTCCCTGATCGCGGAACTGCTGTTGGTCGCCCTGGTCTTGCTGGTGG
>Ga0187846_10002093_pt1 | contig 11075 bp, 7 predicted proteins | sample TC_taG_FD_161473 | JGI IMG/M metagenome (GOLD analysis project Ga0187846, IMG submission 161473) | Biofilm microbial communities from the roof of an iron ore cave, State of Minas Gerais, Brazil - TC_06 Biofilm (v2) | ecosystem: Environmental > Terrestrial > Deep subsurface > Cave > Wall biofilm ... | reverse complement strand
AGGCTTGGGCCGACCTCGTGAAAACTGCCATTCATAGGGCTGTCCCGCATCAACAGGTGTTGACTCAACAATTGGCTGCTCTCGATGTCGCCGCGTGGCGTCATATCCTCGCCTCTGAAGTCTCGACACATAGTGTTGACTTTGAGGTCTTTGACGCGGCTGTGAAGAGCCTTCTGGCACAGCAGTTGATGACGCTTGAACAGGAGCCGTACCGACTTCGTCGAGACGTTCCTCGACAGTTGTCTCGACCGACCGCGAGACCCGAACATGTCGGCCAAAGGCAACCAGCATGGGCTTTGGCACTCAACGGTCAACCCCAGAACGCATACGGATTGGCCTAACCTATGGAAATTACGGCTGTGCTCTTAGCGCGGGTCGTTGCTTTCATCGAGGTGCAGGAACTCAACCCGAAGGGTAAGGCGTACTATCCCGACATCGCTGCTGCCCTCGTCAAGAAGTTCAACTTCCAAATCTATCCGACCAAACCCGAGGACTTCGACGAAACGAAAGGCGTGAGGTTCGCAGAAGGAAAGTTTGCAGATGGAACGCTCGACCAAGTGCAGATCTTCACGCACGGCCTAATACTCGATACGAGGCTTTCGACGGACGTATCCGAGAGATTGCTATATGAAACCCTTGTCTGGGCGAAGACAGAACTCGGATTGCATTTTGATGAACGAATGATTAAACGGAAGGGATACGGAAGCCAGTTGACGTTTGAAAGCGAGATGAAGATGTCAAAACTCAATCCCGTTGTCGGAAACATCTCTGAGGCAATCTCCTCAAAATTGAGCGCCTCGATGGGGCAAGTGGTCACCTATGAGCCGATAGGGTTACTCTTCAATCTAGACCAAAGCGTGACGAAGTTGATGCCCGGAGTATTTTCCATCGAACGCCGTGCAGAAGTTCCGTTCTCTGACAAGAAGTATTTCTCCAATGCTCCGCTTGAAACGAAAGACCACATTGAAATCCTGAAAGCGTTCGAGACCTGTGTGCTTTCCCGTCCGAAAATCATTTGAGTCATGGATGTGGCTCGTTGGAGCGTAGCGCAGCAATTGTGCGCGGCGTAACTCGGTGACAAATCCGTCCTGAATGTCTCCATCCCAATAAAACGAGGTACTCAAGACTGCTGTGCCGGACTAGGTGACAGCCCAGGGGGAGGGAGCATTTTGCCGTCTCCTTATACCAACCCGTCAAACGGCTTAGGGGGTATCGGATGCAAGAACCTGCAATGTGCGTCGTCCGAAGGCCGGGAAATCGTGATCCGCTTGGGCGGAATTCGTGCTAGCCTGTGCAAAGACCGTCTGTTCGCCCGGGGCGGTTCCCCCGCCTCACAAGTTGCCCGCCGCCAGCAGTAGGAGGTTCCCGTGGTTCGACCTCGAAGGGTTCACAAAGTGTTTCCCTGGCTCGCGCCAGCGATAGTGCTGTGGTTAGCCGGCACGATTACGCCAGCGAGTGGCCAGCTGGAGACGAGGGGAACGACATCGTTCGCCTTTGGATACGGATCAGGCTCAATCGCGGTCGGGGATTTCAACCGGGACGGCAACCTAGATATTGCCATTTCGCAGGGCGAACTTCAGATCTTCCTAGGGAATGGCGACGGGACGTTTCAGCCGCCAATCAGCTACGCGGCCGGCACCGAGCCCTCTTCTGTCACAGCAGCGGATTTCAACGGTGACGGCATGCTGGACCTCGCGGTGGCTGACCACGGAAGTGCGAGCACGAGCGTATATGTGTTCTTCGGTAATGGGGATGGAACCTTCAAGGGCCCCACCATCCTGAACACTACTGCCTCCGATGTTGGGTTCGTCGCTGTCGGCGACTTCAACGGCGATCACAAGCCGGACTTGATTGTGACTGATGGCGCATACCTCAGTGTGTTTCTGAACAACGGCGACGGCACGTTCGCCGCGCCGATCGATACGAGCGGTGGGGCTTCGGCTCTTGCGGTAGGTGACTTCGACCACGATGGCACATTGGATGTCGCGGCTGCGCAAAGCAACCAGTTCGGCGCTAGTGTCATGATTCTTCTAGGTAACGGAGACGGAACCTTCCGGCAAGGTGCGAGCTACGCTCTAGTCTATCCAGCCTCTTCAATCGCGGTGGGCGATTTCCGAAGCAATGGGAAGCTTGATTTGGCGATAGCTACTTCTATTGGGGGCGCCGTTAGCGTCTTTCTGGGAAACGGAGACGGGACATTCGAACAGTCGGTAAACTACACGTACTTCGTCGCCTACTGGATTGCGGTTGCGGATATGAACGGCGACAACAAACCGGATCTCGTGATCTCCAATTTTTCAGGGAACGGTTTCTCCACCGGTAGCGTGCAGATCTTGCTTGGCAATGGTGATGGAGCCTTCCAGCCACAGGAGGGGTTCGCCGCCGCTACCACCTCAGAGTTCCTAGCGGTTGGAGATTTCAACGGAGACCACAAGATCGACGTCATTGACATGGACGGCTTGGATATGTACGTGATGACGCTGCTGAACACGGGCACGGTTACCTTTTCGCCGACCTCACCCCTAACTTTCCCCACGCAACTCGTCGGGGCGACCAGTCCTCCGCTGACTGCAACTCTGAAGAACTCTGGAACCGGCAACCTGAGCATCTCGTCGGTAACTTTCAGCGGTCCGCCCTTTAAAATGAGAACAACGTGCCACGGAAGCATTGTGCCTGGGGGGCAGTGCGCGATTACGGCGACGTTCACGGCAGCCGTCGAAGGAGTTACAAGCGGACTTGTGACAATCAAAGACAGCGTCTCGTCAAAGCCCCAGTTCGTTGAGCTCATCGGAACCGGAACCGTGGTCAAGTTCACGCCCGCGAAGCTCACGTTCTCGCTTCAAAAGGTTGGCACCAAGAGCGCGCCCCAAACGATTCAGCTCACCAACACAGGTGACCAGAATCTGATCTTCACGCGGACCATGTACGTTGGGGGAAAAGACTACAACGACTTTTCCGAAACGAACAATTGCAGCGCGCAGATCGGGCCGGGCGCAAGTTGTAACATCAACGTGACCTTTGCACCCCGAAAGACAGGCGCGCGGAATGCCAACGTGACCGTAAGTGACGACGGCGGGGGCAGCCCACAGACGCCACAGCTTTCTGGTACGGGAGATTAGATCGGGACCCTCGACCTTCCTCCCTTTCCACTAGTACTGCTTCTGACACTGAGCGATCATGTCCCTATTTATCAAGGTACCCACGCCTCCGGGTGGCCCCGTATAAGTTTGTGCTTGAGTTCCAAGCACACCTTCAGGGCCATCGCAGTTTTCCACGGCGTTGATGTTTGACTGATTCGGAGCCCAGGTCGCGACCTGCTGGAACCGCCATCCCTGTGAGCTTGAGAGGTTCAGCGGCTCCGTATTGCCCTGAATGCTCCCACAGAGCCACGCATTCATCGAAGTATGTGTGTATGTTGTTTGTGCTTGGGTTACATTGGGGTTGAGGATGCTCATGTTGTACCAGGCGGCATTCCAGATCGTTGTGTTATTCACGTTGTTGTTAGCACATGCGGCCGTGTTTATCCAAGCTCTGGGACCGGCCTCGTAGCCGTCGTTGAATTGTGGAGTGGCAGTCCAGGATCCCATACCGCTGGGTTCTCGGCAGCTAGGGGAGCCGCTGCAAACGGTTACGTCTGGATCAGCGGGCACCTTGCAGCCTTTCTGAAGATCGGTGAACACCGGACCGGAGAGAAGTTCGATGTTGTTCAGGACAATGCCGTACCACGTGATCGAATAAACGATCGCTGCGGAGCCTGCGCTCATGCCTTGTGCGCACTTTCCGCCGCCTTGATATAGCAACGGGGTGGTAAACACAAAGTTCAGAAGACCGGCTGGGCGACAAGCTGCCTGCTGGATGTTGCCAAATGTATCTGGGGGGAAGGTGTCCAGGGTCTGTTCCCAGGCCGAATCCCATTTGACCTGTATCACTTCATAATTCTGCTGATAAGCCTGAGCCGCTGGGAGTTCACCACCTTGGGTAGTCGAGGGTTGTGTGCCACCCCACCCGCTCAAAAGCACGACCGTTCCGAGATTCGTGCCGGAGGGAAGTGTGTATCCGTAGTAAAACCCAAGCTGGTCGATGCCGGAACCGGAACAGGTCATGAGGGCGTGGTAGCAGGTCATTCCCTGCAGCCATCCACTTCCCGGGCAGGACTGTTGGATCTGTATATTGCTGACCGTTCCCGGCTGAAGTTGTGCATTGCATTGGTTGATTGACGCGAAGATCAAGAGCAATGTAAGAGCGAATAGGAGCATCAGATTCTTGGTCACAGGTGACCTCCCTAGGGATTTGGGTTGCGGGGTCGGAGGGTCTAGCAGGCTGCTGAAAAACGACCGCAACGGTACTGCATCTCGACTGAGTTCACTCACATCTTCATCGTCGTCTGGGCAAAGAGGGTGTCAGTGGGTCGTTGCCGGCTCTCCATACAAGAATGCGATCGCAGCAGGAATGCGGCGAGACCAATAAACGGTGCTATGGTTTGCACCTGGCTCGATTACTAATTTAACCGCCGGGCGCTTAATGAAAGCTTTTTCGAGGTTCGATGCCAGTATTTGGTCCATCTTCACAGTCGCCGCCTCTGCATCTTGCTCGGTCACACGAAGTGGCACGAAATAGTCTTTGCTTTGGGGGAAGGCATATTCAGTCGTACCTACCCCCAACGCTACACGGTCCGGCGCACGCAAAAGGAATGTCGTGTCGCGCAGGAGTTGCCCGTTACCCAGCCAAAGGTCCGGACTCTCGGCCAAGACCAGCCCGAACAGATCTGGGCGAGTAAGGGCAACATACAAGGCCGCGAATCCTCCTACGGAAGTTCCGCCGATCCCAGTATGTGTGGCATCATCGGAAACTCTATAGCGGGCGGAGACGTAAGGTATCACCTCAGTTCCAAAGAACAAAGGCAGCTCCTTCCCGTCCGGTTCTTTTGCATTCGCGTCCGTGAGCGGGTCTTTCCACACCTCATACTCGTAGTCGCGGCCTTCCCCATGGGCGCTATCGACTCCCACCACGATCATCGGCGGTATCTTGCGGTCCGTAATCAACCGAGTCACTGCTTCGTCGAGCCGCAGCTCCTGTTCACCTTTGAATGCTGTGCACTGGTCAAAAGCATTTTGACCATCCAGCATGTATAACGTCGGGTATTTTCTGGTGGTGTGCGACGCATCGGCGTACTCAGCCGGCAGCCAAATTCGAACAGTGATCATCCTGTCGAAAATCTTGCTTTGAAACTGCTCGATCCGAAGGTTGCCAACCACTGTAGACTTGCAAGGCTCTTGCGCTAGGCCGAGACTCGCAAGCGAACCGAGAGCGAGCGCGAAGGGCAGGACGATTCTCATGAACACTATATACGGACGACTCGCGAAAATTGTTCCAAGATGGCGGTGGGATGGCACCCTCTACGTCAGTGTCCCCATGGATTTGCAGATCGCGGAGGCTGCTAAAAGCTACTCCTAATCCACAGCCTTGTGTGGTACGAGAAGACATGCGAGGAGTCGACCAGCAGCAGAACCACATCTTCAGTTATCTGTCGCCAGAGGAGCGGGTGCGGAAAGACCATCCCCTGCGCGACATCCGGGCCATGGTGGACGAAGTACTTCGCGAGTTGTCGCGACGCTTTGACGCGATGTATGCCAGTACGGGGCGTCCGTCCATTCCGCCAGAGCAACTGCTGCGAGCACAGTTGCTGCAGATGCTGTACTCGATCCGCAGCGAACGGCTGCTGATGGAAGAGATCGACTACAGTATGCTGTTTCGCTGGTTTGTGGGATTGAACTTGGACGATAAGGTGTGGGATGCGACCGTGTTCACCAAGAATCGCGACCGGTTGCTGGAAGCGGACGTAGCTAAGGAGTTCCTGGTGCATGTGGTCGAGCAGGCGCGGGCATGTGGACTGACAAGCGACGAACACTTTACTGTGGACGGCACGCTGTTGGAGGCCTGGGCAGGTGCGAAAAGTTTTCAGCCGAAAGACAAGAAGCCGTTTCCACCACCGGACGATCCCAGCAATCCCACGGTGAACTTTCGCGGCGAGAAGCGATCCAATGTCACGCATGAATCGAAGACCGATCCGGAAGCGCTGTTGGCCCGCAAAGGCGCGGGCAAGGAGTCGAAGTTGAGCTACTCGGGGAACCTGCTGGTGGAAAATCGCAACGGATTGATCGTGGATGCGGAAGTGTTTCAAGCCAACGGGACGGCTGAGCGTGATGCCGCTCTGATCATGTTGGAAAAACTCCCCGGCACGCAAGCGGTGACGGTGGGCGGCGACAAAGGATTCGACACGCGGGATTTTGTGAAAGAGTGTCGGCACCTTCGGGTGACGCCGCATGTGGCGCAAAACGATGCACGACGGGGCGGGAGCGCGATTGATGACTGCACCACGCGGCACCCAAGCTATGCCGTCAGCCAGAAGAAGCGCAAGCGGATCGAAGAGTGCTTCGGTTGGCTGAAGGCCATTGCCCTGATGCGCAAGGTGCGCCATCGTGGCGTGTGACGGGTGGATTGGATTTTCACCTTCGCCTGTGCAGCCTACAATCTGGTGCGGATGCGCAACCTGACTGCCGCAATTCCGGCGGCGTAAACCGGGCCGAGGTGTGCCCTGCAGAGCATGGAGCTAGATTCCGGGACAGCCAAAACCCGGAAAATCGGGCCGTTCGACATCGCGAAACATAAAAAGGGAGAGAATAACCCAATACGAATCAATTTTTCAGCAGCCTGCTAGAGCTTGCTCCACAAGACCCTGTGGAAAATAATGAGAAGTCCCTTGTTACGAAAACAGGACACGCGCCTCCGTGATTAATCCGACACCGAGGTTCGCGGCCCCTTGCTTACACCTGGCTTAGGGCTACGGTTTTGTGTGCGCCTCGTCACGCGGAATTGTGATTGCGCCTCACCCGCACTCGCGCACCCCTGAGACTCCGCACGCGCAACGCCCACGTCAACGCGCCGCGCCCCACACGCACGTACGTGCTCTCCAGCCCCGCACGCTCTAGCCACATCGTTGCAACGCCACTTCCACAGACCCTCGCATGTCCCGCGCTGCCCACGGGGCCAACACAAAATCGGGGTCTCGGGCAGGGGGAGGGAGCATTTTGCCGTCTCCTTATACCAACCCGTCAAACGGCTTAGGGGGTATATGTGTCCGCGATCCGCCGTATTTTCTCCTGAATCGCAATCGTCCGACGGTCACACCACGAAGTTTTACAAGATTTTGATATCGAGACGACAAACACAACGAGCTGATGGGCGACGATGGTGTGGCAAGAAAGAGGTCGATGCAACAAATCAACGGAACACAAGGAAATCATCCCGTGAAACGCACACGTATTCTCCAGTCAACACTCGGTTCGCTAGTCGCCATTGTGCTCGGAATGTCCTCTACGATTGCCGCGGGTGCGCAAACCGCTCCGAAAATCAGCGAATTATTCGTGTTTCCCTGCAACGTCAACGGCTGCCCCAACGGAGGCAACCCGACTGGTGCGCTGATTCAAGCTTCGGACGGCGACTTCTATGGCACAACGTTTAACACAAACCCTTTGGGCTTCCGTCAGGGCGGCACGATTTTCCGAGTAACCGCAGCTGGGCAGCTCACGACCTTGTTCACCTTCGTAGCTGATCAGAACGGAAAGTTCTCCGCCGGCAGCAGTCCAGCCGCTGGATTGGCCGAAGGACGTGATGGCTTTCTTTACGGCACCACTGAATTTGGCGGGGCAAGCAACAGCGGTGTGTTGTTCCGGATCGAGAAGAACGGCAGCGGCTTTCAGGTTCTGCACAACTTCTGCTCTGCCCCAAGCTGCGGCGATGGCGGGAATCCTGCCGCCCCGTTGTTTCAAGGAACCGACGGGAACCTCTATGGGACCACTGGGGCGGGTGGAGCGTCAGCGGCAGGCGTCATTTTTCGCATCAGTCCTTCGGATTCGTTCACAACCTTGCACAATTTCAACAGCAGCACGGAGGGCACGTTGCCTTCGGGGTTGATTCAGGCAACGGATGGGAATTTCTACGGAAATGTCCGTCGCTTCGGGCCTTTGTGCGGCGCCACATATCGTCTCACCCCGGCAGGCCAGTTCACAGTTCTAAAGCACTTTCCGCAGCCGTCGGAGTGTTTCCCGGTGGGCGAGTTGGTACAAGCGTCCAGCGGTTTACTCTATGGGGACACATTCTATGGAGAAGAGTTCCAAATCAGCCTATCAGGCGCCTATCAAGCACTGGGGATCGATATCCCGGGCGGTGGATTGAAGACTGGACCCACCGGATTGACTCAGGCATCGGATGGGAATCTCTGGGGTTCCCAGCTCTCAGGTAGTTCCGGCTCTGTATTCGCACTCAGCACAGTTGGCAGCCTGGTCGTGGAGGCTAACTTTGATTGCCAAGCGAGCAAGTTACTCCAAGGCGCCGATGGGAAATTCTACGGAGCCGGGGGTGCATGCGGCGACAACTTCGCGGGTAACATTTTTGCCGTAGATGCAGGCCTGCCTGCTCCGAGACCTTCTATTGGAACTTTCACGCCTCCGAGCGGAAAAGCGGGCTCACAGGTCACTCTCAGCGGCGATCACTTCATCGGCACCACGACCGTATCGTTCAATGGGGCTAGCGCGACATTCAAGGTCCTGAACACAAATTACATCACCGCCACCGTACCTTTAGGCGCGACCAGTGGACCCATTGCGGTGACCAATGCAGGAGGTTCGGCCAAGAGCGCGAGTACATTCCGGGTTCAGTGACCACTACCGGAAAATCCCCATTTCACTCAAAATCCCCCGCCCGGCAGGATTTTTGAGCGTTGAAGCCTGATTTCGTGCAACAACGGGTGAGCCGAAGAGATTGCAGTTTCTTTCAAGGAGAGAGTGAGGGCACGAGCGAGAAGTGCGGACTTAATGAGTAGTCAGTTGCCGGGAGGCGCCAGCTTCAGTTCCACGCTCTGATGTTCGCCCTCTTTGAGTTGAACTGATTTGCCTAGCGCCTCATGTGCGTGAATGAATTCGGGGTCCAGAGAGTCGATTTGGTCTGGGTCTGCGTCAACCGCGAATAGCAGAAACTCGCCCGGATTCAGCCCTGTCAGGCTGAAGTGGCCGCGGTAGTCCGTGGTCGTCATGTGGTACAGATCTCGGCGCTGGCTGCCGTCAGCAGATGGAGCGATGACGGCGTAAACGTCAGAGGCCGGCTTATCGTTACTGTCCATAACGAAACCTTCGACCGTCGCGCCGTTGGCTCCAACCATGACGTCGAGTGAGTATGATGCGCCTGCTACGCCGAACCCCGAGTCAGTGACATCCCTTCCGCCCAGCTTCACAGTTTTGACAAAGCAAGCGTCTAAGGCCTTGCCGAGAGACCCCACGGACAGGCGATAGGTGGCCGGCGGAACATCATTTATTTCGAAAGACCCATCCTTGCTGACTTCTGCATGGGCCGGTTGGTCGTCCCACCAAATTGCTTGCACACTGATGTCGACGGCGCCACCGCGCCAGCGCTTGTCCTGAAGACTGGAGTAAAGGTTCACCTCGGTCTGCGACCAGTCGATTTTGTCGCCATTGTCCATGCGGAACCGGCCACGAACCTGACCATTGTGAACAGGGGAAATCCGCAGTCCTTCGACATCGGCAGCTGTGACCTCCACAGTCTGGTCCCCACACATCACCGATGGGTGCCGGTAGGTGCCAGAGATCAAGAGGACACTATAGGACCCTGGGAAGACCCCGCTGATATCGAACTTACCTTCGTTGTCAACCGGCCAAGGGCTGACTTCGCGCGTAAAGTCCTCGCCGAGCGGACGCAAAACGATATTTGTGTCTTCTCGTGCTTCTGCCGGTAGGTTGAGGACTTGTCCGCGAACATGAAAGAGCCGTGCCACGGCGAGCGTGATGTTGACCGGCACTTCGTATCCTGCATGGAGATCAAGGGAAAGCGCATGACTCCTTTCGGAGGTGCCCGGATAATACGTCGCTACGTAAACCAGGCCATTCTTGTCCGCAGCCTTTGCGGATTGCGCAGGTCGGGGCTGTCGAGCAGGTGGTTGGGCAACAATCGTGTAATGGTTTGGAGCCAGATCACTGATGCGATACTCACCCAAATCATTCGTGACGGCCGACCCACCCGCAATTGGTTCTCTGTCCTGCCAAAAGTGGGGAGGAAGAGCTGCGACCGAAACCCACTGTGCGGGATCGCCGTCGATGTCCGTGACCTTTCCTGTGATCACAGCGGCAGGCGCCATGTGGAAAACCAAATCCTTTATTTCCTGTCCTGCCTCCAGGGAGAGCAGCATTCGGTTGCCGTGGTGGCGCTTTTCAGCGTCAACAAAACCAGAACGGTCATAACCCACGCGGTAGGTGCCCGGTTTTACTTCCTCGATTTTGAAGTGGCCATCGGCGTCTGTAACGGCAACAAGATCGGCTGCGTCCCCTTGCTCCTCAGCAGTTCCAGATAGCCGAACGTTCGCTTTTCGGATTGGCTGACCTCCGGGTTGCTGAATGATCTGGCCTTGAACTGTGCAGTTGGACGAGGGTTTCGAGGCAGGAGTTTGCGCTGGAGTGGCGGATAGGAACAGAAAACAGGATAGAAGCACAAACGAAGATTTCATCAGTTAGTGCAAATCCAAGTACAGATTATATGCATAGTCTTTTGGGTTAGTTGGTGAAAAATACCAGTTGCCGAGCGCCAATGAAAGGGCCGTCCGGCAGGAAGAATGAACAACGCCCACCCTTGCACAGAGGGCAAGGATGGGGCGCCGCGGGTGTGATCTAATGCCTGCGTGTCGTGGCTGACTATTCTCAACCGCGAAGTCGTCGCCTGCACGCGCTGCCCGCGGCTGGTGGCTTACCGCGAAACAGTCGCTCGCGAGAAACGGCGTGCCTATCGCGACTGGGAATACTGGGGCAAGCCTGTGCCCGGCTTCGGCAATCCCAACGCGCGCGTGCTCATCATGGGACTGGCGCCGGGCGCGCACGGATCGAACCGCACCGGGCGTCCGTTCACGGGAGACGCGAGCGGCAACTTCATGTATCCGGTGTTGTACGAGACCGGATTTGCCAATCAGCCCACGGCGAAGGATCGCAACGATGGCCTCAGCCTGCACGATCTTT
>Ga0187846_10002092_pt1 | contig 11075 bp, 7 predicted proteins | sample TC_taG_FD_161473 | JGI IMG/M metagenome (GOLD analysis project Ga0187846, IMG submission 161473) | Biofilm microbial communities from the roof of an iron ore cave, State of Minas Gerais, Brazil - TC_06 Biofilm (v2) | ecosystem: Environmental > Terrestrial > Deep subsurface > Cave > Wall biofilm ... | reverse complement strand
TGAGTATTCACGGCCCTTGGGGTCAGAAAAGCCTCAGGTTGGAGGCTCGTCCCCGAGACAGGAGAGGGAGGCCACGGGCTAGCCGTGGCAGCCGGATCTGCCAATTCGATGCCAAGTTGCATGCCTGTATCCTCCTGCTGAGCAAGGCGCAGGATTGGCTGCAAGTGCATGGGATCGCTGTGGAATGAGAATAAGATGCCACCAGCTGCCGCTGCGAGCGTTTCCGGGGCACTGTCACTACAGGCTGTTTGCTGGCCTTGCTCAAGCCGGCAGGTGAGTTGACCAATGACTACAGGGGGAGGCAGATTGTTAGTATAGGCGTTATTGGCATAAATCTGGATGCTCGCCAGTTGTCCTCGTGTTGAGGAGGCACAGGTTTGCCCACTCTGGTTGATCAAGGTACCATCAGTCAGGATCCAGGTGTTCTTCTCACTCAGGCTAGCGGGAGACCAGCTTCCGAGCAGGGTGCCCAGGCCTGTACAGGTAAGTTGCGCATGGGTGGTGGTATAGGTCACAACCAGGCGCACCACGGAGACCCCTGCCAGGTCAAGCACCCCTTGTTCTGTCAGGGCCGGCCTGTTGACACGCTCAGGTGAGGAGGAAGAGGCGAAAGCGACAGGGGGCAGGGCAAGCTGGAAAGCAAGAAGAAGCCCGATGAGCACCGAGAACGCAGACAAACCGATGCCCCCTCGCACCTCAGGTATGGATCTATGCGTACTCATTTATTCTTTCTCCCTCACGTCGGGTTCACAAATCATATGACAAGGTTTTCATCCTCCAGGGGAGACAGCGGGCGACCAGAAAGGCCCACCCCAGGGCGCGATAAATCGGGCCCTTACACCACCCTCGCCCCTACGGGAAAGTATTTCCCCCGGAGGGATGGAGAACCAGGACTATCATCTATGCGCTCAGTGTCCTAACTGGTTGCGCAAGCGCTGCAACATTGCCTGGGCGGCCTGATTGCCTGGCATCGCTGCTACTACATATCCGCACTCGCGGCGGGCAGCTTCTAACTTGCCCTCACGCTCGTACACCTGGCTCAACAGAAAACGAGTCGAATGGTCCGCCGGATTGATTGTAAGTACCTCCACATAGGCGCGCTCAGCAACTAACAGCTGATTGAGCCTCGAAGCAAGTTGACCAACTGCATAATGCAGGTCGGGTCGCTTTGTTCCAGGGGAAGCTAAACGTAGCGCCTCCTGGTATTCCCGTAAAGCAGGCTCAAGCTGGTTCGTCTCCTCATAACACGTAGCCAAACGCTGGTGAGCTTCAAGATCACCGGGGTTCAAACGTAGCGATTGTGTATAGGCAGGAATAGCCTGCACTGGTAGCTTTCGTAGAAAGAGGTAGACATCGCCAACGAGTTTGTGTGTTTCGGGGTCGTTCGGATTCAACCCCAGTGAGCGATTATAGGCCTGAATGGCACTATCAGGCTGCCGCCGGCGGGCAAATACCTGACCGAAGATCTTATGTACTAAGGGATTGTTTGGTTCGACAACATATGCCTGCTGTATGGATGCATAGGCTTCATCGACACGCCCGGCATTGAGACGATCTTGCGCGCTTCTGATATACGTACCACCAGGGCCAGTTAGCCCACTGCCAGCAGGGGTAACCGGGACAGGTATAGGTGGGCGGTCAGGTGTAAGTCGATCGCCTCCTGCTGGCTGGGAAGGCAGCCCTATTGCTGCAACTGTTGCCGACGCTGAAAGCGGTGGCAGATTCATGATGGCTCGCTCCATATCGGCTGCGCTGCTCCAGCGTTGCTCAAGCGCAGGCGCGAGGGCTTTCATGATGATCTGATCAAATGCGGGCGAGATATCGGGCCGAAGCGAGCGAACAGGAGGAAATGAGAAGATGGAGGGCTTATTATTGGCTGCATCATGGAACGTCAGAATACGATGCAACGATGCTCCCAGTGCGTAAATATCGCTGCGCGGCTCCGGCATGCCATGGAGCTGTTCGGGTGGTGCATAGCCAATAGTCATGATAATGGTTGATTGACGTTGCGACTGGAAAGTTCGCGCAATACCAAAGTCAATAAGTTTGATCTCGTCGCGATCAGTGACCATAATGTTCGATGGCTTGAGATCACGAAAGATGATCGGTGGGTTCTGGCGATGCAAGTAACCCAGCACACTGCAGACCTGCTGTGCCCAACTACGTGCGCGAGCCTCTGAGACCCCATGCGCCCCATTGAGTCCAGGGACATTGCCCTCTTTCGTAAACACCTCAGCCAATGTACGCCCTTCAATGAAATCCATAACGAGGTAATGCCTGCCACCCTCAACGAAGAAGTCGCGGACACGCGGAATACAGGGATGGTTGAGCTTCAGCAGGAGTTTCGCCTCGCGCTTAAACCAATCCACGGCCTGTCTGCGATCGACATCGCTTTGGAAATCATCGAGCATCTCCTTGACGGCACATGGTTCATCGTCAAAGCGTGTATCTATGGCACGATACACTGCGCCCATCCCACCAGCCGCGAGAGATTTTTCAATTTTGTAGCGCCCACCAGAAAGGAGCGTGCCCTGAGGTAAGCGGCGAGGGCCGCTGTCATCAGAAAACAGGGGGGCAGGTGATGGCTGCTGTGGCTCCTGAGAAGAATAGGGCGTGGGAAGCCCCTGGGGTGTAACAGGCGGCAAAGGATAGTCTGGCACAGTGCCGCCGGGGCCAGAACCACTTTGTGGCGTGACCGGATTCCCGATAGATGCTGCATTCCTGGGATCTGGTGGAAAATTACTCGCCATATTTTTCTGCACCGCTCATCATAGTTTGCTTATGTATCGGTTCTCCATCCTTGAGGTGCACAGCGGGCGACCATAAAGGCCCACCCAGGGCGCGATAAATCGGGCCCCTACACCACCCTCGCCCCTACAGGAGGGTTTTCACCCGCAAGGATGAAGAGCTTATGTATCTTCGCTATACTTCTCTTGCTGGGCGCATTATAACATATTCTTCCCACGATGGGCAGTAGGGAAAATCACAGCTATAATGCGGAATAAGTCACAATTATGCCTGGGCATTAATCATTCTATCAGCCTGCTGCGCTGCTGCCACATCGCCTTTCATCCAGCGCGCTCCAAAGATACCAACCAGTCCAGCAATGACCAAAGCTGGTACGCAAGTAACCAAAAGTGCCAGGGCGAGGTCTTGACCAGCCATATTGTGCGCAAAGTGTTGCCCATGTGTTGGGTCAAACACGCGAGCCAGCGTGCCTACTAATGTTGGAGCAAAAGCATCGCCCAGCAGGTGCGCGGTGAATAATGTGATAGCTACAGCGGAGGCTCGCAAAACAGCTGGAGCAACATCCTGCGTTGCGGCCGTGCTGGGACCCGTATAAATCGTAAGCAAGAATGCTGTCAGAATGAAGAAGATTGTGAAAATGATAAAATTATGGGTGGTGACCGCGAGTGCGAACGCTGGTGCGCTCAATAGGAAGCCAATGCCGCAAACCAGCACGCGCGCCCCTTGATGCCGCCGGTTAAGCCAATCTGCCATATAGCCGCCGACCACGGTACCGGCCACGCCAGCAAGCACTATAATGACACCAGAGAATATTCCAGCCTGCGCTGAGCTAAGGCCAAAGATGTCTTGTTGTTGTAGAAATGTGGGCAGATAAACCACGTTTACTCCCAGGACGAAAAATGCAAAAATTTGCATGATAATCAAGACCACAAGGGTTTTGATACGCAGTAGTGAGCCCAATTGAGACAAGACATCTGGTGTCACTTGCATTGCCTGGTGTGGTTCTTCCACTTCAGCCACACTGCCCAGGGTATACGGATAGAGAGCAACTTCTTCTTCATCCGCCTCGTTGCGGCGCGGCTCGCGCACTTTCCATGCAAGAAATGCCAGGATGAGACCAGGGATGCCTGTGAAAACGAAGGCAAGCCTCCAACTTCCAAAAAAAAGTCCAGCAACTACTCCACCAATCGCAAAGCCCACCAGTATGCCTACCAGTTGACCGACGCTCCACCAGCTCATGATACGCGAGCGTTTTGTACGGCTAAAATAATCGCTCATAAGGGCAGTACCAGCGGGAAAATACCCTGCCTCACCTATACCCAGCACCATACGCGATAAGAAAAGTGTAATGAAATTGCTTGCCAGGGCTGTGAAAGCTGTCGCCACGCTCCAGACAGCGACACAGATGGCTACTACGTTTTTGCGTTTCGTGCGATCTGCCAAGATACCTAGTGGCACGGTGCCTAATGTGTAGACTACAAGAAACGCCGAGGCAATGTAGCCAATATCGTTAATGCCTAAACCTAATTCATGTGCAATAACGTTGGCAGCCCCGGTCAGTACGTTACGGTCAAGGTAGTTCAGGAAACTGATGCTGAACATTACCCAGAAGACGACCGCCGGTTTGGATATTTCCCGGCGGCGAGTTGATGGGGTCGATTCGCTTACCATGCTCATTTCGCACCTTTCTGCCGTAAAATTTGTCTCCCTGGGATATTGCTGACGTATTATATCATGTCTTTATACGTTGAGCATCTCCAGGAAGCTCCAGGATTTCAGGTCGCGCTCCAGGTGGAAGCGCAGGAGGTCGTGCATGATGGCTTCCAATTCGACTTGTAGTTTGGCGTCGAGGCGTAGATGGGAGGCTTCGATCCATTTACTGCGCTGCAGGAAGCGTAAGACTTTGAGGGCGTTTAGAGATAGGCGGCGTTCCCAGAAACGAGAGCACTGCGGGCAGAGTACGCCTCCCAGGGAGGCTCTGAATCCGTTCTCTTCTGGACGTAATTCGCTTGCGCAATGGACACAGTTTTGTAGGGCTGGTTCATAACCAACAGCAGAGAGCAGGTGTAGCTCGAAGTAGCGCAGCAGGAGGCGTGTATGTCCATACTCATCTACCTGTTCATTGGTGGGCGCGCTGCCCTGCTCGCGTTGTTGCTGCAGTGCATTTGCATCGGCATCCAGGTAGCGCAAAGCTTCCAGTAGCAGGGCGTAGATGTCGAGGTGTGGGGTCGAATCTTCGACGAAACGATCGACCAGTTCGGCAAGGTAGAAGCCGCAGGTCATATGCCAGAGCTCGCTACGCAGGTGCAGGAAGTTCTCACGCCCCTCGGCCTGTGTGACGATATCCAGGTTGCGGCCAAGCGCCATTTGCAACTGACTGCGATTGAGGAGCTCAAGGTGGCCCGCCTTTTTACTGATAGGACGGCGAATGCCTTTGGCGATCGCATGGATTTTGCCTTGGGGGGGCGTAAAAAGCGTGAGGATGCGATCAGCTTCGCCTATGTCAGTATGCTTGAGTATAATGGCTTCGATGGAGTAACTACGCTGCTGTCGCATGGGGAACACCTTACGAACGACTGGATGAATGAGTTAATGAAAAAAGACGTGACCTGCAAACGAAATCACGTCTGATGATAAGGAGGCGACGAGCGGATTCGAACCGCTGGTGCAGCTTTTGCAGAGCCGTGCCTTACCACTTGGCGACGTCGCCATGTAAGCATACTTGTGTGCAAGCGTGTGACGGGATGGGCAGGGATGGAGCGGGAGACGGGGATCGAACCCGCGACTTTCTCCTTGGCAAGGAGATGCTCTACCACTGAGCCACTCCCGCTTAAACGTTGCTTTTGCATGATTAAGATAGCATATAAGAGGCGATTTGTCAACGGTCAAAAATTCTTCTTAGCCCCACCCACCACCCTTTACGAAGGACCCAGGGGACACCCCTGGAACCCCGGCAGAGGGGCTGCGCCTCTCTGCACTCCCGCTTTATAAGCGGATACCGGCCTAATCAACAGAAAATCCACGCTCCTTCAATAATTCTATCACGTGATTCAGGGATTCGGGGGATACTCGCACTAGACGGCATTCGGGGGGAACCTCTGTCCCAAGCAGCGGGCCCAGCTCTTCGTCGGCTTGTATGTCATGCAAAGCCTGGGCAGAGAGACGGAGCAGGGGTGCGTGTTCGACTCCAATGGTGTCTTGTTGCTCATAACCGCCTCCCCACAATTTGAGGCGAATCAAGAAGGATACTGGCACCCAGCCTTCGCAGTAATGTTGTAAGAAGCGTACTATGTGTTCCAATGGCAGCCCTGCGCTACATGCCTGTTGAATGGAAGCCGGTGTGATCTTTCTCCAACCCGTTGTCTCGTCGAGTTCGGTGATACGTTCGACTTCCGCTGCTAAATAGAGGTCGAGCACGGCATGACAGGGCTGCAACAGGCCACTATACTGGAGTCGCCACTGGGGCTCACGAGTTACGAAGCGTCCACTCTCCAATAAGCCGTTATGCATAGTCGTAGATACGAGCGCGGGAAGATAATCATGCTGCCAGAGGATTTCTTGTACGGTTGACAAATGACCGGTAACAATCTCTGCAAGCACTGGGGTAAGGCGTCGACCAAAGAATGGGCGTGTCTCTACATCTGCAAAGAGCGCGTCAAGCAGTGTGGCATCGTCTACCTCGAGCAGCGTGACATCGTGCCAGAGTTCAATACGCCGGGCTTGTCGTTCCCACTCAAGCAATGAATATTGCACGTTCTGAGGAATAGGCCCTTCTGCGGCTTGCTCCAATATTTGCTGAATAGCAGAAGCGTGCAGGCCCATTTGAATAGCACGGGTGACACTTGCCCTGGTCAAGCGGTATTGAGCAATATGCTCCAGGCGGATACGTTCGGCAAAACGATCCAGGCTGACAAGCAGCGCCTCGGAAATGGGGGCCAGGGCTACTAATTCAAAATTTGGTTGCACAACTAAGCGTCCCCAGGAAGGTTCTAGTATAGCTGGAGGCGTTTCGCTGGCAACGTGCGCGATATCCGGTACCAGGCAAAAAGCGTCAGGGTGATCTTGACTGTCTACATCTGCAAGACCCAGCCAGCGTAGTGGTCCAGAAACTAAGGACCGAATGAACCCACCCTCCACTAGATGCCAGCCTTCGCGGGGTGTTAGCCAGCCACGCTGCAAACGAAAATCCCAGCCATACGGGTTGCTGCCTGTTGAGTAGCGTTCTGCACGCGTACCGGCCTGGCGAGGAAAAAGCAGATAAGGAAGATATAACCTGGTTCGAGCAATAAATGTTGGAAAGTCATACCACACGCCAGCCTGTTCAACAAACAGGCGCTCCATCACTAACTTGCGCGACCGTACGACCTCTTTATGAGCCGGATCGAGAGGCGCAGGGCCTGGACGCACAACTACATCCGGCAGATACGCCAGTTCGTTCCAGAACGCGGTATTCAACCACAAGCTGTAACAGCGACGTGCTCGCTCCAACAAAGGTAAGGAAAAAAACGTACCTGCTGGTTCAGCATAGAGGGTGCCACGCCGCTCAGAAAGCAGGCCTAAATGCATGAGGAGTAGCCTGGTGAAGAAAAACTGAGGAACGTCTGTTTCTGCGCGTATTTGCTCGATAAGCGATGAACTTGCTGGATTCAATTCATCGAGAGCCTGGCGCAATGCGGGGCGAGAGAGAAGCCGATTATTGATCAGCGGCATTCCATCGCGCATTGTTGCCACCAGCGACCAGTAGCGGTAGAGATTGAGTTGCAAAGCGCGTATACCTTCACTCGACCCCTCTATTGCATGATCGACCTCTTTATGACTGCCGCTCACTTGCCCGGCGATCAGGGAATGCATGCTGGCTTTTTCACGCGCGTTCCATAGCTCATTTACTGCTTCTATAACGGCTTGAGGTACAATCAGCACACCATCATAGACGCCGCTTGCATAGTCTCGCCCTACAAAGTTGGTTTGTTTGCTCCAGAAAAGCAAGCCCAGGAGCAGGAGACGATGCAACGCCTGCTCAAAAACGCCATGTGGGTGAGGTGTAGGGTACTGTGGCGACACTCCCTGGTGGTCTGCGCTGGTCCTTGAGGGCACCTCCTGAGAATTACTCGTCGAAGAAGACGCATGATTGAGCTTGTAAGCATCATTAGTACTGGAATTTACAAGGCTGAGGTATAGAGCAAGATCACGGCTGTTGGCGCGTCCACCGCACGAAACCAGTTCACCCAGAATAGACTTCTCCAGTTTACCAAGGCCACGTAGAACGTCACGGCATAAAATGGGATCGAACAGATCCTGAGCGATTTCTGTAGTAATCGCAGAGGAATCAGGCAGCGCGCTGTTTTTCTGTCCCTTGAATGAATAGGGCAGACGCCGCGCTTTTACCAGTGCCTGCAGGTGATATGGTGGCACATTCTGGAGCAGATAAAGGTCACTTTGTTCCATGTCACTCCTCTGCTATGGGTGCGATAATGGGATGTAACGAATTATATCGGATATGATGACACGCCACGGGCACGATAATGCTGATTAACAAATTCATGGGCACGTCATAACATCCAGCGAGGGCCGATAAATCGGCGATGGGCGAGATAAATCGGGCCCCTACAAAATTGGTACCGTCCATATTTACCCCCCTACAGAATCGTGCAGGAGCGGAACCTGCCCGCGTTTTTTGAGCTCATCTGTAAGGCGTTCGATAGCCTGCTTTTTGAGAATTAGCAACGTTGGATGAATAGGGCGAACAACCTGCTCATTCAACGAGGTAGTAGTCGATAGTTCGCGCAGAACCACTTGATCGGCGGCCTCGAGCAATGACACGTCCGTATACAGGCGTACTCGTCCATAACTTGCTATGCGGCGTTCAAGTTGCGTGAGCAAACGAACAAGAGATCCACCGGGCGCAAGTGCATGCTGATATTCCGCAGCACGATGCAAGAGTTCAAGCAAAGCAGCGGGGGACTCTCCACTGCTAAAGGCATCGGCGAGTGATTTTGGCGTCAGCCGGTAGCAGAGTTGAGCGGCATGGACGCCCCTGGCTTCGGCAAAGCGTTCGATCAGCTCAATCAACGGCCAGTTAGCAAATGCGCAGGGGACTAACAGATCGCCAGATTCTGACACCTGTATAATTGGTGCCGATGCGGGCGCGAGAGCGCCTGGCAAATAGGTACCGGGCGCAATAAATTGCTCCCCTAGGAGTATTCCACGCATGAAAGAATCGGCCAGGGGTGTAAGGCGGAAGGCAAGCAAATGTTCATCAGAGGAAATCACCACGTCGCTGACTCCCCACCAAAGTAGCGGACCCTGCAGCAGTTGAGCGAGATACCGTCCCTCAGCACTCATCCAGTCATTCAATTGTGCCGGATGCAGTGGGTGACCTTCTTCCTGTTCTATCCACCAATGGGGAGAAGGAAACTGGTGCTGCCGCTTCTGCAAAAAGGTAGGATTCAAGCGGTAGATAAAACGCGCAAACGCAGAAAAATTAATCCATTGACCAGGCGGAGCCTGGGCCAGTAATGCAACGAGTGTCTGCCGAGCCTCCTTATTTTCAACCTCCAGTTCTCCTGAACGCAGCGCAGGCTGGTTCAGTGGCGTAGCGCGACAGCGCAGACGCAAACCCGCCTCTTGTAGATCAAACAATTCTTTATAGGTAGGCTGGTTCAGCCAGTGCGTAAAGAGTTCATGTGCCACTTCTGCACGGCTGGGGCCAAGCAGTAACTCGGCAGCATTGGGCAACACGTGCAGAATGGATGCTCCGGGATCATCTCTATACAGAATGTCAGCTAACCCCAATACGCGGATAGCGAAACGTAAAAAAGGCAAGGGGCGTGGAACATCGGCCTGCAATGACTCCAGCAAGGCCTTTGAGGGCGTATTTTGTGGTGGAGGAATGGCTACTGATCCCTCGACAGGCAATGGATTAAGAGAGTATCCCAGGCTGGCTGTGCTTGCGCCGCCTTCGTTCCCGCTTTCAGTGCGCTCAAGTCGCTTGCCATCTAAGGCACGCGCAACAAGTAGCAAATCAGCCAGCAGGCTGTACGGCTCAACATGCAACACTTTAGGTGAATCAGCATCATGGCCGCTGCCTGCCTCAATAGTAAAAGGTGTGATGGGTAAGGTGACTTGTAAAGCCGTTCGTACTTCTGGTGGAACATACCAGTTTGTGTCGAGTGAGGAGCCAATCAGCCCAATACGCTGCTGAAAAGAACTATTCAAGGCCGCGCGAACAATCAAAGCTTTGCCCTGGAGGGTGTGCAGCATATTTTGTAACTGGCCCGGACTCCCAAGAGAGAAGCGTTCAAACAGGCCGCGCACGTCTTCGTCATTCATAAATCCGCCTGCCAGCGTGAGGGCAGCTAACAACTGACGCTGCTGTTTCTCCAGTGTTGCTACTACGCGGCGTATTGCTTCGGGCTGCTTGAGTACGTCTACAATGGCATCAACAAGCTGCTGCTTGCTTAAACTGTTCGTGGGGATGTCATATGATCGCGCTATAGAGCGTAGTTCGCTTAGCCCTGATTGAGCCAGTACTTCAGCGGTGTTGCCTGGTGGGAGCGAGTTTTGTAGGGCTAGCACTGGCCTGGCCTGCGCGAGAAGGCGCGACTGTTGTGTCTTATGCGTTGCGTAGTCTGTTTCCTCTTCTGCTAGCGGTGATGGTGAATTATGGTTTTCAAACGGGAGAGGAATGGAGGATACGACTGTAGCAGGGTTGGTTGTAAAGGTCAAGGGATGTGCAAGCCAGTGATAGAGGAGAGCGGCAGCATGCGAACAGACAACGGATGATTGAGCAGGAGATTGACTACAAGTGCAGATGACACTGCATGTAATGCGATCACGTAACTCTACTGCAACACTGTAGAGATCCGGGGAAGAGAGATTTGCCTGTTCTGTCTCTTCTGTGTTATTTGTCGTTGATGCTGCCTGGCCTGGGGGCGTGTTGGGTACTTCAACGATGCCGGAGAGCCGCGCTCCCTGGCGCTTCGTCGCATACACTGCGCCTATACGGCAATACTCTTGTCCCAAAGACGCTACTGCGAGTCCCGCCATGCTGATGATATCAGCTTCACGCAAGCGTTGCAATGCGCCGGGTACAACATCATACATACTGGTACGTTGCCTGAGATGATTAGCACTCTGGAATGATCACGTCGCACTATAATAGCATGTGAACAGCGTGTGGTCAATGACGATTCGAGCCTGTATTCAACTAAAAAATCGTGAATAAATTGATGCTCTACCAAAGGGCGGCGCAAGCGCCCCCTCCCCACGTCCACACCTCTCCCGCCCCTACGCGACCAGGTACAGATACCGCTGGCGAACCACAAGGG
>Ga0187846_10002091_pt1 | contig 11076 bp, 3 predicted proteins | sample TC_taG_FD_161473 | JGI IMG/M metagenome (GOLD analysis project Ga0187846, IMG submission 161473) | Biofilm microbial communities from the roof of an iron ore cave, State of Minas Gerais, Brazil - TC_06 Biofilm (v2) | ecosystem: Environmental > Terrestrial > Deep subsurface > Cave > Wall biofilm ... | reverse complement strand
GTAAAACTCACCAGACCGCCCGCCGAACTCAAAATACCGCCGACCGTGCAAGCGACGCTCGCCGCCCGCATCGACCGTCTGCCCGCGGCTGAGAAGGAGTTGTTGCAGATACTGGCGGTTATCGGCCAGGACATCACTTTGCAGGCGATCAAGCACATCGCCGGCAGGAGCGAGGAGCAGCTCGAAGCGCTGCTATCGAATCTCCAATCAAGCGAGTTCATCTACGAACAGCCGACCGTGGGGGGTGCAGAATACGTCTTCAAGCACGCGCTGACGCAGGAAGTCTCTTACAATTCGCTGCTGGCCGAGCGCCGCCGGATGATTCACGCGCAAGCAGGCCGCGCCATCGAGGCAGTCTACGCGAGCCAGCTTGAAGACCATTACGGCGAGTTAGCTCGCCATCATCTGCGCGGCAACGATGCGGCCATGGCGGTGCATTATGCGCAGTTGGCGGCCGAGCAGGCCGCCAACCGAGGGGCTTTTCTTGAGGCGACTAACCTCATAGACGGTGCTTTGAACCTGCTCGATCGAATGCCCGAGAAGAACGAACGTCTTCGTGCCGAATTGGCGCTGCGTGACTCCGAAAGTATGGTGGCGTTTGCACTACATGGACCCGCCTCGCCCGAGCGCCAGCGCTCGATCAGACTTATGTGCGAGCTGGGTGAAAAGCTGGAAGAACGAGAGCACTTGCTGCGCGGGCTCATCGGTCTTTGCGGGGTCCATTTTTCGCGCTCCGAGACAGTTCAGGCGCTTGAGGTGGCTAAGCGATGTTTTCAGCTCGGCCAAACGGTGCAAGACCCCGGGCTGCTTGCGGACCTGGGTTATTTTGCCGCTCTTCTGGATTTCCACCTCGGGAATTTCCGAGGAGCTGTTTCGCATCTCGAGGATACCGAGCTTCAGAGCAGCCGCGCGAATCGTCGTGTTTCGAACGTGGGATTGCTTTACGCAAGCTCGATCCGATGCATACGAGCTGCAAACCTCCAACTCCTCGGTCGGGTTGGCGACGCCGCCAGATTAGTCGAAAAAGGGCTGAGGCAAGCGCGCGAATCCAGACATCTGTTTAGCGTCGGCCATGCCCTGACGTTCCGAGCTTTACTTGCTAATCTTCGGCGCGAGCCAGAGGTTTCGTTAGGCTACGCGCAGGAAGCTATTGCGCTGTGCGAGGAAAACGGATTCGTACTGTGGCTCGTCATCGCACGGCACCTGCGCGGGCACGCAATCGCCGAATTGGGGCAAATCGAACAAGGGATTGCGGATATGGAGGCGGCGATCAAAGGTGTCGTCCAGATCGGTGGAACGCCGGGGCAGTCAGAATTTATCGCGCAGCTGGCTAAGGCATATAGCCGAATAGGCCAGACCGAGAGAGCCCTTGCGATGCTGGAAGAAGCTCACGCGCACACCGAGCGCACCGGAGAAAATCGCGACAGGGCCGAGTTGCTCCGGCTTAAGGGCGAACTGTTTCTGATGAGTAACGCGGAAACGACTGAACAAGGCGAGGCATGTTTCCGCGCCGCACTCGAAGTTGCCCGCGCGCAGGAAGCCAGATGGTGGGAGCTACGCGCGACTGTAAGCCTGGCGCGCGTGCTGCGGGATACTGACCGGCGCAATGAAGCCCGCACGTTGTTAGCGGAAATCTACAACTGGTTCACCGAGGGCTTCGACCTGCCCGATCTGCGGGAAGCCAAGTCGTTGCTTGATGAGTTGTCCACCCGATGAGTGTGATTTAGTGGCCACAGGCTTTAGCCTATGCTCTTTTCGGAAAGTGTCCCCAAAACCCCTGGATCCTTTTTCGCTGTAGGGCGATAAGCAGGTCAACGACAACAGGAACTAGCGGTTTCTTATGGCGGCGGACGACAAGCAAACGTCGTGGTGGCAGACAGTTCCCGGCGTTATTACTGCCGTGGCGACCCTATTGGGCGCTCTAACCGGGCTGGTCATCGCCCTGAACCAGGCGGGTCTGCTGCGCGGCTCATCGCCATCGACTAAACAACCGCAGCCCGAGTCAAGTATGGTGGAAAACCCGGCGAGGACTGCGAGGCTGCCGAGCGTTACTGGTGTGCCCGTAGTCGAGGCAAAGCAAGTGCTGAGGTCGCTCGGATTCACCTATGTTCGCGAGGTTCGCAAATTCTCCACGGCCGTGCCGGGAACTGTCATCGAGCAGGTTCCAAACCCAGGGACCAACCTGCCGGTCGACCAACTTGTCAACCTGATGGTTGCGGCGCACCCACCTTTGGCCAGCCTGGGTCAGGAGTTTGCGGGGAGGTGGGAAGAAATCCCTCCGCTCGTGCCGCAGGATAAAGGACACCCAATGTGGTTAAAGCTTCTGCAAAACGGCTCCGAACTCACAGTATGGATAAGTTACACGGGATCTTTCACCGGCCCGGCGTTCGGGCAGGCCCTCATCAGCGGCAACCAAGCGACGTGGACCCTCCCTCAGGGTTGTGCCCCACGATTCCAGCACGCCGGCTTCAATTACGACAATCCGGGATCAAACACGTTTCTCCTCAGGCTTGATGGTTCAATCCTCTGGTATGAAGTCCAGACTCGTTGGACCTCGCCCTGCGACGGACATTCGGTTGGCACGGAAACGGAACGCAAAAGACTGCAAAGGGCAAGAGGCTGATGGCTGATGAAAATCTGGGGAAACGCGCAGTGACGGCCGATCCACCCACTTTGCGCGGCTTGAATCCGGAACGGGTAGCAAACGATCGATTGGGCTGACCGCAATCCCCAACTGAGCGGCCACGATGCGCTCGCCCTGTTCGAGAATCTACGATGGGTTCACGGAAGGCTTCGATAACGACGATCGCGGCAGGCGAAAAGCGCCGCTGGAAGAATTAGGGGCGTAAATGCTCTGCACTAACTGCGGGAGCGACAATCCTGGCGATGCCGCTTTTTGCGAACAATGCGGGCGCAAGCTCGAGTTGGTCTGCCCCGCTTGCCACGCACAGGTCGGCCTGGGCGCAAGGTTCTGCAAAAAGTGCGGGACTAGTCTAAGCGCCGCCTCAGCTCGCTCGCACCCGATTGCGACCCAATCATCGGAGCAAGCCGTAATTAGCGAATCGCCCGTAAAGACGGTTGTGGACGCGACAGATGGTGAGCGCAAGACGGTCACGGCGCTATTCGCCGACATCAAGGGCTCGATGGAGCTGATGGAGGGCCTCGACCCCGAAGAAGCCCGTGCGATTGTCGATCCCGCGCTCAAGCTGATGATCGACGCCATCGACCGATATGGCGGTTATGTCGTGCAGTCGACCGGTGACGGCATTTTCGCCCTATTTGGGGCGCCGGTCGCGTACGAAGATCATCCGCAGCGTGCACTCTATGCTGCCCTGCGACTGCAGGAGGGAATCCGGAGCTACTCGGGAAAATTGGTCGCCGACGGCGGGACGCCGCTGGAGGCGCGGGTTGGCATCAATACCGGCGAGGTGGTGGTGCGAACCTTGACCAGCGGGGCAGGCCGCGCCGAGTACACTCCCATTGGACACACGGCCAATCTTGCAGCGCGGATGCAGGTAATCGCGCCCAGCGGTTCGATTGCGATAACCGAACATACGCGCCGCCTGGTGGAGGGCTACTTTCAGCTTAAGCCGCGCGGGCCGACGCGAGTTAAAGGTCTGAGCGATCCTGTCGAGGTCTACGAGGTGACCGGGCTCGGACCATTGCGGACCCGGCTGCAGCGTGCGGCGGTTCGGGGTCTTACCAAGTTTGTGGGACGTGAGCACGAAATCGAGGCGCTCAAGCATGCGGCGGCACTGGCCCGCGCCGGCCACGGCCAGGTGGTTGCGGCCATGGCTGATCCCGGAGTGGGGAAGTCGCGCCTCTTTCACGAATTCAAGCTCATCTCGCAATCCGGGTGGCTGACCTTCGAGGCATTCTCCGTATCGCACGGGAAGGCGACCGCCTATCTGCCGGTGATCGATCTGCTGCATGAATATTTCGCTATCGAGCCGGTCGATGACACGCGCAGGCGGCGCGAGAAGGTGGGCGGCAAGGTGCTCATGCTTGACCGCAGCTTGGAAGACACCCTGCCTTACTTGCTCGCACTTCTCGGACTGAGTGAGGGCGACGACTCGCTGGCGCAGATGGACCCGCAGATCAGGCGGCAGCGCACCGCCGAAACAATTAAACGCATACTCTTGCGGGAGAGCCTCAATCAGCCATTGATGGTTATCTTCGAGGACCTCCACTGGATCGACAGTGAGACCGAGGCCCTGCTCAACCTGCTGATCGATGCCATTGCCAACGCCCGCATCCTACTGCTCGTGAACTATCGTCCCGAATACCGACACGAGTGGGGTAGCCGCACTCACTATAGCCAACTCCGGCTCGACCCGCTCGGCAGAGAGAGCGCTGAAGAAATGCTCGATGCCCTGCTTTCAAGCTCCCTGAGTCCTCTTTCCAGGCCCTTTATCCGCTCGGCTGCGGGAGAAGATAGGGAAGCGGGTCCTGTGTCGGGCGAGAGTGCCGATCTCGCTCCATTCAAGCGGCTTATCATCGAGCGCACCGAAGGCACACCCTTTTTCATGGAAGAAGTGGTACAGGCTTTGTTCGAAGAAGGCGTGCTCCAACGCAACGGAATCGTAAAACTCACTCGGCCGATCAGCGCGATTAAACCCCCTGCCACCGTACAGGCTGTGCTTGCTTCGCGCATAGATCGTTTGGCCGCAGCAGAAAAGGAACTGCTCCAAACGCTCGCAATCCTGGGACATGAATTCTCACTGAATTTGGTGGAGAAGGTGACCCTTAAGTCCGGCGATGAGCTCGGGCAGATGCTTGCGCAGTTGCAGCTCGGTGAATTCATCTACGAACAGCCGGCGGTGGGCGGCGTCGAGTACAGTTTCAAGCATGCCCTAACGCAGGAGGTCGCCTATAACTCATTGTTGACCGAGCGGCGCCGCGCACTTCACGAGCGGACAGGTCGCGCCGTCGAAGAGCTTTACCCAGATCAGCTCGACGACCACTACAGCGATTTGGCTCGCCATTTCCTGCGCGGCAGGGACGCGGCGAAGGCAATACACTATGCGCAATTGGCAGCCGAGCAGGCCCTGAGTCGGGGTGCTTACCCCGAAGCGACTGACTTGGTGGACGCAGCCCTGAAACTACTCGACCGGCTGCCTGAGGGTAGGGAGCGTATCTATGCGGAACTGGCGCTTCGAAGCCGTCGGAGCGTTTTGGCCAACGTTTTCTACGGGGGGTCCTCACCGGAACGCGAGCGCGAGATCAGGCGCGTGTGCGAGCTCAGTGAGACAGTTGGAGAAGCTGGCCAGCTCGTAAGCGGGATGATTACCCTCTGCAACCTTTACTATCTACGCGGCGAGTCCTTTCGAGGCCTTGAGCTCGCTAGGCGATGTCTCGAAATGGCGGAGGCCACGCGAGACTCTGGACTGCTGGCAGATGCGCATCTCGCTACCGGAACTCTGAGTCGCGCGTGCGGACATGTGCGGCAAGCAGCCTCGCATTTGGAAGCGGCCGCGCTCCACAGCAGCCGCACCGACCGCCGAATTTCGCTGAATGGCTATCTGTACACGACCATAATTGCATCACACCAGGCCTTGACTCTCCACCATCTTGGACGCGTCGGTGAAGCCTTGACCCTTGCCGAAGAGGCGGTACGAAATGCACGTGAGTCGAAGCATCTGTTTAGCCTCGGTTTTGCACTGATGATGACGGGAGTTTTGATCTGCCTGTTTCGCCGCGATGCGGGCGCTGGTCTGCTGCGGGCAGCTGAAACGATAACGCTTTCCGAGGAAAACGGATTCACCGGGTGGCTTCACGCTGGACGATTCTTTCACGGGTGGTCGCTCTGCCAGCTCGGGCAACCGGACCAGGGCATTGCCGAAATGGAGGCGGAGGCAGGCTATCGCCGCCGAGCAGGCGTGAGTACCGCGGTGCTCGCTGAGAGCTATGCCAGAGTCGGCCGCATCGAAGAAGGCCTCGCTTGGCTCAATGAAAGCCTGACACACATTGAACGCACTGGCGTAAAGTTGGAGCTGAGCGAAATCCTGCGTATTAAGGGCGAAGTGCTGCTGATGCGTGATCGCAAGGCAAATGACGACGCAGAGGCATGTTTGCGATCGGCACTTCATGAGGCTCGCATGCAAGAGGCCAAATGGTGGGAGCTGCGCACATCGGTGAGCCTCGCGCGCCTGCTGCACGATACCAACCGCCGCGATGAGGCGCGCACGATGCTCACCGACATCTATAACTGGTTCACCGAAGGGTTCGACTTGCCTGATCTGAAAGACGCCAAGGCGCTGCTCGACGAGTTGAATGGCTAACGTGCGAGGCGACAATGCTCTGCTCGAATTGCGGGGCGGATAATCCCGAAACTGCCAGATTTTGCATCGAATGCGCTTCGCCGTTCGCGCGACGCTGTCCCTCGTGCGGCGCCGAAAATCCGCCTCGCGCAAAGTTCTGCGCACAATGCGCAACGCACTTGAACGGTCGCACCTCTCCGGCCTCAAGATCAGCTCTACCTGTTCCACCACGACAGAATGTTGAGGTTAACCTGGCGTTAAGCGAGTCCCAGACCGACGCTCCGCTCGATGGCGAGCGCAAGACGGTCACGGCGTTGTTCGCCGATATCAAGGGCTCGATGGAGTTGATGGAGGACCTCGACCCGGAAGAGGCGCGTGCCATTGTCGATCCCGCACTCAAGCTGATGATGGACGCCGTACACCGCTACGGCGGCTTCGTCGTGCAATCCACCGGTGATGGCATTTTCGCGCTGTTCGGCGCCCCAGTTGCCCGCGAGGACCATCCACAACGCGCGCTGTATTCAGCACTTCGAATGCACGAAGCGATGCGGCACTATGGCGAAAGGCTGCGCGCCGACAAGGGGCTTAATCTGCAACTGCGCATCGGCGTCAATATCGGTGAGGTTGTGGTGCGTACCATCCAGACCGGAACCGAGCACACCGAATATAGCCCGATTGGGCACTCAACCAGTTTGGCTGCGCGGCTCCAGACCCTCGCCACGCCCGGCTCCACCGTAATCAGCGGAACCATGCGAGCGCTGGTAGAGGGATATTTCCAACTCAAGGGACTCGGTCCAGCCAGGATCAAGGGCGTGAGCGAGCCGGTGGACTTGTTCGAGGTCACCGGGTTAGGACCATTGCGCACGCGACTCCAGCGGGCGGCCGGGCGAGGGCTGACGAAGTTTGTCGGCCGCGAGCGCGAGATGGAGGCGCTTCGTCATGCCTCGGCGCTGGCGCGGGAGGGGCGGGGCCAAATTGTCGCTGCAATGGCCGATCCTGGGGTGGGGAAGTCACGGCTCTTCTATGAGTTCAAGGCGACCAGTGCATCGGGCTGGATGGTGCTGGAGACGCTTTCGTTCTCGCACGGCAAGGCGAGCGCGTATCTGCCAGTGATCGATCTGCTGCGCAATTATTTCGAGATTTCCGTTACCGACGATGAGCGCAAGCGGCGCGAAAAAGTCGCGGGCAAGATCACGGTGCTTGACCGCAGCTTCGAAGATACCTTGCCGCACTTGTACAACCTGCTCGGCATCGTCGAGGGCGACGATCCGCTGGCCCAGGTGGACGCTCAAATCAAGAAACGGCGTACATTGGAGGCGATCAAGCGAATTCTGTTGCGCGAGAGCTTGAATCAGCCGCTGATGGTCGTGTTCGAGGACCTGCATTGGATGGACACCGAGAGCGAGGCGTTGCTCAACCTGCTCGCCGACTCGATTGGAACTTCCCGACTCCTGCTCCTGGTTAACTATCGGCCCGAGTACCGCCATCAGTGGGGCAGCAAAACTTACTACACGCAGCTTCGGCTCGATCCGCTTGGCAAGGAAAGCGCCGACGACATGTTGAGCGCATTGCTCGGAAGCGATAGAAGACTCGCGCCGCTCAAGCGGCTGATAGCTGAAAAGACGGAAGGCAATCCGCTCTTCATGGAAGAGATAGTCTTGAGTCTTTTCGAGGACGGCGCGCTCGCGCGCAACGGAGAAGTGAACCTGGCCAAGCCGCTTGCTTCACTGCGCATTCCGCCGACAGTACAGGGGATTCTCGCTTCGCGCATTGACCGGCTGCCGGCGGACGAGAAAGACTTACTGCAGACGGTTGCGGTAATCGGGACTGAGTTTAATCTAGGCGTCGCGCGCGCGGTAAGCGGAAAGTCTGACGACGACCTGAACCGGATGCTGAATGATCTCCAGCTCGCAGAGTTCATCTACGAGCAGCCCGCGACGAGTGATGACGAATATACCTTCAAGCACGCACTGACCCACGATGTGGCCTACAATTCGCTGCTGACCGAGCGCCGGAAGCTGCTACACGAGCGCACGGCCCAGGCGATTGAAGCGTTGTACGCCGATCGGCTGAAGGATCACTTGGCCGAGTTGGCTCATCACTTCGACCGCAGCGGGAACGTGCCCAAAGCGGTGGAATACCTGGGTCGCACTGGAATCAGGGCCGCGCAGCAAGTGGCTCATTTCGAGGCAATAGGTTACCTCAGTAGGGCGCTCGAATTGCTGCGACAGCTGCCCGACGGCTCCGCTCGTGACCGTCAGGAATTGGATCTGCACATGGCCCTGACCTCGTCATCTTTCGTGTCCAGAGAAGAGCTACACTTGGCGGCGAGAGAGGAACTGGCGGAGAGGGTCCTTGCCGCAGCCCAACCGGGCGAGGCTCCAGCGAGGCTCGCGGGGGCTCATTATGTACTTGGTCGTGCTCAACTCAGCGCCGGAAAGCTCCCGGCAGCGCGTGAGCACCTTGAACGTGCCATTGAGCTCTTCGGTGCTTGTCCGTCTGACTACTATGGATACTATTACTCTCAGAGCGCCCCCAATATTCTGGTCGGTGTCATGCTTGCCCTCGGTTATCCATCAACGGCGCTTGGCAAAGCCGACGAGTTGCTAGGCGCAGCGCGCAGGAGTTCCGACCCGAATACCATAGCGATTAATTTGTTCAGCGACGGCCTCCATCATCTCATGCTGCGCGACGCGCAGATGGTGGCAGAACGAGCCGATGAACTGCTCGCGATCGCCATCGAACATGAAATGCGGATGTATCTAATCGGGGCAGCTTTTTTTCGCGGCTGGGCCACCGTGGCTGCGGGACGAGCTGATGACGGAATTGCTGAAATGCGCCGAAGCATATCGGAAGCTATGGTTGACGGAGTGTTGGTGTCGCCCGCCCTGATGCTCACAACGTTCGCCGAGAGCTGTGGCAAAAGCGGACGTGTGGAAGAAGGACTCGATTGGGTGGCCAAAGGCCTGACGACTGCGGAACAGACTGGCCTAAGAGTGACAGAGGCGGAACTCCATCGGCTCAAAGGCGAACTGCTACTTATTAAAAATCCGGGCAACGAAGCGGAACCCGAGTGCTGCTTACGCACGGCGATTAATGTTGCCCGCCGGCAAAGTGCCAAGCTTATCGAACTCCGCGCGACCGTCAGCCTCGCTCGTCCGCTGCGCGACACTGGCCGCCGCGACGAAGCGCACTCGATGCTCGCCGACATTTACAACTGGTTCACGGAAGGCTTTGACACCCCCGATCTGAAGGACGCCAAAGCCCTGCTCGATTAGTTGAGCGCCTGATAATGAAGTGCGCCAAATGCGGAGCCGAGAATCGCGAGGGCGCGAAGTTTTGCAACGAATGCGCCGCGCCGATTGAGACTTCATGCCCAAGGTGCGGCTCGAGGAATAAACCAGGTGCAAAATTCTGCGACGAATGTGGCACCTCGCTAGTTACATCCGCGGCGGCATCGCCAAAAAAGCTGAACGATTCATCGATTCGCGTAGTTGACAGTCCGGTCGCGGAGAATCTCGATGGTGAACGCAAGACGGTCACCGCCCTGTTCGCCGATATCAAGGGGTCGATGGAATTGATGGAGGACCTCGACCCGGAAGAGGCGCGTGCCATTGTCGATCCCGCGCTCAAGCTGATGATGGACGCCGTACACCGCTTCGGCGGCTACGTCGTGCAATCTACTGGCGACGGCATCTTCGCGCTGTTCGGCGCGCCGCTCGCCCACGAAGATCATCCACAACGCGCGCTTTACTCAGCGCTTCGAATGCACGACGCGATGCGGCACTATGGCGAACGGTTGCGCGCTGACAAGGGGCTTAATCTGCAACTGCGCATCGGTGTCAATCTTGGTGAGGTTGTGGTGCGTACGATCCACACCGGCTCCGAGCACAGCGAATATAGCCCGATTGGACATTCGACCAGTTTGGCCGCGCGCCTCCAGACCCTCGCCACGCCCGGTTCCACATTCATTACCGGAAGCATGCGAGGGCTGGTCGAGGGATATTTCCAACTTAAAGGACTCGGCCCAACCAGAATCAAGGGCGTCAGCGAGTCGGTCGAACTATTCGAAGTCACCGGGTTGGGGCCATTGCGGACGCGCTTGCAGCTGGCGGCAGGGCGCGGCTTGACGAAATTCGTAGGTCGCGAGCGCGAGATGGAGGCGCTGCGCCAGGCGGCGGCGCTGGCGCGGGACGGGCGGGGTCAAATTGTCGCGGCTATGGCCGACCCGGGAGTGGGGAAGTCGCGGCTCTTCTATGAGTTCAAAGCGACCAGTGCTTCGGGCTGGATGGTGCTGGAGGCGCTTTCGATCTCACACGGCAAGGCGACCGCGTATCTGCCGGTTATCGATTTGCTGCGCAACTATTTCGAGATTTCCGCCGCCGATGATGAGCGCAAGCGGCGGGAGAAGGTCGCGGGCAAGATCACAGTGCTCGACCGCAGCCTCGAAGACACGTTGCCGTACCTGTTCAGCCTGCTGGCAATTGTTGAGGGGGACGATCCGCTGGCGCAGATGGCTGGGCAGATTAAAAAGCGGCGAACGCTCGAGGCGATCAAGCGGATCCTGTTGCGCGAGAGTCTCAATCAGTCACTGATGGTCGTGTTCGAGGACCTCCATTGGATGGACGGCGAGAGCGAGGGGTTGCTTAACCTCCTCGCCGACTCGATTGCGACCTCCCGGATTCTGCTGCTGGTTAACTACCGGCCCGAGTACCGCCATCAGTGGGGCAGCAAGACCTACTACACCCAGCTTCGCCTCGACCCGCTAGGCAAGGAGAGCGCCGACGAGATGCTGAGCACTCTGCTCTCGATGCCC
>Ga0187846_10002090_pt1 | contig 11077 bp, 11 predicted proteins | sample TC_taG_FD_161473 | JGI IMG/M metagenome (GOLD analysis project Ga0187846, IMG submission 161473) | Biofilm microbial communities from the roof of an iron ore cave, State of Minas Gerais, Brazil - TC_06 Biofilm (v2) | ecosystem: Environmental > Terrestrial > Deep subsurface > Cave > Wall biofilm... | reverse complement strand
CCTGGCTGCCACACCGGGAGCACAAGGCCAGTGCGAAGCGCTGACTGTGTCGAGCGTGAATGGCAGTACAATCGTGGCCAAAGCGCCAGATGGCAGCACGGTCACGATTCACACGACAGCGAGCACCCAGTACACACGGGCCGGTCAGTCCGTCTCCGCGAGCGCCATCACGGGTGGCTCCCGGATTCACGTCACCGGGACGCACAACAGCGATGGGAGCATCACCGCCACACGCATTGATGTAGGTTGATAGTGTGCCGCCGCATACCGGCGACCAGATCACCCAGATCAGCGGTTCCTGGCTGTGGTGCCCGGTCCCTGGAAATCCCGGACTGCCCTGGATCCGCCAGGGACCAGCCCCATGATCCTCTCTTCCCCTCATTGGAGAAGAGAGGGTCCAGGCAATCTTCAATCCAGAGAACGAGCCTCCGACAAATAGCCCCGCCGCCGAAACGGACGTGCGGGGCCTTCTCCTGCCTCTTCATGGATTAAGTAAAGGATTTATTTCCACCCTTCCTCTTCCAGCTCCCTCAACAGCCTCAGATCCTCTTTACTGCTTACATCCAGCTTCTCGAACAAATCAGGCCGTCTCTCCTTCGTTCGCCTTAGGGACTCCTTGCGCCTCCAGCGAGCGATCTCTGCGTGATTTCCCGATAGCAGTATATCCGGGACACGCCAACCTCTGAACTCTGGGGGGCGTGTATAATGCGGATACTCTAACAAACCGCCGCTATGTGACTCCTCCAATGTCGACTCATCGCCTCCCAGTACGCCGGGGATGAGCCGGCTTGTCGCATCCACCACAACCATAGCTGCCAGTTCTCCGCCCGTCAGCACATAGTCCCCAATTGATATTTCATCCGTGACCAAGTGTTCACGAACGCGTTCATCAATGCCCTCGTAATGCCCGCAGATAATTGTCACGCGCGCTTCCTGGACCAGTGTACGGGCAATGTGTTGCTTGAAAAGCCGCCCCTGCGGGCTCATGAGGATAATTGGACCACCCTGGTAAACGGCCTCAACCGCCGTAAAAATCGGTTCGGGTTTCATTACCATACCGGCGCCACCGCCATAGGGGTAGTCATCAACGACGTGATGTTTATCGGTGGTGGCTTCACGGATATCGTGCAAGGCGATGCTGAGTAGCCCGCCCTCCTGTGCGCGTTTCAGAATGCTTTCAGCAAATGGTCCATGGAACATATCAGGGAACAGGGTGAAAATATCGAAGTGCATTGCAATCCTCGCCTTGAGACAGAACATCTTTACCGTTTGTGTTAAAATAACATCGTTGCCTCTCATTAGCAAGTGGTTGATGAGGTCGTTGAGGCGTACCCACATATGACGCATCTAGTGGATGCGCGGCTTGTGGTCGTATTTGCAGTCTCCTGGACGGAGCGAGCGTACTATGTCCTGGTCCCAAACGCAACAATCCGAGGATCTGTATGATCAAATTACTATTCTCGTAGGTAGTGCCATCCGGCTACTGAGTGGTATGGCTGGCTTTTTTGTCATATCGAACGAAGCATTTGATCCACGGAGCAACACAGAATATGTATTGTACCGTCTTAGCGAGCCAGCATCTGAGCTCCTATTAGCCTATATACGAGAGGGCAAACAGCCGAGTTCAAGCTGCCCGCTGGTGACGGATACACTACCATCTATGCTGGTGAAGCAACCTGGGATCTGTGATGAGGTTGCTGAGGAGTTAAAAGACGCAGGGGAGCGACCAGTTCTCGAACGGTGTTCTTTATTTGTGAGCGATCGTGCAGGCGTGTTAGGTATACTACACTGCCTGCGACCGGCTGATTCAAGCTCGTGTTTTGAACAGGACAGTAAGACGGAAAGCTCACTGCGCCTGTTCATTACGCATTTTGCTGCTGGCTTGCGTTCGGCTTTGCAATCTCAATCTATGGTGCAAGAACAGAGCCGGCTGGCTACCATCTTTCAGCAAAGCGCTGAAGGTATCCTGGCAGTAGATTCGGCGCTGCGTATCACCGACTTTAATCCGGCAATGGAACAACTCACAGGCTGGCGTCAGAGGGAAGTATTGGGGCGCTTCTATTATGAAGTCCTGCGCCCAAAGGATCGCCAGGGAAATGAACTTGGATTGCAAGGGTCGCCCATCCTACAGGCCTTTGCAGGACAGCCCGTCGTGAATCGAGAGATGGTGATCTCAGCGCGAGATGGACAGCATTTCGACGTAAGTGTAACGGCTTCATGTGTTCGTTCAGCCAGAGGCGAGCCAAGCAGTGGCATTCTCACTGTACGTGATATTACTCGTGAGCGCGAGCAGGAGGAACAACGCTCGACGTTTATTTCAGTAATCTCGCATGAGTTGCAGACACCAATTGCCATCATAAAAGGTTATGCTTCAACACTGGCGCGTACAGATGCGACATTCGATATGGAAGCGCGGCGTTCTCGCCTGCTAGCCATAGAAGAAGAGGCTGATCGCCTGAATAAGTTAGTAGGCAATCTACTCTACGCTTCACGTATTCAAGCAGGTGGCCTGCAAATGGAAATTGCGCCACTCGACCTATCGAACCTGGTACAAAAGGTTGCCCATCGCTTGCAGGTTAAAAGCCCTGGCGTTACTATAATGGTGGACCTGCCAGCAAATTTGCCGGCTGTGATGGCAGATAGAGATCGTATTGAAGTAGTGCTGGAAAATCTCTTGGATAATGCCATCAAGTATTCGCCTGATAAGCAAGAAGTTACAGTTGCCTGCCGGGCTACAGGTGACGAAGTAATTGTCAGCGTGAGCGATCTGGGTATGGGTATCTCTCTGCGGGATCAGGAGCAGATCTTTGATCGCTTCTATAGGGTCGGCGATAGCCTGACGCGCTCAATGCAAGGCGCAGGACTTGGCTTATATATTTGCCGTGCCATTGTTGAAGCTCACGGGGGGCGCATCTGGGTTGAGAGCGCGCTACATCAAGGATCGACATTTTCGTTTAGTTTACCTCGTATGGAGAAAGCACAATTGCCGATGGTGGTGTTCTGATGGAGAAGGAAGCGTTTGATTCGCGTGATATGACCATTTTGATCGTGGATGATGAACCGCGCATTCGCGACTTTGTACGTATGAATTTGGAGCTGGAGCGCTATCATGTTATAGAAGCCAGTAACGGCCAGGAGGCCCTGGAGCAGCTGCGTGAGAACCTGCCGGATTTGATCGTGATCGATGTCATGATGCCAGTAATGGATGGCTTCGAAACATTACGGCATATTCGCGAGGTATCCAACGTACCTGTTATTATGCTCACAGTGCGCCAGAATGAGCAAGATAAGATACACGGCCTCGATCTAGGCGCTGATGATTACATCGCAAAGCCATTTAGTCCACGAGAATTGCTTTCGCGTATCCGGGCACTCTTGCGTCGTTCATTTATGGACGCGCCAGCCCGTAAAACGGAGATTCTTGTTGACCCTGGTCTGAAGATTGATTTCTCGCGGCATGAAGTGATTGTACGAGGCGAAAAGGTTGTATTGCGACCCACTGAGTATCGTCTGCTGTACCATCTTGTCAGCAATGCAGGAAGGTTGCTGACACATGAAACGCTTTTATCCAAAGTCTGGGGAAGTGAATATCGTGACGAGGCTCATTATCTGCGTTTATATATCACCTACCTGCGACAAAAGATTGAACCGGACCCTGCGCATCCAAAATACATTTTGACCGAACGAGGCGTAGGATATCGCTTCAAGGAATTAGAGGAGTAGAGGAACGAGAGTTCCACGCAGCCAGCGAAAAACCGATGAAAAAGTCCTGGAAGGAAGAGAACTACATTGAATAAAAAAGAACGTGTGGACGCCGCTCTGCGAGACGCATGGGTAGATCGAGTTCCGGCAAGTATGTGGGGGCACGACTTTGAACGCGAGTGGAGCGCTCAGTCGTTGGCGGAGGCGATGGTTGAGAACTTCACTCGCTATGATTGGGATTACATGAAGGTCAACCCACGCGCTTCCTATCATGTTGAGGGCTGGGAGGTCAGCGTGCACCCATCGGGCGAGAAATACAAAGCGCCGGTCTTAGAGGATACTCCTATTAAAAGCAGCTCTGACTGGAAGCGTATACGCCCCCTTGAGCCAGATCAGGGCGCGCTGGGTGAGCAATTGCAGGCGCTAAGATTGATTAACCATGCAATGGGGGATGAAGCTTACTTTGTGCAGACCATCTTCTGTCCCCTGGGGGTTGCAAAATACCTGGTTTGCAATAAAAGTGAGCCTGTACTCCAGACGATTCGCGAAGACCGGAGCGCGATGCATGCGGCTCTTCGTGTCATCACTGAGACGTTCATCAATTATGCCATTGCTTGCCTTGAACAGGGTGCCAGCGGCATCTTTTATGCAACCAACGGCTGGGCTTCTGAGAGCATGTTAACTGCTGACCAGTATCGTGAGTTTGGTGAGCAGTACGACCTGGAGATCCTGGATGCTATCAAGAGCAGGAGCAAGTTCAACATCCTGCATAATTGTGGTACTCATATCTACTTTGATCTCCTTGCGACATATCCGGTACATGCTATCAATTGGGCTGCTACCCTGGAAGGCAATCCTGACCTGCGTGAGGGTAAATTGCGTTCTGGCAAAGCGGTGATGGGGGGGATTAGCGAGAAAACAATCCTCAAGAATGGGGAACCCGGGCAGGTGCAAGAGGAAGTTGCGCGAGCTATAGAGCTGACGGGCGGCAGGTATTTCCTGCTTGCACCAGGCTGTTCTATACCGCCTGAGACTCCTGTGGAGAATCTGCTGGCTATTCGCAGTTTACTTGACACCCTTTAAGGGATTGGCTATACTCTCTCGGCAGAGCTATAATGGAGGGTGGCGCTGATGGCAATCAGCCTCGTTCCTCTTCTTATAGAATAGGGAAGGCACTTCGCGACTGATGGAGCGATATCAAACAATACGAGTTTATTCCGCGGGAGGTGTTGTTTTTCGTCTTGTTCCAAACGATGCAAGAGAGAAGAAAGGCACGACTGACCTGTGGGGTGCAGGGCAATATGAAGATACTTCTATGGAGGTAGTGCTTGTAGGGCGTAGCCATCCTGGTATCTGGGCTTTACCCAAGGGAACTCCGCGCTCTGGAGAAACGCTCGAGCAAGTGGCAGTGCGAGAGGTGCAGGAAGAGACCGGATTAAAGGTGCGTTTGATTGCCTATATTGGCAGCATCTCCTATGTTTTTATACGCGGCAAGGTGCGATTTCAGAAACAAGTGCGTCACTTCCTGTTTGAGGCGATAGGGGGAGATACTGCTTTACACGATGCTGAATATGATCGTGTGGAGTGGTTTTCCTTTCCCGAAGCGTTTCGCCGCCTGACCTACCAAAACGAGGTGAACATCCTTTCCCAGGCGGAAGAAATTTTACAGCGTTGGTTGCAATATCAGCAGAAAGAAGGGCAAAAATAGCCATATGCAGCACGTGCCCCGTTTTACGCTCATGCGGCGTATTCTCTACCCCTATAGCGGGGAAGAGCCGCTTTCTTTGAAGCAGGGCCTGCGGGTTGTGCTCGCGTGGATATTGTTTTTCCCCCTTTGTATGTGCTTGTTAACTCTAGCGATAGCCGTTTTTGGGTCATTTAGCTTACAGAGAATGGTAATGCTTTTGATCTTTGTCTTACTATCAGGGGTCTTCATCTTTGGCATGCTTGGTTTGCTCATTGTGAGCATGGGCAACAAAGCTGCCAGGTTTCGTCAAACCTGGCAGACCCGAAAAGATCAGCATTAACTAGTGGAGGTAGTAGCTATGGATCTTAGCGTCGAGGGCAAAACTGAGCCTATTCCCCCTGGCTCGCATATTTGTCAGCTCTACAGCAAAGTGAATGAAATTCCGGGGGTGACGGCACGTTTAATGCGAGTCGGCCTTTCACTCTCGGAAAAATGCTTCTTTGCTGCTGCTCCGGCACAAGTGAAGGATTTCCGTGAGGAGCTTCAGAAGTTACAGATAGATGTCGAAGGAGTCATTGAGGCAGGACAGTTGGTCTTATACGAGGAACGAGATCTATTTCTGGCGAATGGTACACGCTTCGATCCGTATTTTTTACTTTCCTCACATCAAACATTTATTGCTCAGGCGCTGCGCGAGGGATGGCAGGCGGTACGTATCTCAATTGATATGACCTGGCTGAGCAAAGATATAGCTACTCCTGAACAAATTCTCAAGTATGAAGCAGCGTCAGATGCCGTTTTCACTTTCCAGAAAGCCCCTATTATTGCATTAATGCACTACGACTACAGCAAATTGTTGCCCACCCTGGTCGTAGAGATGCTCAAGCTGCATCCTATCGCCGTTGTCGGCAAGTATATCAAGAGGAATCCCTACTATTTGAACTCTGAGCAATACATGCTCAAGATTCTACGTCGCCATGATGAAAAGGAGAGAGGTAACCAGTGATTGTACCCTGATCGGTTGGAGGTTGGTCTCTCGATTTGTCGTTGGGGTATGCCTGGTCCGTTGAGTTGCATTCTAAAATATTCTAAGGAGAGGAGTATGAGTGACGAACTCAGTCAGCCGATGCGAACTGAGCTGTTCGCTGCATCATTGCGTGCCGACAACACCGATATCAAGGCATTTTTGGAGGCCCTGGCCGTCAAGCTGGAAGGGGCACTGCCAAACAATACCACGGTAACGCGCCAGAGCGGACTCTTCTCACGTGAGCACCCGGTGAAAGAGGTCATGGTATCGCTCGGTGAGTATCAATATCGCATTGGCAGGGAGCGACAGGGGCCATTGGTGTCGATGCGGGTGAAAATAGTGCGAGGCATCGTACTCAAAACTGAGCAGATACCAGTAGATCAGTGGATCGAGGAGCTTTCGGAAGCATTGGCCGAGGTGGCGGGACAAAGTGCCCAGGCTCGTGCTGCCCTTGAGCGATTTCTATTGCAATAGCGCATCAAGCGCCGTCTGTGAGGAAGGAGGCCAGCATGCCTTTTTGGAAACGTTCTTCGCCAGAGGAAGAACAGCAGCGCATCCAGGCACAGCAAGTGGCAGAGGCCAGCCTGCGTTCGTTGCAGGCCGGCGGACTGCCTGCACAGGCGCTGCGGCGCTTGAGCGAGGAGACGGCGGCGGGCCATCCACTCTTCAGCAGTGATCTGAGCACTAATGAGTTCGCGCTGACACGTACGGAGGGCTACCGGCCTTTGAGCCAGGTGATGGGGAGTTCAATCTACCAGGTAGGCTGGCAGTACACCTTCAACTATCCGAGTTTTACCAGTTCGTACGAATTGACTACAGTTTCCAACGCACACCTGCATGCCGCCCGGCTTGCCCTCGGCAGGTTGGAACAGGAGGCGGCGCTGTTGAAAGCACATGGTGTCGTCGGAGTGCGGCTTGCCACGCGCGACTACGAGTGGGGCAGGAATATGCTGGAATACACCGCTATCGGCACGGCTATCCGGCTTCCTGATGCGCCGCTTTTCCCACATCCGTTCCTCAGCGATCTCTCTGGCCAGGAGTTCTGGACCCTGCTCCAGGCAGGGTATTTCCCGGCTGGCCTCGTAATGGGCTATTGCTCCTACTGTGTCTCCTCTGGTTGGGAGATTAATCAGATACTACGCAGCTGGTCTAACCAGGAGATCACGGCGTATACGCAAGCTGCCTATACTGCTCGAGGCCTGGCGATGGATCGCCTTGCAGCGATGGCTCGCAGCCTCAATGCAGTGGGTGTCGTCGGAGTGCATCTTGAGTTCAATAAGCAAGAAAACGAGTACGAGCGCGAGCACGACTTCACGACGTATCGTAATTTATTCATCCATTTCTCGGTTGTTGGTACAGCTATCGTCTCTCGCAGACCAGACCATGTCATTCCGTCGCCAAAACCCACACTCACTTTCACTGATCTGCGCCTGGGACGACGTGGGGAAACATCTGAGCTTACATTAAGGGAATAGAAGGAGAAACTCATGTCTAGCCAAATACCTCAGGGCGAAGATCTCCCAGTACACGCGCGCGAACGACTCAAATTAATGCGTGGTGATGCCACCCACCGGGGGCTTTTCACCAGTGATTTAAGCGTGAACGAGTTCCTGCTGGTGCGTGAAGCGGGTTTTGACCCGGTTGGCCTGGTGGTAGGTAGCTCGATCTATCACGTTGGCTTTCAGTTTGCAGGCTACAGACAGAACATGGAAGTCAATGTCCTGACTCAAGCCATGTATCATGCCCGCGAATTAGCTATGACCCGTATGGAGGAAGAAGCCAATGCGCTCGACGCGGATGGTATTGTCGGTGTGCGGCTGGAGGTCACACGGCACGAGTGGGGCCAGGCATTGGCCGAGTTTGTAGCTATCGGCACAGCTATTCGCTCGCGAGGCGGCCAATCCTATCGTAACGTGCGTGGCATGCCGTTCACCTCGGACCTCTCCGGCCAGGATTTCTGGACCTTGCTCCAGACCGGTTATCGGCCCGTGGGCATGGTAATGGGTAACTGCGTCTATCATGTTGCCCACCAGGGTCTGGGTCAGATGATGAGACAGGCTGGCCAGAACGTCGAGATGGCCAATTACACACAGGCCCTCTATGATTCCCGCGAACTGGCTATGGAGCGTATGCAAGCGGAGGCCGTTAGCCTTGGTGCGCATGGTATCGTCGGCGCTCAGATCCATGAGCGCAGCCATGGTTGGGGTTCGCACATCATTGAATTCTTTGCAATTGGCACCGCTGTCGTTACTGTCACGCCCGACCACGAAGTACCACCGCCTGCACTCACTCTGTTACTCAATGACTAATAGCAAATCCGGGTTAATTAAAGAGGATTTGGAGACATCCAAAATCCTCTACACAGGGGTTGTGCCCCCCGTGAACCCCTCGCTAAAATTGATTACCGAATAACTGACCCAGCGTTCCTTGAACGTTACTTGTTCCACCAGCTTGCTGAGCACCCTCAGGCTGCGGCGGATGATAGCTCATCGACTGTATGCCTAGACGACCCGGTCCGGTGAAACGGTTGAGTACAATCGAAGCGCCCGCGACGAGACCGCCGATGGCACCAAGAATGCCACCGCCGCGCTGCGAGCCGGCAACCGTCGTGACGGTCATCTGCACCGAGGGGTCTTTCCACAGCCAGGCACCCGGCTCTACGTCCAGCGTTTCTCCAGGCGCAAGCATTTTCTCGAAAACGTTGCCATATCCGTGCAGGATCAGCATACCCTCGCCGCCACGACAGGTGAACTGGTCGATAAAGAGGCCTGTGCGGCTGAAGAGTATATTGGCCGCGCCTTGCACGAACGTGAAGTTATAGTCCAGGTTGCTGGTAGCGAACAGGAATTGGTGCTCACGCACCTCAACCGTCTGGCCTGGCTGCAGGCGTAATGCCACGATCTGGCCTACGGAGTCGCGTGAAAAGGCGATGTTGCCAGGCCCTTGTGCTTGAGTCATGAAGATTTGCAAGCCTGCGAAGAAGCGCTTTGCCAATCCTTGCATAGACATAAAACCGATCTGTACCCCCGGATGCTTCCACAGCAGAATATGATGCTCGAAGTAGATGGATAGCTGGTTGCCAAGCATGACATCTACCACCGGTACAAGCGCTCCATCAACTGTAATCGACATATCTGCCACATGCAGTGGCCCTTTGGGATTGTGCAGTTCAGCTCTTGGTACGGCATTGCCGAAGACCTGGTTGCTGCTATACTCTTCATATTGATTAGGTGGTATGTAGGCACCCTGTGCTGGTGCTCCATATTGGCTCTGCGGCTGAGCCTGAGGTGGTGGCGTTTGGCTCGCCAGCATTGGCGATCCACAGGTGCCACAGAACTTCACTCCATCGGCCACCTGGCTCTGGCAGCGGGGGCAAATCATATATTGACCTCCTTGAATTGGCACTATGGGATAGGTGTGTAGTATATGCTGCCGGTGATCAAGAGCAATTAGAAATTCTCATGTCAGAACAGCAGTATTTCCTGCTTGATAATAACATATCGAAGCAAGTAGAGTCGAGGTGTACGACTGGCTGAAAAAGCCTGGCAGAATAGTTCCTGCTTTGCAGAGGTGTCTTACTTATCAAACGCGGGTGGTGTCTTTTCAGTGCGCATGACTATGCCTTGGCAGTGAGCGATACTGTTGCCATCAACTGCCCTTGCAGGTAAGCGGTGAGGGCTCCCGCTTCTCCCGGGACAGGTTCAATCTGCCCATCACTATTTTCATCCACCCCGTGATACGCATTATCTGCCAGCTCCACAATCTCTTGAACCGGTGTCAGGTCTGCGGGGTTCTCACGCAGGTGCAGCGCATCTTGTTCGATCGTTGTAACCCACCCGGTGATATTGGAGAGTGCAATATCCATCAGCTTCGAATGCACCCGCATGGCGTTTGTGGCATCCGGCTGGCTGATCGCAAACGTGGCATGTTCGGCTGCGCTGATGAGGTAGCCTTTTCCCAGCAGACCAAAGCCATCACCAGTCTGCGTCTCATTCTGGGCGGCACAGGTTGGTGCAAGGGGCTGGTAGTGCGAACCTTGCTTGCCATCAATGATATCGAGGAGAATTTGGGCTGCGCACGCAATCGCGGTGGTATTGCGACTGGCTGCGGCATTCTGCAAGACGGCTGCCTGGATACTCAGCAGGTGTGTTTGCTCAAGCACGCCCACCACCAACCCGATCTTCCCGGGCGTTTCGGGGTAACTCACCAGGACATGCTGGATATGGGCAGAGGCCTTGATGGGCAATGTGCCAACGAGGACCACTTTGCCTGTTGGCACATTGACTGCGCCCTGTTCCTGAGTGATCTCGAACTTATTGCCTCCGGAAAGTAGATTGGGGGTGCCCGTTCCATTGCTGCTCGCTCCAGTATAGCTCAGGACATAGGTCTGGCCTTTCGCCGAGAGCGTTCCTAAGGAGGTGATCGCCTCGGTATCCGAGTTGATGAACCAGGCAGCATAATGGGAGCCATTAAGAGGGGCCAGACCTTTGGCGAGAATGTTTAGAGCGTTAGTATCCCCTGGTAGTCCGCTCTGGCTATCAACGAACGTTACCTGTCCTGAGGGAGCTGGAATTGCGGTCCCTTTTAGCCAGAGCATCGTGATGCCGATAGTACTACTGGCGGCGACCAATACTACGATCAGAGCAGCGATCAGGGCGGTG
>Ga0187846_10002089_pt1 | contig 11080 bp, 9 predicted proteins | sample TC_taG_FD_161473 | JGI IMG/M metagenome (GOLD analysis project Ga0187846, IMG submission 161473) | Biofilm microbial communities from the roof of an iron ore cave, State of Minas Gerais, Brazil - TC_06 Biofilm (v2) | ecosystem: Environmental > Terrestrial > Deep subsurface > Cave > Wall biofilm ... | reverse complement strand
ACCAAGGACTTCCATCATAAGATCCGCGTTTGGTTTCTCGAAGAAACCGCCAGCGTGTGCCCGAGCTGTTCGAACGGCTGCAACATCATGTTGTGCACGTACAAAAACCGCATCTGGCGCCTCATACCTCGGCGCAATGATGAGGTAAACGAGACCTGGATGTGCGATGCCGGACGGCTGAATTACGGCTTTGTAATGGATCCCGCGCGCCTAAGGACGCCGCGAGTCGCGCAGGCGGATGGGCTGGCCGAGGCCGACTGGGAGGTCGCAATCTCGCGAGCCGCGACGGAACTCGATGCATTCCGGAGGCAACACGGTGGCAAGGCGTTCGGCGCATTGGTGTCGCCCCACCTGACCAACGAGGAGAATTATCGCTTTGGTGAGCTGATTCGGGGGCTCGGCGTTGAGCGGCGAGCGATGGCAGTCCGGAACGGAAAGTCCGATGATTTCTTGATCAAGCCCGAAAAGGCTGCGAACGCGCGCGGCGCCCGTGAACTAGGGATGGTTTCCGGCAAAGATGATGGCCTTCCTGAATTGCTCTCAGCGTGTGAAGCCGGCGAGATCAGAGGACTCTACCTTTGTGGCGATGACTTATTAGAGCTGGTCGATGCCCAGCGCCTGAACGGAGTCCTGGGGCGGATGGAGCTGCTGATTGCGCATAGTCTTAAGCTGCCGCCGACGTTGGCCAGAGCCGCGGTGGTTTTTCCTACTACGACGTTTGCCGAGAAGGATGGCACGTTCACCAATTTTGCGGGGCGAGTTCAACGTATTCGCAAAGTGCTTCAGCTACCGGCCGGATGGCTGACGGATGGTGAGATTTTCACTGGGATACTGAATCACCTCGAATCGCGGCAAGAACGCTTCGAGCTACCCCGCATATGGGAATCTATGGCTCTGAACGGAACCGCCTTCGCACAGCTCAGGTTCGAGGACATTGATCCAAATGGCGTCTCATTAGAGAAAGCTGGTTAGGCGAGGGCTTTGCCCAGCGTGGGGCCCCAATCTCGCCACGTTCGAAGAGGATGGGTTCTCGTTCGCTCTTGACAACCTCGCGCTGAGAGTTCATAGCGCGGGGAGCCGCGGAAAGATGCATCCCGTATTGTCATCCGCGATGGGCGCAGTTCCGAATTCCACGTCGAAGTGCGCGTAGTCCGAATTAGCCGAAGCACAGTCAAGGGGACGACAGCTATGGCAACGGCACCGCAAATGGAATCAGGGGGAGTGAAGGGGTATTTCGCAGCGCATCGGACGCTGGAGGCTTATCCGACCGGTTGGTACCGCTGGTGGATGCTCCTGCTCACGGTGTTCGCAACGATTGTCTCGTTTTACGAATTTGGGCTGTCCTCGATGCTGCCGTTGTGGATGCCCTCGCTGCACTTCACGATTAGGGAGTTCAGTTGGTTTCTTACTGGTGCGGTCTTTTTGTCCGGCTTCTCGGCGATGGCCGGAGGGCCGCTCGCTGATCGCCATGGCCGCGTCGTCGTAATCGATCTTTGTCTTGGCATCATGATCCTGTTGACCTTCGCCAATCTGCTGATGGCGAATTTCTGGTCGTTCGTCGCGGTGCGGGGTTCGATGAACCTGGTTGCGGGTCTGATGTGGGGCGCGTTGGGGGGGCTGACGCGTGACATGTCGCCACGTGTCAGCCGTGCTGCCGCATTTGGATTGCTGACGGTGGGGGCGGTCGGTTGTCAGTGGTTGTGGGTTTTCGTACCTGGGCTAACCCTGCACAGCTTCCCCACGTGGCAGGGGCAAATGCTGATAATGGGCATTCTCGCCGTCGCTCTGTACATCCCGGTACTTCTATGGCTCAAGGATCTGACGCCGAAGCTCCGCTTGATGGTCCTTGACAGCGAGAGCACGGGTGAAGCGTTCGAGTCGGGCGACCTGCCGCATGAAGCGCCGGGTACGGCAATGTCAGCGTTTAGCCAATTGTTGGGCCGATGGGAGGTTTGGCTGATGGTCGTCGGGGTGGTGGCCTTCGTCACCGTCGCAATCACAATCCAGACTTTTGGCCCAATTATGTTCGAGCAGGCGTTTGGCTATGATCACGCAACCGCCGATCGGCTGGCATCGTATTTCTGGCTCCTGAATGGGATTATGCTCGTGCCCGCGGGCATGCTTTCCGATTGGCTTGGGGTCCGCAAACCTATCTCGATCGCTTTGGCAATAGTTACACTAGCGATATTGTTCTGGTGGACGCAGCATTTCTATCCTCCCTTGTCGGCAAGCGCGCTCACGTGGATAACCCTGGTGTTGGGTGGGATAGGAGCGGCTGCTTTTATTCCCTGGACAGCGCTATACTCAGAATACGTTGAAGATATCTCCCCCGCTCTGCAGGCTACTGGATGGTCATTTTTCCAATTGATTTATCGTACCTGGGTAGCCTTCTCCGCTCCGGTGCTGACGGCGGTAACCGCGCACTACGCGTTCTCGGAGGCGGTCGCGCATCATCTAGGCAAACCGGACCTGCGCGCATGGAGCATCGGGTGGGCGACCTGGATGGATGTGATAATGGCCGGCACCATCGTGTTTGTGTTCTCGTTGTTCGCCTTGCGAGGCTTTTGGAAACCGGCCACCAGTTCCCAGCCTAGTCGCGGTGCACCAGCACATGCAGCGGCTGGTAGGTAGCCACAAAGGGGAGAAACCGGAATACGACGTATGGGCGAGGGCCAGAACAAGCTTTCAGTCAGGCCGCATACCGCTTTCGCTTCGCTCTTGCACGGCTTGGATCCCCGCTGCAGATGGCTGTTCGGATCGTAAAGGTAAGGCGTCCGGCTGAGCCGTGGTCGAATGTTCGCCCGTGGTGGGCGGTAGCGCTCGGCCTCTGGGTTTCGACGCGTCATTTTTTCGTCAATCTCGGCCGCTTCCTGCGCGGTTCTCAGGATTTCACTGTATACTTCCCTGAACAGCGCTTCGTCCATCCGCCAGCGATTCGTGGCATGCCGGTCCTGGTCCAGATGGAAAATGGGAAGGAGCGCTGCGTTGCCTGTGGTCTATGTGAATGGGCGTGCCCAACTAGCTGCATCACGATTTTTCCGGCTGAAACCAACGATGAGGTCGAACGCTACCCTGAAATCTTCGACATTGACATGTCGCGCTGCATGTTCTGCGGCTTCTGTGAGGAAGCTTGTCCGGAAGAAGCAATCGTCATGAGCCGGCAAGTCGAGATCTCCTCGTATTCCCGGCGAGGTTCGCTCTGGCACAAGCAGGATTTGCTAGTGCCTGTGAACCAACTCAAGACTCGCATCGATTACCTGCGCAGCCAATATGACCGCTGACAAATCAGAACCAGATGTACAGGCCGAAGCTGCTGCGCACGATCCGGCTCAGGCCGAAAAGGAAATGTCACCACTGATGCGGCGGGTCAGTGCGCTTCTGGGCGAGCGCATCTTGGAGCATCACTGCTTTCGAGGTGACGACCGAATTCACGTCGCTCGTGAACATATTCTGGAAGTGGGTCAAATTCTCCGTGACGATCCGGAATTGGCGTTCGACTTGCTGCTCGATGTAACTGCAATCGATTATCTTGGGCAGCCCGATGACTTCGAAAAAAAACACGAAATATGGGATCAGGAGCGGCCAGTGCTCCATCGTCGGCCCGCGAGCCGCCACGAGTTGGCATTACCGCCACGCGGATCCCATCCGAGGTTTGCCGTCGTTTATCATCTGACCTCCACCTCCTGGTTCCATCGCCTGCGGATCAAGTGCCGAGTGCCGGAAGACGACCCGGTCATCGCGAGCCTCACGCCGGTGTGGCCGGGCGCCAATTGGCTTGAGCGCGAGACCTACGACCTATACGGCATTCAGTTCAGCGGCCATCCGGACCTTCGCCGGATTTATCTTAACGAGGAATTCGTCGGCCATCCCTTGCGCAAAGATTACAGGAAGTGGGACGAACAACCGATTCAACCTTATGTCGGACCAGGAGCAAAAGAACCTCGGCGCCCGCATTAACCGGGCCGATGCACGTCTGCGCGGTTTTGAGGGTGATCTTCATACCGAGCCGATGCGGATCCAGTTTGGTCCGTCACACCCGGCAACGCATGGCACCGTCAAGATTGTGCTCGATTTGGATGGCGAGCGAGTTCTTGATGCGGATGTGCAGGTTGGATACCTGCATCGTGGTTTTGAGAAGGAATGCGAAACAGGCCTCTTCTATCAGAACATTCCTTACACCGACCGCCTGAACTACAGCTCGCCGATGCTGAATAACGTCGGCTATTGCCTGGCGGTCGAGAAGCTGTTCGATATCGAAACGCCGCCCCGATGCAAGTTTCTGCGAGTGGTTGGCGGCGAGATCTCGCGCATGACCGATCACATGCTCTCAGTTGGCTCGTCAGCGATGGAAGTGGGAGCATTCACGCCGATGCTCTACTTGCTCGAAGCACGCGAGTTGTTGCTCGATCTGAATGATGCTTTGTGCGGTGCACGAGTTACGACCAACTTCACGCGAATTGGCGGGCTCTGCGCGGATATGCCCGACGAGTTCAGGGACTTCGCGGTTCCCCGCCTCGATCGTGCACTCAAACTGATCGACGATGCAGACAAGTTGCTGACCGAGAATCCGATTTTTCGTGAACGGATGGAAGGCACCGGAGCTCTCCCGGCGAAGGACTTGATAGCCTGGGGTGTCACGGGCCCAATGCTACGCGCGGGCGGTGTCGCCTATGATGTACGCCGCGTACATCCCTACCTGGTCTATGATGATCTCGATTTCGATGTACCGATCGGCGAGCACAGCGACAACTTCGACCGCTATCTGGTGCGGCTCGAAGAAATGCGCCAAAGCCGGCAGCTCATTCTTCAATGTCTCGACCGTATGCCTGACGGCCCGGTCGATTCAGATGACCCGCGTGTTCGATGGCCGGGGAAGCGGCACGTCTACACTCGCATGGAGGAGCTGATCGATCAATTCAAGCTGGTGCTCGAAGGTGGGTACCCGCCGCCCGGCGAGGTTTATCATGCGGTCGAAGGGTGCAATGGCGAACTAGGTTTCTATCTGGTGAGTGATGGGACTGGTAAGCCGTGGAAATGCCGCTGCCGGTCTCCCAGCTTCTCCAATATCTCCCCCATGAACTTGATGTTAAGAGGGGGCCAGCTGGCTGACGTGGTGCCGACGTTCGGGATGATTAACATGATCGGCGGCGAAACCGATCGTTAGTCGCTGCCAGCCTTCTTCAACTCATTCGGGGGTATCTTAAGACTCCACACACGAAAGAGCTGGTGCCGCTGAAGACAAGAGGACAGTGATCGGATGATTCTGTCTACTGAGACACACGAGAAAATCCGCGAGGAGATTTCTCATTTCCCAAATGCCCGGGGTGCTTTGCTGGACGTACTTCATTTTGCGCTCCGTGAACGAGGCCGCTTCGATACCGAGGTCTTCGCTGAAATCGGCCAATTTTTCGGGATGCGTGCGGACGAGGTTGCCTCAGTTGTGTCCTTCTATTCGCTTTTTAATCAGCCGCGCGCCCAGGCGATCCTTCAGGTGTGTACCAACCTGCCGTGCTGCCTCAAAGGCGCACGCGGAATCGTTCGGGAACTCGAACGTCGCCTCGGCATCAGAGCGGGCGCCGCGACTGCGGACAACCGTTTCGCGATTAAAGAAGTCGAATGCCTTGGCTCTTGTGCGACGGCTCCCGTCATCCAGGTGAACTTGAATCCGTATCTCGAAAATGTAACGGGAGATTACCTCGCGACAATTGTGGACACACCCGAAAAGGCGATCGCAGCGCGCCGGCCAGCGCCAGTTATTTCGACGGTGCCCACCGGCATCGAAGGCTATCTGCTGCCGCCCAACGGCCAAAATTGGCTCTCGCTCGAGGATTACAAGCGCAATGGGGGCTATCAGGCGATTGTCAAAGCGGCGCAGATGGCGCCCAAAGAGATTGCTACACTGGTGCGGGATTCGGGCCTGCGGGGCCGTGGCGGTGCCGGATTTGGAACCGGCTTGAAATGGAGTTTCATGCCGCCCTCTGACGGCGGGCCGCGCTATCTCGCAGTTAATGCGGACGAAAGTGAACCGGGCACCTTCAAGGATCGCCAAATCATGGAGCGCAACCCGCATTTATTCATCGAGGGGGTTATGATCTGCTCGATGGCGATTGAGGCGTCCGCAGCCTTTATCTATGTGCGTGGCGAGTACGTCGAATGCTACCGCCTGGTGCGTCAGGCGATTCGGGAGTGCTACGAGGCGGGAATGCTGGGTGAGAAAGCACTCGGATTCAACCGCCGCTTCGATATCCATATTCAGCGCGGCGCCGGCGCGTACATTTGCGGCGAAGAGAGTGGGATGCTCGAATCAATGGAGGGAAAAAGGGGCCACCCGCGTATCCGGCCGCCCTTCCCGGCGGTGCGCGGCTTATGGGCCCGTCCGACCACTGTCGACAATTGCGAGACAGTTTCCCACACCCCCGCCATTACTATGAAGGGCGCAGACTGGTTCAAAGCCGAAGGCGCCAAAAACAGCTCAGGGCACACGCTGTTCGGCGTCAGCGGCCACGTCAAACGCCCGGGAATCTTCGAGCTGCGGCTCGGAGTTAAAATGCGTGATCTCATTTATGATTATGCCGGTGGTTTGGAGGATGGCCGTAGCGTCAAGGCGGTGATTCCCGGCGGTGTCTCGATGCCGATAATACGCGGGGATCAGATCGACGTCGCCGTTGACCATGAGTCATTACGGACGGTGAATTCGCTGCTCGGCACCGCCGGCGTAATCGTGATGGACGACCGCACCTGCATCGTGCGTGTAGCGCTGGTCGTGGCGCGCTTCTTCGACCACGAATCGTGCGGGCAGTGTACACAATGCCGCGAAGGAACCGGCTGGATCTACCACACGCTCCAACGTATCGAACGAGGGGAAGGAGGTGTGCGAGATTTGGAAGTGCTGGCTGACTGCTGCGATTTTATGGATGGCAAATGCATTTGCGCGTTGGCCGACGGCGCGTCATGGTCAGCGCGGGCGTTTTTAACCCAATTCCGCGGCGATTTCGAAGCTCATGTAACCGCTGGTAAATGTCCATTCCCGGAGAGTTTCGAAGTATGACGCAACCCGTTAATCGCAACAGCGTAGTATCCCTACTTGGGACTCCGCACGCGATCGAAGGCAGTCTCAACGATCCAGTCGAACGCGAGGAATTTGGTATCCGCTACAACGAGAAATGGCGCTACCAGGATCTGGGGAACGATCCCGCCGGCGTACGCAAGCGAGTCATTTACTGGCATCGTTACGATTTTGTCGCGACCATGGTGCGTGCCGACGACAACGAGGAATGGCGCCCTGACACTAAATTGATTGAAGCCGCCCAAGCCGCGAAGGCGCGCCTAGGCACGGTCGACGAGCGCCATCGCGCCTACCCAGCCAACGGCCGCTACCGGCCGGTCTCAACCCCGCAGGATTGGCGCGACCTCGGCGGCTACCTGCAGGACGAAACCGGCCGCCGCATTGGAAAGGAAGGATATTGATCGAGCAACCCCGACAACTCACGCTAGGCCGTCATCGTGGCTCCGCGCCTTCATCAGAGGCCTGACAAAAACACAATCGCTGGTGGCAAAGTGTAACCTCGATTTCTTCCCTCTTCTGTTGTGGCCGTCAGGTCCCTATTGCACTCCGCAGCGCAGCCGCCGCATCTTCAATTGCGACTTTTGCTTTTTCCAACAGCGCGGGCATCCCAAAAAAACCGTGGGTGACACCATCATAGCGCTTCAGGATCGTCGAAACGCCTTCGTCGCTTAATCTCACCGCATACGCTTCGCCTTCGTCACGCAACGGATCGTACTCGGCCGTGATCACGAACGCGGGCGGCAAGCCAGTCAGGCTTTTCGCATAGGCCGGACAGGCATACGGGTTTGTACGATCCTCGTCGCGGGCGAGGTAGTGGCCCCAGAACCATTCCATATCGGCGCGTGACAAAATGTAGTAATTATGTTTCGCGAACTGGCTATGCGACGCGGTAGTCAACTCCGTAGTTGTAGCCGGATACACCAGCAGTTGATAGGCGATATGGGGACCGCTGCGATCGCGCGCCATCAGCGCAACTGCCGCCGCCAACGTCGCACCTGCGCTGGTGCCGCCAACCGCAATGCGCTTCGGGTCGATATTCAGCGAGGCCGAATTATCGTAGACCCATTTAGTGGCGGTATAGCAATCCTCAGGCCCCGCTGGGAATTTGTGTTCTGGTGCGAGCCGGTACTCGACCGACACGACCATGCAACCCGACGCATTCGCGAGCAATCGGCACGGCAGATCAGTCATTGCGATATTCCCGAGCACCCATCCGCCGCCATGAAAATAGACGAGAACCCCGAACGGCGGAATACCAGCAGGCGTGTAGATACGAATCGGAATGTCGCCGCCTAGTGACGGGATTTTGCGATCTTCGACTTTGGCTACCGGCTCGGGCTCACCGGGCTGCGGGCGAGCAGCTGCAATCCGGCGTGCCTCCTGTGGTGTGAGAGTGTGGAAAGCCGGATTCTTTGCAGCAGCCATCGCGTCGAGCACGGATTTCATTTGGATATCAAGCGGCATGGTCTAACTCCCTAAAATCAGCATCCTATGACTTCTGGCTTGTGCTGCAGGTTGCACAGGCTTCGAGCCGAGAGGAGGTGCTGAAAAAGCAGCGGCGAATCTTAATTTAAGTGCCGGCGCTCAGATCATTGATCTTGGCGGCCATTACAAAGTCATTCCGATGCAGGCCGTGGATCTTGTGCGTCCATAGAGAGATCGTGACTTTGCCCCATTCGGTAAGGATGGCCGGATGATGGCCCTCCTCCTCAGCAAGCGCACCTACGCGATTAGTAAAGTTCAGGGCCTGTGCAAAATTGGTGAAGCGCAAAACCCGTTCGAGCCGCGCAATGCCGCCGACTTCCGCAAGCGACCACTCCGGCAGCTGCGACCGCAACTCCTCAATCTCGGCCTCAGTTACTCGCGGCGAATCGCGGCGGCAGGCGGTGCATTTTTCACTGGTTAACATGGCCATCTAGATCCCCTTGCCTAATATAGAGTGAAACCAGCGCTCCAGTTCTTCAAGGCCGACGCCCTTGCGCCGATCTTAGAGGAATGTCGAACGCAACGGTACCTCGCGGAAAGAGAACATGAAGCCTTGCCTTCTGTGACCGGCAATGCAATTTGTTGCGGCGCATACGGAGGGCTCGGAGCAAATGGCGACAACGAAGGGCATGCTCGACGGTTATAAGGTGCTCGATTTCACCCAGGTCCTCGCAGGACCTACTACCACTCGCTACATGGTGGAAATGGGTGCCGAGGTGGTCAAGGTGGAGATTGCGCCGAATGGCGATATCTCCCGCGAGGTGCCGTTTTTGCGCGACGGCCGCAGCGGCTATTACGTCCAGCAAAATCGCGGCAAAAAAAGCCTGTGTCTCAACCTTAAGCATCCCGGTGGCGCCGCAATAATCCGAGCACTGATTCCCAGGTTTGACGTCTTGGTTGAGAATTTTGCGCCTGGTGTGATCAGGCGGCTGGGCTTTGATTACGAGGCCGTCAAAGCCCTCAATCCCAAAATAATCATGTGTTCGATCTCCACCTTCGGCCAGAATGGCCCGCTGGCGACGCGCCCTGGCTATGATTTTATTGGCTGCGCGTACTCAGGCGTTCTCAGCATGATCGGTGAGCCTGACGGGCTGCCAGTGCTACCCCAAGTCGGGGTGGGCGACATCAGCACCGGCGTCCACGGGCTAACCGCGATTCTAGCTGCCCTCCTGCATCGCGAACGCACAGGCGAGGGTCAGTTCGTCGAAACCTCATTGCTCGATTGCTACTTCAGCTACAATGATCTGACCGTCCAGACAGTCAGCCTGAGCCGTGGCGCGAACTTGCCGAGGCGCAGCGGTTCACATCATTTCGGGATGGCCGCGCTCGGCGTGTTCAACGGCAAGAGCTGCCCGATTCTAATCATGGCCGGCACCCAGCATCAGTTTGGTTATTTGTGCGAAGCGATGGGCAGACCAGAACTGCCCAACGATCCTCGCTTCAAGACTAACGCCGATCGCATGGTGAACAATGAAGAACTCAAGCGCATTATCCAGGAATGGTTCGATTCGATACCGTGCGATGATGAGGTCTTCCGGCGCTTCGATGAATGCCGTGTCCCTTATGCTCCGGTGCTGGCAATTGAACAGGCGATGGCCCATCCTCATCTGCGCGACAATGAGATCGTGCGCACGATTAACGACCGCTTCCTCGGCGATTTCGATGTGCCGGGCTTTCCGCTGAGATTTTCCGCATCCACGCGCCACCCGCAGCTCGGTGCGCCGACGCTCGGGGAGCACAACCGCGCAATCTTGAGCGACTATTTAGGTTATTCCCCGGAGCGCATCGAAGCGTTGGAGCGCGACGGAGTGTTGCACCAGGGACCGCGCTGAGTTCTTGCTGCCTCTCCCAATCGTTGGGAGAGGTCGCGCGGGCGCAAGCCAGCGCGGGTGAGGGACCGCAGAAGAAACACTGAAGGGAAGGAAAGGCGTCCAATAACCGCGCGCCAGACGGCGGCGGGTGAGGACCCTCACCTGGCGCTTGCGCGCCACCCTCTCCCGTACCGGGAGAGGGAACGGAGACGACGCTCTGCTCAGCATATCTGCCAGGCAGCAGCGGAAGATGTTAATCTGATCGCGCCGCCATTCGGCGGCAATAGTTCCGTGTCGTTCGAAAAAGGAAATTTGGCGAGATCAATGAAAAGAGCGCTAGTTGTGGGTGGCACCGGTCCGAGCGGACCCTTTCTGGTCAACGGTTTGCGCGACCGCGGCTACACCGTTGCGATCTTCCATCGGGGAACTCATGAGATTCCCGAAATTCCGGGTGATGTCGAACATATTCACGGCGATCCTCACTTCCGCGAGACGATTGACTCAGCATTGGAGGGCCGGAATTTTGATGTGGTAATCGCAACCTACGGCCGCATACGTATACTCGCCGAAGCCTTGGCGGGCCGGACCCGGCAGTTCATTGCAATAGGTGGGGTGCCAGCCTATCGCGGCTACTTCAATCCGTCATTGAATTTTCCCCCGGGACTGCCGATCCCGGTTCCCGAAACTGCACCCACGGTGCAGCAGGAGGAGCAGGAAA
>Ga0187846_10002088_pt1 | contig 11083 bp, 11 predicted proteins | sample TC_taG_FD_161473 | JGI IMG/M metagenome (GOLD analysis project Ga0187846, IMG submission 161473) | Biofilm microbial communities from the roof of an iron ore cave, State of Minas Gerais, Brazil - TC_06 Biofilm (v2) | ecosystem: Environmental > Terrestrial > Deep subsurface > Cave > Wall biofilm... | reverse complement strand
AGGATCTGGCGGCCAGCTGCACCGGCTGCTGCATCAACGTCGACCTGCGGCGGCTGGAGCAGCCCAGCGACCACGCGCCGGTGATCGCGACGCTGCAAGCGCCGCCGGCGGCGCCGTCCTGACGCCCGCTGCCAGCCTCCGGCTATCAGCAGGCGCGCTCGAAAGCGCCAATCACCAAACGGTGGAACGCGCGCTACCGTGAATGGTATTGCGTCCCCATACCACAGATGGATATACTTCTATCGAGATGTGTATCAAGCGAAAGTAAGCCCATGCAGGTTTCAAAGTGGGGCAACAGCCTTGCGATCCGCCTTCCCGCCGCGGTGGTCGATGCGCTGAAACTCAAGGAAGGCGAGCAGATCGAGATCCACGTCGCCGGGCAACGCGTCCTTGAGGTGGCCCGCAAACCGACGCCGCGCGAGCTCCTGATGCGGTTGCGCAAGTATCGGGGGCGGCTGCCGCCGGACTTCCGCTTCGACCGACTGGAGGCCAATGCCCGCAACTGATGTCTTCTTCGACACCAATGTGTTGTTCTACCTGGTGTCGTCGGACCTCGCGAAGGCTGACCGGGCCGCGAGCTTGCTGGCCGATGGCGGGCACATCTCGGTTCAGGTACTGAACGAATTCGCCAGCGTCGTGGCCCGCCGGCGCGCGATGTCGTGGGAAGCGATGGCCGAGGTGCTCGGCGTGGTCCGGGCGGTATGCCACGTTCACCCGCTGACGGTCGAAACGCACGACCGTGCGTGCGTGCTCGCGCAGCGCTACGGCTTTTCGTTCTATGACTCGCTGATCGTCGCCGCCGCGCTGCTGGCCGGCTGCAGCGCCCTATACTCCGAGGACCTGCAAGCGGGGCAGCGAATCGACCGACGGTTAACGGTGCGAAATCCATTCGCTGTGATCAGCCGATGATCGTCCGACCCGCGCAGCCGATCGACCTGCAGCCGCTCGCACACCTGTTCGATCTGTATCGCCAGTTCTATAGGCAGCCGCCCGATGCGGCGCTCGCCCGCAAGTTCATCGCCGAGCGCTTTGCCAACAAGGACTCGGTGATCTTCGTCGCGTCGACCGATGACGAGGAGGAGCTGGTCGGATTCACGCAGCTGTACCCGACGCTGTGCTCGGTGTCCGCCGCCAAGATCTATGTGCTGTACGACCTGTTCGTGGCGCCCTCGGGGCGGCGCAGCGGAGTGGCGCGGACCTTGATGGTCCACGCCGAGGCCCATGCGCGCCGCACCGGGGCGGTGCGCCTGGAACTCGCCACCGCGCGCACCAACATGCCGGCGCAGACCCTGTACGAATCGCTTGGGTGGGAGCGCGACGAGCAGTTCTCGATGGCCAATCGGTTAGAGGCGCCGTGCTGAAGCGATCGATTTGTGTCGCGGCTTTCTTCGCACTGCTGCCAATAGAATCGGGCAACGCTGCGGGGAATACGGCGACAAGTTGCATGGACGGACGAACGCAGGCGCTCAGGCGAGACGGTTTCAGCGGTCCAATAATCTGTGATCCCCGCGATTCCCAATTTCGGAAGATAGGAAGAATCTCGAGTGAGGGGCATTCGTACCTCGTCTACGATTTCCGATATTCCTTCAAAGCCGCCAACGTTCGTCACGGTGGACAGAGGCTGCTCGTGTTCAGTGCGGACGGAAGGTACCTTGGCCAATACTCGCTATCGCCGCCACCGTACTACGAGTTCGTGATTGAAGGTACCAAGGTAAACGCGAGTGCCAGTGGAAAGTTCGTGGGCGCCCTCAATTTCCACGACGGACCGCCAGGGTTCGAGGAAGTCGATGGCTATCACGGAGAGTTCTTTAGGTAGGCCGGTCGTGACGCGCCTACGCTCCCACACTGACCACCGGCCGCGTATAGCGAGTGAGCGATTGCGCTACTTATCCGCACGGGACGCCGACGAGGTCGCCAGCTCAGCTCTCAGGCACCGCCTCAACGCGGCCCGGAGATGACGCTTACATCGGTTCAAGCGTGAAGCACTGCTAATGGCGTGGCTGCCGGTCGCGATCGTTTGCGTTGGGGTTGTCGCTGGACTGATAGTTCCGGTGCTGATATTTCCGGTGCTGCACCATTGATCGGAAGGACAGCAGCATGGACTGGTTGTTCAACGCCTACTGGATCGTGCGACTTCTCGCCGGAGCAATCGCGCTCCTGGTCCTCGTGCTATTGCCGATAACAACAGTCTTTCGCAAGTAGTCAGTCAAGCGTGAAAAGGGGTTGGCTTACGTGCTGTCACCCTGTTCCTCGCGGGTATCCGGACGCGGTCAATAAAGGTCCGGAGGACCGGTGCCTTCAAATCACTACTTCAAGGCGCTTTGGCACCACCGGTTGAGCATCTACGGGCCACCTTGTGCAAGGTGCGGGAAGTTGATCCGGACTCCGCGCGCAAGATTCTGCGCTGAGTGCGGAGCTTTTAGAGACGAGCCATCCGCATCCACTTAGCAATATCACTGTGCCGCTGACGGTGGCGCGTTCTTCGCAAAGTGGGCCATCTGATCGGCGAGCGCCTTTTGGAACGCCGGCCGGGCCTCGCAGCGCTTCCGGTAGCCGTCCAGCACCGGGATCTCGGCCAGCAGGTTCGTGTTGCGCAGCGAGCGCAGCACGGTCGTCATCAGCAGGTCCGCGGCGCTGAAGCGGCCGTCGACCAGGTAGTCGCGCCGCGCGAGCCGATCGCGCAGCGTCGCCAGGCGTTTGCCGACCCGCTCGAGCACCGCGGCGCGCACCGGCTGTGCCGACTGCGCATCGTCGCCCAGCAGATCGATCTGATTCAGGAACTGGATCGGCGGTTCGACCGTGTTCAGGGCCGCGAACATCCAGGTCAGCGTGTGCGCGCGACCGACCGGGTCCGCCGCCATCAGCCGCTCACTGCGCTCGGCGATGTGGTAGACGATCGCGCCGGATTCGAACATCACCAGGCTGTCCTCCTCGTAGGCAGGCACCTGTCCGAACGGTTGCAGCGCCCGATAGCCCTCGGACGATTGTTCGCCGAAGCCCAGCATGCGCTCCTCGTACGGCACGCCGGCCTCCTCGAGCGCCCAGCGCACCCGCAGGTCGCGCACCAAGCCCTGTGCGAACGGGGGAACCCAGCGATAGGCACTGACCCTGGTCGTCGTCATCGTTTGCCCCCGGTTCGTTGTGGCGTGCGTCACGCCGCCGCCTCAATGGTTCTCATCGAGGCTGGCAACCAGCGTAACACTGCGCACGCAAACCCGCAGCGGCCGGTCGGCCCTGGCCGGATCGAGCACTGTCATTGTCACGACGATCGAACCGCCCGCTCTCACCTGAGACTGGGTTGGCACGATGAATCGTCCGGGATGGTCTGAAGGATAAAGACTGAAGGTTCCGAGATGGATTGCGTGCCCTTGATCGGGCCGGTACGCCACATCGAACACGAGCGCCCGCAGTTCCGGATTCAGCACATCGGCGATGTCGACGCGCACGAAACGTGCCGATGGGTTGCCGGTCGCTTCCGCAACGCTGCCCGATGTGCCGCCTCGCGCGGCCCCGGCCTGGCCGCCGCCCACGGCCCAACTCAGGCTCGGATGCGCCAGATCCAGGCACTGCATCGATGCTGCGCTCGGGTCGCCGGCCGGCGTGTCAGCCCACTGCGCGCATGCGACGGCGCAGACGCAACACGCGAACAAGGACCGGGCAATCCAGGCCAGCACCCACATCGAAAGACGCGCTCAGCAGCTCAACCAGGAGCCGAACGAACGATTACCGGTGTGACGATGATATCGAGCGAATCGAGCACCAGCTCGGTATCCTCCTTCTCGAACCGCGCGCCGAAGGGCACGGGGACCAGTTGCAGTGACATGCGGCGGTCTTCCCTGAATTCCGGGTTCGCCTTCAGGCGCTGCAGCGTCGCGGTCAGGTCGACCAGGAACGAAGGCCGATGCAGATGTCCGGCCGCGCTGTCGGCCGATCCGGGCGCCTCGGTGCCGAAGAAGGCGAAGCTGCCGGCATAGTGCGGATCGCTGATGGGCGTGGCGGCGTTCGCGCTCGGCAGATCCAGGAAGACCCGCACTGCAAAATCGCTGGTAGCCGGCAGGTGTGCGTACTGGATCGTAGCGAAGATCCGCTCGCGCGCCGCGTCGCTGCCGACGATGCGGGCAAAGTCCTCGGGCTTGACCGTGGTCTGAAGGGAAAGCGGCTTACCGATGCTCGCCGCCACCCGCTCGGCGATGCGGATGCGCAGACTGATATCGAATCGGACGTCGGCGCCCTCGCGGATGCGCTTTTCGAGCTTGCGGTATTCATCCTCGTCCCGCGGTGGAGCCACCGCCGGATAGCTGCCGATCGCGCTGCTCTCGTACTGGTAGCTCAGCAGAGGCATCAAGGTCGTAACCGCCGCCGTGGTGCTGGCCGGGTTGCCGTCAGCATCGACGAAATGGTCCCACACCGCATTGACCCATGCGGGAGCGTTGGGGTTGTTGTTGCCCAGCTCGACGTTCCATTTGTACCAGGAGTAATCGACCATGCAGTGGTGCATGAAGAACAGCGGGTCCAGTGCCGAGGCCGCGGTGCCCATCGTGCCTCCGATATAGGTATGCACGGTGTTGTGGGGCGTGCCCTCGAACTGCGGCCGGAACGTGTAGTAATTGGCGTCGGCGAAGATCGGGTCCAGCGTCGGGGTGATGGTCGCGGTCGAGCCCGTCATGCTGTTGTTGAAGCGGCCCAGGTAGAGCACGCTGGTGGTGTCCAAAAAGGCCGGATGAATGTCGGGTGTCTGGTTCCAGTTCCAGTACGGAAGGCCGAACTTGCGATCGCCGGTCAGCTTCTGGCAGATCTTCTCGAAGTAGAACAGGTAGGCGCGGTGCCAGTCGAAAATGTGGTCGTTGCCGTGCTGACAGTAGTTGAAGTGCGCGAACACGCCGTGAATCGCCGCCTGATTGGCCCAGTTGCGCTGATCGGTGCCCGGCAGCCCCATCATCGCGGTGACCGCTTGCGTATACAGTGAAATCGCGTGGTCGACTTCCGGGCTTCCGGTCCGCAACCGGCGGCGGATCGGGCGATGGCGGATCGCCTCTTCCAGCTCTTCGCAGCCGCCCAGGAAACCCAACAGCAGAGCGGCACTGACCGTGCCGACGCCCTTGACGAAGACCCGGCGGCCCTCGGAATGCAAGGGGTTGGCAGGGTCAAAACGTTCACAAAAATCGGCGGCTTGCAGCTTTTCCATGGCGCAACTCCCGGTTCGGTTGCGATCGGCGTGCTTCCCCATAGCCATGACGCAAAGCGGCGGCGTTTCGCGACATTGGAGGGCGCGCCACTCTGGCCCTCGGTTCCTCCTTCCCGCCATCACGCCGCCAGGCTGAGCCGCGGCACGGCCGCCAGCAGCGTCTTCGTGTACTCGTGCTCCGGGTGCTCGAGGACGCGCTGCGCTTGACCCGACTCGACGATGCGCCCGCCGCACATCACCGCCACCTCGTGCGCCATGAACTCGACCACGCCGAAGTTGTGCGTGATGAACAGGTACGCCACGCCCAGCTCGCGCTGAAGCTGCGTCAGCAGGTTCAGGATCTGTGCCTGCACCGATACATCGAGCGCCGAGGTCGGCTCGTCGCACACGATCAACTCGGGCTGCACGGCCAAAGCGCGCGCGATCGCGATGCGTTGGCGCTGCCCTCCGGAAAATTCGTGCGGGTAGCGGTGCAGCGAGTCGCTGCGCAGGCCGACCTGGTCCAGCAGCGTGCCGATCCGCGCTCGCCGCTCGCTCGCGGAAATCTCGGGGCGCAGCGTCGCGATCCCCTCCTCCAGGATCTCGGTCACACGCATCCGCGGGTTCAGCGACGCGTAGGGGTCCTGGAACACGATCTGGATCCGGCGGCGCGCGCGCCGCAGCGCCTCGCCCTGCAGCTGCTCGAGCGGCTCGCCGTTCAACCTGGCCTCGCCCTGCACGCGCGCCACGTGGCGGTACAGCTGCAGCAGCGCCTTGCCGGTCGTCGTCTTGCCGCAGCCCGACTCGCCCACCAGCGCCAGTGTGCGGCCGGCGCTGATCGAGAATCCGATGCCGTCGACCGCTTTCACGTAGCCGACCGTGCGGCGCATCAGCCCGCTGCGCAGCGGAAACCAGACCCGATAGTCGCTGACCTGCAGCAACGCGGCGCCAGCTGCCTGCGCAGCGGTCGCTTCGGCCGCCTTCGCTGAAGCTGCGGCAGCCAAAGCGGCTGGAGTCGTCGCGGGTTGCGCGGCTTTAGCCGCCGTCTGGGCCGCCGTAGCCTCGGCGGAGGCGGCAGCCTTGGCGAAGTCCGCCATCACCGGGCGGTCGGGCAGATCGAGCAGGCACCGCACCAGGTGGCCGGGCACCACTTCGCGCAGTTCGGGCCGAACCGTCGAGCAGCGATCGACCGCCTTGGGGCACCGCCCGACGAAGCGGCAACCGGCGAAGGGTCGATCAAGCCGCGGCACCGTGCCCGCGATCGCAGTCAGGGCCTGGCCGCGCCGGGCCGATTGCGGCAAGGCGCCGAACAGCAGCCGGGCGTACGGATGACGCGGGCTGGCGAAGAAATCGGCCGCATCGGCAAGCTCGACCACCTGCCCCGCATACATCAGGGCGACCTGGTGCGCCATCTGCGCCACCACGGCCAGGTCGTGCGTGATCAGCAGCATCGCCATCTTCTGCTCAGCTTGAAGATCCGCCAGCAGCTTCAGGATCTGCGCCTGGATCGTCACGTCCAGTGCGGTGGTGGGCTCGTCGGCCACCAGCAGCTCCGGTTCGGCCGACAGGGCCATCGCGATCATCACGCGCTGCTTCTGTCCGCCCGACAGCTGGAACGGATATTCATGCAGCCGCCGCTCGGGATCGGGAACCTCGACCCGCCGCAGCCACTGCAGCGCGCGATCGCGCGCCGCCGCCCCGCGCAGCGCCGTGTGCCGCTCGATCGTCTCGATCAACTGCCGGCCGATCGACAGCACCGGATTCAGGCTGGTGGCCGGTTCCTGGAAGATGATGCCGATACGGCGTCCGCGCACCTCGCGCATCTGGCGCTCGGGCAGGGCCGCCAGGTCGGTGCCGTCGATCCGGACCGCGCCATCGGCCAGCCGCCCGTTGTCCGGCAGCAATCGAAGGATCGACAGCGCCGTCATCGACTTGCCGCAACCGGACTCGCCCACCAGCGCGAACGTGCGGCCGACCGGGATCTCGAAGCTCGCATCGTCGACCGCGACCACGACATCCGAGCCGGTCGCGATCTCGGTGCGAAGACCCTGCAGGCTGAACATCGCGTCGCTCATGATCAGCGCCGCGCCGCGCGCGGGTCGAACGCGTCGCGCACCGCATCGGCGAACACGTTGGCGGCCAGCACCAGCGTGAACATGAAGCTGAAGGACGTCGCCAGCGTCCACCAGATCACCGGCTGGCGGCCGAGCTCGAAGCGGGCCGTATTGATCAGCGTGCCGAAACTCGCCATCGACGGGTCGACCCCGACCCCCACGTACGACAGGATCGCCTCGGCCAGCACCAGCGACGAGAAGTTGATCACGACGTTGATCAGGATCACGTGCATCAGGTTCGGCACCAGGTGAACCCGCATGATGCGCGCCGCCGGAACGCCGAATGCATGCGCGGCCTGCACGAAGTCGAGCTCGCGCAGCTTCAGCACCTCGCCGCGCACCAGGCGGCACAGGTCGGTCCAGGTGGTCATCCCCAGGATCACGCACAGGAAGAACAGGCGTATGTCGGTGCGCTCGGCCGCTGTCTGGAACTGCTCCGGATGCGTATCGAGGTAAACGAGCAGGATCAGCACGCCGGCCGCGATCAGCAGCACGTACGGGATCGAATTGATCACGGTGACCACGTACTGAATCGCTTCGTCGACGACCCCGCCCAGGTAGCCGGCCGCCAGCCCCAGCCCGACCGCGATCGGCAGCGTGACGAGGGTCGTCATCGTGCCGATCACGAGCCCGGTGCGCACGCTCTTGAGCACCAGCGCCAGCAGGTCGTTGCCGACCCGGTCCGTTCCGAACACGTGGTACTCGGCAGCCAGCACCCCGATCGTGCCGGCCAGCACACACAGGGCCGTGGCCGCGGCCAGAACCGCCCGCAGCGGGTAGCTCGTGCGGCCCGCAGCGATCTGCCGGGCCGCCTGAACGATCCCGATACCGCTGCGGTGGGCGAACAAGGCCGCGACCAGCATCGCCAGGCAGGCCGCAGCGGCCAGACCGGCCACGATGCCGATCGCCGTGCGCCCGAACACGTCGCGGCGCCATTGCGCCGCCGGGTCGGTCAGGTTCAAGCCTGCATGCGCGAGCCGGGGGTAGTCGCGCAACACCACACCCTCGGACACCTGGGTGCGCTTCTCGAACAATCGCGTGGCCAGGGGCGCCGAATAGCTGGCTTCCGTCCCGTTCAGTTGGCGGACCAGGAACCGATCGAGCAACGACATGGTGACCGGCGAATAGGCCGGCGCCTCCCCTGGTGCGGTCACCAGGGCTGCGCGGTAGTGCAAGCTGTCGGCCAGGCCGATCGCGACAAACACCGCCAGCACCGTCGCAGCGGCAGCTCCGCCCGGGTCCTTGAACGTCTGGCTCCAGGTCGCGGCCATGTGCGGCGTGCGGGCCACGCGCCAGCCGTATAGCAGCGCTGCGATGACCTGCAGGAACAGTACCGCATCGGTCCACAGCACGACCGGCTTCACCGTTCAGCCTCCGCGCAGGCTGCCGGGCTCACCGCAGCCGCACCCTCGGATCGGCCCAGCCGTAGGCCAGGTCGGTCAGCAGGAACGCCAGGATGTACAGGGCCGAGCCGACAAAAACCACCGCGCGCACGATATTGAAATCCTGCTGCGTGATGCCTTCGATCGCGAAACTGCCCAGACCAGGGATCGTGAAGAAGCTCTCGGTGACGATCGTGCTGGTGAACACCACGGGCAGCAGCAGGCCGGAGGACGTGATGATCGGGATCAGCGAGTTGCGCAGCACGTGCCGCATCACGCCGAACTCGCTCAAGCCCTTGGCACGCGCGGTGCGCACGTAGTCCTTGCCGAGCTCTTCGAGGAACACCGCGCGAAACAGCCGCGCTTCCGGCCCCAGGTACGCGAGCCCGAGCACCGCCACCGGCAGCGCGACGAACAGCGCACTGGAACGGCCGGCAACGAAGCCCGAGATCGGCGTCAACTGCATCACCCGCGCGAACGCGTACTGGCCGGTGATGATGAAAAACAGCGTCGAAATCGACATCAGCGCGACCAGCGCAATCACGCCGGCGCGCTCGAAGCCCGTGGCCCGGAACAGGATCAATCCGAGCCCAGCCACGATCGAGGACGTCACCACCAGCGCCAGCACCGGCAGGGCGATCATCGCCGAGGGCACGACGCGGTGGCTGAGCTCCTCGGAAATCACCACCCCTTCGTTGGTGCGGCCCAGGTCGAGCGATACGGCGCGCGCAGTGGTCTCGTAGAACACGGTGTCGGTCAGCTTGCTCAGGCCGGGAGCGTGCTCGTTGAAGAACAGCGGGCGGTCGTAGCCCTGCTGGGCTTTCCAGCGCTCGATCGCCTCGGCCGTGATGCGCCGCCCCAGCTGCATCCGTGCCATGTCGTCGGGCGTGTTGACCGCGAAGAACAGCACGAAGGTCACCGCGTTGACGCCCAACAGCACCAGCACCGAATACAGGCAGCGCCGCAGCGTAAACGCGAGCATCGATTAGCCCGCCTTCGAGGCCGCCGTCCAGATCAGTGCGGTGCGGCCGTCGCGGCGCTCGCGCCGCCGCCAGATGCGCCAGGCCGGAAACGCCAGCAGCGCGACGCAGGCCGCCAGCCACGCGAGCGGCCAGGGGCGCGGCCGGTTCCACTGGGATAGCCGGGCTACGCGCTGCCCGGCATCGACCCTCAGGTACTCGAGGCGGTCCAGCACGATGATGGTGGGCACGCCATTGTGCAGCCACGCCTGGTAGGCGCCCGTGCTGCCGGGAAAGATTCCAAAGATCCAGATGGCGTCCTGCTGGACGATCTGCACCATCCGATCGATCACCGCCTGGCGCTGGGGACCGTCGGGCAGGTCCTTCATGCGCCGATACAGCGCGTCGTACTCGGCATTGGCATAGTTGCTGTCGTTCTCGCCCTGGGTCTTGACCCGCGCCTGCGGCCCGTACAGCAGGAACAGGAAGTTTTCCGGGTCCGGGTAATCGCACAGCCAGCCCCAGAAAAAAATCTGCTCAGCCCCCTTGAACATCCGCTCCTGGAAGCGGTTGTAATCGGCGGCGCGCACCTCGAGCTGGATCCCCAGCTTGGCGTACTGCTTGATCTGCCAGTCGAGCCGCGCCTGGTAGCGCGGCCCGACTCCATTGGCGTCGTAATACAGCACCAGCGGCTGGCCCGTGGCCGCATCGCGCCCGCCCGGGTAGCCGGCTTCCACCAGCAGCCGCCTGGCTTCGTCGAGCGGCCGGCGTTTGGAACGACCGTCGACCCAGACGTGCGTTACCGGGTTCACGCCGGCCTGTCCGTCCCGATGCCCAAACAGGCCGGGCGGAATCGAACTCATCGCGGTCTGCGCCGGCCCGTACTCGTCGTAGAAGGTCGAGGTGAACTCTTCCCAGTCGGTCGCGATCGACAAAGCCTGTCGCAGCTTGCGGTTGCGCACCGCCTGCTCGGGGGTCGCGCCCTTGCCGACCACCGGGTCGAGCCAGTTGAAGCCCACCCACCAGTTGTTCGGGTCGACGCCGGTACGGAACACCAGGCCGCGCTCCTTCATCATCGCCGCGCGGCCCGTGCCCTCGGCCAACTCCTTCTCCAGCACGAACGAGCGGTCGTAGCGCTCGATCGCGACCGCGTCGTAATAGCCCTGCAGGAACTTGACCAGTTCGGGCTCCGACTCGCGTTCCAGCGAGAACACGACGCGGTCGACAAACGGCATGCGCTTGCCGGCGTCGTCGAGCAGCCCCGCTTCGCGGTCGCCCGGCATGCCTTCGCCGGGATAGGGCTCGCCGCGGAAGTTCGGGTTGCGCACCAGCACGTAGCGGGTGGCGCCCTGCTCGGCCAGCATGAACGGGCCCGTTCCAACCGGCCACAGATTCAATGTCAGGGCCCGCTCGCGCATGCCACGCTGGGCGTAGAAGCGGTCGGCTTCCCATGGGATCGGCGAG
>Ga0187846_10002087_pt1 | contig 11087 bp, 11 predicted proteins | sample TC_taG_FD_161473 | JGI IMG/M metagenome (GOLD analysis project Ga0187846, IMG submission 161473) | Biofilm microbial communities from the roof of an iron ore cave, State of Minas Gerais, Brazil - TC_06 Biofilm (v2) | ecosystem: Environmental > Terrestrial > Deep subsurface > Cave > Wall biofilm... | reverse complement strand
GAGCGCGCCGCTTGCCGGCAGCCCGGCGGCGACCTTCTCGAGGGGCTGGTCAACAAACGAGATCTGCGCGGCGACGCCTTGCGGTGCGCGCGTCTGAGAAAGCGAGGCGAGCGTGCGCGCGTCCACCTCGAACGCGGCTGCGCCTGCCGATTGCGCGCGCTTCGCAGCCGCGCGTTCCGCCGGATCTGCGTCGCGCCCGACAAAGACGCTCGCCGGCACAACGCCGGCGTCGAGCGCGGCGGTCAACAGCGCCGCACCCTCAATGAGAAAGCACCGCGCCTGGGCACGATGCTTTTTCGCGTGGAGCAGCCGCGCTGCTTTGACGAGCGGGCTATGGAAGCCCGCCGCTGGCACGCGCTACACTCCGGCGCCTGCGGGCGCGTGCTTGCGCGCGATCTCGAGCAGCCGGGTAAACGCCGTCTGATCGTTGACGGCAAGATCGGCCAGCACTTTGCGGTTGATCGCGACGCCCTCTTTCTTCAGCGCGTTCATCAGCCGGCTGTACGTGAGCCCTTCCTGGCGCGCCGCCGCATTGATGCGCGCGATCCACAGCGCGCGGAATTCGCGCTTGCGGTTGCGCCGGTCGCGAAAGGCGTACAGCAACGAGTGCAGCAGCGCCTCATTTGCCGCCTTGTAGTTGCGCCCGCGCGCGCCGCGGAAGCCTTTCACGGCCTTGAGCACTTTGCGCCGTTTGTTGAGCGACATCATGCCGCGTTTCACACGTGCCATCGTCTTGTTTCCTTACATCATCGTAGCGCTCGAAGCTCGGGCGCTCACGCGTAGGGCAAATGCAGCTTGAGCTTGAGCGTGTCGGTCGGATCGACGACGACTTGCTTGCGGAATTTGCGCACGCGTTTAGGCGACTTCTTGGTGAGGATGTGGCTGCATCCGGAGAACTGGCGCTCGCGCACGTATTTGCCCCTGCCCGTGACCTTCACGCGCTTGGCCGTCCCTCGATGCGTTTTCAATTTAGGCATGCTTTGCTTGTGCTGACCTCACTGTGCTGACCTCTGTTCGTGATGCCGCGCGCTCGCCGCGGCCGCGATGTGCGCGGCCTTGGTTGCGCTGTAGGCCGCCACGACTTCGGGTTTGGGCGACAGGATCATGAACATGTTGCGCCCTTCGAGCCTCGGTTCGCGCTCCACGATCGCGATCGGCGCCGTGTCCTGCGCCACTCGATCGAGCAGCTTGCGGCCTTGCTGCGAGTATGAGATCTCCCGGCCCCGGAACATGATCGTGACTTTCACCTTGTCGCCGTCGTGCAGCAGCCGCTCAGCGGTGTGGAACTTCACTAGGTAATCGTGTTCCTCGATCTTCGGACGGAGCTTGACCTCTTTGAGCTCCATCTTGTGGGATTTCTTTCGCGTCTCCCGGTCCTTCTTGTCTTGCTCGTAGCGGAGCCGGCCGTAGTCGTCGAGCCGGCACACCGGCGGCGCCGCATTGGGCGAGACTTCGATGAGGTCCACGCCGCGCTCACGGGCGAGCCGCAGAGCATCGAACGTGGCCATGATACCGAGTTGGGCTCCGTCGTCCGCGATCACGCGGACTTGGGGTACGCGAATCTGTTCGTTGACGCGAAGCGCGCGCGAACTAATGGCTGCGCCGTTCGCCGTCTGTCGAATCGATCGAAACCGTTGGCGACCTCCTTAATGTGTGACGCGGGAAACAAAAAAGCCCGCGTGGTGCAGGCTACCCTTAAACCAAAGCGTGGGCTTGATCTCGGCCTTCGTCTTTGCGACCGGACTGGCAGCAGCGACGCGCCGTCCGGTGCGAAGGGTAGTCTTGAGTGCCCCCGCATTATATCAAGCGCCGCAACCGCAGGTCAAGGCTTGGCAGCGACACGTGGGCGGGTTCGTGTGAAGGCGCCGCCGAAGGGCCGGGACGTTCGCCTTCCGCTCGACGAAGAGGCAGTTTCAATTTCATGTCGACGCTGACCGCGCCCATCGACGGTTTCATGCGCGCCACACTGCTCGGCGCGGCGGACAGCCGCCCGCTGCAGCGCTTCATGTACCGCCATGGCATGACGCTCGGCGCGCGGCGTTTCGTCGCTGGCGAAACGCTCGATGAGCTTGTCGCCGCCGCTCGCCGCATGAACGAGCGCGGTCTCGTGGTCGCCGCGGGCATGCTGGGCGAAGGCGTGCGCGAGCGCGCCCAGGCCGTTGCCGCGATGCGCGATTACCAAGGCGTGCTCGATCGCATCGCGCGCGAGAACCTGCGCTCGAACGTCGCACTCAAGCTCACGCACCTCGGACTTGAGATCAACCCAGAACTGGCTCGCGAGAATCTCACGGCGGTTGTGGATCGCGCCGAGCAGCTCGGCAATTTCGTGCGGATCGACATGGAACAATCCGCGCACACGGTCGCGACGCTTGGGATCTACCGTCATTTGCGCGCAGCAGGCCGAAACAACGTCGGGGCCGTGCTGCAAGCGTATCTGTACCGGTCCGCGGACGATCTGCGTTCCCTGCTGCCGCTGCAGCCCAACCTCCGGCTCGTCAAAGGTGCATATTTAGAATCAGCGGCAGTCGCTCACCCGCGTAAGCGCGACGTTGATCTCGCGTTCGCTGCGCTCATCGAGACGTCGTTGATGGGCGCAGGCTACACGGCCATCGCCACCCATGACGAGAGCATCATACGCCACGCGATCGAGTTCGTGGGCCGGCACTCCATCGCGCGCGACCGGTTCGAGTTTCAGATGCTGTACGGCGTTCGCCCTGCGCTGCAGGCTGAGCTCGTGGCGCACGGATTCACCGTGCGTGTTGCGATACCGTTTGGGTCGCAATGGTATCCGTATTTGATGCGCCGGCTCGCCGAGCGACCGGCGAATCTCTACTTCTTCATAGGATCGCTGTGGCGGAAGTAAAGCAGCAGGCGAGGCAGCGTCTTGTGTCGGGCGTGATCGCCGCCGCGCTGACGCCGATCGATGCAAAGGGCGGCGCGAACGCAGCATTGCTGGCGCAGCTCTGCCGCCGCCTGCTTGCCGAAGGGTGCAGCAGCGTGGTGGTGCTGGGGACCACCGGCGAAGCGAACTCGTTCACGATCTCCGAGCGGCAGGCGCTCCTCGAGGACGTACTCGCGGCCGGAGTGGCGCCGCGCACGGTGATCGCGGGAACCGGCTGTTGCGCGGCCGGCGACACGGTGACCTTGACCCGCCATGCGCTGTCGCTCGGTGTGGCTCGGGTCCTCATGCTGCCGCCTTTCTACTATAAGAATGTCAGCGACGACGGCCTCTTTGCCGCGTACGCGGAAGTGATCGAACGAATCAGCGACGATCGGCTGCGCGTCTATCTCTATAACATCCCTCAAATCACCGGCGTGGAGATCAGCGTTGAGCTGGTCGAACGTTTGCACGCCGCATTTCCGTCAAGCCTCGCCGGCGTCAAGAACAGCTCTAGGACGTGGCAGAACACCGAGACGTTGTGCGAACGGCTCGGCGCGGCAATCGACGTCCTCGCTGGAAACGAAACGATGCTCGTGCGCGCGGTCCGCGCAGGCGGAACGGGCTGTGTCAGTGCGACGGCAAACGCCAACGCAGCGTCGATCGTCCGGCTACTGCGCGACTCGGCAGACGGAGATGCACCGGAACTTCAGCGCCAGATCGAATCAACGCGCGCGGCCTTTGAAGCGTTCGGCGTCATCCCCGCGCTCAAGGCCTACGTCGCGGAAAAAACCGGGATCTCCGCATGGCGCAACGTGCGGCCACCGCTGCAACCTTTGGACGACGCGCAGCGGCGCGAACTGATGTCGCGCCTCGGCGCCGCGCGGCGGACAGCCGAATAGGCACGACCGCTACATCAATAGAGCGATTTGATCAAACCGCCGTCGATCGCGATCGTCTGCCCGGTCACGTAGCGGGCGGGTTCGCCGCACAAGAACGCCACCATCGGCGCGAACTCGTCCGGTGAAGCGACGTGCCCGATGGGCACATCGGCTTGGGCGGCCTTCTCAATCGCGGCTTCGTCGGGATAGAGCTTTCGCAAGCGGTCCGTGAGCACACGCCCGGTTGCGATCGCGTTCACCGTGATGCCGTGACGCGCCACGTCGATCGAGAGCGTCCGGAGCGCAGCTACGAGTCCGGTGCGAAATGCGTTCGAAAGGGCGAGGTTGGGGATCGGCTGCTTCACCGACGAGGAGGCGAGCGCAACGATTCGTCCCCAACGACGTGAGCGCATGGCCGGCACCACGCCGTCGATCAATTCGAGGATGCTGCGCATCACACCGCGATATCCGGCGTCCCAATCCTCCAACTTCAGATCGAGGTACGTTCCTGGCTTTGGCCCGCCGCTGTTGGCGACCAAGATGTCCACCTCACCGAGTGCGTCACGCACGGAGCGCAACGCGTGTTGAATCGAGTCAGATCTTTCGAGATCCAGCTCGACGGGCCGAGCATCGGCGGCGCCGCGCCGCTTCGCTTCGCGCGCGATCGCCTCGAGCCGATCGCCGCGCCGCGCGGCAACCGCCAGTTTGACGCCTTCCGCAGCCAGCGCAAGCGCAACCGCTTCGCCGATGCCGGAACTGGCGCCGGTGACGAGCGCCACGCGCCCGCGAATTCCTAGGTCCACGATGGCTTCTCGCCGCCTTCGGGGCCATAAAAGACGACCCAGGTCGCAAAATCATCGGAGAAATCTTCGAAGCGATGCACCGCGCCGGCGGGCGCGAAGAGCACGTCGTTCGGCACGAAGCGTTCGCGCGTATCAGCGCACCGGAACCAGCCCGCGCCGCTGATGACGACGTACAGCTCGTCGCGCGTGTGCGGCTCTTGCTTGTCGCTGCCGATCGGCTTGTAGTACTTTACCTCGATCGAACCGCGCACGAGAACCTGAACAGAGCGCTGACCGGGCGGCGGTGTGAGGGCGGCTGCATCTCCGGCGGCGAAACGGACTCGTTCTCCCATGCGCGGCTCTTCAGGCCAAGGGCGCTCGAGTCCGCCACTTTACAGACCCGGCTCGTTGAGGCCGGGCCAAGGCGCGTCCCGTCCGCTGGGCGAAACAATAAAACGTGGCAAAGACAGTCAAGAGCTCGCCCAAACCCGACGGTAAGAGCAGCTCCGGCAAAGCGATCTGGCAAGCGCAGTTCGAGGCCGCGTCCAAACTGCCGGGCGCGAACGACCGCACGATCTCGGACCATCCGCTCAAGCCGCTGTACGGTCCCGAGGATCTCGCCGGCATCGATGCGGAGCGCGATCTCTCGTTCCCCGGCCAGTATCCATATACGCGCGGCATCCACCCCAGCATGTACCGCGGCCGGCACTGGACGATGCGCCAATTCGCCGGTTTCGGCACAGCGAAGCAAACGAACGAGAGGTACAAGTTCCTCTTATCCCAGGGCCAGACGGGGCTTTCGGTGGCGTTCGACATGCCCGCGCTCATGGGCTACGACTCCGACCACCCACGCGCGCTCGGCGAAGTCGGCAAGTGCGGCGTTGCGATCGCGACGCTCGCCGACATGCAGGACCTCTTCGCGGGGATCGATCTCGGCTCGATCACCACATCCATGACGATCAACTGCACGGCGCCGATCGCGCTGGCGATGTACATCGCGACCGCGCAAGCACAGGGCGTCGCACAAGACAAACTCGGCGGCACGCTGCAGGCCGATATGCTCAAGGAGTACATCGCCCAAAAGGAGTGGATCTACCCGCCCGAGCCCTCGATGCGCATCATCACCGACATGATGGCCTACTGCAGCAAGTTCGTGCCGAAGTGGAACACGATTTCGATCTCGGGCTACCACATCCGCGAAGCGGGTTCGACCGCCGCGCAGGAACTGGCGTTCACGCTGGCCGACGGTTTCGCGTACGTCGAAGCCGGCATCAAGGCGGGCCTCGACGTCGACGACTTCGCGCCGCGGCTGTCGTTCTTCTTCAACTCGCACTCCGACTTCTTCGAAGAGATCGCGAAGTTCCGTGCAGCCCGCCGCATCTGGGCGCGCCACATGCGCCACAAGTACGGCGCGAAAACCCCGCGCTCGTGGACGATGCGCTTCCATACGCAGACGGCCGGCTGCTCTGCGACCGCGCAGCAGCCGGAGAACAACATCATGCGCACCGCGTTCCAGGCACTGGCGGCGGTGCTGGGCGGCACGCAATCGCTGCACACGAACTCGCTCGATGAGGTCCTCGCGCTGCCGACCGAAAAGAACGTGCAGATCGCGCTTCGCACGCAGCAGATCATCGCCTACGAAACAGGCGTCGGCAACGTCATCGATCCGCTCGGCGGATCGTACTTCGTCGAGCGGCTCACCAGCGAGATGGAGGCCGCAGCCGAGGACTATTTCCGACGCATCGACGAACAAGGCGGCGTCGTGCAGGCGATCCACAACGGCTTTTTCCAGCGCGAGATCGCGGACGCGTCGTACCGCTATCAGCGCGAAGTGGAAAACGGCGAACGCATCGTCGTCGGCGTCAACGATTTCGTGGTTGAAGAAGAACAGCCGATCGCGCTCCTCAAGATCGACCGCGCGATCGAGATCGAGCAGTGCGAGCGCGTCACGGCGTTTCGTGCGTCGCGCGACGCCGCCAAGACCCAAGCCGCGCTCGCCGCGTTCGCGCGCGCGGCTGAGACGGACGAAAACCTCATGCCGCACTACCTCAACTGCGTCAAGAGCAAAGCGACGCTCGGCGAGATCTCCGAAGCGCTCGTGCCGGCCTTCGGGCGCTACCGCGAACCGGCGTTCATTTGAGCATGGCGCGGCCGATTCGCATTCTCGTCGCCAAGGCAGGGCTCGACGGACACGATCGCGGCGCCAAAGTGATCGCGCGTGCGTTGCGCGATGCGGGCTGCGAGGTCATCTACAGCGGGCTGCATCAGACACCAGAGCAGGTGGTCGAGGCCGCCATCCAAGAGGATGTCGACGGCGTCGGACTTTCGATCCTGTCCGGCGCGCACATGACGCTTTTTCCGCGCGTCAAGGAACTGCTCGATGAAGCCGGAGCGAGCGATATCGTGCTCTTCGGCGGCGGCACGATCCCCAATGAGGACATCCAACCGCTGCTCGACGCCGGCGTCGCCGCCGTCTTCACTCCCGGCACTCCGATGGCGACGATCATCGACTTCGTGCGCCGCGAGGTTGGCAAACGGGTAAAAGCATAGCGCTCATGATGGGTTGCGAGCGTCCGTGGCTGCGCGTTCTTTGAACGCGTCGGTGCGCGTACGGTTTGCGCCGAGCCCGACCGGCTTCTTGCACGTCGGCGGCGCGCGCACGGCGCTGTTCAACTGGCTGTTCGCGCGACACCATGGCGGCGCGTTCGTGCTGCGCATCGAGGACACCGATGCGGCGCGTCATTCCGAGGAATTCGTCGAAGCGATCTATCGCGCGCTGCGCTGGCTCAAGCTCGACTGGGACGAGGGGCCGGACACGGGAGGCCGCTTCGGTCCGTATCGCCAGAGCGGGCGTGCGGAGCAGCACGCCGCCGCAGCGCGCGAACTTTTGACGCGCGGCGCAGCATACGAATGTCTTTGCGGACCTGCGCGCGATAAATCTGAAGCCGGCGAATGCAGATGCGCCGCTTTGTCGCCAGCCGAACGTGCGGCGCTGCGCGCCCAAGGCGCCGGCCCGGCATTGCGATTGCGCGTCGACCCGAAACGCGCGGTCGTCGTCGACGACCTCGTGCGCGGCCGCGTCGAGTTCCCAGCCGGCACGATCGGCGATTTCGTGATCGTCAAAAGCGACGGCGGCGCTCTCTACAATTTCGCGGCGGTCGTCGACGATCGGGGGATGGCGATCACGCATGTGATTCGCGGCGAAGAACACCTCGCCAACACGCCCAAGCAGCTGCTCGTCTACGAAGCGCTCGGCTGGCAGCCGCCGGCGTTCGCGCACATCCCTATCATCCTCAACGAGCAGCGCCGCAAGTTGAGCAAGCGCGACGGCGCGACGTTCGTCAGCGAGTACGAAGCGCTCGGCTACCTTCCCGAGGCGTTCGTCAACTTTCTTGCGCTGCTGGGCTGGTCGCCGGGCGGCAATCGAGAGCTGATGACGCGCGACGAGATGATCCGCGACTTCACGATTGAAGGCGTGGTGAAGCATCCGGCGATCTTCAACCATGCGAAGCTCAACTGGATGAACAAAGAGTATCTGACGGCGTTGCCGTCCGGTGATCTCGCGCGCCGCGTGCGCGAACTGCTGCGCAAGCGCGTGCCTGCGCCAGATCGAGTTGATGAGTCGTACGTCGCGCGCGTGACCAAGCTGCTGCAAGAGCGCGCCTACACCGTTGCTGAAATCGCCGACGCCGGTTCGTATTTCTTCACAAACGGCCCGATCGCACCGCAACCCGAAGCGCTCGCGAAGTACTTCGCGGCGCCTGACGCAGTCGAGCGTCTTCAAGCAGTCCGCGATGCTCTCGCCGCATGTGGAGCAACCGAATTCACGCCTGCTGACGTCGAGACCGCGATTCGCGGCTTGGCCGAACGAAAGGCCGTCAAAGCCGCTGAGTTCATCCACCCGCTGCGCGTCGCGGTGACGGGTCAGGCGGTGAGCCCCGGCATCTTCGAAGTCTGCGCGATCCTGGGGCGCGAGGTGACGCTCGCGCGGGTGGACGCCTTGCTCGAGCATCTTCGTACTCGTCAAGCAGTCGGCACGCGAGGCGCGAAATGAGCGCGCGCGCCGTGATCCTGGCTGCGGGGAAGGGCAAGCGCATGAAGAGCGCGCTGCCCAAAGTCCTGCACCGAGTGTGCGGCCGCACCCTTTTCGAGCACGTTCTCAACGCGGTTCGCGGGGCGGGCACGCGCGAGATCGTCGCCGTCGTGAGTCCCGACTCGCGCGCGGCGATTGAAGCGCTGGGCGTGCGCGCCGTCGTGCAATCTCCGCCCAACGGCACCGGTCACGCCGCTGCGCTCGCGCTCGCCGCCTTGCCCGGCGACGCCCCGGTGCTCATCCTCAGCGGGGACATGCCGCTCTTGCCGGCAGCGCTGCTGCGCGCGGTGGTCGAGATCCGCGAAAAGACGCGCGCGGTGGCCGCGCTGTTGACTGCGGACGTGCCCCTGCCGACCTCATTTGGGCGCATCATGCGCGAATCCGGGCGCGTGGCCCGCATCGTCGAGCACAGCGACGCGACGCCGGAGCAGCAACTGCTCACGGAAGTGAACGCCGGCGTGTACTGTTTTGACGCTGCGGCGCTGCGCGACTATCTCAAGCGCCTGAACCCCGCGAACGCGCAAGCGGAGCTCTACTTGACCGACTGCATCGAGCTGGCCGTCTCGTCCGGCGGATTGGTCGAGGCGGTGACCACGCGGAATCATCGCGACGTCATCGGCGTGAACACGCGGGCCGAACTTGCCTGCGCGCGCGCCATCATGCAGCGCCGCATCTTGCGCGCGCACATGTTGGCAGGCGTCACCGTGGTCGATCCCGCGACGACGTATGTGGACGTGCAGGCGGAACTTGCGCCGGACGTGACCCTGCTGCCGCAGACCCACGTGCTCGGCGCGTCGAAGGTCGGCCGCGGGGCCGGCATCGGTCCCAATACAAGCATTATCGACGCCGTCGTCGGCGAGCGTGCGACCATCAGCTACTCGGTCGTGCGCGACTCGACGATCGGGCCGGGCGTAACCGTCGGGCCGTTTGCGCACGTACGCGGCGGCTCGCGGGTGCAACAGGACGCGCATATCGGCAACTTCGTCGAGCTCAAGAACACCGAGATGGGTGCCGGCACCAAGGCCGGCCACCTGTCGTACTTAGGTGACGCCGACATCGGCGAGGGCGCGAACATCGGCGCGGGCACGATCACGTGCAACTACGACGGCAAGCGCAAGAACAAGACGCAGGTGGGCGCCGGCGCGTTCATCGGATCGCATTCGTCGCTTGTCGCGCCGCTGCAGATCGGTGAAGGAGCATTGACCGGAGCGGGCTCGGTGGTGACGCACGACGTGGCTGCAGGAGAACGCGTCGCCGGCAACCCGGCGCGGCCGTTGCCGAAAAAAGATCGTTCGTAGACCGACTTACGGCTAGGACCCTTCGTAAGCCTGTGAGAATAGCGCGACCCAACTGTCGCCGGGTACGCCGCTACCGCCCGGGGCAGACTTACCATTCTTGCGCGCGTTGGGTTCGGGATCGGGGATTATCATGCATCAGCGCCCTCGCACTATCGTCGTCGCGCTTGCCGGTGCCCTCTTGGCCCTTGCGATCGCCGCCCCAGGAGCCGGCGGCACCACAGGATCGATAACCGGCAGAATCAGGGATAGCGCCAGTCAGGCGCCGCTGGCTGGAGCAAAGGTCACGGCGTCGTCCGCGGCTCAGACCGCGAGCGCGGTGACCAACGCCTCAGGCACGTTCGCGTTGCTCTCGCTCGCGCCCGACACGTACACGGTGACAGCCGAGCACTCCGGTTACAACACGATCGTCACCGGCGGCGTCACGGTGCTGGCCGACCAGACGCAAACGCTGACGATCTCGCTCATGAAGACGCTCGTCACGCTGGGCAGAGTTGAAGTGCGCGCTTCGGGTGGTCTGGTAAAGCCCGGCACGACGAGCGACGTCTATTCGATCAACGCCGCCGCAGCCGCGCGTGCGAACGCGCTTGGCGGCCCCGGCAACCTGAATCAAGCGTACAGCGCGATGCTCTCCGTTCCCGGCGTCAACCTGCCGCAGGCGCAGCAGGGATGGTATCAGACGACATACATCCGCGGCGGCGACCAAGACCAGGTCGGTTGGGAGTTCGACGGCATTCCCGTCAACCGGTCGTATGACAACGCGCCGATGACGTTTCTGTCCAGCCTCGGACAGCAAGAGTTGCAGGTGTACACCGGTGGCACGCTGGCGACGTCGGATGCGTCCAGCATCTCGGGCTACGTCAACCAAGTGGTCAAGCGAGGTTCGTATCCCGGTTACGCCGATGTGACGCTAGCGATCGGCAGCCCCACGTTTTACAACAAAGGAGCGATCGAATTAGGCGGCGGCACGCCTGACCACCGGTTTGCGTACTACGTGGGAACGCTGGCCGCCAACAGCAACTACCGTTATATCAATCAGCAAAACGGCGCAGGCACCGGCGGGTTTTTCTATCCGTTGAATTTGGCCGGAGGGGCTTCAGGCATCTGGAGCGGGCCGGGCGCAAATTGCTCGGGTGCGGGAGCGTCCTGCTTCACGGC
>Ga0187846_10002086_pt1 | contig 11088 bp, 9 predicted proteins | sample TC_taG_FD_161473 | JGI IMG/M metagenome (GOLD analysis project Ga0187846, IMG submission 161473) | Biofilm microbial communities from the roof of an iron ore cave, State of Minas Gerais, Brazil - TC_06 Biofilm (v2) | ecosystem: Environmental > Terrestrial > Deep subsurface > Cave > Wall biofilm ... | reverse complement strand
CGCGCGCAGCAGCGTGAGTATTTCGCTGGCATTGACCGAATCCAATTCACCCGTTGGCTCATCGGCCAGCAACACCTTTGGTTGGTTGGCCAGAGCCACAGCGATAGCGACGCGCTGCTGTTCACCACCAGAGAGCTGCTCAGGCTTTTTGTTCTCCATGCCTCGCATCCCCACCAGTTCCAAGAGTTCGTAAGCCCGCTTCTTGCGCCGGGTCAGCCTGGTGCCGCTCAGCATCAGCGGTTCCTCAACATTGCCTGACGCGCTCAACTCTGGCAGCAAGTTGCGCCCGCTCTGCTGCCAGACGTGACCGACCACGAAGCGCCGGTATCTGATGCGCTGTGCCTCATTCAGGCGCGTAAGGTCATTCCCGTCCACGGTGCATTTGCCGGCGCTCAGGGTATCCAACCCGCCGATGATATTGAGCAGTGTAGATTTCCCTGAGCCGGATGCGCCAACCAGCGCCATGATTTCTCCCGGTACGACTTCCAGGTCCAATCCCTGTAGCGCAACCACCTCCAGGTCAGCTACCTTATAGATTTTGACCAGGTTATCACAGACTATAAGTGATTCAGGCATAACAACTCCTGATTACCTTAATCCTCATCGAGCCGAAGTGTCTGGCTAATCGATGGACGTGATACAACATAGATCATCATCGCGAGCGCAACGACGCATATGGCAACAAACACCCCCAGCGCAATCCCCATGGATGTGGGAATGATGATATGAATCGGCGGCACGCTCTGCACAGCATAAAATTGTGACGCGGAGATACTGCCCGTGATCTGACTTGGTAAGACAGTGGTGTAGATCAATGATGGCACCAGCAGCGCTGAGAGCACTGCTCCAAGGATCACGCCTAGCAGGATTGCTGTCACATAGATAATACCCTGCTCCCAGGCCAGGACGCCTGCGACCTGGCGGGGCGACGCTCCCAGGGCACGCAGGACGGCAAAGTTGGTTAAACGACTGCGCGCGCTCAACCACGAGGCGATCAAATTGCCCACCAGCGCCAGCAGCAGTGCCGTGGCTGCTCCCAGGAGCAGGACGCCGATCAGGGTGAGGTAGAGCGGCTCGTGATAGATGGTTGAAATGATCTGCCGGCGATCAAAGAGAGGATTCAGTTGCAAATTTCCCTGGCTGAGCGCTTTGCGTACGCTCGCCAGGGACGCGGCATCGTCTCGTGTGCGCACCCAGACGTAGTTAAGGGGCACGTTAAATTCACTGGCCCGCGTGAAGTGTTTCGTATAGACATCGGCAAACGTCTGGTAGTCGACCAGCACACCAGACAGACTGCTATCGCCCGAGGTCGGGATATTTTGCACCACGGCCACGACTTTGAAGTTCACCAGGTCAGCAGCAACAATCGGTGAAAAGTTGAGTGTGAAGTTCGCGCCCTCTGATACGTGCAGGAAGCTTGCCGTGTTCGCATCCACGACAGCCGGTACGACTGCACGCGCTATGGCAGAGGCGCGTTGGGCTGCAAGTTGCCCCATGAGCGAGCTGAGCGACTGCGAGGAGTCTTGCTGGGTCCACAGCGCTGTGCTCGCAAAGGTATTGGCATCCACCGCTTTGAAATTAATGGAAACGTTCAATGTGGCCCCCCCTGCTGTCGCAGGCTTGGTGAGGCCCAGGGTGGCGGAGGTGATGCCAGGCAGGTGACGATAGACCGAGGTCATACTGTTCAACTGCTGAGGTGTGTAGAGGTTAAGCGGGACGCCGCCACTGAAGTCAGCTTCCGCCTGGTAAGCGGCCACATCGAGGATGCGTTGTGCCTGGGTAGCAGTGAAGACCAGGGTGAAGATGGCGAAGGCGCTGGCCAGGGCCAGGAGCAGGGTCATGCGTACCGATTGACGGGGCGCGCGGGCCATCTGCGCCAGGGCTACCAGTGGAGCAGCGCCCCGCCTGTGCGCTGCGATCCATGCTCCCAGGCGCAAGAGCAAGGGGTAGAGGCGCAGCAAGAGCAGCAGGCAGGCTAATAATAAACCCGTTGCTACCACCAGCGTGAGCGGTGTTAGCAGCAGTAAACGCAGGCGGGCATCAAGCACACTGGAGTTGTTAAGATAGTTGATAGCTCCATAAGCGGCAAGTGCGAGCAGCAGCGCAACCAGGTCCAGGTTCAGGCGCTGCCAGAGCGGCCGGTGAGTTGAGCGAGCGGCTTCGCGACGCAGCGCGAGCACATCACGACGCGTCGCACCCAGTACCGCGAGGATCAACGCAACAATGCTGACACCCACCGCTGCCAGGGCATATGGCCAGAGCCCCAATGCAATTTGCAGTTGGTTGCCATCAATAAGATTGAGCGCCCCCTGGTCAGAAGTAGGTAATATATACTGCGCCAGCATGCGCGTCATGGCGATTGCCAGCAGTGGCCCCACAATGAACGCAATGAGACCCAGGCCAATGCCCTGGGTGACCAGGGAGCCCAACACTTGCCGGCGACTGGCACCACGGCTGCGCAGAATTGCGATAGCATCTGCCTGGCGATCGACGAGCAGGCTCGCCATCATGCTGACAAAGAACAACACTAAGCCAGAAATTAGCAGCAGCAAGCTCGTTACAGGAAGCTGAGCCACTGAGAGCCGGTCGCGAAATTGCTGCAAGGCGTCAGTAGACTGAAAGGTCGAAATTTCTGTAATGGTCGATGATTGGAAAGTGGGATTGTTTGCCACGTCAACCTTTGCAACCTGGATTCCATTGATGATGTTATCCAGGTCATCGATTGAAATGTGATCGGTATCGAGGTGATAAAACCAGTTCAAGTTGAATGACGACCGGAATGCCAGACCTGAAAATGATCCAAAAGTTCCAGAGACTTGCGAAAAGGCAGAGAGGATTGTCTTATTCGAAGCCAGGCTATCATATATGGCGAAGATACTGTTCGTTGAAACCCCCAGGAAGTCGTGCCCATGCCAGAAAGGATCATCTTGCTGAACAAGGGTGAAGATACCAACAATATGCAGCATGAGTGGTCGTGTTATGATGCCCTGGTTCGGATCAACGAAAGACATACTCACTGGAAGCACAGAGCCAACGGTGAGGCGGAGATTAGTCGCGGTTTCCGGCCGTATGGCGATTTCGAGATCGTTGCTATAATTCTGGGGAAGTCGTCCCTGCACGACATGGACATGCGATGCAGCCAAATCCATCGAGGAACCGACAAGTCCTATTCCATCACCAGTAGATTGGAGTGAAGTGTTCCCGCCAGGGCCAGCCTTGTTTGCTAAGATTGAAAGGGTCTGCGTCTCGATGAGAAACTGTGACGCATTGAGATAGGGCCCTAGTTTGCCCTGGAACTCTTGATTCAGATACGAGGTAGCATTGTTGATGTCCGGTATAGATACCACGATAGAAGTACCATGAACGACTATGTCTCCATTTTGCGAATATGCGTTCAGGGCATTACGCAGTCCTGCTGTCATCGTGATCTTCGAGTAAAGCGGCACTGTACAGACGAGCATAACAGCAGCTAGCATACCTACTCCTGTTACCAGGAGCAAGCCCCACGTTTCGCGCACTCGTTGGAAGGCTAACGTTACGGTAGGCGGCACGAAAATCCAGCTGCCATGACGCTGCACCACGTGGTTTGAGCGGGCCATCGCAACCTCTTTTTGAACAGATTGACATCCTTACAGGTCTGGGCGATCATTGCTGGTGGTAAGAAATATACGACTTTTCAAGCCCTTTTCTCACAAGTTGTTTGCTAGCTTATCCCCCTGCCAGGCGGAAATCATAAGCGGTGTCCTGGTGCTCTTGCGTGTCTGGTTGCGTCACTACATCTGGGGCAACATTTGTAGGGCCTTTCCCCTCGTTCGTCCTCTCGTACATTTGAGCGTGCTGATACAGGTTTTGCGCAGCACGCTTAGCATCGAAATCTATGCTGGGGTCGTTGGCAACATCTTCAAAACGCCTGGCATAGGCACGAATTGTGTTGGGGTCTTTCACAAGTCCTGTTCGTACCGCATCATATGCTTCTCTTAGCGTTTCGTTGTTTATCGACCCTGGAGCTGCACTTGCGAGTGGTGGCTGTTGTGCTTGTGCCTGCATTGAGGCTTGTGGATTTTCTATTGTATTAGCTATTACCTGTGCCTGTTGCGGCTCGGCCGGCATTGGATTCGCACCCCGTGTTATGCCGGTATCAACTAGTCGCGCAGCCATTCCGGCAGGTGGGTTTCCCATTGGAACCAGGTGCGGAATCGGTGTTATATCCTGGATGCGCACAAAATTAATCTGCACTCCCCACTTCGCCACTTTATCTTGAATGCGATTCGCTAGCACATTATTAATGCGATCCCAACGTGTGATAGTAGCATCATCAATCGAGCCTATATCCAGCGATATCCGCCCATGTGTCCCTTGCTGCCAGTTCAGGAACTCTGCCGGTTCCAGCTCATTGAACACGCTCAGCAGCGTCCCCACAAACTGTTTCTGCAAGGATTCTTCCCAGTTATCTACATTCAAGGCCGCGATATGTGCATCTTCTGCCATCAACTGGTAAGAAATCACAGCTACAAGTTTGATATCCTGGTCACGCGAGATCTTGATAATCTGTTCGGGACATGTCCAGCTTATTTCTTTCGTAGACAACCGGTTGCTCACTTTTTCCCACGGCATTTTAAGGTTGAAGCCCGGATAAAGCGTACGCGCATATTTGCCGGACATCAGCACAATATCGACGTATCCTTCTGGTACCTGACGGATCTCACGGCGTCCCATCAAAGTACCTATCAAGAGCAATACAATCAGCAAGATTATGCCGGCAGGCCATCCGAAGATAAACATTGTCCCGACTATTACGAAGAGTGCATAGCCAACGATGAGCCAGAGGATCCAGTACGCATCGTTAGAGCCTGCATAGTAGAGTAGGGTTCCTTGCATTACGGCCAGGGCAATCAACAGTATGGCCAGGGGTAAAATTTGCACTCGTGATACAAAGGGCAAACTAAATAAGAAGATCAGAATCGCGAAAGGCAGAGGCACAAGCACTGGCGAGAACCGGCGTGCAAAATCTCCCACCTTTTTCAGACGGAGGGAAGAAGTATTTTTCGACTCCTCCCCTGGATCAGTTTGCACCGGAGGAACTAAAATCTCCTGCTGGCCAGGGGTAGCCGTCGTGGAAGAAGTATTCTGTGGCTGATTCTGACTAGAGGCAGTGGGACCCTGCCAGGTGGCACCGGAATCGTCATGCTCACGTGTCATATGCAATCCCCTTTCGCTTAATACTGCAAGATCCACACCCTCCACCGCCCTTTGAGCAAGAGCCACCACCGCTGCCGCAATTACCGCACCCGCCTGTGCTGCAACTTCCTTTACCACACCCTCCTTTAGCCCCACATGATCCACATCCGCCTTTGCCAGCCTTTGACTCCTGCTGATTAACTGGAACCTGGATGATCACCCCGCTCTCCAACATCACCTCAACCGATTCTTTCGGAACATTGATTGAGACGACTTTGCCCTGGCCACTAGGGGTATCGAGTAACATACCTACCTGGGGCATGTTTTGTTTTGCCTGGATATAGTTGTCGTTTTCATACGAAAGACAGCAGAGCAATCGCCCGCATACGCCCGATATCTTTGCAGGATTCAGTGGTAAATCCTGCTCCTTCGCCATCTTAATAGAGACGACACCAAAATCGGTAATCCACGAACTGCAGCACAAGGTCTTGCCGCACACCCCTACTCCGCCTTGAATCTTCGCCTGGTCGCGTGCTCCGATTTGACGCAGTTCAATGCGTGTACGAAAAGTTGCTGCCAGGTCCCGCACCAAGGCCCGGAAGTCAACTCGTTCCTCGGCAGTGAAGTAAAAGGTTAGCCGGCTTCCATCGAAGGCATACTCTGCCTCCACCAATTTCATAGGTAAACTATGTTTTTGCACATACCCGGCACATTGTACCAGCGCCTCTTTCTCTTTGCTTTTGAAAGAGAGCATTGTGCGCAATTCGTCTTCGGTCGCCAGGTGTAGCACTTGCTTTAATGGGTCGCTCAGTTCTCTTTCTGGCAACTTCTTTGAAGCAATGACTACGCGCCCGGCTTCTACTCCCCGCACTGTTTCAACGATGACGTACTGCCCTGTTGTATATGATACCCCCTGGGGGTCAAAATAATAGATACGTCCTGCGGGACGAAAACGAATGCCGACGATTGTAACTAACGTATCTGAAGTCGTTGTTACAGACATTGTTCTCGATCTCTATTTACATCTCGTTTGCCAGCAGAATGGCCTCCGCTACTTCTCGCATAGATTTGCGATTGTTCATGCTTGCTTTCTGTATTTTGCGGAAAGCCTCCTGCTCGGTGAGACCTTGTTTTTCCATCAGCACGCCCTTGGCACGCTCGACTATCTTGCGTGTCTCCAATTGTTCGGTCAGGTTGCGAGCTTTTTCTTCAAGTGCGCGAAACTCCTGGTAGCGAGCCAGGGTAACTTCAATCGCAGGCGCCACCTGACTTTCGCGTAGTGGCTTGACGATATAATGGACAACGCCCGCTTCCTTGGCGCGTTCAACCAGTGGCTGATCTCCAAAGGCTGTCAGCAGCAAGACGGGCGCTATTTTTTCCTGCGTGAGTGTCTCAGCGGCTGTAATGCCGTCCATGTCAGGCATACGAATATCCATAATCACCAGGTCTGGACGTATCTCGCGAGCCAGATTAACGGCACTCACGCCATCACCCGCCTCTCCAACCACCAGGTACCCCTGTTTAGTGAGTATATCTTTCAGATCCATGCGCTGGATAGTTTCATCGTCTGCGATAATAATACGTGTAGGCATAGTGCTCCCTCGTTGACTTTCGATACCCACCCTAATATCCACCTGAACTGGCTCTCCATCCTTGAGGTACACGGCGGGCGACCATAAAGGCACACCCTGGGCGCGATAATGCAGATTAACAAATTCATCCAGCCATCCGTAGGGGCCGATTTATCGCGCCCATCGCCGATTTATCGGCCCTCAGCGGATTTCCCAAGACCCCGATTATTTTGTTAAAAGCCATTATCGGGCCCCTACACCATCCTCGCCCCTACGGGAGGGGTGTTCACCCGAAATCATGAAGAAGAGCCACTAGATACCGAAAGTATACCATAAGAACACAGCACGAGTCGAGCATTTCAGCGCTTCCGCTCGCGGCGCTGGAGATAGCGTTGTTGTTCGCGATACTCCTGATAGAGATCGTCATCGGCTCCCTTCACGCCTTGCTTCATCGTTGGCTGTGAGCCTTTGTCGGCCTCAGACTCTGAGGTGCTCTGAGATTGACCAGGCCTGCCGCTTCGTGCTGTGGACTGGCCCATCAACGCACCAAGATTTCGGGGGACGAGATCCAGGCGCGCCAGAATCAGCAGGATGACGAGCAGCGTCACCAGGAAGGCGACAGTAGATGTATAGACGGCCAGTGGTCCTAATTGGAACAGCAGGAAGTTCAGGTGGTTGGCGGCTAGCAGGTTTGCCTCAAACCCTCCAACTACCTCAGCCGTAAGAAGGTAAATGAGCATGCCCAGGATGTAGCGCATCTTGAACCCACCCGGCCTTTGAGGGGCAGGCGTAGAGGCGGCCCTTGACGTCGTCCTTGTAGCCGCCTTGCCTGGACTTGATTTGGGTTCTGTGGCTTTGCTCTCCTCGACTTTGCGGCTACTTGCAGGAGATGCTCCTGCGCCATGTGTAGCTCGCGCAATACGGGCAGCTTTGGGATCGGCTTCCACAGTCTGTTCTTTTGTATCCTTGCCTAAGCTGGGAAAAAATTTCGGCAGCCGCCGGGGTCTTGCATCCTCAACATTGCTAGTTGGGGCGTCTTCTTCGGCTGGTAGCGTGACATCGCTTGTTTCAACTACTGGCTGGTCCTCCGTTACCTGGTCGTTTGAGGTAGAACTAACCAGTACAGGACGGTTTCTATCTGCGCGACTGCTGCGCTGATTTGAAGGGGCTTTCTCTTGTTGAGTGTCTTGTGCTTTTGAATTGGTCTCTTGATTCATGTTTGTTCTCCACGGGCTTCATTGAATTGATCGAAAGGCAACTGCTCATCACTGTAAGGATTATCTTGATCAGAACCAAGGTGATAGGTATTTGCCGGCGTAATTTGCGGTGTTGGTGAGTTGGGGTAGTCTCCGACCTGCGATTGCGGCATGGATTGATATGCTGGCACCATAGAGGGCGTATGCTGTGCCTGTGGCATAACGCTTGAAGGCTGCATAGCCGGGGTGGCTGGAGCCATGACCTCTGCTGCAGCCAGACCCGCGCGTGCAATTTCATCATCTCGACCAGGAGCGTTGCCCCCACTCACCCCGATACCGCCCACGGTGGCACCGCCTATGCGAATAGGCCAACCACCGGCAGCCATGATAAATTTCCCCTGCGTCATAGCAGCCATGCTCGAGGCAAAGCCTGGAATACCCGAACCCCACTGAGCTACAGCATCAGTTGATTGATTGAACATCACCGCTGTACTGGCTTTAGCCAGGCTTATATTGCCTGTGGCCCAACCATAGGGGGCCATCATTCGCTCAAAAAGAATAAGGTGGCCTCCTGCATCTACAATTGCGATGCTAACCGGACTCCGTAACTCCAGTGCGCGTTGTTTGCTGGCTTCCAGGATTCTACGCGCAACATCAATCGTTAAACTCACGGATTACTCCTTTTTGACGACGCATGAGTTATATGTCGTCCAATATTTCACTTTATGCTATGTTGCCAGTATATCGTATCGGTGGGCTACTCACAAGGGGGATTCGTCCCTCCGCCATTCCAGTTTGCTGTACTTTTCATCAGCAAGCTGGTAGGCTAGCTTCCATTCCGATGAACTAAGTGTACTATGTGCAAAATCTGCCTGTAAAGCTGCACCGAATCCCCGGCGGAAGGCATCCGCTACATCATTCCATGATGCACCGGGTACAAATGTGTGAAGCGGCGTCGTTTTTTCATCGTACTGGGCTAAAGCCTCATCCCTTGACGCTTCATTTGGAAAGCGTAGCATTGTAAAGAATTCAATGGCACGGTCGTCAAGTGGTAATGATCCTTGCTGCAGAAGGGCATCCTCTTTCCATACCTGCGCGCTGCCTATGAGCTTGAATCCCCCGCTTGTCAGGTCCGCTTGAGTTGAGGAGGCGAAGCAGGCGGCAGAGGGATGTTTGCTGATGCGTTCGTCACTCAGTTCAGCTTGCACGCCGAGTATTGCGAGCGCGGCAAGTAATCCCTGGGCAAGATATGCATAGGCGGCGATCACCCCCGATGGAACTCCATAACGCTTGCTGCTGACGATGCTGTAGGTAAATTCGTCAAGGTGATAGACGGCCCTGCCGCCTGTTGGCCTGCGAACCAGGGCAACCCCGCGCTGTTGACATAGCTCGCTTACTATTTCTCGTTCGACACTCTGAAAACGCCCAAGGGAAATCGAGGGCTGAGACCAGCGGAATACACGCAGTGTTGGCGGAGACTCGCCTTTCAGGTGATGGACCAGCACAGACTCATCAATAGCCATATTCATGGCCGCGTCCTGCACGTGTGTGTTGAGGAAACGGTATTGTTCGCTCATTAAAGTTTCCTTCGCGCGGCTTTCCATTTTTCACGTTGTTTTTCGCGCACTTGCTCAGAAGCCGGAGTATACCGGGATAAAAAGTTATTGCGGAAAGCAGCGTAGGTTCCAGCAATGATTGCCGCCCGTATCTGGCTGGAGAGCCGTAGCATAAAGCGAATATTGTGAATGCTTCCCAAACGATAATACAATTGTTCTCCGCTGCGCGCCAGGTGATGGATATAAGCGGCGCTATAATTCCGGCATGTATAGCAATCGCAGTCCTCTTCAATGGGAGCATGTTCGGAACGGTAGCGTGCAGTTTTGATGTTTATGCGCCCATAGCTGGTGAACAGGCCTCCGTGACGAGCCACACGCGTGGGTAGAGCGCAATCGAACATGTCCATGCCCAAGCCAACCCCTATCACGAAATCTTCAGGTGAACCTACACCTAAGAGATGGCGCGGTTTACCCTTTGGCAATTCAGGAGTGACATATCCCAGCAAATCCCACATTTCAGCCTTTGGCTCACCGACCGAAAGTCCCCCGATTGCAAAGCCGGGAAAAGGTAAACTGCCAATGAAGCGGGCGCTTTGCTGGCGCAGCTCCGCCTCAAATGCGCCCTGTACGATGCCGAAAAGGGTTTGCTCAGATCGATAGCGCTCCCGCGCAATGAGCGCCCGTTCAGCCCAACGATGAGTAACCTCCATAGCTTCCTTCGCAGCTTCAGGAGTGCAGGGATACGAAGCGCAGATATCGAGCGGTAAAATAATATCGGCCCCAAGTTGAGACTCGATCTCCATCACATTTTCGGGCGTTAACTGGTGTAAGGAACCATCGAGATGTGATTTGAAGGTGACTCCCTCTTCGCTCAATTTACGCAGGTGTCCCAGGCTAAAGACCTGGAAGCCTCCGCTATCGGTGAGGATAGGACCATCCCAATGCATGAATCGATGCAGTCCCCCAAATTCTGCGATGAGCTGCGATCCTGGTCGTAACATCAGGTGGTAGGTATTGGCAAGGATGATCGCTACGCCTGCCTCGCGCAATTCTTCAGTAGAGACACTTTTGACAGTCGCCTGTGTGCCGACGGGCATAAAGATAGGAGTTTGGATGGTACCGTGTGGTGTCTGAATCGTTCCTGCCCGCGCCCAGGTTTCGGGACACCCGGCCTCAATCGTGAATGAAAATTGCGACATGTATTCCCGTCGAGGCGCGATTATGAACTTTAACGACCAAAGCCGATACTGTCATGCTGAGCGCAGCGAAGCATCTCATTGCCCATCGAGCCAGATCCTTCGCGGAGTTTACCCTGAGCGCAGTGAATGGGCTCAGGATGACAAACCTTGACCGATCTTGGTTGGTAAAAATCATAATCACGCTGTGGTTCTGTTCTGTGCCGATTCTAGGGCGCATCAATTGCGCCCTACAACGTATATTGTCTCATATTCGTCAAGGAACGGCCTGTTTTGATCTTGCATAGGTTCCACCAAAAACCAGGTATCTAGTCGTGTAGGGGCGGGAGAGGTGTGGACGTGGAGAGGGGGCGCTTGCGCCGCCCTTGATCACCTTAGCCTCAGATTCTTG
>Ga0187846_10002085_pt1 | contig 11090 bp, 12 predicted proteins | sample TC_taG_FD_161473 | JGI IMG/M metagenome (GOLD analysis project Ga0187846, IMG submission 161473) | Biofilm microbial communities from the roof of an iron ore cave, State of Minas Gerais, Brazil - TC_06 Biofilm (v2) | ecosystem: Environmental > Terrestrial > Deep subsurface > Cave > Wall biofilm... | reverse complement strand
TCTCAACAAGTGCTGTTTCCTCGTTCCTTCACGTATCTACGTCCGTCGGGCTTGGCCCGATCAAGTAGTAGTAGGGCAGACACGCCCCAACGTTGTCTAAGCAAGAAGCTGGCCCAACCACGTATTGTAGGTACGGTCTCCTTGGAGACAGGCCACACCAGCGCCGTTGCTTAGAAGCCCGTCCCGTTCTACGGGACGTGGAGTGTCACACTTGTCGCCTTCTTTTAATTCGCTCATTTCGGTGTATCTAAGGATTTCCTCCTGGCAATCAACTTATCAGCAAGAAAAGCGTATACTTATTCAGAAATACATCCAAACCAACACACGAAGAAAGGTGGCACATATGAGACGGATATTCTTCTTCCTGGCGGCACTCCTGCTCGGCAGAGCATTCGTCAGACGCATGAGAGAACGTAGAGCAGCACAGTACGATTGAAGCGTTGGATAACCCAGCGGCTACAACAAGCGGGTACCCGGCAAAGGGTACCCGCTCGCTTGTTTGCTCACAACACCCGTGTACTATATTTCATCAGGATTGACACCTAGTGAGCGTAACTTCTCTTCGAGCATTCGTGCTTTCTGTTCGCGTGCCTCGGCCTCGGTGAGGCGCCGCTGATCGTTGTTCTCATAGAGTCGCAAGTATACTCCATCGGCTGCCAGGAAGCTTTCCAGGCGTTGGCTCCAGAGACGCCCTTCTTGATCTGGCAGCATTTCATCCATTGCTTGCCTGGCTTTGTTGAGTCGCCATCCAATCAGTCGACTTCCTCTATGCTTCACGTGTGGGGGAGTTTCAGGATCGTAAAGATAGTACTCTTCGACTCCCATGAGGGCATACTTGAGCGGTTTCTCCCTCAGATCATTGTGCCACGTCTCCTTGGACGCGATCTCGAAGACTACGTGCGGTGTCGGCCCCGTCTTGCCAACTACCCAACTTCTGAGATGACGACGCTCTACGCCTTTGATCACAGCAATATCGGGAGCGACTGGATATTCTTTGGGATTGGAGGTTTGATAAAAGTTGAGATTTTCATAGATCGCACAGCGCTGCTCGCGGAAAAGCCATCGAAGAACCTCTACAAGATAGTGAACGAGATCACCATGCATAGACGTTTCCCCCATCAAGTCCTCCGCCGTCGGGTGAGAGTCGTAATAATACTCCACTTCGTTTTTAACATATTCCCCCATAGTAACCTGCCTTTCCTTAGATTCAGTCTGATTCCGGTCACGATCATTTACTCGCGCCTGCGGCGCTTGCCTGATTTATTATGTTGTGTGGAAAAATGCGCGAAGTGCATTTTTCCACACAACATAATAAATTTCTGCGCGGCGAAGCTGTGCGAATACCCGGCGCGAGAGGGCGAAGACACTTTTTAGTCTATCACAGTCCCGCGTATGCCGTCCTCAACCAGGTATTCCAGGCGCGCATTAACCAGAGTATGCTGCCAGTCGCGCTCATCTGTACCTGCCAGCCCATCCAGTTCAACGCGCAAATAATTGTCGGTCAGCCCCTCCCAGTACCCGTGCTTATAGCTCTCGATCAGGACTTGCACCGTCTGGCCGAGGAACCCCTCACGAAAACGCCGACTATCGACTTCGTTCAGCGCGAGCAGGCGTTCGCTGCGGGTCTTTTTTACTTCGTCGCGGATCTGACCTCGCATACGTGCTGCCGTCGTGCCCTGGCGCGGAGAAAAGCGGAAGACGTGCATCTTGGCAAATTGCAGTTCAGCAGCAAGCTCGTATGTTTGTACAAAATCGTCGTCGCTTTCACCTGGAAAGCCTGTGATGATGTCGGTGCTGATGGCAATGCCCGGCACGACCTGCCTGGCTGTAGTGATGATGGTGCGATAGCGAGCGCTTTTATAGCGGCGTGCCATGCGCCTCAAAACATTGTCCGACCCACTTTGCATCGGCAGGTGGAGATGGCGGCACATGCGCGGATTTTTCCACAGCTCCAGCCACTCCAGGCGGAAATCCTCAGGCTCCAGCGATGAGACTCGAATACGCGCAATCCCGGTTTCTTGCAGCAGTGCAGCAATCAGGTCGCCCAGGTCGCGCTCCTCATCCCCCTCGGGATGGTAATCGCCCAGGTGAACGCCAGTGAGCACAATTTCCTGAAAGCCCGCGCGCACTTTGCGCTGTACATGCTCGACAACGGACGCAATGCTGCGGCTGCGTGATCCCCCACGCACATAGGGAACAATACAATAAGTGCAGCGGTTGTCGCAGCCATCCTGCACCTTAATTTGGGCACGTGTGCGCCACGCGGGTCTCTCACCGGCCACCTCCGGCGTGGCGTCGCCATGAGACGCGAAAGGCGACAGGCGCGATGGATTATCAGGCTGCACATCCTCTTCTGCAACCAGAACATCACTACCAATATGCTGCGCATCAAAAGCCACCATCGGCAAGGTATACTGCATAGGGGTGGGGCGTATATGGTAGGGGCGAGGCTTGCCCTCGCCCTGTCCCCCCTCGCCTTGTCCCTCCGTCTTCCTTCGTTCACTGACGACCTCAACCAACGACTCTTTACCCTGATTTCCGATCACCAGGTCGACGCCCGGCAGCGCTGCAACGCCCTGCGGGTTCAACTCCGCGTAGCAGCCAGTCACAACCAGCAGAGCAGAAGGGTGTCGCCGCCGCGCCTGGCTGATCAACTGGCGTGAGCTGCGATCGCCCAGGTGCGTGACCGTGCAGGTATTGACGATATAGATATCAGCCACCTCGTTAAAATCTCGCTGCGTAAAACCGGCGGCATTCATCTGTTCGCTGATAGCTTCACTGTCGGCCTGGTTAACTTTGCAGCCCAGTGTCGCCACAGCAAATGTTGTTGTTTCAGCTAAAGAATGATCGTGCATAATTTCTCTTCAGTTCCAGAGTCAAGCAAAGATATGTTACACCACACAAATTGTAACCTGTTTCAGCAATCCTGCCAAGTATCCTGATAAAGGTGCAGGGCTTCCCAATTCTCTCTGCGAGGCCCCGCTCTGCCTTTTTTGTGAGAATGTCGTGGCGGGCTCCGCAGAGGGAAGCCGGCGAGAACTGGAAAGCCCCGATAAAAGTGAGTGAAGCGAGCATAGTCGCCGATTTATCGAGGGATCGACCCTTGCGGACGCAGTCTGGGGGACTGTGTGGCCAGGCTCGCTCGTCATTCCTGCATCATATACGCGTGATGCCGCGCACGAGCAATGCTACCAGAAGCAGCAGCGCCGCCAGCAGATTAGCGTTTAGATTGGCCGTCATGAGCTTCACATAGCCCTTCAAGTCCCCGGTCGCCTGCCGTAGCGCCAGCATTACAGGAATGACAGTAAGCGCTGCAATGGCGCTGTACCACGGAAAGACCTGCAAAGCGGCATCAAACAGCATTATGATGGCAATCAACAAGAGCAGGACCATGCCGACGATGCGCGCGCCGCGTTCTCCCAATGCGACAACTGGCGTGACTTTGTGGACCTCCTGGTCGGCCCTCCAGTGTAGGAAGTGATGAAAGTAGAGAACAGCAGTCGTATAGAGGCCAACCGGTAAAGAGGCCAGCAGTACATTGAAGGTGACATGCCCTGTCTGAACGTAGTAAGAGCCAACAAGCGGTAGAATGCCGAACGAGATCAAGATATCCAGTTCGCCGAGTCCGCGCCCGGCGTATGCCAGGCGTAGCGGTGGAGCAACGTAGAAAAAAGCGAGGCAGAAGCCAGCTATACCGAAGGCAAGCGCCCACGGTCGAAAGAAGGTCAGGGCTACTCCACATAAGAAAGCCAGCGCGAAGAGTGCGGCGGCCAGCCCACGATAAGCATTGAGAGAAAGCTGCCCGCTGAGCAGTGCCTGCGAGCCGGTGGCGATAGTATGACCTTCGGGCATAATCTTTTGCGCCGCCTGGTCTGCCCCTTCAGCAAAATCGAAGACGTCATTAACGACATTGGCGCCTAAATGCGCCGCTAAAGCGCCGATGAGTGCCAGCGCGAACAGTCCCCATTGGAATGGTGTACCCTGCTGCCAGGCCAGCACGGAGCCAATGAGCACAGGCGCTAGCATTACCGGTAGCGTACGAGCGCGAGTTGCATTGATCAAGATCTGAAACTGGTTCATCGCTGCTGCTCCACATCCCCTTGTGCAATTGCAAAGGTGGCCTCAATCTGCATTGGGCTGGCCGCGATATTCGTGATGCGCAGCCAGTTCACCTGAAGCTCAACGGCGGCAGTTGGTACAAGTGCGATGAACCCTGCGGCAACGGCCGATTTTCGCCCCAACTGCTCGCGCACCTTCGCGCTGGCTGACTCGTCGGTGAGGATGCGCGCCTGGCCGGTGGCTTCGAGCCAGACCGTAGGCTGTGAAGGGCCTATGAACAGACCAACACGTGGATTGTGTCGTAGATTAGCAAGTTTGCGTGACGTGGTGATGAAGGTACCATAAAGTTTCAAAGTGTCATTGTCGATGAGCTGCTCGACATAGAATACCCGCGTCACATAGGGCTGCCCCTGGTGCTCTGTAGCGATGGCAAGCGTATCGTGTTGCGCGAGAAAGGTTGTAATTGTTTCACGGGTTATCTCGTCCATGGGTTCGTTCCATCCCTTTGTTGTGTGCTTGAGATAAAGCTTCTCTAACATAACATAGCACCACTATGCTACTATGGCATGTAATTGATTTTTAAACTCACTCACTTGCAAGGAGGTCAGAGTCTGTCTGATTCCCGTCACGATCACCTGCTCGCGTCTGCGGCGCTTGCCTGATTTATTATATATTGTGGAAAATGCGCGAAGCGCATTTTCCACAATATATAATAAATGGCGCGGCGAAGCCGCGCGAGCAAGCGGGGCGAGGGAGGGCGAAAACGCTGAGAAACAGAAAAGCTCTCATAATGATTCTGGGGAAGACTGCTTTACGTGGTCTAGCCATGTGAGAACCGATGTCAAGCATTCATAGAGCGGTTGCACGGTATCTACCACCAGGTGAGGGTGGGTAATCGGGTATTGGTGTTCCTGAAACTGAGACTGACGAAGGAACAGTTGTAACGCGTCCCAATCAGTTTGATGATGTGCTGGAAGCTGAAAGGTTTTACGGCCATTAATGCGTTGTTGCCAGAGGAACTCATCAGAGCAGACACATTCAACAACGGCAAGAGAGGCGAGCGTCTCAGTGGCAGCCCGCTGAGCACGATCATAAGAGATGCTCCCCGTCAGTGGGCTGTCACAGATCACATTAAGTCCCTGTAAGAGCTGACGACGAGCGATGTTGAACATGATCGCATAGGCGAGCGGCCCGGCGGCTTGCGCGTGGCCGTCCAGGAGGTCTTTGACATCGTCTTTGTCTACCAGAGGCCAGCCCAGTTCTCTACTGAGAGCACGAGCCAGCGTGCTTTTCCCACTACCAGCAAAACCTTTCATCACGATCAGCCACATTGACCTGCGCCTTTCTACCTTACGCTGCCATCTTTTGTGCGGTCACAAACCAACTGCGCGGCATGTCAGGAATCGCGCGAGGTATGACGGGATAGGGATAGCGGCCATAGTTTGCCTCTTCTTCGCCTGCCAGGGTCAGCGTGGCCTTCCAGCCGCGCGTGGCCAGAAAAGCCTCTGGATCATCCATAGTGCCAATCCAGGGGACGCCCGAATCTGCCAGCTTTTCGACCCATTGCCGCGTCCAGGGAGAGGTGAGCATGGCACTATTGATAATATCGAAGCCAATCCAGCTCCCGGGAGTTGCCAGGCTTGTTATCTCATCAAGCATACGCGTGACGTTCTCTTTGGGCAGGTAGTGGAGAAATCCCTCGAGCAGCCAGGCAGTGGGCTGGTGTGGGGCAAAACCGGCTGTGATGAGTGCCTCTGACCAGGGGTCGCCGGTGAGATCCACTTCAATCGCGTGCCGCTCGCTGGCCAGTAGTGCGCCAACGGACCGGAGGATCTGCTCTTTATACTGCAAGACCTGGGGCTGATCAAGCTCAAAGAACCGCGTCTTTTCGGGCCAGGAGAGCCGGAAGGCCCGTGTATCCATGCCCGCCGCCATCAACACGACTTGCCTGATGGCGTGTTCGCCAGTAACGCGCTGCAGGAAGTCATCAAAAAAGCGCGTGCGAATAGCAATCGAGACTCCATCATCTCCCGACCTGTGCTCAGCCCATTCCTGACCATCCTCGCCTGCCAGAGCTGCGGCCCAGGGATCATTGAACAGGCGGTCCTCGCGCAGGCTCTCCCTGGCGCGTACCCCCGCTGTCCAGCGCCCAGTCGAACCTAGTAAATGATCATGTGTGGCCTTGTCTGACATCTACTTTTGCTCCTTGCTTGTAGAAATAGTTCTTCCAGTTTGGAAGTAAGGAATCCTTCGCGTCTCACCTTGAGCTGGCAATCACCTGGGTAATGGCCCTGCGTATCCACCAGGTTGCATAGGTGCTAAAAGTATACTTCTGTGTTGCATCAAATTGCTCGACAGCGTGAAGGAGACCTCCATGCCCTGCCCGGATTAAGTCCGGCAGGTTCATCCCGTGCCCGGTATACTGCTGGGCGATACTTACCACGAGGCGACGATTCGTTTCGATCAACTGCTCCCGGGCCGCCTTCCCCTGTTCCATTTTCTGGATGAGTAGTCTCTCTTGCTCAGCGCTAAGTGGCGGTACCTGTTGCATCTCCCGCAGGTACTGCTCCATATCCTCAGCATCGTGCTCTTGCTCTCCATCCATCTTTGGCTCCTCGTTTTTTTCCTGAAAACCTTCAAAACGGTAACCTCATTTTACATTATCTCTGCTGGTCATTCCCGTCTACAAACATGGCCATTAACGAATCTTCCCAAACCTACGCCTGCTCCACCCACGCTCCCTTCTTAACCGCATCACCAGTGTGATGACGGCAATGACAAAGATGGCAATACACGCGAGCATGACCACAATTGAGCTGACCAGTCCGATCACGCCAGCCTGCAGCATCGCCTGCTGCCCGTTGGCAAATTGTAACGCCAACGCCGACAATATAATCCCTGCCAGGGCCAGAAAAAACCCTATCGAGGAAAGGACAATCGTGATAGTACTAAAAGCAGTCCTGCGCGAGCTTACCCTCTCTTGCGGGTAGATCTTCTGCTCCTGGAAGTCATCTCCAGCTACCACCTCAATATACTCCTGCTGGGCCTCTGGATCGTACCTCCCGCTATATGCGGCGCCCAGGTCGCTGCCCTCCTGCCCTTCCTGCCTGGCTTGCTGCCACTGCTCTGGTTCCTGCATGCGCATAGCATGTTCTCCTTCTTCTAATGCTCCATACGCCTTCTCATTTTTTACAAACTCTATACTCTTTACATACGCTCCAATGTCCTCTCGTGTTCTATTTCTCCGCTCGCGTGGAAGATCAGTTGAGAGCATGTCTGATTCTCAGCGACATCACCCTCTCGCGGTGGATGCTCGCGCGGCTTCGCCGCACCAAAAGCGAGCGCCGTAGGCGCGAGCAAGCGATCGTGAAGGAAATCAGACATATTTGAAAAGAGTAACGAGAACACACTCTTTTCGTGGTAAACTGTAGAAAAAGGGCGCTGAGCCTTACAAAGTCGGCGAAGGAGCTAAGGAAAACCAAGATGACCCGTTGGCCAGAATAACTTGCGCTGACAGGCTAGAAGCGTCAGGAGGTATTATGAGCACTCCTATAGAGTATCCACTCTCCGGTGAGGATTTCATCCGTAAAATTTTTCTCTCCTCACCATATGTCATTCATCTCGGAATGCAACTCACCGCTATCCAGCCGGGCATGGCGATACTAACCCTCCCGTTCTCCGACGCTCTGGTCACTATCGGCACCATCGTCCACGGTGGGGCCATTGCTTCGCTCATTGACACCGCGGCAATGGTCGCCGCCTGGTCGGATGCAGAGCTCCCCGCGAGACCTCGTGGCACGACCGTCAACCTCACAGTTGCCTATCTGGCAGCCGCTGAAAAAGAGGACCTCCAGGCCATTGCTTATGTACTCCATCGTGGCCGCAGCCTGGTCTACCTCGATGTTGAGGTCAGGAGCGTTACAGGGAAAGCCGTTGCCAAAGGCCTGGTGACCTATAAGCTTGGCTAAACCGAACCACCTGCCAACTCTCGGCAGTTCAAAATCTGCTCAGCGTGTTCATGGTAATGCTCGTAAGAATTGGCTCCAACGTAAGTGACGAGCGAAGTGCCACCTTCTGTCCAGGCAAAACGATGGGGCTCGGTTAAATCTGCCTCGGAGAGCCCCTGGACCTGCGCCAAAAGCATCTAATATGCCAGGTGAGAAAAGGACTTGCGTTTTGTCCAAGTGAGCCTCCATTCCGTAATTCGAGTTCTGAAAATTACTCTGGCTATTATATCAGGAATCGGCCCGATCACATGACGATAAATTGTTCGATCAATACAGATCATAGCGGGCACTTACTTATCGCATCATCTATATACTTCTATCTATTGATGTGGTATACTGCCGCTAAGATACCTAAGCAGTACCAAACAGCGCAAGAAACTGGGAATTATGCCTGCATCCTGAGGGAGACAAGCGCAATGAGTCGTATATTCAAGTATTTGACTCCTTTGTACTGGTTTGCATGTGTGGCAATCATCGCCGCCACCCTCTATGCCCTGATCAACCTACTCCTAAACTGGATTCATCCTTTTGATGCCCCAGCGGTAAACGTACTCCAACAAGCCTTTGGCGAGCTTCTGGCGATGCATTGTTGCTTGGCTAGTCTTTTTTTCCCGCTGCATGCTCGCCTCCCTTCTCCGGATTCCATACCAGGAGCGCGAGCCATCCAACGACGTGGGCCACTCTTGCTTAGTCTTGTATTCTTCACTGCTTTTATTGCTCAGATTCTGATTTTCTTTGAGAGGTCACACTATCTTTCTCTCAATGAGTTCTGGGCAAAACTCTTCTTTATTAGTGAATATCCATTCCTGTTAGGTGTGATTCTCTCCTTACCGACACGCCCTCTTTCCCGCATCACGTCCCTGCGCATTGTGCTCGACAGCATTTTGATCGTAACAGCCGTCCTCACGTTTAGCTGGTATTTTCTCCTTGGCCCAATCATCCTGCATGGACCACAGCCTGTGTTGGATAAGGCGATAGTAGCGACCTCTCTGTTCGAAGACCTGGTAATACTCTTCTGTTTCCTCATCCTCGCATCACGTTCCAGTGATTCTAATATGCAGCCAGCCAAATATATACTCTTGCTTGGTATCGCGCTTCTGCTCACTGGAGATGGTCTCGGTGGATACAGTGTATTACAAGCTGGCACCACGGATGGGAATATACAGGAGATCCTCTGGGGTATCTCCAGTACCCTCTTCATCATATCGACTTATTACATGCGTTTCGCTCAGTCTCCACCTGCCGGGAGTGAGAGAAAGCAGGACTCCTCTGGAGATACTCTGATCGACCCTCCCCCTTTGTGGCGAGCACTACTCCCTTCGGCCTTCGTTCCGGCAGTCATCGTGCTAGTGACCTATACCTGGTTGGTCGGTCACAATGATCCTCTTGCACAAGGAGTCTACCTGGCAGGGGCCCTACTCCTTGGACAGGTGGTCTTGCGACAGGCCTTCTCTCTTCGCGAAACCCATTTCTATACTCAGAAACTGCGTCTCATGCAGTGGGAACTGCAAACGAAAAATCACTCGTTGGGAGAAGCCAATCTGCGGTTGGAAGTCCAGGCTAATCAGATTGAGCGTGCCTATGAACAGCAGCGGCACTTGAATGAGCTGAAAGATCAATTTCTGCTGAATGTGAGTCACGAGTTGCGCACGCCGCTGTCCACATTGGGAGGCTCCCTGGAACTGCTTGAAATGCATTATGAGCACCTGGACCCGGTGAAAAAGGCAAACATGCTGACCATGGCAATAGAAAGCTACGAAGAACTTGTCAGCCTGGTCAATCGAGTGTTAGATGCCACCAGGTTGATGAGCGAAATCCATAGGGCTCAGTCGGAAGTCGTCTGTGTCCATCAGCTCCTGCAAGAGGAGCTGGTGCATCTGGCTCCTGAGGATGTAGCAGCATACACGATCCGTCTGCAAGTGCCCGAGCAGGTCATGGTCTGGGCTGACCCGGAGTTCCTGCGTCAAGTGCTGCGAAATCTGCTTTCCAATGTCTTCAAGTATGTTCCCACGCAGACAGAGATCCGCATTGAAGCCGCGCAAGAGGCTCCTTATTCCCCGGTGTGTCTGAGCGTGCAAGATGCTGGTCCTGGCATCCCTGCCGAAGAGCTTCCTCTGATCTTTGAGAAATTTGTGCGTCTCAAGCGTGACCTGGCTGGCTCAACGCGCGGGGCGGGTTTGGGACTCTACATCTGCAAGCAGTTAATCGAAGCGATGGGAGGGCGCATCTGGGTCGAGAGTCCCGGTCGCTTGGGCGAGGGCAGCCGCTTTTGTCTGACCCTGTCTCCCTTTTCTCCTCCTTCACTACCTTAAGCTGCTCTCGCTCTCCAAGCGAACTAGCCTCTTGAAGGTCAGGTAGTCTGGGATCCACTCATAAAACAGGGGGCAGGTAATCCCCATTCTTTCCTTCCCCTCCCAGCGGGCCGCAGGCCCGCCAAAGGCATTATGAGCGGGCCTCAGCAGGTAGGCTAAACAAAATATAACCAAAAGACACTCGCGAACGTATGTATATGTGAGGGCACTCGAAAGTGAGAACCCGTAGATACTCAATATGAATTGTTCGAGGAAAAGACAATGCAGAACGAAAATGCTGCAAAACGCTCAAGCGGCGCCAGGACCATAGCGATTGATCAACGAGAACTGCTCCTACGCCACCGGCTAATCCAGCTTCTGGCCGTGCTGCTCGCTGCCGCGACTGCACTGGGCATCTACCAGATTTTTATACGCTAGACTTGCAAAATTCTTATAAACACACCAATACCTTTTCTTCTCTTCCGTGGTATTTAATCCGCTGAAGAGAAGAAAAGTGACAATAAATAACGCTCCCTCTACTAATGGCAGGCATTGCGGCCCACCACGCATAGAGGGAGCGGTTTTTAGAGCGTGCCAGGTTCTCAGCAGTTTTGCCCTCTCGCCCCGCGTGCTCGCCGCGGCTTCGCCGCGCCAAAGATGGAGTATATGGTGTGGAAAATGCGCTTCGCGCATTTTCCACACCATATACTCCATCAAGCGAGTGTGATGGCAA
>Ga0187846_10002084_pt1 | contig 11093 bp, 16 predicted proteins | sample TC_taG_FD_161473 | JGI IMG/M metagenome (GOLD analysis project Ga0187846, IMG submission 161473) | Biofilm microbial communities from the roof of an iron ore cave, State of Minas Gerais, Brazil - TC_06 Biofilm (v2) | ecosystem: Environmental > Terrestrial > Deep subsurface > Cave > Wall biofilm... | reverse complement strand
CCCAGGCCACGGGTCGCTCGTTCGAAGTTCAGCACATGCACATGTATCGGATGCTCGATGGCGAGATCGCTGAGCACTTTGCGAGTCGGGACGACGTTGGAATGATGCGGCAGCTTGGTCTGCTTCCGCCGCCTCCGTCGCTGTAGGTCAGTAGGGCGACAGTCTCGCCAGATGGAAGTGCATTCGTGTTGAGTGAGGAAACTCGTCCAGTTCACCCGAGACGCTTCTCGTGGCAAGCGTGGCTGGCGCTTGTCTACGCTCTCCTAGCCTACCCCATCGGGTGGGGAAACTTTGGTCGCCTGCATCCGGGCTTGCACGCTCTGACCAATGGCTCGCGCTTGGGATGGTATTCGTTTTGGGGCGCTGTCTTCTTAATTGAATGGATTGGTTTTTTCCTGTGCCTTTGGGCGCTCCGCAGTGAAGACCGAGCCGTACGAGAAATTGGATTGCACTCGCGGCGTTTTCGGCTCTATCTGGTCTTCTTCATCCTTGCCATCGCCGGATTCAGCGGCGTCGAGGCCCCGAGCCGGCCTTTGGCAAGGATAGGCCTTCAAAACGCCTGACTGAAGGATTGCGGATTGACGGCGCCAGGTGTACGTTGTCAGCCGGCCGGGAAGTCAACACGGGAATTCCAGTTGACTCCGTGGATGGCTGTGCCTAGACTCCCCCTAATCACTCCTGGAGGGTGTTTCGATGAGCTTAACAGCGATGAAAAAATGCATCGGCAATGCGCGGTATTTGGTGATTCTGCTGGCGGCGCCCTTGGCGGCCAGTACGGCCCGCATTTACGTCATGAACGGCGCCGGCGATACCGTTGAGGTCATCGACCCTGCGACGAACAAAGTCGTGCAAGTCATCGACGGAATTGAGGCGGGACACGGCGTTACCTTCGCCCCCGACGGAAGCCGCGCCTATATTACCGACGAGGCCGCGAGTTCCCTCGACGTGGTGGATACCAAGACGGCGAAAATTATCAAGAAGGTTCCCATGAGCGGCCAACCCAACCTTCCTGTGGTCAGCAAGGACGGGAAGAGGGTTTATGTGTGTATCCGGGAAAAACCACCTCTGGCGGGCATCGAAATCATCGACACGGCCTCTCTGGAATCCATCAAGAAGATTCCCATGAAAGCCGGGATGCATGACATCTTTATGACGCCGGACGGCAAATACGCGGTCGCTGGCTCGCCCGGTGGAAAATTCCTCAGCGTCATTGATCTGACGACCGACCAACCCGCCTGGGAGGTTCCGTTCGACATGGGAGTACTCACCATGTCCATCGAGGCGAACCCCGACGGTTCGGGCCGCCGGATTTTCGTACAGCTTCAAGGCTTCAGCGGGTTTGCGGTGGTGGATTTCGCCAAGCGCGCGGAGGTCAACCGGATCAAGTTCCCCGAGGAGCACACTGATTTCCCCGCCAACTCCACCCACGGCAGCGTCGTGGCGCCCGACGGCAAGACCTTCTGGATCAACTACGCCACCGCCAATGCGGTTTTGATTTACTCGCTCCCTGACCTCAAACTCGTGGGACGCGTCTCTTTGCCGGTGATCGAACTGCCGGGACGTCCTGCGATCGGCGCGGCGCCGCAGTGGCTCACTTTCACCCCGGATGCCAAGACTGCATACGTCGTCAATGGCGCCCTCAGAACGGTCTCCGCCATCGATCCGAAGACTCTGAAAGTATTGACGAGCGTGCGGGTGGGAGAGGGACCAAGGAACATCAGCACGTTGGTGATGCCCTAAAGGAGGCGAACATGACTGCCAAGATTCGTTTCATCACAATCGGCGCAAGCCTGGTAGTCGCCGTTGGTATCCTGTATGCGGCCCCCTATACCGCAGCTCAAACCGCCGCGGCGCCGGATGCGAAAGCGGCTTCTGCCTCGACTCCGTCTCTTAGCTATGAGGTCTTCAAGGCGCGGGTCGAGCCCATCTTCCTGAAAAAGCGGCCGGGCCACGCGCGCTGCTACGTCTGCCATTCGGGGGCCGGCGATGGAGGGGCGCCTGCGTATCTGGAGAAGCTGTCGCCCGGCAGCACCTCTTGGAATGAGGAACAATCTCAACGCATCTTCCGGCGCGTTTCGCGCTTGGTGGTTCCCGGCGACCCGTCACAGAGCCGCCTGGTGATGCATCCGCTGGCACCGGAGGCGGGCGGCGACTACTCCAATCGGGTGCACGGGGGCGGCCGGCAATTTGAATCCCAAAACGATCCGGACTGGAAGACCATCAACGAATGGGTTCGCGGGCAGTAAGAAGGCCCGCCGTCCGGGTAGCAGCCAAGAGCAGGTCGTCTTGATGTGTTTATCTGTCTCTGTCTCTATCTCTGTCCGTCCGTTTCCGCTGGTTATCTGGTGATTGGTCAAGTTTAGGTCAAGTCCGAATCCCCCTGTGGCTTATTTGATTGGTAGGGGCGGTGGGGATCGAACTGAAGTTCAAACTTATAAGGCTCATGCTTTCAAGGCGTTGCAGCCGCCCTTTTCCACAACCGGGACAAACGGCACAAACAACTCATCCCCTTCAAATAACGGTAGTTACAAGCGACAAAGCAATGCTTGCTACTCGCCAGTTTTGTTACCCTTGAAGTAGCGTCTCTTCTCCCCGCGGTCAGTTGCTCTGGCAGCATCGATCAGTTTCTGCGACCAACGACGAGCCCATTTTACTCTGCTACGCACTATCCAGTAGTGAGACTTGCAATCGAAACCCCAGTTCCCAATCGACGGGTCTAACGAAATGCTTTTGCCGTCAAAGATTAGTCTCCAGTCCGTAGGGCTCAGCGGGGTAACGACCTCTCTTCCGCATCCGCAACAACACTTGTGCGCGACGGTCGCATATTTCATCGAGACGTAAAGCGTCCCTTCCTTAAGAACCTCGGGAATAAATTCGACGAAATCATGGGCGAGGATTCTATCGCCGCTCATGGTTGATTGTCCTGGTTGAGCAGCATGTTGCCTCCAATGGTGTATGTGCAACTACGCTCGTGGTCGAGGTCTTGATAGAAGCCAAACAGCTTCTTCCACTTTATGACAGCCATGGCAGCGTTTAGCGCGTTGAGATCCGCGATCTGGATGTTGGCGTCATATTCGTTACGCTCGGCATTACCAGAGAATGACACCCTGCTCCGCACGTGGTCGCGTTGTGTTGGCGTGCTTGTTGTGACCCTCAAAATGCCGCCAAGAGAGCCTTCGCTCAAGTACACGCCCATCCCAACATCGATGAACGAAATGCCAAGAGCTTCCAGCCTTTCGACGATCAGCTGTTTCGCAGGGCCTTCGAGGCAAAGAAAAACGAAGTTCATGTCCCGGAGTTCGTCAATATTCTCAGCGTCGATATAGGCAGGGTGAGGGACGATACCATTGCGCATCTTCGAGTAAATTTCCGCGAGATATGCGACTTTTGGCGGTTGCGCTTTCAATTCGTCAATCGATGCTGCACCAGGCGAGCGGAAAGCGTTATGCTGAAGAAACGCATCGCCATCAAACAGGTGAATCTCGCTGACGGGAGTTTTGGCAACGAGATCCAGAACGTAAGCACCCGTTCCACCTAAGCCAATGATGGCGATTTTCTTCACCAATGCCAGCTTTTCAGTAACCGACGAGATCTCAGCCCTGCTTGATGCGGTATCGATGTACTTGAATACTGCGTTTTGGTCATCTTTGTCAGGCCCGATGACCGGGAAAGTTTTTGCCGTCACGTTGGGATCGATCGTCTGAGCAGGCCCAGAGAGGATGGCGACATAGGTGGTCACTTTGGCGTAGTAGTCTTCGTATTTGTTGGTTGGCTGTGGTCTCGCTGAGAACGTATGATCGATCCAAACACCCTCTGCAATAGCGCGCCTGGAGCTCTGGTTCCTGATTTGCTCAATCTCTATACCGTCTTGGCGACAGGGATATTCGCCCTCGAAGTAGCCGACGTGGTCGTCGGGCGGTGCGGTAACGTCACCGGCAAGGATCAACTTTGTGATGAAGGTCCCACGTTTGACTTCCCTGCGGGAGTTCACGTGCGGAACGTCCTTTACCAGCAAAAAGCCGGACCGGATTTCGAGGTCATAGCCCTCGTCGCGCAAGCGCCTTAGATCCCCACTTAGACTTAACGGTTTCTGTGACATCGAAGATCATTCCATCTTTAATATCGACCGTTGCGCCCTCGGTCAACGCCCCTTCAGGGTTTTCCCGCGGGCCCTTTCTGTACGTAATGGTGAACATGACGTTTGGTCCCGTCGGGACGGGGTTGAAGGCCAAGGCCACGATTTGAGCGAACGACTCTTCTGCCTCCTTAACCTCTTTCTTCCGGCCATTCACGATGATCTCGAAGTCATCTCTATGATGCTGTTCCTGCGCGCCGTTCATGTTTTCCTCCGGTCCCTCCCGGTGACCGGGGAGACTCCTGAATCATGAACCGGAGCGTTTCGAATGTCAACATATCAAACTATTATGTCAGTGTGGCAAACAGTTGCGGTGCAGTGCTGGCGAGTCAGCGTCCTAAACGTGTTTGCTGGGTTGACATATAGGGAATGCTGGGTGACAATATGGCCGTGCCTTCGACGCGTTCCGACCACCAACCCCTCTATAGCCAGTTTGGCCGGATACTCGCAGAGGCCAGAAACAAGAAAAAGATGTCACAGGAAGTGCTCGCCCGAGAGTTGGGGCTATCGCGGACCTCGATTACCAATATCGAGAAGGGCCGCCAGCCCGTCCAACTGCACACCCTCTACCAGATTTCTCAACTGCTGTCCGTGGAATTGAAAGATTTATTGCCAGCACCTCAACTCGCCCAACAACCCGAGACCGGCCAGGACGTGAGCGTCAGTCGCACTGACTGGTTGCAGAGCATGAACGTCACATTACCAAGTGGAGGAATAGATGCGCAAAAGAAGGGATATCGAGTCCGAAGCAAGAAGACTTCTCCAAAATAAGTCCATCTCCCGCCCTCCGATTCCGGTTGAAGAACTCGCAAAGGCACTGCACATCGATGTCCGGTATTCTGCGGGCAACGATGACGTGTCCGGTGCATTGATTCGGAGTGAAGACTCGGTCGTAATCGCGGTGAATTCAGCACAGCATGAAAACCGGCAGCGCTTTACCATAGCGCACGAAATTGGCCACTTTCTCCTGCACAAAGGAACGCGAGTCCACTTTGACGACGATTTTCGAGTCAACTACAGGAGAGCGGATACGACTGGAATGGAAGCAGTTGACGAGATGCAAGCTAATTGGTTTGCGGCCGCACTTTTGATGCCGGAAAACTTTCTTAAAAAAGACTGGCTACGACTTCGTCTTGAGAATCACGCAGCTCTGGCAGCCGTCCAGTCTCTTGCGGTTCGGTATAAAGTGAGCCCTAAGGCGATGGAGTTACGGCTCGTAAACCTCGGTTTCATATCACCCGTGGAATAGCCGTGGCCAGTGACCGACATCTACCACATCACGCACGTTACGAATCTGAGGAGCATTCTCCAACACGGGGGTCTTCTTTGTGATAGGTCTTGCAATGCCGGAAATGTCCAAGCCCAGCAGATCGGATACGCACACATCAAACAGCGTAGGATGGCCCGTGTCGTACCGCTGCCACCCCAAGGTACATTGGGTGACTATGTGCCGTTCTACTTCGCGCCGCGCTCACCAATGTTATACACAATTGAGCGCCGTAATACGCCCGGCTATCAAGAAGGGCAGGGACGCGTCGTCCATCTCGTCTCATCGGTGGAAACGGTTCAAAACGCGCAGCCTCCACTCAGGTGGCTATTCACAGATGGACACGCTGACATGGAATATAGTGATTTCTTTTCGAGTACCGTTGATCTGAATAAAGTCGACTGGCCTCTTATGCCTGCCAGATTTTGGAATGACACTGCGGCCGACGGAGACCGCAAACGTCGTAGGCAAGCTGAGTTTCTGGTACATGAATTCTTCCCCTGGACGTTAGTTGAATCGATCGGCGTGATAAGTGCGGCGGTAGCCCAAGAGGCGCATACGCTCCTTGTTGGAGCAGCTCATCGCCCCGAATTGCGAGTTGAGAGTGGGTGGTACTACTGAGGGATTTTATGATTGAGCATAAGAGTGGAAATCTGCTGGATTCGCAGGCCGAAGCCCTGGTGAACACCGTTAACACCGTCGGCGTGATGGGCAAAGGGATTGCTCTGCAGTTCAAGCAAGCCTTTCCCGACAACTTCCGAGCCTATGAAACGGCTTGCCGTCGGAACGAGATTTGTCTTGGCAAAATGTTTTTGTATCGCACCAATACGCTCCATTTCCCTCACCTGATCATCAATTTTCCAACGAAGCGTCATTGGAAAGGCAAATCTAAGATTCAAGATATCGTGAGCGGGCTCACGGATTTGGTTCGGGTTATTCAGTCGGAGAATATTCGCAGTATTGCTATACCCCCGCTGGGGTGTGGAAACGGGGGGCTTCATTGGCGTGATGTCAAACCACTCATCGAGCGAACATTCCAGGAGCTTCCTGTCCAGGTGATGCTTTACGGCCCACAGGGTCCGCCAAGAGCTGAACGCATGAAAGTCGCAACTGCCCGGCCCAACATGACCCCGGGACGCGCTGCCGTCTTGGGTTTAATGCGCCTGTATGCCGTCCCAGGATACAAGCTTACGCTCCTCGAAATTCAAAAGCTTGCTTACTTCTTGCAAGAGGCTGGCGAACCATTGAAGCTAAACTTCGTGAAGCAGAAGTATGGTCCGTACGCTGAGGAACTTCATCACGTTCTCCAAAGAATGGAGGGACACTTCATCAGGGGCTATGGCGACCGGACCCGCGAAGTCTCGGTAAATATCCTTCCCGAGGCCGCTGCTGAGGGAGAAGCTTTCCTGGCCCAGAAAGTCGATACTTTACGCAGATTCGATAGAGTTTCAAACCTAATTCATGGATTTGAAACGCCCTATGGAATGGAATTGCTGTCAACTGTCCATTGGGTTGCTACTCGTGAGAGCGAGCGCGCAAGGTTTGATTCTGAAGCGGCAATCGATGCTGTGCACAGCTGGAGCGAGCACAAGAAAAAGACCTTTAGACCGGATCATATTCGCCAGGCGTGGAAACGTCTCAAAGATCAGGCTTGGATCTGATAACGATGCCTCGCGAGCGAGGATATTAGAACAGCAATTCTTCTTCCTCATCGTAGGCTTGGTCCTTTTCTTTCTTGGACGTGACGGAAACTTTAGAAAAGCCCAGGTAGCCTAATTTGACTGCTTCTTTGCAGTCGTCTTCCTCGAAGTCGGAAACGTTAGGTCTGCGCTTGCGAGCCTCAATGCGGCAGTCGATGTTGCGAAGTCCGCGCAGCTTTGCCGCCATTATTCTGTGATTGCCATTCCGAACATAATAATAGCGACCGATCCGAACAACCCGCGGTGGTTTGGTGTTTCCGGAGGAAATTGAGCGCTTAGCTTTTTTGACTGCGTCCTGATCGAGAACCCTCTCGCTTGGGACAAGCTTTGCTATTAGGATCTTTCTTGTAACTGTATTGGGCAGGTGGCCCACCCTTTCCGCAGGGTTCTTGTCTTTCGACGGCATCGGCCGTCGAGGGTGCCCCATCCTTGCGTTTTGTGCAAGGGTGGGGGGTCTTGACCCTCTTGTGTTTCGAGAATGCTCCCGCGGAGCTGCACGGGGGGCTGCTTTACATGACGCAGAAGAGAATGGTAGGGGCGGTGGGGATCGAACCCACGACCTTTGGCTTAAAAGGCCACTGCTCTACCACTGAGCTACGCCCCTCAGGACTGTGGTTTCAGCAGGTTAGCACAGCCGAACTGCTCGCCGCCAGCCGACCTGTGGGTGGAACTGTGGCTGGTGCGGCCTGGTTCCGCGGCGACGGCTCCGTTGTACGCGGCCACTTTCCAGGCAGCTTCGCGCAAATCTGCTTCGCTGACGATGTGGTATCGGTCCAGGATGCTGCGCGTCTTGTGCCCGGTGATCATCATTGCGACCCGCTCGGGAATTCCTGCTCTCACCATATTCCGAACGGCAGTGCGGCGTAGATCGTGGAAGAGGAGCCCCTGGCAAGGCGGGAGAGTGCGTTGCTGATCCTCGCCGCCAGCATGTTTCGTTTCCTCCTCCGCTAGGGCGTGGTCCGCCTGCTCACACGCGTGTGCCCACGCTTTCTCGAAATCCCAGATGCGATGGCCGCGGCGATGGAAAACAAAATCGCATCCCGCAGCTCGGTGCTCCCACTGTCTTTCGAGCACCGCCTGGAGTTCGCCCTCGAGGAAAATCACGCGACCGTCGCCGTTCTTCGTCGTGCCAGGCTCAAGCCGCACCTCTCCTCGGAGCAGGTCTACTTGCGGCCAGCGCAGGGAGAGAATCTCACCCTTGCGCCAGCCAGTGTAGTACGCAAAGGTGATGACACCGTAAAGGTGATCGGGCAGCTGGGCGCGGACGGCCTGGAATTGAGAGGGTTCGAAGAATCCCTGCCGTGCATTGTTCTCTGGGAGCATAGGAATATACGGGCGATGCCACAATTTCCCCGCTCGCATAGCCAGGTTGAAGGCGCGCTTCAGCGCGGCCAGCTCGCGATTGATCGTGGCATTCGCTGCTCCACCTTGCTGCCGGTGCACGGTGTAGGCGCGAATGGCGTCCGTGGTGATTTCCTCGGCGCGCCAGCCCTCGAAAGCTCGTCGGAGGTGAGCAAAATGGTACTCTCGTGTGCCGATGGTGCGCAGTCCGCGGCTGCGATAGTCGTTTAGCAGGTCTGCTTGCAAGTCCTTGAAGCGGAGGCGGTGTGCGCTTGGGGTCAGCGGCTTCCCTTCTGCTATGTGCCCCTCGCGGATGCGCAGCAAGTCCCTGGCATCGCGCCTCCGGTGACTGCCGCTGGTCTCCCGGAAACGTTGCCCACCTTTCCAGTATTCGATCCAGTAGGTGTTCCACCGCTTGTAGATGACGCCCATTTCTCTACCTCCTCGCAACAGTGCGCCAGAGTGGAGTTTCGGTCGGTTTTCGAGTCCGGCGAGCCCGTTCAGCGTCCATCTGAGCTAAAGTTTCCCTTAGGTCCTTCAAGTATTTTCCCCACTGCGTTAGCTGCTGGGTCTCGTATTCGCGGGCCGCTTCCAACTCCTGATCGCTCATCTGCGCAATCAGCATCTTCCTCGACTCTTCGATCAGCGAGGTGTCGCGGCCCTCGCGTACTGCGCGCAACCAGCACGACCCAAGATCGTCCAGTTCGTTCAGCATCCTGGCGAAATTCGCATTCCTTACCGGCGACATGTCCCGCTCCTTTCCCGCCACGCACTCAGCTCTCGGAACCCGCAGCGCCTGTCGGCGTCTTGTCCCCCTGGCCCCACTTTCGTTTGATTCCCGTACGCAAGGCACCGCCACTACTGGCCGTCTTTCATCCGTGCGACGGCCGCGGAAAGCATGGATTCAGCCGACCGCCAGCGACGATACGCTGCATCCAGGTCCGCGTCGTAGCTCTTCGGGTTCCACGGCGCGGCGACCTGCCCGGCAATTTCTCTGTGCAGGGCCCGGCTGAACTCCGGTGAGAGCGAGACAACCCGCAGGGCGCGCACGATAGTGCTGCGCGCGTCCACCAGGACTACTTGCAGAAGCACACGAGTCTCTGGCGTGGCGAGTCGCTGCGGCAGTTCTCGTTGCCCGGCTGGAACTAGGTGGAACGAATACGGCGCATCACTCCATGGAAGGCTCTCGCCGAAGCGATACAGGAAAAAGATCACGCTCCGGTGCACCGCCAAGGCGAATTCGGCCTCGCCGCTGCGGATGCTTTCAACCTCGCGCTTGGACGGATTGCGCAGCCACATCAAGAGCTCGTGCTGCCCAGAGCGGAAATTGTATTGCACGCCCTCCGGCAGACTTGTGCGCCCAGCCAGGTACGGTTTGCCGACTTCGAGTCTGTGCATTGCCTCTGCCTTCACGAGCGCCGCCAAAACCCACGGTGCTTCCGCGCGATGGGGGCCAGCTGCTTCGCATCATCACCGCGGGGCACCGTCGCGTCTTGCCGGGGCGCTGCCTTTTCTCGCGCGCCTTCCTTTCCGGGGGGCTCCCGGTCGCGCCCCTCGTACTGTCCCTCTGTGCGTGCTTCGGCGGTGTAGACCTCGCCGCGCGGTTGCACTCACACGGAACTCAGGTTCTCGCGTAGCAAAGGATCAACCTCGAACACGATTTCAGCGCGTGTTTGCATCGCTCAGTTCCTCCGCGCGGCAACGATCGCACGGCTGAGTGCCCGCCGGGCGATTGCCGGCATAGCTGCAAGCTCCGCTCTCAAGTGCAGTCTGTCCTCGCCCGCGCCGGCCAGTATCGTGAACAGCGCGAGCACATCGTCCGGCACCTCCACTGGCGCGGCCAAGACCTGGCTGGGCAATTGGCTGAACCAAGTGAACAGACCGTGCGGCGGGTCCTCGGACGCGTCGTCGCTCGCTTCGGTCAATTTCGTTAACCCCGCGAGCACATGGTCCAGCACGTCCTCGGGCGCGTCTGTGTCGAAGTCTTCCTCCTTGAGGATTACGTTAAGCGCGCGAAGCGCCGGTTTGCTCAGTTCAAAGTGGTATCCAGCCATCGCCCCGTTTCCATTTTGTCCCCCGTTTCTTTTTCACATCACCGTTGCCCGCGCGAGAGAGCTCGCTGCGCTAGGTGCTTCGTATCGGCTGGCACATCCTCCAGTCCGAGCAGCCAAATGAGATAGTCGCGTTCCTCGCGTGCTACCGCCGCAAGCGATCGCCCCGCGTGCTTGCCGCGAGCAAAGGTTGGCTCGCCGTCGCGAGGTTCGAACCAGCGCCCCGAATCCAAGAAACGGCCATGAGTCGGTAGACAGAATTTAGCCAGTTCCTCGATGTTGCACGGTAGGTCCTCGTATCGCAGTACCTGGGCCTTTAGCACCCGCCAGCAGGCTCTCGCGTCTTCAAGAGCGGAGTGCGCCTTCGCGTGTTCTGAACCACAATAGAACTGGACGGCTGCTGGCAGGTCGCGTGGTTCTTTGCGGTGAAAGATTTCTTGTACATCCACGACGTGGTAGCCCTCGGTATCAAAAGAGGGGTCTGTAGCAGTATCTGTGGGTAAAAGGGCCGTGGAAAAAGACGCTTCGTGGAAAAGTCCAAGAGCGGGACTTTCTCACTGCGCTTGGAAATCCCGCAAGGGCGGCGCGATTTCCACTTT
>Ga0187846_10002083_pt1 | contig 11094 bp, 6 predicted proteins | sample TC_taG_FD_161473 | JGI IMG/M metagenome (GOLD analysis project Ga0187846, IMG submission 161473) | Biofilm microbial communities from the roof of an iron ore cave, State of Minas Gerais, Brazil - TC_06 Biofilm (v2) | ecosystem: Environmental > Terrestrial > Deep subsurface > Cave > Wall biofilm ... | reverse complement strand
CACTTGCCGCACTGCCTCATTGTCACAAAGTGGCCATGACCGGAACACCTCTCGTTGTGACAATCGATCAGGCCGAGTCAGAGGAAGCTCGCTGGATGCGCGAATTGGGGCTGAACAGCGTGATGATAGTACCGCTGATGGTAGGAACTGGTCACAACACCAGACCAGTAAGCGCTGTTGAAGGTTCTTCTTACACGTTGCAAGACTCCGCCAGCGATAATGTACGCTGCGTTGGCCTCGCTTTTGTCAATTACCACAATCCAGACTACCGGCCGTCAAGGGGGCAATATGCCTTCGCGCTGGACATAGCGGCCCAGTGCGCGCTGGCAATCGATAAGGCGCGCATTCTTGCTGAAGCTCGCCATGCAGCAGCGCTGGCAACTGAACGAGCCAACCTGCTCGACGCCGTTTTTCATGCTATGAGCGAAGGCATTAGCGTGCTGAATATGGAAGGGCAGGTGGTGCTGCGCAATCATTCTGCCTCGTATTTTTTGGGCGACCGCGAGTATACACAGGAGCGGATGGCTGAGATTCTTAAACGTCACCCCGCTTATACGCTGCATGGACAATTGATTTCATACGAGGATTTTCCGGTTACTCGCGCACTGCGAGGTGAGCATATCCGCGGTGAACGACTGCTTACCAGGCGCAGCGATGGAGCAGAGCGATTCATAGAGACAAGCGTCGCTCCGATGTTTGACGCGACAGGGAAACAGACCGGCGTTGTCAGCGCCTTTCGCGACATCACGGAGCAGATGCGTGTCGAGCAGCGCATCCGGCAGGTGCTGGAAACGATGCTTCACGTGGCAGTAGCGGTATCGGGTATAACTGAAATTAAGGAAATCCTGCGTAGTGTGCTTGAAATGACATTGACAACATTCAACTGCGACCGCGGCTCGGTACACGTGTATGACGAAGAACAACATGTATTTGTGCCATTGCTCTCCTGTGGCTTCCCCGAGGAAGTGGAACGACAGTGGCTCACAGAAGAGGAGCGGTGGCTTACACCTACGGCCTTCCATTCACGGCGCCGGGAGCCTGGTTTCTACGACAGAATCGAGGAGCAGTTGATGGATGGTCATGCCACCATTATTGACACTGAGCAGTATCCGAAATTGCTCAAGCTCTATAATCGTACTACTCTGCTCACAGCGCCAATTACCAATGCGAACCGGCTCCTCGGGCTCATGATGCTGGATTGCTCCGAGACCATAGAGTATGCCATTACACCCAAAACAGACTCACAGCCTCATTATCGTGAATTCACCATCTGGGATATGGCCGTCATCGAAGGCATTGCGCCGCTGGCAGGGCTTGCCATTGAGCAGGCGCGGTGGCAACAAGAGGCCATGAATGCGCGAACCAGTGAAGCTGCTATGCGGGAGGCGAATGCATTGAAGAACGAATTCCTGGCTATTACGGCCCACGAATTTCGTACACCGCTGACCATCATCCTCGCCCACAGTCAATTCGCTTTGCGTGCTTTGCGCAGAAAGACCAGGCAACTAGCCGAAATCTCGTCCCAGCAAGCCCAGGACATGAGCGGGGCATTGGAGCATATGTTTGAAAACCTCTCAACTATTGAAGAACAAACGCACCAGTTGACCAATATCGTCAACACATTCCTGGAGGTAACGCAGATCAATCGCGGTCAACTTGAGCTTAAACTGGAAAAGGTGGATGTGAGCGAGGTTGCACAGCAGGTTGTGGAAAACTATAGCAAGACTGCGGTAGATTATGATATTCGTTGTGTCATTGAGCCAGGCGCCTGCGCTTACCACGTAATGGGCGACGGCGCACGCTTGCGGCAGGTCATCAGCAACCTGGTGCAGAATGCGATAAAATATAGCCCTCTTGGCGGAGCGGTGACGGTCTGGCTGCGCCAGTGCAAGTACACCGATGGCAAGGCAACCATCGAGGTCTGCGTAGAGGATAGAGGTATCGGTGTTCCTAAAGATGCGCAACTCCATCTTTTTGAGCGTTTCTATCGCGCATCTAATACCGTGGGGATTACGGCCAGGGGCATTGGACTGGGCCTTTACCTGGTCGCGGAATTGCTGCGTATGCATCATGGCAGCATCCGCGTAGAGAGCAGTGGCATCCCCGGCGAAGGCAGCCGCTTTATATGTACGCTGCCTGCACTAGAGGAGATAGCCCCTGCTTCCAAAACACAAATGTGAGTATGCGTTGCGCACTGACATACAAGGTGCAGGAAGCGAAAACCCGGATTACACCCTCATGATCAACACCTCCCGCTGCAATTGCCGCAGCAGAACCAGAGCCTGTTTCGCTGAGACCCACAGCAATGGCGCGGCCAGGTAGACAAATATCGCCAAACTATACAGCACGAAAGCTAAAGATTGGAGGAGCATTCCCCAAATTGTATGCACTACAAAAGGATGCCAGAGCGGACTAAAGAGCGGATGGTAATCACACAAGTAGCCCATGGCATAATTGTTAGCAGTACAGATACTTCCAAGATCTCCCAGCCACATATCATTGAGAACACCATTGATGCCTACATACAATGAATACCCCAGGATGAGCAGTGTCAACAGGTTAGCGAAAAACGAAGCGCTCGGTTTGCGCAGGCGCACGGCTAGCACAAAGGAAGCCGGGATCGAGGCGAAGGCGAAAAATCTGGGTCCCCATGTCCAGCCTCCATCCCATGCCCACCAGGGCGAGTAGATCACTATCAGGCCAACGATAAAACTGATCCATAACAGGTAGACCTTATATAGTCGTTCCTGATTTCCTCCCCCCAACCTGGAAATATATTTCTTCACCGGCAAAAACAAAGCAGGCATAAAGAAGATGAGTCCTTTACCAAAAGAAAAAAGGATCGAGATGAGTCCTTGCAAGAACGGTGTACTAAAGGCCTGTCCCTCGTAGCCACTATTCAAAGGACTTCCACGACGAATCCAGGACTCGGCTATAAACAACCCGGCTGCAGCAACAACCACCAGAATGTAGCGCAGCCGTTTGCTCATGGCTACCTGGCTCAGCGCCATTGTCCCTGCCGCAAGCAGGCTCGCAGGTGTATTGGCCACTCCGACTACTACCGCGATCCATCCCCCCAACTCCCACAGCAGATATGCCACCAGAGTACCCATCCCGACCAGCAATGCAGTAAAAATTTCTCCACCATAGTAGGTCATGAGATTGCCGAACATTGATGCTATCAGCAAAATAAGAATAAACTTTCGCAACACACCGGCATCCATCCGTTTGCGCAGGAGGCAATAGGTGAACAGGAGTACCGTAAAAAAGAGAAAAATATTGAACTTGCCGAGCCACCAGTCAGAGCCAGGGGTGAAGAAATGATCTATCAGCCAGAGCGGAATGGAAAATGCCGGGCCTATCATTGAGTATTCCATGTGCGAGATTGTTCCATAGAGCATCAGATCGTCAATCGCGCTCTCCCTTACACTGCCATCATAGAACCCACGAACTGGCAGCCAATAGATCGCTGCATATGCACCGATAACTATTAAACAGAGTTCAAATATCTCTAACGATAGCTGTCCAGACCACCGGCTTGTGGGTTGGTTTTCTATCACCGCTGTGCTTTCAACTTGTTCAACTGCTGTGCTTTCAGCCACCATGAATGTACACCTTTCTTTCAAATCAAACACAAGCTTATTGTCCTGGCAAAGGAACAACACCCGGTGGTGGAGCGCCAGGAGAGGTTGAACTGGGCTTAAAAGTCAGGATTTCGGTTCCAAGTGTGATCATGCGGAACGGAGTGGGGTTGGTCACCTGATATTCCGTAAAGAACGCTTGACCTAGAGTAAGTGTACCCGTACTGCCCGTAACTGTTGTACTATTTTTCAGAGTGATAGCAGGCGTATTGAGCGCCGGGCCTGAAGCAGAGAAAGAAAGGGTCCCGTAATTTCTCAACGTGCTGGTGTAAGCAGGTATCCCGCTCCCCTGGATAACCTGAGCAGTAAAACTGTTATTGGCGGTCTGGATGTTATACCACTCGTAGCCTGGCGGAGTAACATGGGCGATATCAAACACATAATGAACAGGTGAGGGCAGGGAAGCTGGCCGCGTTGTAAAATTAAATACCACAGTTACTGTATGATCATTCACGAGGCTTACAATCTCAATGAGCTGCCAGCCATCTCCGCTGATTGTGCTGTAGAGCTGACGTTTGTCTAGATCGACATCGTACCCATGGTAATTATTCCAGAGTTCCTGGACATCACCATCGATTGAGACTATGGAGCTCCACTCGGAGTAGGAGAGCATATTTATACCTGCATAACGCAGAGCCGGGCGATCGATACCTGCGTTTTCTTGAAAACGATAGGCGAAATTTCCCTGGTTGAAAGCGACCAGGCCGTTAAACTGATCATTAGTTATCTGCTCTGCCTTCAGAACACTATTGAAATTAAAATAAATCAAGAGTAAAACACCGAGCACAAGAACTGCCGGAGTCAAGACCTTTGAAATAAATGAGCGAAGGCCAGGAGTAAAAGTACGGTGACGGTGTGACATAACTATTCAAACCCTCCAGGAATAGAAACGATCAGGCGTTAAGCTTCAGCGAGAGACTCTTCGATCACAGCGGTTGGCAGGTCAACCTCTTGCTGCTTTTGTAAACTGTGAGTGTAGTGTTGAAGGCGCTTGGGCCAGCGAACTGGCCAGAACATTGCCACAAGCGCCAGCCCGAAGAAACTGAAACCCAGGATTGCAGTAATAAGTGCCTGATAGAATGGGTGTTTCCAGGGAAACATCGACCATTCGAAGCCGGTGATACCAGTGACGGTGATTGCCGCCCTATTCCCCAGGACCATATGGTAGAAAAGCCAGAAGAAACGATCTATAGGCACATGCATAATTGTAAATGCAAGCGGGACCATCCAGAACAGGTGATAAATCCAACGCCAGGCTCCCTGCAAGTGGTAGGCTTCCAGCCAGATGAAAGGAATGATCATCAGCGCGTATTGCTCATTGATCAGCTTGGATCCGATAAAAAAGCCTAGCAGAGTCACGATGAGCATACGGTTGAGCGTCATCTCGACCCGCCAGATATACCAGTAAGCGAGGAGCATCACAATGATCAACGTGGGAGTACCAAAGACCGAAAGTGCGTAGAGCACAGGTTGCAGGTAATCCTGGTTGGAAAAAAGTGGTGCCGCCTCCCAAATATACTGCCAGTTCATACCACCACCCGGGCGAATCCCATGAAAGTTAAGAACAGTCAGAACACCATGCAGGAAAGGGCCTAAAAAGATCAGGCAAGTGACGCTATAGGAAGCCAGGAAAAGAACAACTTCTTTGAGAGGGCGTTTTTTCTTAATCAGATAGATAAGCACTGTAGGAACGGCAAGAGCTGGAAAGAACTTGACCATGGTGCCGAAGGCTAATGCAATACCGGACCAGACCACCTTCTGCCGATAGACTGAATAAACGCCAGCAATCAGTCCCAGCACCATGATGGCATCGAAAGTCCAGGCTCCACTGATGAGCAGTACATAGGGGTTGAGTAAAAAGTCTCGAAAGCCGCGCACGGTTCCTGACAGGCGAGCAAGAAGGGCCGCGATCAGAAAATCGGCTACCCAAATCGGCCATTTGAACAGAATGAAAAAGTCTATCGATAAATTTGGGACAGCGTATGACCCAGACACAGGAAAAAGGTAATCGGCATGTGGATGCAACACACCGTAAAATTTGGCCAGAGGGAAATAAATATAGAGAGGTACCGGTGGATAGGCATAATACTCATAGACGGTATCCCAACTGGCAGAGCGAGCAATATGCGAAAGGGTGGTAAAGGTGTCATAGGGAGAATGATTTTTGATCAGGTCTATGAATACGTTATAGTCGACTGTCAAATCCCACCAGTGGCCAAGAGGCAGGAGAAGTATGCGCAGTAACAACGCGAGCAATCCAATCATCCAGAGGAGACGACGACCTCGGGTGCCAGCAAGGGCAGGAGGCGGAGGAAGCTCGGCGTCAAGGGGCTCTGGCACATCTGAAAGCTGAGTTACTGGATGAGCAGTAGAGCCCTGGCTATCGTTTTTCAAGGTAGCCAGAAACGACGAAATACTCATACACTTCATGCCTGTATAATATTATTGCAATTGTAGTGGTTGTAAATACATTTTGTCAGGTACTTCATACCCCTTTAACAGCCTCTAGGGCGGAGCCCACACCTGCACGGTGGCATCGGCGCCAGCGGAGGCGATGAGCTTGCTATCGGGCGACCAGGCCACTGCAAACACCTGATCGGTATGGCCTGTATAGATATATTGATGCCCTCCACTAGTGGCATCCCACACCTGCACAGTATGATCCTTGCTTGCAGAGGCAATACGTTTTCCATTGAGTGACCATGCCACTCTGAACACATCACTGCTATGGTGCCTGTAGGTATACACACGTGTCCCGTCAGTGGCATTCCACACCTGCACGGTACGATCATGGCTTCCAGAGGCGATAAACTTGCTATCGGGCGACCATGACACTGTCCCTACCACATCGAAATGGCCCCTGTAGGTGTAGAGAGTCTTACCGGTGATGGCATCCCACACCTGCACAGTAGTATCGTTACCGGAAGAGGCGATGCGCTTGCCATCGGGCGACCACGCCACCCCGGTTACCAAATCGGAATGGCCCCTGTAGGTGTAGGCATTTCCTCCATTAGACGCATCCCACACCTGCACAGTTTTATCATAGCTCGCCGAGGCGATGCGCGTGCTCTTCGGCGACCACACTATAGTATCTATCTCATTGGAATGGCCTCTGTAGGTGTAGAGATGCGTACCTGTGGTGGCATCCCACACCTGCACGATACGATCAAAGCCTGCCGAGGCGATGCGCTTGCCATCAGGCGACCACGCTACTGTAGCTACCTCAGCGGAATGGCCCTGGTAGGTATATTCATGTAACCCATCAGTGGCATCCCACACCTGCACGGTTGCATCCTTGCTTGAGGAGGCGATGCGCTTGCCATCGGGCTGCGACCACGCCACCCTATCTACCCACTCGGAATGGCCCCTGTAGGTGTAAATGAGATGAGATGAAGGAGTAGGGGTAGAGGTAGGGTGAGTAGGAGGTGGAGGGAGGATGTTCTTCCATGGGAAGAGCTTCCATGCAGTGAAGGCGCCAGTCCCAGCCAGGACAGTCAGGCCACTGATCACGAAGAGACGCCGCGAGATGCCCCGTTGTGGTGGTCGCGGCGTCTCTGGCGTGCGCGAAGGTTGTTCGAAGATAGTCTGCCGTGCCGCCTCAAGTTTGCTCTGCGCCACTGGGACACTACCTTGCTGGTACGGGAGACTGGGCGAAGGAACGATCACAGATACTGGTGTCTCCTTGCCCGACCTGAGAGGCATATGATATGGCTGGGCTGGCGTATCCACTGAACCTTCACTCACTAACTTTAGCTGGCTTGCCTGCTCTAAGGCATTGGCAAACGCCAGGACGCTGCCAAAGCGCTGCCTGGGATCTTTGGCGAGCGCCGTCATCACTACCTGCTCCACGTCGGGCGATAGCGCCGGAACTTTCTCATGTAATGGCGGCGGGAACACCGTGGCGTTTTTCACCGCTACCTCGGTCAGCGTGCCCTGGAAGGGGCGGTCTCCACAGAGCCATTCGTAGACAACTACTGCCAGGGAATACTGGTCAGAGGCCGCACGCGGATGCCCTTGGATCTGCTCTGGTGCCATGTAGGGAATGGTGCCTGCCATGGTTTCTACACTCTGTGAGGAGGTGCCGTGGGCGATGGTCGCGATGCCAAAGTCGCTGAGCAAGACCTGGTTTTGTGCCCCGATGAGCATATTCTCTGGTTTGACATCACGGTGGACCAGACGTTCGTCGTGGGCATACTGTAAGGCACTGGCCACTTGCTTGACGTAGGAGACGATGGTAGGAAGCGGGACGCGTGTTCCTCTGGGATGGCGCTGGCGCAGGGTGCCGCCCGTGGCATATTCCATGACGATGAAAGGGGTACGCCCTTCGACGCCGAAGTCAAGAACCTGGACAATGTTGGAGTGCTTGAGGCGAAAGGTGCGTGCTTCGGTGAGGAAGCTGCCCAGATCGTCTTGGGCGAGTGGTGGCAGGATTTTGATGGCGACCTGGAGTTTGCGATGGGTGTGCTCGGCCAGGTACACCTCGCCGAAGCCACCAACTCCCAGCAGGCGCAGGAGGCGGTAGTTATCGAGTTGTTGGCCTACGCGATCAGCCATGAGTGAATCTCCTCTTGAGATGTGGTCCTGGAGATGCCACACATCTCCAGGCAACACACCCAATGTCCTGCTGATCTTTTTCCAGGTCCGGTAGTTGGTGATTGTTGGCGTCTCGATCGCTTCAGGATGTAAAGCAGGCGCTTCCTCTCACCCTTTTTCCAAACAAACTCACAACCTTAGCAAACGAAAAAGTCCTGGTCTCTTGCGTTAGCAGTATAGCATATCCATAGATGAAAGTATATAAGTTCGCATTCTGTCACGTAAGATGAAGTGATTAAGACAGGGCTCTTCAAAAAGTAAGAGAAAGTAGAAAACATGGCTGTTGTGATTTGTTTTAAATGAAGAAAGCGCTGCGAAAATGAGAAAGGAACTGTTTACAAAATTCGCGCCATTGCTGCTTCTGGGCCTTCTCGTCCTCATTGGGCTAGTAACTGTTTTTACCCAGGCAGATGACTATGGTCTTACGATAGATGAAGAACTGCAAGACCAATATGGTCAATACGTATTGAAATGGTATACGACACTCGGTAAAGATACAAGTTTTATGACTGCATACAATCCTGGTTTGTTCCAGCCACAACACGGAATAATTTTTGATGTAGTTGTAGCTGAAGTTCAGCATCTCACAGGGGAGCGCTGGCATACAATAGCAATCATGAATGGTCTTGTCGGGCTTCTAGGAATCGTGGCAATTGCGCTATGTGGCTACGAGCTAGTCGGCTATTGGGGTGCATTGCTTGCAGCCATCGGTTTGTGGCTCTATCCAAGATATTATGGAGCCATCTTCAATAATCCCAAGGATATTCCCGCGGCAGTGGCGACAGTGTTTGTCCTGTGGGGAGTTCTCTTGCTTATACGACAATGGAATGACCAAAAAAAGTACATCAAAAACAGTATCCTGGTGGGCTTTTTCATAGGCGTGTCTGCTGCCATTAGAGTCAACGCGGTGATCTGGTATCCCATACTTGCGCTGGTTCTTGGAGCCTGGTGGATATTCAACGTAAAATATATCTCAAGGGAGAAAAAGTTTTTTGCCGCTTTTTTGCAACAAGGATTGGCAGTGGGCATGATTGGTGTTGTATCTCTGTTGACAATGATAGCGCTCTGGCCTTACGTCTTTCTGAATCCATTTGTAAATCTGTACACAGCCATCAAAGTTATGAGCCACTATCCTTTGAACGGTCCTGTTCTATATGACGGGAAGACATATCTCATGACTACCCTTCCTAGAACCTATACCCTCAATTGGCTCTACATCGGTTCTCCACCCAGTCTGTTGCTGCTTGCCGCCCTCGGCGTGTTTATTGCTTGTGTTTGGAGTGTGAAGAAAAGAGCGATACACCCTGAGATAGCTGTGGTGATGCTATCCTTGATTGTTCCATTGGGAGCAATTATTGCGCTTCATTCCTTAGTGTTTGATACACTCAGACATTTCATTTTTGTTGTGCCCTCAATTATCTTGCTTGCAGCCTACGGTTTTGTGAAGATGGTTGGCTACCTGGTAGACAAAAAGCAGAGGCTTATAGCTGCAGTCCTCGTCGTATTAACTCTTGCCAGCTATGGGCTTGTTATCAAAGATATGGTTGATTTGCACCCATATGAATACGCTTATTTTAGCCCTTTGGTAGGTGGTATTTCGGGTGCCGGAGATAAATATGACACAGACTACTGGATGACATGCGATAAATCAGCGGCTGAGTGGCTAGCAAAAAATTACAAAACGTACACGGATAAACAATCTCCAACTGTAATGGCTATGTGGTGGGCATTTCAGGTAAGTCCCTATTTGCCTGGTGTATTCCGGGTATCGGACATGAACCCGAACACAAACCCGAACCCAGACTTTTTTATCTCAGGTACACGTAATCATCTCGATCAACAATTCCCTTCGTATAAGACCATCCATATAGTATCGGTACAGGGTGTTCCTCTTTGTGTAGTGAAAGCGAAACCATCTTCCCTCTAGTACCCAATATAGTGTATATTGAGATAGTGCGGAGGGGCGCTTACCAGTAGCGCTGTCATACACCTACACGCAAAACCGGAAAGAGAAACCATAGATAGTGTCTGAAATCAGTGAACTTAGAAGCTGGCTACTCGAACTGACTGAAGAGACATTGGAGCATGAAGGGGGCAAGGATGCCGCCCATGATTACGATCATATTGTGCGCGTAATGGCGCTGGCAGATACGATTCAAGCGCGAGAAGGCGGCGATCTACCTACCATCTGGGCCGCGGTCGCTCTACATGATATCGGGCAGGCACGAGAACGCCGCTCCGGCGGGGACCACGCGCACATAGGCGCTGAAATGGCAGCGAACCTGCTCGCCAGCACGCGCTTTCCTCAAGAAGCTATACCAATGGTGCAACAGGCGATACGTGATCACCGCATGACCGGCAATGGGATACCGCAATCGCTGGAAGGTCGTATCCTCTACGATGCAGACAAGATCGACGGCCTGGGCGCCGTTGGTATAGGCCGGTTGTACTGCATTACCGGCCATTACAGTCAGAAGGTCTACGCACCTCTACCAGCCGGGATCGTTGAGCCAGTGGACCCACCGCTGGTACGCCAGTTAAGGCGGAGACCGGATTACTCGCCAAGTATCGAGTTCCGTTTGCTTTTCGGCAATCTACACGAGCGCATGACCACTGAGACGGGGCGTGAGCTTGCCCGCGAGCGCTATGAATATATGGCGGGATTTTTTACCCGCCTGCAACTCGAAGCTGAAGGGAAGCTCTAGCAGGGCTCACCTGGTATGACGAAATAGTTGAACGAGGTCGCCTTCTCTGCGGGGGCGCTCAGATGTACAACAAAACCTACGCCAGGACGCAATGATATATACTGCACTACCACAGGCCCAGGGTCGCCCGTGAGCATAGCTGTAATGACGCTGGA
>Ga0187846_10002082_pt1 | contig 11100 bp, 12 predicted proteins | sample TC_taG_FD_161473 | JGI IMG/M metagenome (GOLD analysis project Ga0187846, IMG submission 161473) | Biofilm microbial communities from the roof of an iron ore cave, State of Minas Gerais, Brazil - TC_06 Biofilm (v2) | ecosystem: Environmental > Terrestrial > Deep subsurface > Cave > Wall biofilm... | reverse complement strand
CTTCAGCATGTCCAGCAGCGTGATCTCCTGTTCCTCGTGCTGATGCGTTTGCCAGAATTCGAGGAGTTGCTGCATTTTGTCACGATCAAGTTCCATCCATTGTCCCCGGAACTGTACCAGTGGTGATTTTGCGTTCACCAGCTGCTCCCATTCCTCTTCGCTGACGACCTGGCCGCCAATCGACAACTGGTACTCGTAGGAGATGATCGAACTGAGATGAAAGTAGCCCTGGCTGACCGTAGATTTTCCTTTGGGTGAGCGCAGACTTGTTTTGAGGCGAATTTTCGTGCGTCGACGTCCTTTTGGCGTCCACCAGGCCGGGACGATCACGGTGTAGCCCGCATCTCCTAGCACCCAGGCGCTCTCCTTCAAGAACGCGAAGGCTTCATCCATAGTCAGTCGGCACCCGGTCGGACGATCTGTTGCCAGTCCATCCCAGACCTTTGGATAGATGCGCGCCGCATAGCCCAGGGCCAGCAATAAGTTTTTCTCAAAATCCTTGGCGAAATGATGGATAACATCGCTGCGTGCCTGCGCATCGAGATACCAGTAATCGTCGAGACTTAGTTTGAGCGAAGGATCACTTCTGGAGGCGACGAGAAAGTGCAGGTTCCAGTTGTCAATATCGGTAGAAGGTGCCTCTTCCAAACGGAAGCAGAGGGTAAAACCGGTCTCCTTATCTGCACTAGTGAAGTTCGCGCGCCAGGCTAACCAGTGTTTGTAGTCCTCCAGCGCCTTATCTGAGGCTAGCGCCAGAAATGGTCGATACGGGTAGACGCACTTGTACAGTATGGAGTCCATGATCTGCTGGTCGAATTTCGCCGTAACTGGTGTTCCGGTGACAATGGTGTGTAGCAGGCATTCTGAGAAGTGGCGGAGCAAAGATATTTTGTCAAACAATGCCGCATCTTCTGGGTTGTTCAATCCGGCAGCACACACTTCTGGCATGGAGGAAACGTAGCGCTGGATGGTCGCCTCGTAGGTCTCGGACAGCATCTCCCACCCATAGTGAAGCTCGAAACTGGGAGTGTCCTTCGTTCGCTTGCCCTTGGTCGAAAGTGTCGAGGTCTCCTGGTACTTCAGCGAAGGGATGTACTGGTCCTTGGCGATAGTGCCCTTGATCGTCTGGGCGTACTGATACCAGAACAGCAGATCTGCTCCAAGCTGGAAATCCTCGGCTGCATTCAGAGCGATAAAATGGATATCGTTCAGCGCGGTGATAACGTCTGACACCCTGTAGCAACAGACCTGCCAGGGTATCAGGTCAAATTCTATTGGCTCCTCTTCATTCGCATAGCGCAACAATTCGAAGGAGGGCGCAGGCTTGCCAGCAGACGTCGGGAGCAGAAAGTATTTGGTGGTCATTGTACGCGCCAAAGTCCCTGGGAAAGGCTCTTGCAAGCCGAGCTTTTCTATGAGAAAGGTAGCCAGGCCTGTCTGCCCCAGGTTCCTCGGGTGAATGGTTCCCGTACGCTTCCCTGCTGTACCTTGTGGCGTATCCGTCTCTACCCACAGGTAGAAAGCTCCTCCCTGGATAAAGTCGTGTGCGTCATCGGGAATCCATGTCCCGTGAACAATATGCATGCATTACTCCTGAGGTGAGCGATGATGTGATGAATGTACACCTCAAGCGGATCAATTATCATGCAAGGTCAGCCGCTTATCCGGTGTCGATGCCGACGAGGATCATATCACGTATCCCTGCGTTATGCTCACCATATTTCAACAATAGATAGCACAGAAAAGCTGTTCTGTGTCACGAGGGATGTTTCATTGTAGCACATCGATTGTACAGCTGTCGAACATGGTACTTCCTCTACTGGCTACAAGGCCAGAAGTGGGCAACCTTTTTGCACAATTACGCAGCACAGATCTGGGCTTGCGACTTCTTGCAGGTCACATATGTCTTCTTTCGGCCGCCCTTTACATTCTTCATCATCGAACTGAAGTCATGGAAGGTGATTCACGTAGGCGTGACACGATCTCCGGCCGATCTCTGGGTCGCGTAACAACTCCAAGAAGCCACCCCGTATGAGCAATCGCCAAAGTATCTGATTCGTGATAACGATAGCACATTAATCTCATCCATAGAGTCAGAGGGAAAAGTAGGGATCATCACGAATCGTCTCTATGCATTCATCAACAGTCAGGTCCGTATATAGTTGTATCCACTGGCCAGTATAGCGCATAAATGAGAGATGAAAACGCCGGTTCCCAGCATATTGCATGCGAGCAAATTTCGCCTCGAAGCCTGGCTCTCTTGGATTGGGACCTGCCACACGATATTTGGCGCAGAAGTAGAGCGCTTTGTGATACCACTTGCCATAGATATCGACGATGTAGTTGAACTGCGGATTCTCCGGCGGTGGCTGGATGTATCTTGGCTTCAGAACAGTTTCGATGAGTTCATTCGCCTTCGAGGTGACTTCCATTTTTAGCGATTCGGGCAGAGGAGAGCTTGATGTTTTGCGAGGGTACATCGCCCACCGATTGATTTCCTTTGGCATCCAATTCCTCCTTGTCATTACGTTTGTCTAGAGCTCAACTGTGTATGTCGATGACGAGCCAAAAAGCGCGCGCAAGCGCTGGCCTGGATTGAATTTGAAGACCCAGCTTTCAGGCTCTGGGCGTACGTAGAAGCCGCCAAAACCAGGGAGAGTCACGCCTTTCCCATCTTTAAAGCTTTCATAGAGCGTTTCGACAATGCCATCCACCCAGGCAGTTGCTATTGCCTCGTCGGCATGCATGCGTGTAGCCAGTTGGCGGGCAAGTTCGTCTTTCTTGATGCGGTCAGTCATAATAATTGCTTCTCCTGGCAGTAGTGCTCTACAATCCTGTGTTTGCCATTTCTTCCTTAAACGATCTGAGCCTGTTGGTTCTCCTGCGCAAATCGACAAAGTAGGTGGTCCAACCCTCCAGGTCACCGAGCCTCTCGTACAATGTACGTATCTTCAGAAGATAATCACATGCAGCCCGGTAATTGCCGCGATTCTGCATGTCAAGAAGCCGTTCAACATGTTGCTCATATATCTCTATAGCAGCACGCGGTTGGCTATCTTCTGCAGCTCAGGCAACGTCGAAAACCACCTTGTTATATCCTAAATCATAGCTAGCTGGTCCGTTCTAAAGCTGCCAGCAATGCCTGGTATCGTTCGCTGCTGCTCCATGCTGCTTTGTGAGTGAGCGCATCTCGTACCCAACTCGCAATAACCCGTCGTTCTCCTACTGTGGTGTTGCCCACCAGTAAACCGGGGATATCCTCATCCAGGTCCATTCCGCTTTCCGTATAGAAGCGGTAGATGGCGAAGAGCGTCCTTAAGACGCGCATCCGTATCTCCTGGTTGTCTTCTTCGCCAGCAAAGCAGTTATCCAGTCCATCGATACAACCCATAAGAATAACGCTGAATGCGACGTACTCATCCCGATAGTCGTTGAAGTGTTCAATGACCTCAATGATCAGCACCTCATAAATGGTGAGAGCCGCAACATAATTTTCCTTTGCAGCAAACTCGTCGGCGATGGACTTTATTGCGGTAAGTCTTCTCTCGACCTCGCCGCGTTTGCGCTGGTTCTCCCCAGCAGCCATCGCGGCCAGTATCTGCTGCCGATAGAGCTCCGAGTCAATCGATGCCATCCGATATGAGGCAGTTGGCAGCGGTGTCGTCAGGAGCCATTGCAAATCCGGCTCCTGGCGCAGCATTTGTTGAATGATAGCAATTAATTCGGGTTTCTCGCGTTGTTCCAGGTTCTTCTTTAACATGTCTATTCACGTTCCCCCTTACTGACAGGCTTCATGCAATGGCCCAATCTTACCATAGAAGAATAGACATGTCAGCAGGGCTTTTCTTCTGGCTGTTCATATCGTATCCTATGACTGATGGAGAATAAGCAATTAGGAGAGGAGGAAGAAAAGCAGATGGCAAGGCAGACATCAACGGGGACATGTACCTTTTGTCATGGCGAGTTCAGTAAGTCAGCTATGACCAGGCACCTGGAGACATGCCAGCAACGAAGAGCCGCTGAAGCGAAAGCAGGAAGTCGCCAGAAAGTGCAGAAGACCAGGGAATTCCATCTTGTGGTGGAGGGACGAGACCTCCCAATGTACTGGATGCATCTGGAAGCCCCACCCAGCACGACCCTGGCAACGTTGGATCAGTTTCTCAGGAATACCTGGCTGGAATGTTGTGGGCATCTCAGTGCTTTTGAGATTGGAGGCGCACGCTATGCTGTCGATACAGGCATGTACGACGATTGGGATATGGGCGAAAAAAGTATGCGAGTGCGCCTGGAGAAAGTACTGAGCCCTGGGCAAACCTGCTCCTACGAGTATGATTATGGCACGACGACGGAGCTTAAGCTAAGAGTGATCTCGGAGTATGAGGTGGAAACGAAAGGGAAAGCCATCCAGGTGCTTGCCAGGAATACTGCGCCGGTGATCCTGTGCGAAGAGTGTGGCAAACCAGCTACGAATGTGTGCTCGCAATGCATCTTTGACAATAAGGGCTGGCTATGCGATGACTGCGCAGGGGAGCACGAATGCGGGGAAGAGATGCTGCTACCGGTGGTCAACTCACCACGCGTCGGCATGTGCGCCTACACAGGATGATTCTCCTGCTCATTCCGTTTTTAGTTTGACTCTCCAAAATAGTGTCGAAACAAGCGGACTGAGTTTGCAAGACCTTCTTCGGTAAGCACGACTGATTTAGTCTTGCTTCTGGGGTTCTCTATCCACCCTTTCTCATACAGCCGATCGAGCGTCTCCCAATCAAACCCCTTCCAGGCGCGATAGTAATCGTGCAGGGTGAGTTGCATCAGGGCAAGGACGATCTCATCTACTTTGTCGCGATCAAAATCAACCAATGTTTTCCTCCTTATTCGACCAGTACCTGTACTACAACCTGACCTTTGCCATTTCATCTTCCTTGGCGCTGATCGTCTTTCGCAGCGAGCAAGATTACTCTTGCAGCAAATCAGCCTTTTCTTTCAGCGCTTAAAGCTCTTGTTGCATCAGGTTGGCTTCTTCTGATATCATATCGCTCCTGTATCTGCGCTGGTCTTGCTTTGCAAGCTTTTTAGGATTCCAGTATACTTGTTTCGCAAGTTCTTGCAGTATACATCAAATCTGCTTTGAGAACGAAGAAAGCGATTCTATCAGACTCGATGCGTGACAGGCAGACATGTTAGGCCACTTCTCCTTCTCCAATGGGAGAAAGCTGTATTTTGTGAAGAAAGTACGGAGTAACCTTTACCAAGTGCTCGAGGCCTCGAAGCCTTTCTCAGGCTTATACAAGACAGAGAATAGACCGTGAGGGAAGAGGGTTGCCCCTTATGATGATCTCCGTTGCCTGCCTTAACAACGATTGTGAAGAGTGTTATCAAATAAAAATAGTATAATTTACTATTGGTAGTAAATTATACTATAGATCGATCGGAACCGACGGGCGTCCGATTATCGCCAAGACGACCAGCGTGACAGGCAGACAAGACGAACCACTTTTTCTGCAACATGCCTCTCTCTGCTCCTGCTACTCACTGTTTCTTCAAGAAAGATGCACAAAGTAACCAGAACAGGTCACTTTAGTTGACAACACCCCACAGAAAGTGGCTTAATAGTAAGTGAGAAGATATGATCAGACGTTTCTCCTCGCAGGATCTGTACTGATTTCCTGGTCTTTGCCAAGGAACTCGATCACACTTTTCGGCAACATGACTGTTCGTGCAGAGAGCATCATTAGACCAGCAGAAGAAAATATTGTGGGTGCAATCCAAACAGTAATCGTGTCTCTCAAGACTCCGGTGAGATGCATTCCGCTCACGCTTATCGCGGAATGGTTGACCAAGAAAAGGGCGGGCTCAACACCTGCCTCAAGAAGAGTTATGCGTCATGACCTACTCACGCCGAAACAGGGCTGATGAACAACACGAGGCGTGCCAGAAAGCCAAGCAGATCACAGCAATTTGCGAACAATTTCATATCACGCTTGATCCTATTGACTGGCAACAGTACGGAATGTGGGCGCCAGTGAAAGTGAACACTATCGAGATAGCTTGTCTTTTGGACCTCGGGCAACGCGATAGCGATGATATTCTCCGTCAAGTGCAGATCAAACTGTTCGCACACGCTGCTCTCGAAACCCTTCACTCTCGACGAGGTCTCAAAGCCTTAATGTGGAGTCCTGTCGATGTGGTGCAGCCACAAGCGTTTTTAAGCCTCTGGATCATCACCCTTGAGACGGATGAGCGCATCCCTATCATTGAATCCATCAGAAACGGACAGCGCGTCTATGAACACTACCAGTTTCATGGAGACGATGGGCAGCAGCTCGCCAAGCTCTTCGGACCAGTGAATGAGGGGGAACATCACCTAGGTGATACGGTAACAATAAGGGAGCATGAGCGTCGATATACCGGGGAGATTATTTACATCATCCCACCTGGCAAGATGTTCACAAGCCGCACATATGCATCACGGGGGTACCGTACCATTTCGGGGACAGCCTCTACGAACGATGTAGTATCAAGGTATATTGTCGATTGCAAAGACGGTTTCCCTCATATTGTGCATCAGTCGCAAGTTATCAAGTAAACAAGGTCTGATAGGCCCAACATCTGTCTCTCAACTGGTCGTTACCGTGCTGTTCTGACTACCGAGCGCGACGACGCCTCCGACGCTGTGCCTCAGCTTTGCGTTTGCGCCGAGCTTGTGGACTCTCATAGTGTCTACGCCGCCGCGCCTCCGACAGGATGCCAGCTTCCTGCACCTTCCGATTGAACCGTTTGAGGGCCCATTCAAAGGAATCACCTGGCTTTACCAAAATCTCTGTCATGAACATTACCAACGCGATCTTCGGTCGTTTGCCTGACCAGTACGTTGCGCTTGGTAACATGTACTGCAATACACGGGTCTGTCAGCGCGCGGCTGAAAAGGCACTTGCGCCTCATTCCCACAACTCGCGCAGGTGACGCGATAGAGTTGACGTGGTTCGTGTTCGCGAAACCCACCGCCACTTCCGCCAAAGGAACTCCTCTGCCCACGACTAGATTGCTTGTGTGCAGCTCGGCATACTGGACAGCGGCTCGGCGCATTCGTCAGTCCCCGGCTTGCATAAAATTCCTGTTCGCCGATGGTAAACGTAAAGGCTTGATTGCAGTCGCGGCAATACAGGGTTTGATCGGTTAATAACATCTGTTCTTCTCACTTCTGGGGGTCTACCCCCATAAACACTCTGTATCGCGCAGCTTCCAATAGACGATCTACTCTGAGCAACAATACACTATACAGCATTCTTTCAGTATACCACCTGAGTCCACCATACACTCAGTATGACTCCACCTGGCAAGTGACCCACTAGGAGCTGCTTGATGCTCATCGGTTTAACTATGTCGCTGTTTGCCCCTTACTCCTCGTCGACTTGTAACCTCCGTCGCCTTTGTTCTGGGCTCCAGCGTGTCAGTACCAAGGTCTCTTCATCATTTTTTTGTTCATAGAAGACGGCTGCAATGTCAAAGTCAGTCAGGTAGCCAAGCTGCATATAGTCAGGACTCTCCGCGCACTGAAGCCATTCAGCAAGCTTCTTCTGCGCACATCCCTCACAGAGAAAGCTAAAGGCAGGCCGTTCCTGTTCATCACGATATTCATACTCAAAGACAGGAATCGTCTGCTTACATCGCCCGCAGAGATGATCCCAGGAATCTCCTTCACCGGTGTATCGTCTGAGGCTCCAAATGCGTTTGCCTGCTGGTATTCTGCTCATAGAAGATTTGCCTCCTGAAGGAAGAGAGGCGAGGGCAGCGCCTCGAACTGGCATACCCGTCAATTCTTCCTCCCAGTCATGATACGAACCATTTCGCTAAGGATGCTCTCGGTAGAGCCCTCCCTGTTGCGCGTTGCCTTCACCGTTCCTTGCGATGATCTGTACCCACATGCGTGGCACCTCGGTCAAAGCGAGTTCTTGGCCTGCCTGGTACACGGCAGTGCCAAGTGCGGCGGCTCCCAGTGCCAGGGGTGCTCCCGGTAATGCTCCCTCGATGAAGAGCCATTAGTGCCCCAGGTCTCTTAACCCATCCAATGACATCATCACTCGTTCCTGGATGGTCTCAACATGGCTAAATCCACTCTCCTTAAGCAGGCTGCTATACTCCTCGGGCGATAGCCACTGCATGGCTATCGCTTTCGCCTCGCGTGATAACTGCACTTCTGGCTGCGCAAAGCGCAGCCACTGTACAGCTCGGCGCATCCAGAGACGGCTAAAGCGGAGGGTGCTTTCGATATTGGTGCCATTGTAGAAGGTGCTATTGCAGGCAAAAATCCCGTTCGGAGCAAGAATAGCGGCCATCTGCCGAAATGTTGCACGTTTATCGGCGATGAGGTGGATCGCGTTACAGAAGAATGCAGCATCGGCATCGTGGACGAGCGTGGGAAGATCGATGGCTTCTCCCTGGAAGAAATCGGCTTGTGCCCCCATCTCTTCGATGCTCTTCTGCGCGCGCCGTAATGCGTCTGCGGAAAGGTCAACGGCGATGATGCGTGCCTGGCGTCCTCGACGGGACATTTCTTCGGCTATCAGCCGCGTGATCGCTCCGGTTCCACAGGCCATGTCTACAACTGTCAGTGTCGCATCAGGAGGGCGTGTCACAAGGGATGCGAGTGCTTGCTGAACCAGCGAACGGTTGATTGCTGTATAAAATGGATGGGCTGCAAAGGCTTCAAACGTAAAGTGGTTGGTTTCCTCGGTTTCAAAGAAGCTCATGAGTGCCCTCTCCTTCTCAGCTAGATCTTTCTGTGTATCGTACTACCGATGCATTGAGTCGTTGATGCTAGTACACTCTCTGAGCCTCGTTCGTCTCGCTCGATTACTACCTGGGAAAGTCTTGCCGCTCTGATACAAAAATTATACCTTAAAATGCAAGTTGATGTGTGACCCGCCCTTTCCGTTTTTGTGCTAGCTGTAGACCTTCGCTCTGTGTTCTTTTAAAGAGTTAACAAATAATAATAAATTAAAAAAAGGATTTTTGGTCCTAAATGTACCAGACAAAGTGCTTAAAATATGGTAGTATGTGTTGGAGAGCTTAATAGATGATGTAATTTCTTGGTCCCCTTAGTTATACTTACGATTTATTTAGTTGGCGGTGTTCCATGCTTCATGTCCACTTAAAACAGTCTTGAGCAGTACAACAGGCTGCCATAAAAACATTCTGCGTTGCAGTGGTGCACAGATGCGTATAACGCTATTGCACTCTGCTCGTGAACCATCAACACTCACAGCTAAAACATGAAAACTTGAACTTGCGCAAAGAGAGTGAGACATCGACATGAACAATAACTGGATTAAAACAGCAGAAGCGGTAAGGATTATCAGCAAGCATAGCCATCACCCGGTGAGTCCTAAACATGTCCAAGCGCTTGTCAACAGAGGCAACATCGGCACGTGATCCCTTGATGGAGGAACGGAATTACTCAAGCGTAGCGATGTAGAGTCAACCCGTGTTGCAGTAGGTACAGGCAATGGCCAACGTAGAGACGGAGCAGGAACCTCGTAAGCTGTTCCTGGCAGAGGAGAACATGGGCAAGCGCAGCCATCAACATCGTGGGAAAGGCAGATAGAGCCATGGAGACAAATGGAGAAGGCACCTACTTTCAAGAAGGTGATCACGTACGTATCAAGCGCACACAAGAGAGATTGGCAGAGTCCATGCAGCCGATGGAGGGGTTGTCTATGTGCTCATGGATGAGACCAACGAGACCAAACTCTTTTCTGCTCGTGCCGACGAGGATGCGTACATTGAGCTGCTAACGGAGGTAGCGGGAACCATGTCTCAGGAGCCTTAACGTGAGGGCAGCAGTGAGGAACGGAGCAGAGTAATACGAAAGCGCAGGCTCTTTTCATGAAATAACGGGCCATTTACATGGGTTTACCTGACTGGCGCACCACCGGAGTCATGCTTATGCTCTGGTCATTCCCTCGCCGGTGCATGCGCATCCAACGCAGGTGATTGGCAAGATGAGCATTGAACGTCGAGCCGTCGCCCCATTCAGGGTAGGTTGCATGAAAGGATTGGTAAGCGATAGCGATGACATGCTGAGCAAACTGCTTCACATCCATCTCTGTCAGCAGTCTGCGTAGTTGGTGCGGCGAAGGCGCAAGCCAATGCTCCCCCACTTCAGGCTCGACTCCAGGCTTGGTGCCAGGTGGACAGGAGAAATGTTCGGTTTCTGCGGGAGTGCGCGTGTATCCTAAGGCAGACCAGTTGACCTCAGGTGCATCTTGAGACAAACCAGAGGATTCTTTCACAGTCCTCCACTGATCAATCGTCTGGAAGAGGTCGGCATCGGAGAGCGCCAATAAATCAACCTGGACTTGTTTGATAAAGGTTTGTGCCTGGTATCTCATAGGGGGATCCTTCCCATCCAATCGTGCCCGCCCGACGTGAGGTGGGCTCCTGATAAACGTGTTACCAAGGCCAGAGTACCAGATCTTTGAAGCAGGCAATAGTCTGCTCGTACCGGTTGGCAGCGTCAGCGTGCGGTGTTTTCTGGTTTGGTGGCTGCTTTGTAAGAATGCTCACGATCCTTTGCTGCTCTTTTTCCCACTGCTTCTCAGTAAATCCTTGTGATACCGCGTGCATGATTGTCATCACAATCTGATAGTCTGAAGAATGGAGCTTATCATATCTCATCGCCTCTTGTATACGCGCAGAGTAGACAGCTGTTTCACTCATCCTGCCTGAGAGAATTTGCATATTTGCTTCAGAGGGTTGCTTACTCATGCTTTTGTTCCTTCTACTGCTAGAAGCGTGTCGTTTACCTAATGTACATTATGTCACATATTATGTACGCATGAGAAACATCATGAAACAAAAGCCTTTGCTTATCGCTTTAGCAAAAGTTCCACTTTTAGCTGGAATGCCTCTTTTTGCCCTACGGCGATAAAAAGTTGTGCCATTCATTGAATTTTCGTAACTATCTAGGAGTACTAGTATTACAACGAGACTTTTCGGGGGTATACTGAAGGGAAGTCTATTCCAGGAGGTGAAAGCCGATGTCTCTTGTGGCTGATGTCACTGCCGACCAGCCGTCTCCCATGAGCCTGCTGGCTGTAC
>Ga0187846_10002081_pt1 | contig 11104 bp, 10 predicted proteins | sample TC_taG_FD_161473 | JGI IMG/M metagenome (GOLD analysis project Ga0187846, IMG submission 161473) | Biofilm microbial communities from the roof of an iron ore cave, State of Minas Gerais, Brazil - TC_06 Biofilm (v2) | ecosystem: Environmental > Terrestrial > Deep subsurface > Cave > Wall biofilm... | reverse complement strand
CGGGTAGCTTCCGATACCTCGTGAGGCCTTTTCACACAGTCTCAGATGCTTCGCTGCGCTCAGCATGACAGCCAGGGTTTTGTCACGCCTCCGCGCAGCGAAGAGTCTGTCTCGATGGGCACCAGATGCTTCGCTTCGCTCAGCATGACAATACCGATGTTGGTTGTTAATTCCCATAATAGCCCTGGGTATCAGAGGTACTTTGTGTATACGTCCGGGCGAATGAATGTTATAATATGGGCGTTATATTACTAGATTACTCGCGCAATAAGCGCTCTGATTTGAAAGGAGGGCGCAGCAACAATAAAATGCAGGCTGCGCATATAAAGCAATCATATGGATGATATCCGATTTGAACGGCATTTCCGCACGCCATACTCAGAAAGCTACTATATCATGCACGGGACGGGCTTGCAGGGTAATAATCGTCTTGGGACTATCGATATTCACTTTACCACGACAGCCGTTCACGGCACCCTTATTCTAGAACGCGAACTTGAAGAGACTGAATTGACGAAACTGATTGAGCAAATCGATGAGGACCTGGTTCTCTCCGCTGATATGCCCCGCGATGACTTTCTGGTGAGTGTGTACGTAGGCAGGGATATCGGTTTCTACAGTGATGAGTACTTTGCTGACGAAAATGAAACCGACATTGGCTATAGCGAGGAGGACGAAGTCTAGCACAGCAGCACGGGTGAGTATCCTGGTTGGCTGCTCAAGACCACTCTACCCGCGATCAATCTTCTAGCAAGCCGCGCCGCATAGCGTATTTTACCAGTTCGGCGCGGCTATGCAGGTTGAGCTTATCCATAATATGGGTACGGTGTGTATCTACAGTTTTTGGACTAATCACGAGGCGCTCCGCGATCTGGTTGTTCGTATACCCCTCTGCCACCAGCTTCAATATTTCACGCTCGCGCTCCGTCAAACTGCTGTAACTATCCTTCTCTTCACCCGCGTGCACCCGCTGCAAATAATCTCCCACCATGACTGATTGCGCGGTTGGAGACAGGTAGAAGTTTCCATTCTGTACTACGTGCAGCGCTGAAATCAATTCCGTATCTGCCGCCTCTTTGAGTATATAACCAGATGCGCCTGCTCGAAGCGCTTGAAAGACGTACTCGTCATTCTCATGCATCGTCAGTACCAAAACCTTCACATCCGGCAGCGCCTTTTTAATTTGCCTTGTTGCTTCGATGCCACTTACATCTGGCATCGTAATATCCATTAGAACGATGTCAGGGCGCAGGCGCTGTGTTTCCTGTACGGCCAGGCGACCGTCATGCGCTTCGCCAACCACGTCCATATCCGGTTGTGCATTGAGCATCATTTTAAGGCCGGCACGTAAAATGGTATGGTCATCGACCAGTAATATACGTATCTTCGTCATAAAGAAGTCCTCTAGAAAGGTGTGTAGTTCGTTGTGGGCGTCCACCAAACTGTTTACACCGCCAGCTCATTTGTTGTTTGTGGTGACAACGATCCTGCTGAAAGTAAAGGAATGCTCACCTCAATCGTTGTGCCCTGTCCTGGAACAGAATGTATGTTAAGCGTTCCATCAAGCAAAACTGCCCGTTCATGCATCCCTGCTAACCCAAGGCCACGTTCTTGAATTGGTGTTTTGAGTAATGCCTCGTAATCAAAGCCCTCGCCATCATCAACGATCCTGGCATACACCATTTCAGTGTTTTCTTTCAACATAATTGTGACCCTGCGAGCATTCGCATGCTTTGCTGTATTGGTTAAACACTCCTGCACAATTCTGTACAGGGCTGTCTCCATCTCGGCAGGTAAGCGCTCTTTGAACCCTGATGCATGAAATTCAACCTCGATAGAGCACTTCTTCTGGTATTCCTTCACATACCAGCGCAGTGCAGGAAGTAAACCCAGGTCGTCAAGTGCGCTCGGCCGGAGATCGATGCTCAGGTTGCGGATGGCTCGCAGCGTCGAATGCGCCAGGGCGCGTGTATCAGCAATGCGTTCGCGAGCCTCCTGTGTTTCAATGGACTCCTCGAGTACGGCAAGACTGATCAGTAGCGAAGTCAGTACCTGGCTGGTTTCATCATGCAGCTCACGAGCAATACGCTGGCGCTCCTGCTCCTGGGCGTTAATGATCTGGCTGGCTCGTAAACGCGAGGCTTCATCAAGAGCCTCAAGTACCATATTGAATGTGCTGGCAAGTTGATCTGCTTGCGAGTCAACGCCTGTTAATGGTGCTCGTAATGAACTCTCCCCCGCCTGTACGCGCTTCATAACCTTTCCCAGGTCCATCAATGGGCGAAAGGCGATCTGGAGAACGACGAAATTGAGCGCGACGCTGACCAGCCAGCCAAGAGTGATGAAAATGACCAGCGACATCGGCGTTGCATATGGGCTGGTGTTCAGATGTGTTGCAAGCCACGTCCCACCAGTAGCACCAATAAAGATAATCAGGCTATTGGCGATCAGCACTTTATAAAACACGGGGATGCTGAGTAGTGTTTTGAGTATGCTACTATTGCGCTCCTCATCCTGCTTCGATTGTTTGCTGGAATGAGCCATAGCTGGTTTCCTTTGCGTACATAACTACCTCTCTTCTCTATTCATTGTAGTTATTGCGTACCTGTTGTGTCAAATGCGCTCGCAAATGCCTGTTCGAATCAGGTGTATGGCAGCTAAATATCAGGTACTCACCTGATGTCTCTCTCAAGATATTGCAGTAAGCTAGGTTGTAAGGCAAGGTTCAAAGGGCCTGGTTCGATAGGCACAGAGATGCTTCGCAGATCCTTCGCTTCGCTCAGGATGACAGAGATGGGCGAAGGGATGACAAGGCTGGACCATGTTGGGCGGGGCCTGGATGGCTCTCGTGATTGAAGGCTCTTCTCATTTTTCACAGAATGCGTTACAATCAAAGAGAGAGAAACTCGTATCCCAGTTACTGAAGCAAGGGTTGAACCTCATCCATCAGTTCAGTGGGGTATTCAGCGTGCGGCAATGTATGATATAATTGCCCACAAGCAAAGAACTTTTAATAACCAGTCTATTTTCTAATCGATCCTGGCAAAACTTGCCTGGCATGATCTTTTGAGGAGGCACAGTGAGTTCTGTTCAGAAGAAAAGCCTGCTCGACACAATGACGCAGAAGTTGGTCGAGAGTCAAGCCTGGCGCTCACTTTTTCGCCATGGCTATCCCGATACCCCACTCAACCAGTCTCTGGTGATGATGGGCAACGTATTTCTGCACTTGCACCCGGTCAAAGTCAGTCGTCAGGCCATGAAGATCACATATACCTGGTGTTTGGGTGGTATCTCGTTTTTCTTATTTCTCTTGCTGACCGTCACTGGTGTGTTTCTGATGTTCTACTATGTTCCTGACACCACTTTGGCCTATCAGAACATCAACCAGCTCAGTACCGCTGTCTCGTTCGGTCACCTGACGCGTAATATGCATCGTTGGGCGGCGCACTTGATGGTCGTTGCGGTCACGCTGCATATGATTCGCGTCTTCTACCACGGCGCGTACAAGCCGCCCAGGGAGTTTAACTGGGTGATCGGCGTCCTGCTCTTTTTTGTCACCTTGTTCTTAAGCTTTACTGGCTATCTTTTGCCCTGGGATCAGATCGCGCTCTGGGCTATCACCGTCGGTACCAACCTGGCACCTTATACACCAATTCTCGGTGATGCCGTGTATAAACTGATCGTTGGCAGTTCAGCAGTGACTCAAACCACCCTGCTCCGTTTCTACGTGGGTCACGTGATCTTCTTCCCGCTGATTGGAGCGATATTGATGGCCGTTCACTTCTGGCGGATCCGTAAGGATGGTGGCGCCGCTGGGCCCCCACCTCCGTCTCGTAGAGAGTTGGAAGCGCGAGCAGAGCGTGTAGTCGCGGGCGCTGCTCGCCAATAAAGGGTATTATCTGTTCCGTGCAGGTGTGCAATCAATTGTACCCTGCTGGTTCTCTTGAGTGAGAGGATATACGCATCATGGCAATTGAACAGAAAGAACCAAAAGTGCAGACCCAAGCGTCTGCAACTCAGCGGCGCTATCGCACCCTTGCGGTAGTGAAGCAAGAAGCAATCACCCGGGTTGAAAAACCGCTTGAAGATTCCGTGTTTGTGTGGCCACACTTGCTCGTTCGTGAGTTTTTCGCTTCAACTATCGTCATGGTGATGGTGACAATGCTCTCTATCGTGATCGAAGCGCCACTGCGAGACCCTGCCAATCCAAACGTTACGCCTAACCCGGCTAAAGCTCCCTGGTACTTCCTTGGGCTGCAGGAGTTGTTGCACTACTTTCCGCCGACTACTGCCGGCGTATTAGTTCCCGGCTTAACGCTGCTCGCACTTGTTCTTTTACCCTATGTTGATCGTAATCCCAGCCGCGCCTACTCTGACCGCAAGGTGGCAATAGTAACATTCACGATTTTTGGAGTTTTCTGGGCCGTTGTGACACTCGCTGGAAGCTTTTTCCGTGGTCCAGGCTGGGTGTGGACCCCATTCTGGGCATGGCCCGTAAGTTACTTTGATCTCTAACTCCAGCATGGACAGAAAGGACCACTATGAGTATCGATACTCCTCCCATCACCCCGCAGCAGTATGAGGTCTTACACGGCGGTGGCGCTGAGGCAGCGGAGATAGCGAAACAGCGCCTGTCGCGGCGGCGTTTCCTTCGCAGGTCTATGCTGGCAGTGTTTGGGGTGGCTACAACGGCCAGCGTGGCTGGCGCGCTGTATTTGATGTACCCAAACCTGGCGGGCCAGTTCGGCTCTGATTTGAACGTGGGGAAGATAACGGATTTCCCGGGTGCCGTGCCGAACAACTTCAAAATAAACCAGGCCGGTGTATTTTATATTCAGCAAGCCAAGACTTACCTGTCTCACCTGGCTCCGAACACCCAATTTTTATTGAGCGGCACTAATCTTCAAGATCAGTTAGCTTCAGAGAACTTCGTAAAGGGTGCTGACGGCTCCTATTGGGTTGCCCTGTACCAGCGTTGTGTCCACCTTGGCTGTACCGTTCCGTTCCGCGATGACTGTGTGAGCTTCAAGTGTCCCTGTCATGGTTCGCATTATAATGTCGATGGAGAATATCTCGACGGGCCTGCCCCCAGGAGCCTTGACCGCTTCGCTATGTTCTTCAGTGGAACGGACGTGATAGTGAGTACGGGTGTGCTCAACAATATAGTGCCGCATCCTGATGCTACAACGCGACTTATCCCGATACCAACCCAGGTATGCACGTAGAGCGTGCCAGCACTCCACCAATTGTGAGAAGGTTATTTTAAGGAAGTGTATGTATGATTGATCCTGTACAGGCAGTAGTGGGTATCATAGTCTTGCTGCTCGCTGTGGGGGGCTTACTTTACCTGTTTTATGCTCGTACCAACGCGGTTCAGAAAACAGGCTTTGGCGCCATCATCACCCTGTTAATCATTGCTATCATCATACCAGTCTTATGGATTACAGAATCCAACGCCCAGGCAATGGCAAAAATCCAGCAGTACACAACTAGCGTCCAAAGCGGCGCAGCGCTCTATGCTCAGTATTGTTTTCAGTGCCACGGCATCAATGGACAAGGTCTGGTCGGCCCCAAGCTCAACGGTAATCCCGCAGTCAATAACCTGACTGACGATGATATTCTACGCATTATCAGTGGTGGTATCGCCAATACAGCCGATCCCTCCAAGCTGCTTATGCCTGCGTGGAGTGACCAGTTTGGCGGCCCGCTCACGCAGACTGACATTCAGTACTTATTTGCACTCATTCGTTCGGCTGATCCAGCATATCTGAGCAAGAATGGATATCCGACCGGTCCCGGCTCAAATGGGTTTAGCCAGGTTCCTGGTCTACTGCAAGGCACTAACCCGACTGCTTACCAAACCGCTGTAGCGCAGGCGACTGCGGGCACTTCTGTGCAATTCACAGCGGTTGATTTATCCAGCCAGAAATCGATTACCATAGATATTATAGACTCGCCTGCTGGGGCCACTTGCCAGCCATCATGCTATGCTGTTGCTGATCCAAAGAATCCGAGCCAAATGATTATCGATCCGAACGTTAAAGTAAAGGTTGGCACGACGATTACCTGGGTTAATAAGAGTGCCGTACCTCATACGGTGACATCGATGATAGGGGAAGTTCCGACGCAGCAATCGCCGGCTACGGTCTTTAATTCGGGGAACATGAATGCTGGTCAGAGCTTCACTTATACGGTGAAGACAGATGCTTACAACTTAAACAAAGATCATGGGGTTCTGTACTATTGTCAGTACCATAGCACTATGGTGGCCCAACTGACTATCATGCCATAATCGTCCGGGAATTGAAAGGGATGGCAATCCATGCAACAAGCACAACAACGGGCTAACGGGGCCGGGCAAGCAGAACGCATCTCATGGGCGCGAGCGATGATCTTCGCCGTTGGCTTCTTTTTTATCGCGGCTCTTCTGATTGGACAAATCCCTGGCTATATTTATCTAGCGATGACCGCTTCGTCGTTAATTGGCTTTGAGCAGGGTTTTCTTGCCCTGGCGGTCGTGTGCCTGGCGGGCTTCATTGCTATCCAGGTGGTTGTAATGCTCTTTGATCCCAAGCCTGTCGTCCCTCCGATCGTTTTTAGCGTGCTAGGGCTGCCCCTGGCTGTTGCCGGCCTGGCTATCATACTCGTAGCATCTTATACGAATAACCAGTACTTCCCAGCAAAAAACGTCACATGGAACCCTGTGCTGGGGGGAAATGTACTCTGGTTCCCACCTCAATCAATTGATCTCATCATGCTGGGTGCAGCAATCATGGGCGTTGGCGCTGCCCTGGTGTTTTTCAGTGCCCTTGCCTTACGCGAACAGCGCAATCCTGATCGGAGCGACCTGGGCACAACGCCTGCTATCCGAGCGATGATCAGCATTGGTACGATAATGCTGATCGTTTTCATGCTCTTCTATATGTTTGTTTCACCTCAAAGTCTGGCTTCATCTCTAGGGATTAGTCTGGCAACTGTTGCCGCGATTTACAACGTGTTCCTGGGGATTGCCATTTTCTGTACGCTGGGGGCTTTTCTGCTTCGTTTCCATTACTTGATTCGTCCGGTTCGCAAGCGCACCATGTCTGGCCTCTATCTCGTTGGCATCAATTTAGCGACGATAGGTGTGATTTTCTTGCTTGCATGGTTCCTTATCTATCCTGCGATTGCCTGGATCCACTCCTGGTCATTTATCGGCCTGGGCAGTTATCTGACTATCTGCGCGAAGGGATCTGATATTCCGCAGAGCTGTGCGTTCTCACAGCAGGCCGGGTATATCATCGATACCGCTGTCACGACGGGCTTCTTCGTTTTATTAATGGCGGCCATCGTAGTCTGGAAAAGAATGCGCAATCTCGTCGTTGTTGCCTGCCTGACAGTGACTGCGGTGCTTGCACTGGCAACGCTGCTGGTGCACATGCACCCGGATGAAATTTTTGTCGGCGAGCTCCTCACGGGTGGTATGCTGGTGCTGGCGGCGATCTGGACGAGCGTCGCCCGTCGCGAATTCGCCGTCGTTGGTGAACGTAACCTGGGCTGTATTGGTCAATGGCTAATTGTAGGGACCTGTTTGCTGGTCTACATCGCAGCCTTTGGTTTCTTCTCAATCCCGGGATTTAGGGAGACGGAGCCGAATATCCCATCCATTCCCGGGACCGGTTTCAATCTTGGGATCGGTGGTGTTCATGCTATTGCAGTGTTTATAATTATAGGATTGCTCGCTGGTATTCAGTTCTACTTCCTCGTACGCAATCGTTACCGCGTCTAGGAGGTTATCTTGGCTTCAAGGCCATTGAAGACATTGATTCTTGCTGCTGAGGTTGTCCCATTTGCTAAGGTTGGAGGCTTGGCTGATGTAGTGGGAGCCTTGCCGAAGGCGCTCCAGGAACTGGGGCATGATGTGCGCGTGGCAATGCCGCGTTATGGCCAGGTCAAGCCAGAGCGATTCAAGTTGACAACGATCCTGGACGCCGTCACGGTCAGTATGGTGAGTTTCCAGGAGCAGGTCAGTGTTTTCCAGGGCACCATTGGCAATGACATTCCCGTCTATATGATCGATGCCCCACGCTATTTTGATCGCGAAAACATCTATGGTTACACTGATGATGGTGAGCGTTTCATTTTGTTTTGCCGGGCTGCTCTTGAATCGCTGCGTAAACTTGGCTGGTCCCCGGATATAATACACTGCAATGACTGGCAAACCGGTATAGTGCCGAACTGGATGCATACCGTTTACCGTGATGATCCATTTTTTGCCAACACCGCCACGGCCTATACGATCCATAATCTTGCCTACCAGGGTATTTTCGGTTACCGCATCCTGGAGGTAGCCGGAGTCGCTGCAGGGGGATTCCTCTATCCTCAGATACCCGAACTCGCCAACGTCGTAGATATAATGGGGAGAGGCATTCTTTTCGCCGATGCTATTACAACCGTTAGCGAACGCTATGCTCAGGAGATACTTACACCTACCTTCGGTGAGAAATTAGATCCACTCTTACGTTCCCGTCGCGAGCATTTGTTTGGCATTCTCAATGGCATCGATTACCAGGAAATGAACTCTGCCACCGATCGCTATATTCACACGCAATTTGATCAGGAAACACTTGATAAACGCGCTGAGAATAAGCAAGCGCTACAGGAGCTAGCACATCTCCCCGTCAAAGCGGATGTGCCGCTCATCGCCATGATCTCGCGTTTGGCAGACCAGAAAGGCTTTGATCTGATTGCGCAGATCATCCAGCCGTTGATAGCGCAAGGTATACAGTTTATCGTCCTGGGTATTGGCGACCAGCACTATCATGAAATGTTCCAGAACCTGGCTGCCCGTTACCCGGAGCAGGTTGCCATTTTCCTTACCTTCAATACCGAACTTGCTCAGAATCTCTACGCTGGCAGCGATATGTTTTTGATGCCATCGCGTTTTGAGCCTTGTGGTCTGGGTCAGTTGATTGCCATGCGATACGGCAGCGTGCCCATCGTGCATACTGTTGGCGGCCTGGCTGATACTGTACAGGAGTATAATCCGCGCACAGGCGAAGGCAATGGTTTTGCTTTCACCAATTATGACCCCTGGGAATTGTTCGCCGCCATCGTGCGCGCCCTGGAAGTCTATCGATTTAATGACATCTGGCGCATCCTGCAACAACGCGGTATGGCCGCCGATCACTCCTGGCAGGCCTCGGCGATGCGCTATGTCGAGGTCTACCTGAACGCAATAGCGTTTCATCAGAGTGGCAACTGACACTCCCCGCCATAAATGGACGGGGGTTCTTCCTTCATCCAGCCCGCTTGCCACTTGCCCTTACGGAACAAGCAGTAGAGGCGGCCTGTCCAGAAGCGTTTGATGAGTCATGCTCATCGGTTCCCGTGTGCCCCACGGTACGTTAAGCTCGCCTTTGCGAGGATATTCAATGCTGCATTCTGGTCTCTATCCAGCACCACGCCACAGCCGGTACAGATGTGCGTTCGTACAGAGAGAGATTTCTTAACGAGCGTCCCACATGCTGAACATGCTTGACTGGTGAACTGTGGTGCTACGGCGATGATAGGGATAGCATGCATCTGCCCATAGGCCTTCACCCAGGACAGAAATGTTCCCCATCCGGCATCGTGGATGGACTTCGCAAGGTGATGGTTCTTGACCATGTTGCGTATCTTTAAGTCTTCATAGGCAATCAAATCGTGAGATGAGACGAGCGTGCTTGCCGTTTTGCGGGCAAAGTCTTCACGCTGCCGGTGCACTTTCAGATACGCTTTTGCTAGGTGGTTCCTGGCTTTCTTGCGATTGTTACTCTGCTTTTGCTTCTGGGATACTTGCCGATGCAACCGTTTCAGTTTCTTCTCAGCCTTACGATAAGGGCGAGGATTCTCTACCCTATGTCCCTCGGAGTCAGTATAGTAGGCGAAGAGGCCGACATCAATGCCGACTGACTTGCCTGTCGGAACATGCTCGATCTTGCGCTCTGCCTGTACACTGAATTGCACATAGTAGCCATCGGCACGATGGACAATCCTGACACGTTTGATCTGCCTGGCTGGAAAGGTTTCAATGTGCTGCTTGGGATTGCCAACAAGACGGAGGCGTCCAATCCCACAGCCATCGGTGAACGTGATATGTCCGCCATCTGCCTCAAGTTTCCAGCCGGTTTGTTTGTATTCTACCGAGCGGTTGTCATGCTGAAACTTGGGATAACCTTTCTTGCCTGGCTTATGCGTTTTGCAGTTGTCATAGAAGCGGGAAATAGCGAACCAGGCGCGATCTGCTGAGGCTTGACGGGCTTGTGAGTTGAGGCGAGTAGCAAAGGGATACGCTTTTGCGAGCACAGCACAATAGACTTGCAAGTCGTTCTTGGAGACACCACGCTTATCCATCCACTTGGACAAGCACTTGTTGCGGATGAATTGCACAATGCGGATGGCCTCATCGATAGCAGCGTATTGCGTCTTGGAGCCATCTAATTTGTACTCGTAGCTCAGCATTCCTTTTTGCTTTGCCTTTCAAGGTACTTCTGAATTGTTTCACTGCTCACATTGCCTGCGCTTGGGACACCAGATCATGTGGTACACGATGAGGTGTACGATGCACTGTTGGTGTTGATAGTCCATGTTGATAATATACATAAACAGTACACATGCTGCAACGGTTTAAGCCATTCATTCCCGCTCTAAAGAGGCGGGACTTTCTGGCTGGTTTTCTGTAAGGATGGTTTCTCTGAAGCCCATCTATGGCATGCGGAGGTGCCCACCAAAGTCAGAGCTGTAGGAGGACCAGCCCCCTGTATTGGTAGTCCGGTCACAATGATCGAGAAAGCCTGTTATCCTGGCTTCCGTTGTATCCGCCTGGTGAACTATCAAGGCCTCGATAGTTGCAGGGCAAACAGGCGAACCAAACTCCTTTGTCCCATGATGTGCCAGGATAATATGAAGCAGATCCTGGCACGTTCCTTCATCAAGCTGGGATACCCGCCTGGCTTGCTCCTGAACATACTGCATGCCTAGAATGATATGACCAAACATTTTGCCAGCGACGCTAAAGTCACTACCAACCAGCTCTTCTAGCTCTTCCAATTTGCCAATATCGTGCAGGAGTGCTCCCGCTAGC
>Ga0187846_10002080_pt1 | contig 11108 bp, 11 predicted proteins | sample TC_taG_FD_161473 | JGI IMG/M metagenome (GOLD analysis project Ga0187846, IMG submission 161473) | Biofilm microbial communities from the roof of an iron ore cave, State of Minas Gerais, Brazil - TC_06 Biofilm (v2) | ecosystem: Environmental > Terrestrial > Deep subsurface > Cave > Wall biofilm... | reverse complement strand
CGGGTCACTGTAAACAGCACTGGCGGGCCGAATCATCCGTAGCGTCCGCGCTATCCTCAAGCTCGGCGCGGGTTCCACGGTAGACTGTCGGGCACGCACCCGCCGACTTGACCGCGCGCAATGGACGAAACGCCGCACACCGCGCAGCTCGCCCGCAACGTAGCGCGCTTGTCGCATCTCGACTTGCCGGGGGCAGGGCAAGTGTACGTCGCGGGCCATCACGCCTACGTCGGCCACATCCCGAACGCGCGGCAGCTCGGCACGTCCATCCTGGATGTTTCCGACCCGCGCCGACCGCGCGTGGTATCGCAGATCTATCTCGACGACCCGGACTCGCACAGCCACAAGGCGCGCGTGATCGGCGAAGTCATGATCGTCAACAGCGAGCGCAACATGACCCCGATCGGCCGCAAGGCCGAGGAGCTGCCGCGGCTGCGTGCGCGCCTCCGCGACGCCCTCGGCCGCGCGCCCACGCACGCCGAGCTTGCCGAAGCGCTCGGCGTCAAAGAGTCCGACATCCCGGCGGTCGAGGCGGCAGAGCGCAAGCCCTATGAGCGCGGCGGCTTCAAGATCTACGACGTCTCGGACCGGACGAAGCCGAGACTCCTCGCATTCCAAAAGACCGGCGGCATCGGCGTGCACCGCTTCGACATGGACCGGGACTACGGCTACATCTCGACCGAGATGCCCGGCTATGTCGGCAACATTCTCGTGATCTACGACATTCGCGATCCGGCGCGGCCCGCGGAGGTCTCGCGTTGGTGGCTGCCGGGACAGCATCTTGCCGGCGGCGAAAAGCCGAGCTGGCTGGGCCGCCGGAACCGGCTGCATCACGCGTTGCGCTTCGGCGATCAGCTGTGGGCGGGCTGCTGGCACGCGGGCCTGCGCGTGATCGACGTCTCGGACATCCGCGCGCCGCGCACGGTCGGCGAGTACAACTACCACCCGCCGTTTCCGGAGCCCTCGCACACGTTCATGCCGGTGCCGTTTGCGCTCGGCGGCAAGCGCGTCGCCGTGGCGATCGACGAAGAGGATCACGCGCACAGCGCCCAGGAGATGGAGCGGCGCCGCGGCCGGCCGCACGCGTGCCTGTGGGTGCTCGACGTGACCGACCTCGCGCAGCTGCGACCGCTCGCGCTCTACGAGGTGAGCGAGCTCGATTCGCCGTGGAGCCGGATCGCCCCGGGGCGCTTCGGCGCCCACCAGTTCCAGGAGCACATGCAGGACACGCTGCTCTACTGCGCGTGGTTCGCGGGGGGCCTGCGCATCGTCGACATCGCCGATCCGCTCGCGCCCCGCGAAGTGGGTTACTTCATTCCGGAGCCGATCGCCGGCCAGAGCGCGCCGCAGACCAACGATGTCGATGTCGACGCTCGCGGATTGATCTACATCGTCGACCGCTACGCCGGGTTCGACATCCTGGAGCTCGGTCGGCGCTGAGAGCCCGACGGAGTTGTACCGGCGCGTTGGCGAGTCCTACATTGCAGCATCCTTGAACACGGCGAAGCTGCTCGGGGTTTCGCGCATCGTGGGGAAGTGAAATTCGCACTTCGGGCAAGGCGCGGCCAAAGTCGCCTGCTCGTGGAGCAAATCGTAGGGCTTGTCCTGAAACTCCCCGCAGCAGGGGCATACGCGCAGCAGGCGCGTGCTGGCCAACTCAAAGTTGGTAATGATGTCTTCCATGATGGCGCCGCGCGCCGCCCACGCCTTGGCGTGCTTGTGGTACGTTTTCATGTGCCACTCGTTCAGCGCCTCCTTGCTGGTCCACAAGCTGACCTCATTGAACCAGGTCGGATCCTCCGGATGGACCCACCAGGTCAGATGCAGAAAACCCGGCAGGGGCTTCAGGTGATTGCGCGTATCGGCAAAAAGCATCTTGAACTTGTCGTAGCCGTCGGCGCTGGAAAACCTTACCCTTTGCATGCTGAGGTAGATTGCCATAGACGTCCCCCTTTCCAGAACAACTGCGCACGAGCGCCCCTGTAGTCCCGTACCGTACTGCCGCGGCGCCTGAACAAGGCTACGTCCCCGGCTTGTTGGTGGTTAGTGCCAATCATTGATTCTTTTCTTGGTCCATTGAGCAGACGGAGGATTCAAGACCCGCGCTCGACCCCACGCCCGCCTCGTTATGGTGCGCCGCGGTTGTTCGAGCGCGATTTTTCGCACCAATGTTGGGGGCCAAGGTCTTCGGCGCCTGGCGATCGGTAGCCGGGTAGTGCTTACCAACGATGCAGCTGCCGCTAACTGTCAGTCCTCAGAGCGACACCGCGCTGCAGACGCAGATCTACGGCCAGATCCTGCAGCTGATCCGTCACGGCGCGCTCGCTCCGGATACGCGCGTGCCATCGACGCGAGAGCTGGCAACGCAGCTCGGGGTATCGAGGAACACCGTCGTCATGGCGTATCAACGCCTCATCGTCGAAGGCTTCCTGGACACACATTTTGGAGCCGGGACCCGCGTCGGGCGCACGCTGCCGAGCGAGTTCTTCGAGGTCAGGACGCGTTCCCAGGCCGCGGCGGAGAGCCCAAGCGAGAAGGCCGTTGTTCCGGTCTTGCCGTTTCGTGGCCGGCGTCCTCAGCTGTTTGATCTTCGGCGGAACCGACTCCGGTACGACTTCCGGATCGGTCGCCCGGATGAATCCCTGTTCCCGCTCAAGACCTGGCGCCGGCTATTGATCCAAAACCTGGGGGGCGCCCGGTCCGCCCTCACGCAGTATGGGGACCCCGCCGGATTGCTCAAGCTTCGCGCGGCGGTCGCCAACCATTTGCGCGTCGCCCGCGGCATCCGCGCTGAGCCGGAGCAGGTCATCGTCGTCGCCGGCTGTCAGGAGGCCTTGAACCTGGTGGCGCGTCTGCTCGTCAAGGAAGGTTCCAAAGTGGTTCTCGAGAACCCCTGCTACCAGGGAGCGGCCTTTGTCTTCGAGAGCTTTGGCGGGCATCTGATCCCGATCGAGGTAGATGACGAAGGAATCAACGCGGTACAACTTCCGCGACAGCTGGTGCAGCTCGCCTACGTCACACCGTCCCATCAGTTCCCGCTGGGCGTAACCATGTCTCTCGCCCGACGCCTCAAACTGCTGGACTGGGCGAGTGAAACGGGCGCGTACGTGATGGAAGACGACTATGACAGCGACTTCCGCTATCAAGGTCCGCCGTTGATGGCGCTGCAAGCCCTCGACGCGCAGGGTCGCGTGATCTACTCGGGCACGTTCTCGAAGTCGATCGGGGCCGGGTTGCGGATGGGCTACGTGGTGGTCCCGCCGCGCTTGGTCGACGCGGCGACTACCGTAAAGGCCCTGATGAACAACGGCCATCCCTGGTTGGAGCAAGCGGTCGTGGCGGACTTCATCCTTTCAGGCGGCTTCGACATGCATCTGCGCCGGATCCGGCAGGAGTACCTGCAACGCCAGGAGTGCCTGCAAGACCGGTTGCGACTCCGGTTCGGCGATTGCACGCTGTCCGGACTCGAGGGCGGTATGCACGCTGCCTGGAGGCTGCCGGCAGACCTGCCGCGTGCTTACCCAATGCAGCAGGCGCTGCACCGGATGAGCGTCGGTATCTACTCGCTGCAGGACGGTCCAGCACACCAGCTGAACGGCTTCCCCGGTGACGACCAGATCGCACTGCTGGGTTATCCGTGTCTGACCGAGAGGGAGATCGTCGAAGCGGTGGATCTCATCGCCGGCAGCATCACGCGTAGCTGAAGGACACGGGCTGCACTTGAATTGATCGCCGCGCAGATGCGCGTTGCGGATCAGTAGCTATTCGGGGCCGGTCCCGCCGGTCTGGCGATCATCCCGCATCCGCACGGTCTGGGCGTTGGCGGCGACACGGCACTAAGGCGAGCACGTCGAAAGCGCCAGGGCGCGAAGTCTATTCCCGGAAGCGTCCCGCTATGTGGGGAGCGCTAGTCGATTCCCGCTGTGGCAAACGCCGCTCGCGCGGCCGGCGTGCCGAGGTAGCGCACGAACTCCAACGCGGCGTTCGCGGCGGGGGCTCGGACCATGACCCCGGCGACGTAGGTGGTGTAGTTCTGCACCGCTGCCGGCAGCGGGCCGACGAACCTCAGCCCTTTCGGCGCGAACAGCTTGATTTCGGTGATCGCGCCGAACCCGATCTCGTTGCCCCGGCCCTTGATCACGTGCTCGAGCACCTGTGCGCCGTTCGCGTAGCGGGTGGTCTTCGCCTTCAATTGCTCGGCGATGCCCAGCTTCTCGAACAGCTGCTCGAGATAGATGCCGGAGGAAGCCCGGTTATAGACGACTGAGTCGGCGCCGAGCAGGGCCTGCTTCAACGCATCGACCGTGGCGATGTTGGGGTCCGGCACACCGGCGCGGACCGTCACGCCGACCCCGACGCGCCCGACGACCACGCGCCCGTCGGCGACGACTTTGCCGCTTTTTACCTGTTCGTCGACGACGGCGGGCGGGGCGATGAGGATATCTGCCGCCTCGCCGTCCGCGAGCCGCTTGGCGAGTTGCGGCGCGGTGCCGAACTGGATCTTCACCTCCTGCCCGGTCTCGCGCCGGAACGCCTCGGCGAGCCTAACCAAGCCGGGCTCGACCGCGCCTGCGCTCAAAACCTTGATTTCAGCCGCCATGGCGGCGCCGCCGATCGCCCACAACGCCAGCGCCACGAAGTGCAATCGCTTCATCTTGGATCTCCACCAAAAAGAGCGTTCGCGACTGGACGCACTAGTCCGCCCGCGCGCCGGAATCCTTCACCACCTTTGCCCACTTCGGAATTTCACGCGCGATGTAGTCGGCGAATTCGCGCGGCGTGCCGGCCATCACTTCGGCCCCGAGCGCCTCGAGCCGCTCGCGCACGTCGGGGGCGCGAAGCGCGCTCACGATGTCGCGGTTGAGCCGCTCGACGATCGGCTGGGGCGTCGCTGCGGGCACGACGACCCCGTGCCAGGTAATGGCCTCGAAACCCGGCACGCCGGCCTCCGCTACCGTCGGCAGCTGGGGCGCCGTCGCGGAGCGCCGCGCGCTGGTGACGGCGAGCGCGCGCAGCCGGCCAGCCTTGACGCACGGCAGCACCGAAGCCGAAGTCGCGAACATGAGCTGCGCCTCGCTGGCGATCACGTCCGTCAGCGCGGGCTGCGCGCCCTTGTACGGCACGTGCACGATGTCGACGCCCGCCATCTTCTTGAACAGTTCCCCCGACAGGTGCGCCGCAGCGCCGCTGCCGGAGGACGCGTAGTTGAGCTCGCCCGGCCGCGCTCTCGCGAGCGCGATCAGCTCCTGCACGGAGTGTGCCGGCACCTGAGGGTTCACGACGAGGATGTTGGGCTGGATCGCCACCAGCGCCACCGGGGCGAAGTCCCGCACCGGATCGTAGCCGAGCTTGCGGTAGAGGCTCGCGTTGGTTGCGAGGATGCTGTTGTTGCCGAGGAGCCAGGTGTAGCCGTCCGGTGCGCTTTTCGCGACGACCTCGGCGGCGATGTTGCCGCCCGCGCCCGGGCGATTCTCGATGACCACCTGCTCGCCCCAGCGCTCGCCGAGCTTCTGGCCGAGCGCGCGGGCGAGAATGTCGCTCGGGCCGCCCGGCGTGAAACCCACGACGAAGCGGACCGGCTTGCTCGGAAACGCGTCTGCGTTGGACTGGGCGCAGCAGATGCCTGCAACGAGCGCAAGCGCGACTGCAACCGAAGCGCGTCGCAAGGTTCGCAAGGGAGCGTTGCGAGGGGTGGGTACCCCTCGCGTCATGAAACCTTACTTCACCGGCGTGGCGACCGGTTTGCCTATCTCCACGATGTACGTCGCGAGCACACTGGTCGTGCCCTTGTCCACGTTCTTGCCCGAGTGGACCACTCCCGCCGGGATGAAGAACGCCTCTCCTGCCTTCACTGTTCGTGGGGGTTGGCCGTCGACTTCGAGCTCCAGCGTGCCTACCAGCACGTAGCCGATCTCCTCGCCGGGATGGGTGTGCTTGCCCACCGCCCCGCCTGGGGCGAAGTCGGCGCGGGCCTGCACCGCGTGACGGCCCGGCACGGTCATGTCCTTATCCTGCAGTTCGACTCGCGTGAAGCCGGGCTGCTGCGCGTTCAGCGCCTGGATACCCCAGATCCCCGCGGCGGCGGCGACTACGATCGTTGCGGCCAAGGTCAATTTCGGTTTTTTCATGGTGTCTCTCCTCAAAGATGGCCCGTAGGCGACGAGAGTTTAACTGTCCGCGCCGCCGGCCGCGGACCGGGTCACCGCGCCTCCAGTTTTCTTGCCTCGACCACCCGCTTCCACTTCGCAATTTCGCCCTCGACGTGCCGGCGCATCTCCTCCGGACTGCTCGCGCGCGCCTCGCCGCCCCATTCGGCGAAGCGCTGGCGAATCTCCGGCAGGCTGAGTAGTCGCTGCGCTTCGCGGTTCACGCGCTCGACGATCGCGGGCGGCGTCCCCGCCGGCGCGGCGATTCCGAGGAACGAAGTTGCCTCGTAACCCGGCACGCTTTGCGCCACCGTGGGAACGTTCGGGAGCGACGGCGAGACGGCCGTCGAGGTCACGGCGAGCGGGCGCAGCTTGCCGGCCTGAATTTGCGGGTAGGCGTTCGTGAGGGCGTCGAACAGCACGTCCATGCGCCCCGCGATCACTTCCACTATCGGCTCCCCGCCGCCGCGGAACGGCACATGCGTCACGTCGATCCCGGCCATGGAATTGAACATCTCGGCGGCGAGATGGTAGAGCGTGCCGACCCCAGGCGAGGGGTAGTTCAGCTTGCCCGGATTGCTCCTCGCTTGGGCGATGAATTCGTCGAGTGTCTTGAAGGGCGAGTCGGGCCGCACGGCGACGACGAGCGGATAGGTCACGAGCGTCGAGATCCACGCGAAATCCCGAATCGGATCATAGGGTAGCTTCTTCTGGGTCGCCGCCTGGGTGACATAGGCCCCGCTGATCATCAGCAGGGTGTAGCCGTCGGGGGTCGCCTTGGCGACGTACTCGTTGGCGATCATGCTGCCGGCGCCGGTCCTGTTCTCGGCGATGACCTGGCGGCCGAAACCTTCGCTCATCTTCTGCGCGACGATTCGGCCCACCAAATCGACGTTGCCGCCGGTGGGGAAGCCGATGATCAGCCTGATCGGCTTACTCGGGTAGTCCTGAGCAGCGGTCGGCAGCGGGGCGAGCCCGCTCGCCGCGGCAAGCAGGGTTCCCAGGCATCCCGCGGCGCCGAAAAGAAGGCTCGGTCCCATAAATTCCGCGGTGTCTGGTCAGCCGCGCCTGTGAACGTGCGAGCGGTCGTGGTCGAGACAGGCCGAGCGGCGGATTCTTCGCGCCCCGGCGAACGAAATGGGAGGCGCCGTAAAAACGTTCTTCGCAGGTAATCAGTCTTCTAAGGGGCCGGGGCCTTGGGTGCGACCGAAACGCCGCGAACGCCATGCGTTTCGATTGCCCGGGCGACCAATCCCGACGCCTTGACGTCCTCGATGAATTCACTAAGGTACTTCGCGCCGGCGTCGCGGCCCTTGGGCGTGCCGATCGCCTGCTGAATCGCGGTGAACCGCCCGTCGAGCACGCGCGATCCGGCAAGCTTCGTTGCATCGGAGATGAGCCGCGGCTTGAGTCCGGAGAGAGCCTCCAGATTCTTGTCGACGAATAGGGTGTACGAGGCGTCGATGCCCTCTGCGCGCACCAGCTGCGCATGCTTCAGGCTGCGGCTCAAGAACAAGTCGTAGGCGCTCTTGTTCGCCACGGCAATGCGCACGCCCTCGCGGTCCACATCGGCGATGGAGCGGATTGCGGACCCGGCCGGCACGAGATAGGTGGCTTCGATCTCCAGATAGGCGGCGCTGAAGGTGATTTCGTTCGCGCGCTGGGGCTCGGCGCCGAGGAATGCAATGTCCCAAGCGCCGGCGCGGACCGCCTCGGCCATCTTTCCAGCGGCGTCGTAGGCGACAAACTCGACGGATAAGCCGGCTCGCCGGCCGAGTTCTCGCGCGAGATCCGCTGCGATCCCGCGCGGGGCACTGCTCGCCGGATCTTTAGTCGCAAGAAGAAAATTTCCGTAGTTGATCCCGGCGCGCAGCTTACCCATCGGCGCCAGGTCGGCCCGCGCGGTTGGAGAGATCTGAGGCATCATCGCGGCGACGTTAGCATGAGTAGACCCGCAGATGCTAGCTTGGCATTCTTCGGCATCCGCGCTGCGCCACGACCCACAGGCCAATTCACCGCGTGCTTCCAGCAGTACTGTGCTTCGCTCGCCATTCCCAAGGCGGTACCGCGTCCTGGATCTTCCAAAGCCCCCGCCGCGCCCTTCTGGCCATCGTCTCGGCCTCGGAATAGAGTCGCCTCTCGTCGATGTCTTGCTCCTGCTCGAAGCGCTTGTAGTGCCAAGCCAGTCCCTCGCGGATCATTTCGAGCCCCAGGTCCCGCGGTCCGCTCGACGCCGCGCACACCTCGCGTCCGTATTGGTCGTGTTTCCAGCACCGCGCGCGAATCTGCTTGCCGTAGACCAGCGTGGATAGGCGTTCCTTGGCAGTGTCCCCAAAGGGCTGCCCCTTCTCAGGTGCATCGATGCCCCCGATGCGGACTCTGTGCTGTGTCTTGGAGGAGTCTAGTAGCGTGAACGTGTCGCCATCGGCTACCGACACGACCCGCCCTTCAACAATCCACTCTGCCGCCGCCGCGGAACGCAGAAGCAGCATCACCAGAGTGCCTGCGCCCAGGAAGCGGCGCATGGCCGACACGAATGCGAGCAATCTCAATGGATTAGCGCCCGCCGCAGTTGGCAGATCGAATGATAGAACGCGCCAACAATGAGTGATACGACGGCGCGACGTGGCTCAAACATTTGCCGGGGCCGCGCTCTGAAGGACGGCGGGGCCTAGCTCTTCCGCCTCCCAGGGTAGACCCCGTAACCTTCGGCGGGAACATGAGGAGACTGGTCGTTCGCGTTGAAAGTGGTCACGAGCCACTGCTTGCAGCCCTTGTTGGATACGAGGCTCGTGGCGATGTCCGCCAAGCATAGCAACGCGAAGCCCGCAACGATGTCCATGATGCACAGGTACGGCTCGGCGGACGGGGTTTCCATAGGCAGCCACCAGAGCCCACACAAAACTGAAACCGCCAGGGATCGCGCGACAATCGTGCGCATCACTTCTTCGTTTCTAGGATATCGAGCGCGGTGCGCCAAGCAGCCGAGCGCTGTTCATTGTGCGTACGGTAGCAGTCGTCACGTCGAGGATTCTCACAGGGCCATCCCTGGAACGGAACGCATTTCCCGAACCGCTTCCGTATCCCTCTCTACCGCAATGGCCCGAGAGCAGCGTATCGCGTATCTCGGCCGCGAGGAAAGTCCGGCCGAGAAATTTAACAGAAATTTTCAACGAGGTTCCGACGAGCGGCGACTCGGCTGATTCTTTTCGGGCGTGACGCACACCGCCACCGAACGTGTGGACCTATGCCGCAGGTTGCGCGCAGCGCCTGCAGAACCGTGCCCGGAAGGCGGCGTGGAAGTTCAGAGGGAGCGATCACTCAATGCGCGCCGTCGATGCGTGTTAGAAGAGCGGGTCCTGCGTTTGGGTGTCGGTTTCATCCCAGATACAGCTCGGAACCTGGGGCGACGGCGGCTGCTCCGAGGACTGTTTGAGCAGCAATGGCTGAGGATTGGCCGCACCCCGATTCGGCTCCGAACAGGTGCCGGACCCAAAGAGCGAGCCGGCATCGGCATTCGATGGCGAGCCAGCGAACGGTCGGTCGTGATCAGTGCCGAAAAGCCCAGAAGCATTGGAGGCGCGCGGCATAGGCAGTCCAAACCAACCGTCCGACGAGGCTACGACTTGCTCGCGCAGGGCTTCGCTTGGGCGAAAGACATTTAGCACTGATGCACCAATCCTAATCGCTCCGGGCGGCGAGGCTGGCGCGGGCTCGCCGCTTAGTTCTGGGGTAGCCTCGAAGGTCGAGCCCGATTCGCGTGCTTCCGGCGCCTCCTCTGCGCCACGGTCGCCACGTCCGAGAAGCCGCAGCCGCTCCTTGAGGCTGTCCTTGAGGTCTTCCAAAATCGGCATGGCGGCTTCTTCCTTTTTGGGGGTGGCGCGCGCTCGCAGCGAGGCACACCATACATGGCGAGCCATGCCGTAGCCAGCCGAAAAGCGTGCCCAGCGCCCCAGGCTTTTATCATCGTCTCGACCGACTGCCTGCGAATGCAAGTGGCCGGCGGCCAAGACGTCTTGAATACGCAGCTCGGAGACGTCGCGTCGCGCCGCCCGCGAACGCAGAGCCCGCATCGGACAGCGGCGACCGCTGCGATGTACGCACCGGTTGCGGAGGTACCGATGAGCGAAAGGGCGTCGCGGCACAAGTGCGAGCAGATCGAGTTCACTACGGCTGGGATAGGGTAGGGAGGAGATCAGCAAACGCCCTCGAGGGCGCGCAGCGCAAGCAATACTGCAAGCGAGCGGCGGAACCCGTTTGCGGTGCTCCGGCAGGTGAGCAAACGCCGGGTGTTCGTGACCTGGGAGACAAACCGTAGTAAAGCGCCAAGGCATCCTATGTGTCCGCTGGTACGCGGTCCGGGCAACGCTTCACCCTTCCAAGAACCCGGCGCTAGTGTGCACAAAGTTGGTCAACCCGACTCGTGCATACATCGGCCGGAACGTTCTCGATCATTTAATCCCCAGGATTTGCCGGCCTTTCCGGGTGGAGATCTTCAGCCAACTCCGATAGCGTAAGGCTTCACGAAGGAGAACGAATGGAACAATCGTCAGAGCCGTCGATATCGGTTACGGCCTAGCGAAGTAAGCGTAGCGAACATCGGACAATGAAGATGAGCGACGAGCAAAGACAGCCCCAACGGGTCCGGCTGAACATCATCATTGACCCGCGAGGACGACCCCATCGTCCGTGCTGCACTCACCGCCGTCAAGAAGGGGCCCCGCAGAACAGCGAAGGCAAAGAGAGATTGTTGTACGCGGCCGCCTTTATCAACAGGACGCTTTGCAGCCAACAGCAACTTCACGTCCCCGTTGGAATTCCACACGGCAACACGGTAGCCGTCGGATCGACAGCATATGACCTCGACACGGCTGACGTGGATGCATTCTCCGGCACACCCGTTTACTCGTAGCTATCGACCTTGGAACGCCCTTCCCACAGAGCGTGCTCACGCAAGGACGG
>Ga0187846_10002079_pt1 | contig 11114 bp, 8 predicted proteins | sample TC_taG_FD_161473 | JGI IMG/M metagenome (GOLD analysis project Ga0187846, IMG submission 161473) | Biofilm microbial communities from the roof of an iron ore cave, State of Minas Gerais, Brazil - TC_06 Biofilm (v2) | ecosystem: Environmental > Terrestrial > Deep subsurface > Cave > Wall biofilm ... | reverse complement strand
TGGTCAATTTTCAGTCGCTTTATAGCTGCCTGGTATTCCTGTGAAAGAGCTGTTGCCTGTTTTGTATCCTGGGTCACCCATTGTTTCCAGGCCTGTTGTAATTGCTGGAACTGTGTTGTCAGCCTGGTCCCCAGGTCGACGACACGTTTCTCTTGCTGTGTTTCCCAGCTCTGCAAGTGATTTTCTTGAGCGCGTTCCCATGCCTGCCTTTGCTCCTCTGGCTTCTTCTGCATAAGGCTCTGTATCCACAGGGCAAGAAACGCTCCCGCGATAGCCGCCAGGAGAGCAGTAAGTGCATAAAATATCAACATAATGATTACCTCTTTCTAGGGTCTATATTCTTAATGGGGAAGTGTTTTTCCTTCCTTGTGGGCTGAAAAATTCCCCCTACAGGCATTATGATCTGCTTTAACATCAAAATTTGCAAATACATGCATGTGGCAAACATACCAAAATAACCCTGGGTCGCGCAAGCAAACCATGACTATCGTATACAGGTGGGTGTCACCCTGCGACTGCGAGCCAGACCTGCACCGTCGTATCAAAGCTGGCCGAGGCGATGCGCATGCCATCGGGCGACCACATCACACCATTCACTGCATCTGTATGCCCATGATAGGTGTAGACCTCGCTCCCGTCCGCTGCATGCCAGACCTGTACTGTCTTATCTGTGCTGCTTGAAGCGATGCGCGTGCTATCAGGGGACCAGGTTACCTCTGTCACATACTCTGCATGCCTGCTATAGGTGGAGACGTGCTCTCCATTCGCCGCGTGCCACACCTGCACTGTCTTGTCATAGCCTGCCGAAGCGATGCGTGTGCCATCGGGTGACCAGGCGACTGTCGTCACCGTATCACTATGCCCGCGATAGGTAAAAAGATGGCCGCCATTGGTGGCATCCCACACCTGCACGATGCCGCCAGCGGTCCCAGAAGCGATACGCGTGCCATCGGGCGACCATGCTACCGCGAAGACCATATTGAGGTCGCCTGCATTCTGCTGGTTTTGGGTCGTGGCAAGCGTGCCATGCATGTAGACCAGCTTTCCCGCCATGGCATCCCAGACCTGCACGGTCTGATCTTTGCTCGCTGAAGCGATGCGCCTGCCATCCGGCGACCATGCGACTCCAAGCACAGCATTGATGTGTCCGCGGTACGTCAAGACATTACCGCCATCGGCCTCGTCCCACACCTGCACCGTCTGATCCTGGCTCGCCGAGGCAATGCGTGTGCCATCGGGTGACCAGCGTACTTTTGACACTGCGGCCTTGTGCCCATTATAGGTGTAGGCATCGCCGCCATTGGCTGCGTTCCATACCTGGGCCGTGCCATCATTGCCACCCGAAACGATGCGATTTCCATTGGTGGACCAGGCTACCGTAAATACATAGTTGGTATGGCCGTGATAGGTGTAGAGGCGCGACCCCAGGGTGTGCGGTAGGGTTGAAGGCGTGGACGTGCCAGTAGGAGTTTGGGTCTGCGCTGCCTGGGTACACGCGGCCAGCAGCGGCGCCAGGCTTCCGCCTGCCAGGGTAAAGCCTGCCAGGCGCCGTAAGGCGCTGCGCCGCGATATCCTCTCTCGTGCCAGCAGGTCATCAAAAGAGCGCATCTGCTGATCTGCTATATGTTGTTCAGCCATAAAAAATATCCTTCCCCCGTCCCTCAGATCAAATTGTGTTTGCGTGCAGTATAGCGGAAGGCAAGGGGATATGCAAGATCAGCGCAACAATAGTCATTGACTCTCCTCTGGCTCAGACACTGGTATCTTCCTCGAGGGTGATGGTTCCGGTGCACCGGGAGCGACGATCTCCAGGCTCTCCCACCAGGTGGAATGAGGTATGTGCTGTGACTGCGTGAGACAGGGCTGCTCCATCCCCCGTGCCGGGTCAGTTCCTTTCCAGAGGTCACCTCTGGGGAGATGCCTCAATGGGCAAGGTAAACCAGAAGGTCGCACCATGACCGGGAGCGCTCTGGACTCCCACCTGTCCCTGATGCTGTTCGACAATGGCCCTGGCGATGGCTAAGCCCAGGCCCAATCCTCCCTCTGGCCCCTGGCGCCCAGGAGCTGCCACTTGATAAAAGCGCTCCCACACCCGCTGTTGCTGCTCGGGCGTCAACCCCGGCCCCTGGTCACGCACCGACACCCGCACGCTGCTTGCCTCCACGTCCAGACGCACCGATACCACCTGATCGACCGGCCCGTACTTGAGGGCATTGCTCAGGTAGTTAGTGAGCACCTGCCCGATGCGTCCAGCGTCGACGAGCATCGGCACGACCTCCTCTGGCGGCAAAACCAGCTCGATGTGGCGCGTGCGCGCCGCCTGCTGCTGGTTGGCGATGGTTTCCTGCACGATCGTGACCAGATCCTCCCGGTGCAACGACAACTCGAATTTGTGCAGTTCCAGCCGGGACACGTCGAGCAGTTCCTCCACTAACCGGGCTTCGATGTTGACCTGTCTCATCGCCCCCTTGAGCACCATCTCGATCTTGCCGATCAGCTCCTCGACCCTGAGCGAGAGCGGGCTGGGCAACAGGTCACGGTACATCAGTGCCAGCTCCACAAAGCCCATGATGCTCTGCAGCGGTGTGCGCAGTTCATGGCTGACCATGCTCAGGAATTCCTGCTTGCGCCGCTCCGCCGCTTTCTGCTCAGACATGTCCAGAATCACCCCCAGCAAGAGACGGCGTTCCTGATCAAACAGCGTTGCCGCCGCCAGGACAGGCACGCGACTGCCGTCCTTGTGCAAGTATTCCCGCTCGACAGGAGGGAAGGCTCCTGTCGAGAGCAGGGTCGTTATGAGCTGTCCCGTTGCCTCGTGAGCGTCTGGAGGTACCAGTTGGCTCCATCTGAAGGTCTCGGCAAGCAATTCGTCTCTGCTGTAGCCCAGGATCTGCGCGTAGCGGTCATTCGTTTCATAGATGCGCCCGTCGAGATCGGACACGATCACCCCGAGGATGTTGGACTCCACCAGCGAGCGAAACTTGTGCTCGCTGGAACGTAGTTGTTGCTCCAGTCGATACCGCCCGGTCACGTCGCGCAAGACAACCACGCCGCCGACGATCTGGCCTGTGATGTCGCGAATCGGGGCGCCACTGATGTTGACGATGATGTCTGCTCCCTTGCGGGTGCGGCAGAGGAAGTCCAGAGCATGTGTGCCCGAGAAGCGTTCTCCCCGCAGCACGCGGAGCGACGCGAGCTGCTCCTTGGGCAGTGGTTTTCCTTCCAGATCACGCGGAGCCATCCACACGAAGCGGTTGTCAAGCAGGAGCAGCGAGGGATCAGCGCCCTCTTCCAGCGCCATCAGGGCACGATAAGCGGCATTGGTGTAGCGGATCTCCCCCCTGGCATCGAAGACAACGACACCCTCGGTCATAGCCTCAAAGGTCGCGGTCAACTCGGCGGCTCGTGCCTCCAGCTGGCGGTTCAGCTCCTCGACGCGACGGCGTGCCAGCACCTGCTCAGTCACCTGCACGGCATGGATAAACAACCCCTCGATGTCTCCTTGCGCCGTCCGCAGCGCTTGACATGCGACGTTGTACCAGACGCTTTCCAGCACCCTGTCCTTCTGCCGGTCGAGCCGGGCAGGAAACTCGATACCCACAAAGGGGGTCCCAGTGGTGTAGACCTCATCCAGGATAGCAAGTATCCCTTGCTCTGCGACTTCAGGATGCACCTCTCGAACGGTTTTGCCAAGAAGAGCTGCACGATCCTGGTTTCCTATGGCAAGGGGATTGACAAACTCGTAGCGATGCTCGGGCCCACGCAGGATGGCCATCACAGCAGGAGCTTGCATGAAGAGCTCGTACAGGCGTGCTCGTGTCGCCTCGGCCTCCGCTCGCGCCGCCTGCTCACGGACAAGCAGGTGCTGGCGCGCTTGCTCGGCCTGGATACGGGCAGAAATGTCGTGAACAAACCCGAGCAGATGCCCTGTCGAGAGTAGTGTTGCGCTCAATTCAATGGGCAGGAGGCTGCCGTCTTTGCGTTGGAGGCGCGCCGGGGTGCTCATCGTTTCCCCGGCACGCAGGCGTTTTATGCTGGCACGGACAGCCGCACGATCTTGCTCGGGCACCAGGTCTTCAATGCCCATGGTCAGCAGGTCTTCGCGGATGTAGCCAGTGAGCTGACAGCCGACCGGGTTGACCTCCACAAAGCGCCCTGCCAGGTTTGCCACAAATATGCCGATGGAGGCCTGTTCCACCAGCACCCAGGAGCGTTCCTCGCTCTGCCGGAGGCGTTCTCGCCCCCGTTTTTGCCGTGTGATGTCCCGGTAGTTGCACACCACGGCCCCCACCACCGGGTCAGCGAGCCGATTGGTCAGCGTCCCTTCCATCCAGTGCCAGGTCCCATCTGTGTGATACAGCCGGTACTCAAGGGTGATGGAGGCGCCAGGCCGGTCAAGCAGAGCGGTGAACTGCTGCCGCACAGCTTCCAGGTCTTCGGGATGCAGCAAGGCAAAGACGTTCCTGCTCAGCATCTCTGTGGCGGGAGAGCCGGTGACATGCTCGGTGGAAGGGCTGGCATAGGTCACGCTACCCTGTGGGCTGAGCAGCGCGATGGCGTCAGTGCTGTGTTCGAGGAGCGCATGTAAGCGCTGGTCGCTGTCCAGAGATACATCTCGTGACATATGCTTGTTCCCCTTATACGTTTTCTGCACACTAGCATACCATAGATGTGATGGCCGCAAAAGGTGGTTGTCTCGGCAATTGGGTGTGAGGAATGCATGGGAGGCCAGGAAGCGAGACACGCGATGGCTGTAACAAGGCTTATGAGTGACCCACACTGTGAGATCCCATCTCTCCTCTATGCAACAGGGAGCGGAAGCGCAGGCTCTGGGCAAGCTGAAACAAAAGCAACTTCCTTCACAGTGACCCGGCGTTGCGGCGACCGGCACGTGTTTCTCACCGGTAAAAATGATGGCAATGGGAAACATCACACGGCTATCCAGGACGACGGAACCCGACAACGCAACATGGCACATGCAGGCGGCAAGCGCACAGAGCGCCACCGGGGGAGCGGAAAACGAGCTCAATATGGCACGTCACTCCAGGGTGATGGTTCCGGCAGAACCATCGACAGTAATGCGCTGGCCAGTAATGATCTGCGCTGTAGCACCGGCTACGCCCACAACCGCCGGGATGCCATACTCGCGGGCGACGACGGCTCCATGGGATATCATGCCTCCCATTTCCATGACGAGGCCACCAGCGGTGAGGAAGAGGGGGGTCCAGCCGGGGTCGGTGGAAGGGGCAACCAGGATTTCGCCCGGTTCCAGGTGCGCGCCCGTGGGATCGAAGATGACTCGCGCCGCGGCTGTGACGCGTCCGGGTGAAGCCGGGGTTCCCTTGAGTGTCCCCGGCTGTAATGCGAGTGACTGGGAAGGAGTGCCTGGCTCTGTGCCATCAGAGAGCAGCACTCGCGGCACCTGGCGGCGCTGCAGTTCGTGATCGTAGACTGCCCGCCGTTCGCGCACGATGTCGCGCATGTCCTCTCCCGCCAGGGCCGCGTGTGCCTCTTGCAGCGTTATAAAGAAGATGTCTTCGCCGCTCTCCAGGCGTTCAGCCTCGGCCAGTTCCTTCCCAACAGACTGGAGCACCTCGCGCATATAAGCCAGCATCAATACAAGGCAGAATTTAGGCATCTCCCGTAAGCCGATCATCGCTCGCGCCCGCTTCAAGAAGAATCCAGCAAGTATGCCATGTAATCGACCTTTGCGAGTTGCGCGCTGCGCCAGTTCAACCACCATCGCCTCAGCCTCTCGCGCCCCCCGCTGGAATAGCACGTCAGGGGCCAATGTCGGATCTTTTAATTGAAGATAATTCTGATCCGCTTGACTGACGCGAAGCGTAGCTGCGCTAGCAGCGTTGTCAAGCGGAATATGAAGGTAATTCTGATCCGCTTGACTGACGCGAAGCGTAGCTGCGCTAGCAGCGTTGTCAAGCGGAATATGAAGATAGTTAGCAAGCACACCAAGGATGTGCGTCGGGTCCTCTCTCCAGCGCGGCAGGCCCACATCAATCTCGGCTACACCGCGATGCCCATAGTGATACAGGAATTCAGCCAATCCCTGCTGGAGCGTTGGGGGCAACATCCCCGCGTGATACTCTCGCGCCAGTTGTGCGGGTGCAGTTTCGCTGACGTGTCGAGCCGCAGTCGCATCAGCAGCCACCCGCCGGGATAGCGCCCACAGATCCAGATCCATCTCCGTCGTCGGATTATGGGGCAGTGCTCGCAGCACAATCTGCAATTCATCAGGAGTGGCAATGCCTTTCAGCAGTCTGCTCGCCAGCCCCAAACTGCCAAGTCCACTGCCTAAAGCAGGGGGAAAGGCATGTAAGAGAGGTGCTAGCCGACCTGTAACAAGTTGCTCAAGCGCCTTCAAGCGGTCTGCAGGATGGGCGGCGTCGCGGGTTGGGGATGTTGCTCTCAGTGCCTCCAATCCTGCTCTGGCTCGTTGTAAACGCTCTACTGCGGTTGAAGGCTTGAACATTGCCTGGATGATATACAGTGGCGCTCTCGTTTTCGCCGCCAGCGAGCCAAAAGCGCGTATGACTCGCCAACGCGGCGTCGGCTTGAGAGAGAGTCGTGCATCGGCGGTCAGTTGCTGGATGAGAACGCCTGAGCGTGCCTCGCCGAATCCCATAGCCCCTATCAACAATTTGCGACCGATCTTTGTCCGCAGAGCCGCTGTGACATCGAAGAATAGACGGAAACCGGATTCGACCAGGATGCTGGGACCCATCAGAGGATCGCGGGGTGGCAGATCAAACAGTCTGGCAAACGCGGAGCCAATGAGTCGCAAGGCGGCAATACCCATCGGTGTGAATGGTCGAAACACTCCTTGAAAGACGTTGGCCGAAAAATAGACGTGTAGCTCATCATCGTTGTCTGGCGCGTTAGCGGGCAGTGGATACAGCGTCGTGATTGGTCGGGATTGCGTGAGCCAGAGCTTGCCAGCTGCGTCAATAGCCCATTCGATATCCTGAGGCGCGCCATAATGCGCCTCAACCCGCGCACCCAGTTGTGCCAGGGTTCTTATCTGCTCATCGGAAAGACATGCCTCCTTGCTGCCATCGCCAGTTTCGATCCTCTGTGTGCCACCACCCGCTGTTGCCTGGATGACAACACGCTTGTCGCCAGGATGGCGCTCGACGATTTCGCCAGAAGTGGTATTGACGACGAAGTGATCAGGATTGACCGCGCCAGAAACGACGGCCTCACCCAGGCCGGGGTTTGCGTCGATCACAGCCTGCCGCCGCTTGCCAGTGAGTGGGTTGGCTGTAAAGAGAATACCGGCGACCGCAGCATCGACCATGCGCTGGACGACGACCGCAAGCTGCACACCGCGTTGATCGATACCAAGACTTGCACGATAGCTAACGGCACGGTCAGTCCACAGTGATGCCCAGCAGTTCCGAACCGCGTCCAGTACCGCCTCGATCCCCACAACATTGAGATACGTATCCTGCTGCCCTGCAAAGCTTGCAAAGGGCAAATCCTCGGTCGTGGCCGAAGATCGCACAGCCACAGGGATAGGTTCTCCAGAGCCCAAAACGCGATATGCCCCGGTGATGGCCTCAGCAACGCTAGCAGGCATGGCGGCTGCTAGTAGACAGGTACGAGCATATTGCGCCAGCGCTGCGTCAGCAGCAGACGAGGGGGCCCGTTCATCCAACATCACATCAAGGCCAGCCTCCGACGCAATCAGAGCATAGGTCGCAGTCGTAATACAGAACCCGGGCGGCACAGGCAAGCCCGCGCCTGTCAGCTCGCCTAGATTAGCAGCTTTACCACCCACAATGGGGAGCAAGGTGCGATTGATAGCTTCAAAGGGCAGGATAACCTTGGCATCACCGCTCTGCATTGCCCGGCTCTGTTCTTCCTGGCGCTGAATACTCATAGCGTCTCCTTACACCGGCTTCGGCCAGCAGCGCCATGGCCCGTGTGACCTCCGCTCGCTCCTCAGCCGAGAGATATTCCATAACGGCTATTTGCGCCTCCGCGCGGCGTTGTTCGAGTGTAGCGATGAGAGCCTGGCCGCTCCTGGTAATAGCTACCCGCTTGGCACGCCGGTCGCGCTCATCCTCGCGTCGACTCACCATTCCACGCTCGACTAAATGGTCAAGCAGGCGGCTGGTAGCCGAGACCGACCGTCCCACAAGTTCAGCTATCTGTTTGATGGTAAGCTCACCCTCCTCGTCGAGCAGGAGCAGCGCGGCCATCTGAGGCAATGAGAAGTCAAAATCGCCAAAGGTAGTAATGATACCGAGGATGAATTCGCGCACCACACTGCGTCGAAACTGGCTGATGCTCCGGGCAAGCATTTCCTGATCATCGCTAGTAATTGTTGCACTCTCCAATATTTTGCCTCTTGACAACATTTGTATTGATACAATATTAGCATATATGCAACTAATTTGTCAATGCTTCTGCCTTTCACAGCTACAGCGAAAGAGCGTCTACCCATGACGCTGTTCAAGACGCTTTCATGACGCACCCTCGCTATACTAGCAACAGCGAGGATACTGTGCAACAGAAGAAAAGCAGAGGCACGCCATGCCAGCGACAAAAAATAATGATCAATTGCCCCAAATTCTCCTGTGGGGAGTCATCGCCGGCATAATTGGTGGGGTCCTGATGGCGCTATTTGTCATGATCGCCAGCGCCACCTACCTGCATATGGGTTTCTTCACACCGCTGTACGCCATCGCAGAACCACTCATCGGACCGCAGCCGTTGCTGACCTCCATTGCTGATGGCACCTTCTACCTGGCTCCTGGCCCTGCACTGCTAGGGTTGGTGAGCCACCTGCTCTGGTCAGCGTTTTGGGGCTTGATCTTTGGCCTGTTTGCGCGCAGGCTGCATCTGACTGGCGGCAAGGCCATCATCAGCGGGCTAGTCTACGGCGTGCTAGTCATGCTGGTCATGGTCTTCCTCGTGTTACCCATAGTGGGTGCCTCTTCCCTCCAGCAAATACTGGGTGGGTGGGCGTTCGTATTAACCGTCGCAAATGCGCTGTTCTATGGCATATCCCTGGGGCTATGGCCGGTGCTACAACCGCAGTTTTTCACTGACCTCGCCCAGCAGCCGGTCTAGGACCTTGCAGAGGGAAGCCCTGCACAAAAAATCAACTGCGCCCTCGTCTGAACCTCAAATGGACTGTCGTACACCCTGGTGGTATACTGAATATGCCCGATGCAGCGTGCTTTTCACCGTTCCTTCACCTGGTACGTTCTTAGGGAAAGCATCTCAGGCACTCACCTGGCGCTGAAATCGGCCTCTGTTTGCCCTTCGTTCAAAATGTTAGGAATCACCGGAATATGCAATATAATCACCCGGCGCCAATATCGTTCTTACTGGACGAGGAGAACCGCAAGCTCATCTTGACCTGGAGCGACGACCATGAAAGCATTCATAGCTGGGAGGCGCTGCGCTGGGACTGCCCCTGCGCGTGGTGTGCTGGCGAGGGCGGCCAGCCCGGAATGTTAAAAAACAAAGACCGGCTGAGCGTTGAGGAGACAACATTGGTGAACATCCAGCCCGTTGGCCGCTACGGCCTGACGCCCGTCTGGGAAGATGGGCACAAGACAGGCATCTATACCTACGAAAAACTCCGTGCCAGTTGTGAGTGTGACGAATGCGAAGCGGCCCGGCGTAGCAAGAAATAGATGTTAAGAGTAGGTATATCTCTCGTTATATATAATTGAATAAAGGAAGTAACCAGGGTTCGGAGGAAACTGTATATGATTACGAGAGATATGAATACTCCTGTTCGCACAACGCCAGTCCCTCAACGCCGTTTCCCCATACTCATTTCAGGACTGGCTATCCGGCTCCTGATCGCTTTTGTCGTGAGCTGGCTGATTGTACTCGCCTTTTTCGCCTCGGGAGTACTCTCTCACTAATCTTCTTTTCCCTCAAAGCGGACTCCGTAGCGGCCACTCAGATAGTCATACATGTGGTCCGTGAAGCTGTGTGGGTCTACAAACCCGCGATCTTCTGCCTTGATTTCTGATAGCTGGATCATCAGGCGTGTGTCCCCATTACGATAGTGACAGTAAAGTGACCAGCGTTCGTTACGTTCCAATAACGTGAAATCGGATGCGATAGAGCCTGAGCCATCACCGGCACGTTCGCGCCGGAGCTGCGCGTGATGGGCCAGGTGACGATAAGCAGCATCGAGATTATCGACCACGAAGCCAATATGGTGCCAGCGACTGGGAAGACCATCCGAGAGCGGCGCCTTTTCGGCATCGAAGAAGAATAAGGCTGTGTTTCCTGTGGTCAAAACAGTCTGGTGGCGGTCATCGCGAACGATCCTCATCCCCAGTACCTCGCTGAAAAAATCCCTGGCATCGGCGCGGTCTGTCACCGTAATAGCGAGGTGGTCAAATCCAAAATTTGTCCAGGTGCTTGTGCCCACTCCTGCTGTGACTTCATGTAGTGGTTTTGCCTCGATATGAAAGGTATGGGTATTGAAGTGTGCCGCACTCTCACCAATAAACATATCGGGAAAAACCTCGTCGCCATTCGGGGTGCTGATACGGATGCGGTGGCCGCTCAGCAGCCCGTCAGGCAGCGCGTGTTCAAGCGCCTCGTGAAAAATCTCCTGTGCCTGCACTTCTGCTTCAAAGGGCTGGCCGTTGACTACTAATACCAGTTTCAATGTCTGAACTGTTGCTTTTACGGCGTGAGTTTGTTGTGCTGGATTATTCACGATACCTATCCTTTCGTGGGCAACGTATCTATTATCTACCATCTACTGTTTATTGTAGTGCAGTCAGTTACCCCATGCGTAGAACGCAGTGGCTTGTATCTGTGCTCCACCGCAATTCCGAGTACCGGCGAAGGCGTTCGGCTTTGGTTTCAGCGCACGATACATCAGGGGCAACCGACAAGTGCCCCGTGCTCATCCAGTCTTGCCGGATGAGCACCGTTCGCAATGCCACGTTTCGGGCACCAATCAAATCGGCATGGAGGCAGTAATGGCAACTTTGGCACACGAAAGAGAGTCCGTTGTTGGGACGGTTCTCTTTGACGCTATAGCCACACATCGGGCAGGCTTGACTCGTGAAATGGGCATCCACTTTCACGGCCATACTCCCCGAAAGTGCGGC
>Ga0187846_10002078_pt1 | contig 11120 bp, 8 predicted proteins | sample TC_taG_FD_161473 | JGI IMG/M metagenome (GOLD analysis project Ga0187846, IMG submission 161473) | Biofilm microbial communities from the roof of an iron ore cave, State of Minas Gerais, Brazil - TC_06 Biofilm (v2) | ecosystem: Environmental > Terrestrial > Deep subsurface > Cave > Wall biofilm ... | reverse complement strand
TCGCTGGCGCATTTAGATCTGGTACGCGAACATGCGATATCCGCGGCAACTCACGGAGTCGGCGCCACAGGTACTGGTCGCCAGGCGTGCTCCTACACCGCGCGGGCGCTGGACGCCGCAGGCGCACCAGGAGCCGCGCGCCCACTTCGCGCCCAACCGCTGCAATCCGCCGCACGCCGTGCTTCTTGAGGTTGCGCCACTGGCTGCGGATGTATTGGCCGACGCGCCTGCGCGGAGTGTATTCGAGTACCAGCCACTCGTTCTCGTGGAACGTGCGCACGAGCTCCGCAAGTCCCTTGGCGACCGAGTGGGAGATATTCGCCGTGAATACGGCTACTCTGAGCATCCGATGCCGTTCATGGGGTTTTCTTCCAAGCGGCTAACCTTCAGCCGTATAAGCCAAAGCAAAAATCGGCATCCAGGACGCGGCAGTCTCCACATGGATGAGAAACCTCGCAAGGAGCGCCTGCAGCTATGGCGGGGGCCAGTGCGCGCCCACCCGAGCCCGTGGCGCTCGTGCCTGACAGCTTCGCCGTTCCGCTATGAGCGCGACCACGACTTCGATCCATCGTCAAACCTGTTCGCGCATACTCAAGGAAGCTTTGATTCGAGTGCAGCTCGTTTGTCGGGCCCTGACACGGGAGCATAGCCCCCGATCCGGGTATTCCCACTAACCCAGACCTCGGACGATGTGCGGGCCGATAATATTCACGACGGCCCTCGGCAACCTGCGCCAGGTCGCGATGAACGCGCGGTATTTCGGGTTCATCGGGTTGTTCTGTGGTACCTCTTTGCTGCGGTACAAGGCGTACTCATAGTGAAGCGGCGAGGGCTCGAAGCCCCAGTTTTTCTTGAAGTCGAACGAGCCCGTGCCCTGCTTGCTACGGCCGTAGTCGAAGATACGGTAGCCCTGCTCACCGGCTTCACGCATGAGGGCCCAATACTTGAAGTCGTTCGCCGCCAGCTCACGCGCCCGCGCCGCGTCGCCTGCGTAATAAGGCAATACCTCGTCGCGAAAATAGAAGCTCAGCACGCTCGACATCGGCGCTCCTGCGGCATCGACGACGGTGAGCACACGACAATCGCGCCCGAACACCTGCAGCAGCGACTCGAAGTAGCGCTTAGGAAATGGCGGCGTGCCGTGGCGGTGGACGTTGTCCGCGTACAGGGCAAAGAAGCGGTCGACCGAGCCGTCCGATTCGGCTGCGAGCCCCGCCTTGATCCCCTTGCGCACCATGGCGCGCTGCTTGCGCGGGATCGCAAGCAGGTTCGCCTCGGCGTCGGCCACGATCGTCTTACGAAAGGTAACGTAGAGATTCTGCCGCGGCCATGTCGGCTCCTTGGCCGCGCGGTGCCGCAACTCGAGATGCTCCGCTCCGAGTGAACGCGCGAGCTCGCACGCCGCGAGGTGCAGACGATCCGCTGCGTCGGGCTCGATGACCGCTGACCCGCCATAGACGCAAAATGGCAGGGAGACGAGCGAGTGGCCGAACATCCAGCTCTTGACCTCGGCGAGCGGCAGCACGCCCACGATGCACCGGTCGCGTTCGGCGAGGAGGTAGTGCGTGCGATGCCGGAACACTCGCTCGATGATGTCTTGCCACTCGATGCGATGGAAGAACGTCGCCTCGGGGCAGCGCTCGACGAACGCCGTCCAGCGCTCTCGATCACCCGGGGCAAATGCTCTGACGTTCACCGCTCTTGCAGCATCGGTCGTCGGCAGCTCGGCCGCCGCCACTCTCATGCGGCCACCTCCGGAAATGTGCGATCGACCCGGTCCCACGCAAAGTCGGCAAGCAACCGGCGTAGCCGTGCCTCGGTCCGGTGGAGATTCAAGTAATGACGAAACCGCGCCTTTGCGCCCACATTCTCAAATCGCGGCTGCTCGGGATCGATCTCCCACGGATGAAAGTAGAAGATCGCCGGTTGTCGATCCCGCTCGTTCACCTGCTCGATGGCCCAGCGCGAGATGGCATAGGGCATCAGCCGAAAGTAGCCGCCACCGCCTGCCGGCAGGTTGGACCCGAGTATCCTAAACGTAGAGATGGGAAATTCGAGCAGACCTTGGCGCGACTCATAAGCGAAGCGCGGTGCATTGGGCATGCCGTAGTGATCGTGGCGCACCGGGTAGACGCTCGAGCTATAGCGATACCCGGCTTCGGCGATGCAATCAAATGCCCACGTGTTCTCCTCGCAAATCGAAAAATTGGGTGCGCGATACCCCTTCACTTCGGTGTGGGTCACGTCTTCGAGCACCGACTTCGCAAGCCGGATGTCGGCGAGGAACTCTCCTGGCGTCTGTTCGCTCGCGCGCTGGTGGGCATAGCCGTGGCTCGCAAGCTCATGCCCGGTGGCAACGATGCGCCGTGCCATCCAGGGCCAACGCTCAGCGACCCAGCCAAGCGTGAAAAACGTCGCGCGCGCGCCGGATTCGGCCAGCATTTCCAAGATCCGATCGACGTTGTGCTCGACGCGGCTCGGCAGCCCATCCCATTCCGAGCGCCGCACGTAGGGCGAGAGCGCGGAGACCTGGAAGTAATCCTCCACGTCGATCGTGAGCGCGTTGAGGACGCGGTGTGCGTTCGACTGCGGCGCTCCCATCGGTCACACCTTGACCCGCGTGCGCCGGGCAGCGAACCAGCTCACTAGATGTTCGGCGATGCGCTCGGCGGCGCGACCGTCCCACAGCTCGGGTACTCGTCCGCGCTTGCCGCCGGTGCGCAGGATCTCGTCGATGACGGTGAGCGCGAGCCCGCGGTCGCGGCCGACGACGCTATTCGTACCCTGCTCGACGGTGATCGGGCGTTCGGTCGTCTCGCGCAGCGTGACGCACGGCACCGCAAGCGCGGTCGTCTCTTCCTGCACGCCGCCTGAATCGGTGATCACGAGCGTCGCATTCATCATCAGCCCGACCATCTCGAGATAGCCCTGCGGCGGAATGAGCACGATGCTCGCACCAGAGACGAGTTCGCTCAAGCCGAACCGCTCCATGTTCGCGCGCGTGCGGGGGTGGATCGGCAAGATGAGCGGGAGTCGCCGGCTCGCCTCGGCGAGCGTGCCGAGCGCGTGCGCGAGCGCCTCGGGCTCATCGACGTTCGACGGCCGATGCAGCGTCACGAGCCCAAATCGATGGTCGCCGGCGACGATCTCGGGCGGCCCACCCGCCTTGCGCAGCGTTTCCGCGGGCGGAACGGCGCGGCCACGGTGCGCGAGTAGCGAGTCGATCATGACGTTACCGACGAAGTGGATGCGCTCCTCGGGAATCCCCTCGCGCGCGAGGTTCGCGTGCGCCGATCGTTCGGTGGTGTAGAGAAGATCCGCGATCTGATCGGTGAGCAGGCGGTTGATCTCTTCAGGCATGCGCCGGTCGAAACTGCGCAGGCCGGCCTCGACGTGGATCACCGGCACGTCCTTTTTCACCGCCACGAGGCTGCAGGCAATCGTCGAGTTGACATCGCCCACCACCAGTACGCACGCCGGTTTGTAGTGATCGAGCGCGGGCTCGAAGCGTTTCATGATTTCCGCCGTCTGTGCGGCGTGCGACGCCGATCCCACCTCGAGATTGAGGTCCGGCGCGGGGAGGCCGAGGCCGGCGAAGAGCTGGTCGTTCATGGCCGGGTCGTAGTGCTGGCCGGTGTGGACCAATACCGCCTCGGGCAGTTCCTGCCGCTGCGAGAAGGCGCGCAGAATCGGCGCCATTTTCATGAAATTGGGCCGCGCACCGACCACGCATAGAATCGGGCCCGGCATCTCGCGTATTTCACCCACGGTTACTTCGATTCCTTCTTGACGGGTTCATCATGGGTAGCGACCGCGAGCCGCTGCAGCAGCGCGAGCGTCGCTTGCACCGTCTTCTCGAGCCGGGCGACTCGTTCCTCCAGGCTCGCTAGCGAGGAGCTCGCGAGGAGCTCCCGCACGCGCTGGGCGGTTGCTGGTTCAACAAGCCTGGCGGCCTCGATGTCGGCCACCGCGGGAACGCGCGTCGTGCCGTTCAGCTGACTGACCGATGCGCTGCCCTTGCGAAGCTGGGTTGCGACGGCTGATCGCAACGGTTCGAAGGTTTCGACGCCCAGCTCATCCTGGATCTCCTTCACCACGGTCTTGACGTCGTTCGCGTCAAAGGCTCGCTTCTCGGACAGGTAGCCCGAGAGGAGGAGCCGATCAGACACCGTGTTGATCTGCCGCGGAATGCCGTGGCTTGCCACATAAATCGAGTCGAATGCACCCTGGTCGAACGACGGGTTGCCGGACCAGCCGACGTGCTTCAGGCGATGCTCGACGTACGCCTTCGTATCCTCGCGATCCAGGGGCCCGAGGTGATATGACGCGAGCACTCGCTGGCGGAGTTGCTGCATCTGCGGGCTGCGCATCGTGTCACGCAGTTCCGGCTGCCCAACCAGGAAGCTTTGCAGCAGCGCGTGCTCGCCAAGCTGAAAGTTCGACAGCATCCGCAGCTCCTCGACCGCCCGCTGGCTCAAGTTCTGAGCCTCGTCCACGATCAGCAGCGCGCGCTGGCTCTTGGCCGTCAGTGCGACCAAGAACGTTTCCAGCTCAAGCAGGAGTTGTGCCTTCTCGACTGATTTGATCTGGAGTCCAAAGGCGGCCGCGACCGCGCGCAAGAGATCGTCCGCATCGAGCTGGGTGCTGACGAGCTGCGCCGCGACGACCCGCCGCGGGTCGAGCTGCTCGAGCAGACTCTGCACGAGCGTGGTCTTTCCGGCCCCCACCTCGCCGGTGATGACGATGAATCCCTCGCTCTGGAACAGCCCGTACTGCAGATACGCGAATGCGCGCTTGTGCCCGCGACTCGCGTAGTAGAACGCTGGGTCGGGATTCAACTGAAAGGGCTTCCCCGTTAACCCGTAAAAGGCTTCGTACATGGCTGCCGGATCAAAATCGGTGAGCAACGCCGACAACCACGGTCGCCGCGTTGTAACTGGCCGCCGCGCTCGAATCGAACTTGGAGTAGCTCGCGCCGGCAAACCCGTCGGTGCGCGTACCGAAGCGGGTCGTAGCAAACAGCTGCAAAACATCCGTCGTCGACTTGGTCGTCAACGGCGGGAGGGCTTGCGACCAGAAGTGGGTCGCTGTCGCCCCGACACTGGTCGTTAGGGTCAGTCGGTAGCTGTACGTGATGGCGCCGCCCACCTGGGTGTTGTTGTTGTTGTTGATAATACCGGCCACAGGCGGCAGTGGTGTTCCGGTCGCGCCGCTGACCACCTGCGACTTGAGGTAGTACGTTGTAAAAGCCAAAACGCTTCGGAGGCCGATCAGCGCGAACGATGCAGTCCCTTGGGTAGCCAGCTGCGCTTGTTGAGTATAGAGGGTCACCGAGCTCTGCAGCGTGTCGGGCAAACCCGCTTGGCGCATGAACTCCTGCACTGCCGCAGCCCGCTCCACCGGATCCGGAATTTTGGCCGTGAACACGGCATCGAGCAACGAAGCAACGTTTGCGCCAGCAGGCAGAGCCAACAACTGCTGCGGGTACGTAAACACGTTGCGCGACGCGCTCAGGGTTAAGGCGCTGTACGGATTGCGATGATTAAACGTGCCGAGATACGACCAGCCGAAGAAGCGATGCTCCGCCGCCCCCGACAACTGAGTTCGCAGCGAGGGGTGCCATTCGAAGCCGGCGCCATAGATCGCGTCCTGGGTTTGCTGGAACGTATAGTTGTTCCACTCATAGCCGCCGTCCGCGAACAGCCGCAGCTCCTGCGGAATGGGCCGATAGTTCAGGATCGCGCGTACGAGCTTGGTGTCTATGGATGGCTGATTCGGGAACTTGGTGTAGGTCGTGAAAAACTCCGCCGTGCCGCTGACAGTACGAACCGGACCCACGATACGGCCCGTCCACTGGTCGAAATAGCTGCCGTTGAGCCCCGGTGTGCCGCTCGGCGTGTTGCCGAGCGTGGTCCAGACGTTGTCGTTGCGCAGGAAATACGTCGTCTGCCCTGGCGCGCGACCGGTGATATAGGGGCTGACCCGATAGGTCTGCTGGGTATAACGATTGTTCGTCTGACCGATGTTTCCCACTGGCTGCGGTCCGAATGCGGAAAGATATGTCTGGTAGACGTTTGCCGAGCCCTCGACGTAGAAGAACTTCTCGATTGCCTCGACGCTCCCCAGGAGATTCGCGCGGGGGTAGATCTGGGTCTGTTCGAACTCACCCCTGTAGAGCAGTGCCTGCACTGCCACCGTGCCATTCAACTGGACTCGCCGGCCGTTTCCGATCACCCCGAGGCTGGGCGTCACAGACGTTATGAAGCTGCTTTTTTGTTGGTTGGTCGGGGCGAGGTTAGCGTTGTCGCTGTAGGTCTCGGAAACGGCGATCGCGGGGGCGAGGGCCCACCTTGGCCCCCCCCCTGGCGCGCCCGGCCCGGGGACTGGCCCCGCGGGGCCAGCTGCGGCGCCGGGGTATAGGGCACCGGCGCCGCCCAAGGCAGGCCCCCCTACCCCCGGGACCTGCGCAGCGGCTCGCAACGAGACAAGCCCGGCGGCGCACCCCAGCACCAGGAACGACTTGGCTCTTACGGCCGGCAGTTTCCGGAGCCTCATGCTGCTCGTTGCAGCCTCCGCGATCTCGGTGATCGGCCGAGTCACGGTGCGTAGCGGTAACCGTACCCGTAATAGGGGCCGATCTCCGAAGCGCGCGCTTTGTTCAGCGTCGTCATGACAACCGGGCACTGTTCGATCGTCGCCAGGGCATGCTTCAAGGTACCCGCCGTAGTCCGCTCCGCCTCCACCGTGACCACAATCTGCCCCATGTGCGTCGCGAGCGCTGGCGACTCCGTGGTGAGCAACAGGGGGGGCGAATCGAACACGACGATCCGGTCCGGATAACGCGTCGCGAGCTCCTCGACGAGTCTTCTCATCGCATCGCTCGCAAGCAGCTCGGTGGCCCGCTGCTGCTGGGTGCCGGCCGGCAGAATGGCGAGCTTCTCGACGTTTGTTCGCATGATCACGCTTGCGAGATCGGCCTCAGGATCGGTAAGCACGTCCATCAGCCCGCGCGCGGGCGGCAGCCCGACCATCTCGAGCAGCGCCGGGTTCGCCACGTCGGCGTCGACGAGCAGGACGGTGTTGTCCTCCTCCATCGCCATGCTCATCGCAAGATTGAGCGCGCAGAAGCTCTTGCCCTCGCCAGAGACCGCGCTGGTGATCATCACGAGGTTCGCGTTCTTGATGCGGGTCCCGGATCGCCCCTGGATGTTGGCGATGAGCGGCCGTTTGATGACACGGAACTCGCTCGCAATCGGCGACTGCGGTGCTTCGGCGGTTACGAATCCTCGCGCCGCGAGTCGTCCGAGATCGATCGTGACCCTCTTTGCCACACGAGGCGGTTGCGTCGGGGCCGCTACACGGGGCGGCACGGTCGGCCGCTCACCGCGCAGCGCTGGGATCTCTGCGTGAGCAACCACGCGCTCGGGCACGCTCAGTGGCAGCGCCGTCTCGGTCACGCCTCTGGCGAGCCCGGAGGCGAGGCCGTCGGGAAGCTCGACGCCGGTGCGCTTCAGTTCCTCGAGGCGCTTGGACGCTCTTTCGATCAAGCTCACACTACACCCCTTAGAGCGGGAGGGTCACTGCGAGCATGGCTGTGCCTAGAAGGCCGCACAAGCTGGCCACCCCACCCGCGAATAGAACGGCGCTGCGCCGCCGCCGCGCGCGCACTTGCGGGCTCGACAAGAGAGTCACCGTGCCTAGCACCGGCCGTTGCGCGAACTCGCGCAGGGCGCGCGCATCGTGGAAAGTGGGGAAGATCTGGCTCACTATCAAGCTCGTGAATACCCCCGCCCCCAAGCCAGCTACCAGGACCAACGCGAGCAGGAGCAAGCGATTCGGCGCCACCGCGCGCGGGGACACGTTTGGCGGATCGATGATGCGGAAGTCCCCCACACCGGCCGTCGCATCCAACTCGTTACTCATCGACGCCGACTCCCGGCGCGACACGAGTGACTCGTAGTTCCGCTTCTGCACGTCGTAATCGCGGTTGAGCTGAGCGAGCTCTGCATCAACTTGCGGACGCTGCCGGGCCGATGCCTGCAACTGGCGATGGCGCGCGTCGAGCTCGTCAACCTTGGCGCGGAGGGCCGCAACGTTCGCCTCCGCTTCGGCGAGCGACACTTTGATCTGTTGGTAAACCGGGTTGGTGCTCGTCGGCGTCGCCGTCGGAGTCGTCGGCGCCTTCTTCGCTTCGGCTGCCGCCTTCTTGTTCGCCTGCAGCTCCTCACGCTTTTGCTCTTCGAGCTGCTCGATCACCCGCCGCGTGCCGATCACGTCAGGATGCTCCTCGGTGAAACGGCGCAGCAGCTCGTCCAGCGTGCGCCTTAACGCAGCGATCCGCGCGTCGATGTCCGACACCGGAACGGCGGGCGCCGGGCCAGTGGGCACGTCCGGTGTAACCATAATCGGGTCTTCGGCGGCAAGCTCGCGCTTGAGCGCGTCGCGCGACTCCTCCGACGCTCGCAACTCCATCCGCGCTTTCGTCAATTCCTCGCCGAGCGTGGTCATTTGAGTGAAGTAGTCCTTGCCGTCGGTGCCCAAAATACCCATGTACTTCAGCTTGAACTCCTTCAGCCGATTCTCCGCCTCTGCGAGCTTCTTCTCGTACGCGCTAATTTGCTCTTCGATGAAACGCCGTGCGGTGTCGGAGCCCCGCCGCTGGTCACCGACGCTCGACTCGACGAAAATGGACAATAGGGCCTGGACCACGCGCCGTGCCTCGGTCCGGCTTTCGTCGCGGTAAGCGATCGTGTAGACGTTCTCGCGCTCCGCGCGCTTGATGAAGAGCGTGCCGATGAGGCGCTCGATCAGCGCTTCGCGCTCTTTGGCCGATGTGACGTTCGCGTCGAGGTTGGTCATGTGGATGAGCTTCTCGACATTGGGTCGGCTGATGAGCGTGCGGCTCAGGATCGCCACCTGCTGGTCGATGTCCGGCTGTATTGCCAACCCCGACATGAGCGGGCGAAGAATGGATTGTGTATCGACGAAAACGCGGGCGCTCGCCTCATATCGGTCGGGCATACGGAGCACTACGGCGCCCCCGATTAACGCGATGGCCCACGCCACCCCCAGCCCGACCCAGCGCCGGCGCCACATGCCACGCAACTGATTCAGGGCCTGTCGAATTAACTCATCCATGGCTTTTGGTCAGCTAGTCGGTCGAACAGTTGTCGAGCGCGTGAATGGCCGTCGGGCCGTCGAACCAGTGATCAGAACCAGCTCTGCGGAATGATGACGACGTCGCCAGGGCGCATGTCGACATTCGCCGACACATCGCCGCGCTTCACCAGATCCTTGATCCGGACGGTATACGGTTTGTTGCCCTCGGTCGCCCGCAGGAGCACCGCGCGGTTGCCATCGGCAAACTCCGTAATGCCGCCGACAGCGATCATGACGTCGAGCAGGGTCATCCGTTGCCGATAGGGGATGGCCTGCGGCTTCTGCGCTTCGCCGACTACGCGGATCTGCTCGCTTTGCGGACCGCCGAACCCGGCCACGATGACCGTGACGACCGGGTCCCGGATGTACTTGCTGAGCGCCTTCTCGAGCTCCCGCGCCAACGTGGTTGGGTCTTTTCCGATCGCCGGGACGTCCTCGACGAGTGGCGTGCTGATTCGACCGTCCGGGCGCACCGTGACGGCTTGCGAAAGCTCGGGATTGCGCCAGACAATGATGTTGAGCGAATCGCCAGGTCCGATGACGTAGCGATAGTCTGGTGTGGCCGCGGCGGCCGGAGCGTCAGGGTATGAGCTGGAGCAGCCAGCAACCGCGATTCCGAAAGCTACAACCAATACGAAACACCACGAGCCAGGCATCGAACGAACCGCCGCGCCGAAGCTACACATCGCCGCCCTCCTTCTCATTCCGAATCAAAGAGTAAGATCGTAGCTCTGACGTGCCACACTAACCAGAGGTTTAGATCAGGCTATTGTAGCCGTCGAAACCCGCCCGAGTTGTCAATTGACATGGCAAGTGACGAGGGTCCGCGGGGAATAATGTCCCCTTGTTACAAAGTTTGACGAAGGATACTGGCGCCCAAGTTCTCATGCCCAGTGCCCGGGCGATCGGCCTGCGAATGGGCGCCTGTAGGAGCGCCGGATCGTGAAGCTCCGGGGCGACCCACTACGCTGTCGTACCGCCCTGATATCACCCCGCGTGTTACTCGGGTGCCCCGCCAGGACCGCCCCAGTGGTTGCACCGAACTGCTGCAGCGTAAGGCGCAAATGCACGGCCCAAACCGTTGCTGTTGGCCGTGACCGAGCTCGCCAGGTGCCGCCCGACCCGACTACTTCCTCTTGGTCGGCCGCTGCCAGTGCGGCACGCTCACCTGTCTTACGCGGGAGAGGGTGAGTTGGCCAGACGGCGCGTCGGCGACGAGGGTCGTGCCGGCACCAAGGGTCGCACCGCGGCCGACGCGCACGGGCGCGACGAGCTGGGTGTCGGAGCCGATGAATACGTCGTCCTCGATCACGGTGCGATGCTTGTTGGCACCGTCGTAGTTGCAGGTGATCGTCCCTGCGCCGACGTTGACATTGCGCCCGATCTCGGTGTCGCCGATGTACGAAAGGTGGTTCGCCTTCGATCCGGTGCCGATCACGCTCGCTTTCACCTCCACGAAGTTGCCGATGTGAACGCTATCGGCGAGCCGTGCGCCAGGCCGAAAGCGTGCATACGGACCGACCCGGCAGCGGGCTCCGATCTCCGAGTCTTCGAGGTGGCAGAACGGTTCGACACGGGTATCGGCCTCGATGCGCACGTTGCGCAACACGCAGTGCGAACCGATCGACACGCGATCGCCGAGCGTCACGCTGCCTTCGAACACGCAGTTGACGTCGATCAACACGTCGCGCCCGCATTCTAGGCTGCCGCGCACGTCAATTCGCGCCGGGTCCGCGAGCCATGCACCCTGTTCGAGGAGCCGCGACGCGACGTTGCGCTGATAGACGCGCTCCAGTTCGGAGAGTGCCGCTCGCGAGTTGACGCCCAGGGTTTCCCACTCGGCATCCGGCTGCACTGCGTTTACCGGTTGCCCTTCCGCCACGGCGAGCGCGATCACGTCGGTGAGGTAATACTCGCCCTGAGCGTTGTGATTGCGCAGCCCTCCGAGCCAACGCGCGAGG
>Ga0187846_10002077_pt1 | contig 11121 bp, 13 predicted proteins | sample TC_taG_FD_161473 | JGI IMG/M metagenome (GOLD analysis project Ga0187846, IMG submission 161473) | Biofilm microbial communities from the roof of an iron ore cave, State of Minas Gerais, Brazil - TC_06 Biofilm (v2) | ecosystem: Environmental > Terrestrial > Deep subsurface > Cave > Wall biofilm... | reverse complement strand
AACCGGCGGAAACGGTTGAGGTTGGCCGAAAGATCGTTCGGACCGACGAACAGGACGTCGATGCCTTCGACCGAAGCGATGGTCTCGACATTTTCGAGCGCCTGTCCCGTCTCGATCTGGCAGGCCACCAGCACCTGCCGGTTCCACTCCGTGAAATACTGAGGAAGATCGCCGCCGTACCGGTTGACTCGCGTTCCTGCGACTCCCCGGATCCCCTCCGGAGGATACTTCGCCGCGGCCACGGCGGCGCGCGCCTGCTCCACCGTGTTCACGAGGGGAACGAGCACGCCGAAGGCGCCCCGGTCCAGCGCCAGTTTGATCAGGGCAACATCGTTTGCGGCCACCCGTACGAACGGCGTCACCGCCGTCCCTTTCATCGCCCGGAGGATATCCTCCACCGTCTCCCAATTTGTCGATCCGTGCTCGGTATCGATCATCAGCCAGTCCATGCCGACGCTGGCCATCAACTCGGCGACGGACGACGAGGGGAAACTGATCCAGTGGCCGATGACGGGCACCCCCTGTTGCAGGCGCTGCTTGACGGGATTTTCAAACGAAGCGGCCATGCAGGCATTCCCCCCTCATGAAAGGATCTTCATCATCGTCACGGTTTTTACGTCAGGCGGTGTGAAGCATCACTTTCCCGCCCTCCCGGCTGAGGGCCTGCCGGAGCGCCTCTTCCCCCTGGGCCAAGGTAAACCGGTGGGTGATGATCTTCCGCATATCGAGCCGCCCGCTGGCCATGAGCTGAATGACGTTCGGAAAAACGCTGTGCCCGGCGTGACCCTGCGACCCGAAGAGCTGGCTTCCCCTGACCTGGAGGGCCTCCAGGTACATCGGGACTCGCTCGGCCGCCCGGCCGATGATCACGATCTTCCCGTCGACCGCGAGCGCGCGTTCCATCTGGGGAACGGTCCTCGTCGGGACGCCGGCCGCCTCCACGTGCATCTGGGCCCCGCGCCCGCCGGTCAAATCCATGACGGCCTGCCAGGGCTGGGTTCCCTCGCGGCTCAACGCCGCGGGGTCATACACCGCGTCCGCCCCCGCCGCTTTGGCGAGCCTGCGCCGCGATTCCAGCGACTCGAAGGCGACGATCCGTCCGGCGCCCGCCGCCTCTGCCAGGGAAATCGCGGCCAGACCGATCGGGCCCGCGCCATACACAACGACCGTGCTGCCCGGCTTGAAGCCCTGACTGCGCACGAACATCGCGAGATAGCTGACCCCGGTGGGCTCGACGAGCGCCCCGGCCTCCCAGGCGGCCTCCTCATCTCCTCGCTGCTCCACGATCGATGTGATCGGCCACACGAAACGATCCTCTACGGCGATATACCGGGTCATGGCCCCTTGGACTGTGAAGCCGAGCTCCTCCAGATACTCGCAGTGATTGGGAACGCCGATACGGCAGGAGAAACAGCGCCCGCACCACAGCATCTCCTCGGCGGTCACCGGGTCCCCCACACACAGATCGCGGACCTCCTTGCCGATTTCGACGATCCGGCCGCTGAACTCGTGGCCGATGACCTGGGGAAAGCGGGTCAGACCAGGATATAGCATGTAGCCTTCGGTGTCGGTCTCGCAGAAATGGATGTCGCTGCCGCAGATGCCGATCGCCTTGACCTCGATGAGGACGTCGCGCGGGCCCGGCTGCGGCTCCTCGACGTCGCGCAGCGCAGGCCTCGGGTGACGCCAGATGCTCGACCCCGTAATGGCCTTTTTTGTCGTACGCTCGAACTCCGAGACCTCGTACCCGGGTCTCGGAGCCCATTCCGCCGAAAGCACGATGCCCTTCACGTGATCTTCCTCCCCCACGCCGCCGTTGGGGCACGCTCACTGTAACACGCTGATAAATGGCTGCCAAGGGCGGAAGTACCTGGACGCTCATGACTCCAGCGGAAGCGAAACGGGTTTCCCCTCACGCGCGGCACGATAACAAGCCTCCACCAGCTCCGTGGCACGGTACCCGTCCTCCGCCGTCACCGCGGGAGGCCGCTCGCCCAGTACCGCGTCGATGAAGAGCCGGTCTTCGGTCACGTACCCCGCTTTTCGCTCGAAGGGCATCGCGCGGCAATCGATGACCTCGGCCTGGTCCCGCATGCCCGGACTGAACGCGGCATGCTCGATCTCCTCTGTGACGACCGACTTATGCTCGCCGTAGATCTCGATGCGCTCCGATGGAAAGAGCCAACTTGTGTGCGCCACACTGGTCAAGGATGTGATCACCCCCCCGGCGCACCGCAGGAGCATTGTGAAACCGTCCAGCTCCTTGTACACGCTCCGCCGCGCCCAGCCCTGGATCTCCGCCACCTCGCCGAAGAAGAACCTCGCCAGGTCGAACAGGTGCACCGGCGTTTCGTACAGGTAGCCCCCCGTCACAGCAGGATCGGCGGTCCACGGCGGCTGCCGGAGCTCGCCCCGGTTATGCTTCATCTGCGCGACCAGCGGCGTGAGGCGTCCCTCGTCGATGAGCCGCCGGGCGAATTGATACACGTTCGCGAACCGCCGATTGAAGCCGATCTGATAGACGCCCTTGGAGCGGTGTGCCGCGTCTCGGATGCGGCGGGCGTCCGCGAGAGACGCCGCCATAGGCTTCTCGGAGAAGACGTGGACGCCGTGGGCCAGCGCCGCGAGCACAGGCTCGACGTGCTGCGTGTTTGGCGTCGTCACGTAGAGGGCCTCGATCCCGGCGTCCAGCAGCGCCGCGAGCACCGGCAGCGGCCGGGAGCCCACGTCGGCGGCGAGCCGCTCGGCGGCGCGCGGCACAACGTCCACGATTCCGGTCACTTCGACTCGGCTGTCCCCCCGCAGATTCTGCGCGTGGATGCGACCGATGTAGCCTGCCCCGAGAACGCCGACCTTGACCGTCATCAGCTGCCTCCCTTGGACTCCGGCTCGGCTTCAAGAGCGCACCGGACCTACGTGCCGCCGACGACCTTCGCCACCACGTCGCCGGGGGTCTCCAAGGCGTAGTCCGGCCCCGAGGCCAGTAGCGCCTCGCCCTCCGATGACCCCCACAGGGCCGCCCCGGTGCGGGCCCCCGCCGCGCGGCCCGATTGCATGTCCAACACGCTGTCGCCGATCATCACGGTGTCGCGGGGCGGCACGCCCAAGCGTGCCGACGCCGCCAGCACAGGATCGGGAGCCGGCTTTGGGGCCGCCACGTCCTCTTCGCAGATCACGGCCTGAAAAAAAGGGAGCAGGCGATGGGCGCGCAGTGCCGGACCGGCTGTGGCGCGGCGCCGCGACGTCACCACGGCGCAAGAGATCTTTCGTTCACGGAGGGCGGCCAGCATCTCGAGGACGCCTGGAAACGGGCGTGCGGTGGCGACATTCGCCGTGTATAACGTGCTGTAGAGATCGACCAGATCTCGCCCTCGCCCGGGAGCAAACTTGTGGAAGCGATCGGTCACGGTCCACGATAGGGTTTGTTCGATCTCCTCTACCGGAACGGTGATGCCCGCTCCTTGGCGCAGGGCCTCGCTGCTCGCCCAAGAAACGAGGGCCCGGGAATCGATCAGAGTCCCGTCGAGATCAAAGAGGAGGGCCACGACCACGTGCGTCGAGGGTCAGGATGCGGTTACCACAAGTGCTCGAATTTCCGGGCGAAGCGGCGCTCCAGCGTCTCTTTGTGGAGGTGGTAGACCGGGCAGTTCCGGATGATACACATGTGCAGCGCGGTGTTGCAGTAGGCGTCCCGAAGGCGCCAGCACGCGTTGTTGACGAAGTAGGCGAAGCACACCCCTGTGCGTGAGAAGGCCTGGTGAGGATCCGCCCCGTCCACCGGAAAGTCGGGAAGGAGCCGCTGCCGGGACCTCGCCCGGCGGAGTACCTTGAGCGACGAGGAGGTCTTGCGCGAGCGTGTCGACTCCGCGGCCCGTGCGGCCTTGGCCGCGCGGGCCCCCTTTGAGGTGCGCGCCGCCTTCGCCGGGCGTGTGGTCTTCGGCGGGCGTGTCACCTTCGGCGGGTGCGGAGACGTCGCGGTAGGCGGTGCCGTTAGCGGATACGTGATTTTCGGCTGAGGGGCGGCTTTCGCCGGCCATCCATCTGCGGCCCCCTCATCCTCCCCCGTCGGCGGACCGAAGTCGAAGGGCAGTACCGGTCGAACCGGCTGCGTGGGCGGTGGTGCATCAAGGACAACATGCGCCTGTCTGGATGGCGCGTCCGTTGGCGCGCCGGGGACGGACTCCGGGGTGACGCGGGGCGCCGCGCTCTGTGGTGCGGCGGAGGGCGGGCGAGGTGCTGGGTCCACCGGCGGCGTGCCGGTAGCCGGACGGGCAGGCGGCTCCATGGTGCGTACTTCCGGGGAGCGCACCGTGGTGCTTGGGGCGCGCGGCTTCTCGGCGGCTTTGCTTTTGACGCCCGACGGCGCGGCGGGCTGCGGAGACGGGCTCTTCGCCGGCGAGTCCGAGCCGTCAGGCTGAGCGGACAGCGGCCGGCCCTCCAGCACCGCCAGTTCGCGGGATGTATTGAAGATGAGCGCTCTAACTCCGCGCCGGAGCGCGTCTCGCCGCTTGCTCAAGCGCAATCACCTCCTTTGCAAGGCCCATGTACTCTTGAGCCCCGCGGGAGGTCGGCTGCTGCACGTACACGGGAACCCCCGCCATGCTCGACTCGACAAGCTTGATGTTGAAGTGAATCGTACTGCTAAACACCTTGTCCCCGAAGTAGTCACGGATCCCCTGGAGGATCTCGTTGCTGATGCTCGTCCGGGCGTCGTACATCGTCGGGACGACGCCGGCGATCTCCACCTCGTGCCCGGCCTCATCCTTGACCGCCCGCAGTGTACGCAGGAGCTGCTGCATCCCCAGCAGGGCGTAGTAATGGGTCTGAATCGGGATGATCACTTCCTCGCACGCGACGAGCGCATTGAGGGTGAGCAGGCCGAGTGACGGCGGGGTGTCGACCAGAACGTAATGGTAGCGCTCTCGGACCGGCGCGATTTTCTTCCGGAGGCAATTCTCCCGGCCGAGGCGCGACGACAGCTCGAGTTCCGCCGCCGCCAGATCAATCGACGAAGGCGCGAGATCGAGGTTGGGGACGTTCGAAGCGGTGATGATGCTCGCAAGATCGGCGCCGAGGCCATCGGCATGGGGATCTTCGACGAGGATCTGATACACCGTGCGTGTCAGGCTCCCGGGATCGATCCCGAGGCTGACCGTGGCGTTGGCCTGCGGATCGAGATCGACGAGGAGAACCCGCCTGCGGCTGACGGCGATGCAGGCAGCGAGGTTGACGGCGGTGGTGGTTTTGCCGCAACCGCCCTTTTGGTTCACCAGGGCGATCACGCGGGCAGTGGTGAGTAGTGGCGCCTGCAGTATGTTACCTCCCGAGACTCCTGGCCTGCCGTCCCTCCTGAGAACCCCGCCGGGCTGGTACCCCGGCCCCCGGGACCGTGTCAACCGTTCCGGTGTCCGTTCGACCCTCCCCCGACAATTTCCTCCGCAGGGCCAATGTCCCCCCTTAGGGCCCGGAATCCGCCGTCCCACGGCCGTTCCCGGTGGAAGGCGCATCGGTACGGCCCGGCATCGTCCGCGCGAACTCCAGGGCCTCTTCCCGTGTCCTGATCCGCCCCTCCAGCCTCGCATCGTCCACGGCTCTTAAGATTTCGCCGATCCGGGGGCCAGGCGGGAGGCCCAACGCCAGCAGGTCATCCCCGGTGATCAGCCGGCGCGGCGCCGGGGGTTCGTCCTGGAGGCGCCTGAGGGAGGCGCGTGCCCACTCGTACGTAGAGAGATCTCCGTGGCTGGCCGCGCTGTCGACGCGGTGGAGCTCCAGCAGATCGGGAAACATCTCCTCGGCCAGGAGCCGCCGCCGCCGCGCCTCCCGCATCTGCGGAAGGTCCTTGAAGATCATGTGCCGCCCCACCAGCGCTCCAACGCGGTCCACCTCGCGCCTGGGAAACCGGAGGCGCTCCATGACCCGGCGCGCGATCGACTCTCCCACCTCGTCATGGCGGTTGAACCGAATCCGATCCGCCCGCTCGAGCGTCTCCGGCTTCCCGACGTCGTGCAGCAGCGTAGCCATCGCCAATGCCACCGACGGTGCTCCCAGGTAACTCAGCGCGAGTACCGTGTGCTTGAAGACGTCACCCTCAGGGTGGAACTCCGGCGGTTGCGGGACCCCGACTTCGGCGGCCACTTCCGGCAGCACGACCTCCAGCAATCCCGTCTCGTGGAGCAGCGCCACCCCGCGCGCGGGGTCCGGCCCTGTCACCATCCGCACGAGCTCGTCCCGGATGCGCTCAACACTGACCGAGGCCAGTTCTCGGGCCATCTTGCGCAGCGCGCCGAACGCGTCGGGCTCGATCGTAAAGCCCAGTTCCGCAGCCAGCCGCACAGCCCGCAGCATTCGCAGGCGGTCTTCGGTAAACCGCGTCTCCGGATCGCCGATCGTCCGAATGACGCGGGCCGCGATGTCCGCTCGACCGCCGACGAAGTCCAGGACGGCGGCCGTCTCAGGATCGTAGAACAGGCCGTTCACCGTGAAGTCCCGCCGCAGGGCGTCCTCGCGGGCACTGGCATAGTTGACAGATGATGGGTGGCGCCCATCCAGATACGGGCCTTCGGTCCGGAAGGTGGCCACTTCATAGGTCCCATCTTCGGCCACCACGCGGATCACGCCGAACGCTGCCCCCACCTCGACCGTCCGGGGAAATACGGCCCGCACATCGTCCGGAGCGGCTGCCGTGGCAATATCGTAGTCCGCCGGGTCCCGGCCGAGGAGCATGTCCCGGACCCCCCCGCCGGCCAGGTAGGTTTCGAACCCGCCCTGGCGCAGGCGGGTGACAATCTCAGAGGCGACTCTCAGGCTGGGCATGATGGCAGACCCTGCTCACGAATGCAGGGGAGGCCGGTGGCCGAAGATCAGCGCCCGCAACTGGCCGAGGGCATTTCGGAGGATGCGCGACACGTGCATTTGCGAGATCCCAAGCCGCCGCGCGATCTCGGCCTGCGAGAGGTCACCGAAAAAGCGCATCCGGACGATCCGCCGCGCCCGTTCCGGCAGCAGCGCGAGGGCTGCGTCGAGGGTGGTCTGGTCCTCCAGGCTCTCGATGGCTCGATCCTCGCCTCCGACAGTGTCGAGCAGCGAGACCGCGTGCTCCTCATCCCCTTCCGCGCCGTCAGCGTCGAAGGATGCCGGGCTGTACGCTCGGCCGACCTCCATCGCCTCGATCACATCGTCGAACGCCACCCCGGCGAACTCGGCGATCTCGGGGATCGTCGGAGATCGTCCCAGGCGCTGGGACATCTCCTCCACCGCGCGCATCAACGTGTAGTTGAGTTCCCGAAGACGCCGTGGGACCCGGATGGCCCACAGTTTATCGCGGAAGTGTCGCTTGATCTCGCCGACGATCGTGGGGGTCGCGTAGGTCGTGAACTCGATCCCTCGCGATGGATCGTACCGGTCGATCGCCTTCAGCAGTCCGATGCGGGCAACCTGAATGATATCGTCGAGGGGCTCGCCCCGGCCTGCGAACTTCCGAGCCAGGTAGACCGCCAGGTTTTCGTGCGCGAGCACCAGGTCTTCCCGCGCGCTGGCGTCCTGTGCCGTGTGGTAGCGGGCAAAGAGGGCGTGGACCTCCGCCTTGGCCAGGAGGCGTTGGGTCCGGCGGCGGGCAGGCATCGGCGTCCCCCCTCCGCCTAACCCCGGCGTTTCACCAGCCTCACCTCGGCGATTCCGGAGGCGTTGTTGTGATGCGATTCGATCACGTCCACCACGCACTGCATCAGAAAAATGCCCATCCTGCTCTCGTCGATTGGCAGATCCCTAGACCCAGCACCGCCACTCGAGGCCGGAAGAGGCAACGTAATACCGGGTGACTTCGCCTCCACCCTGATCTCCAGCGCGTCCGGCCTGAGGAGAAACCGGATTTTCATCGGGTGTCCCGGATCGGTCCCGGAGACAATCAGGGATGCGCACGCTTCTCCGACAGCGAGCTTCACGTCCTCGATCTCATCGTAGGTGAACCCCAGCCGTGCCGCGACCGTCGCCGCCGACAGGCGCGCCACGCTCACGAACTCCGGCCGGGCCGGGATCGTCACCTCGACGCTGTCGGTCCCGCTCCCCGCGCCCACCGGCGCCCTAGTCGTCGTCCCTGGTCGCTTTGTCCGACGGCCGCTTCTTGTCGTCCCCCTGGCCGGGTATCGTCTCACGGCCGGTGTCGAACGCCCGACGCAGCCGCTCCGATTTCTCCTCCAGCGTGGCCCGGCCACGTTCGACCGCATCCTCGGCCGTGTTGCGCGCCCGAGTCACGACATCGTCCGCACCCGTCCGCAGGCGGTCCGCCACGTCATCGGCGGTCTTTCGCACGCGATCGACGACGCGATCCGCCTGTACGCGCGCACGCTTTTGGAGTTCCTCTCCTTCACGGCGAAGCCGCGCACGTGTTTCCTCTCCGGTCCCAGGGGCAATCAGCAGTCCGATGCCCACGCCCAGGAGCGCCCCGAAGAGCACGCCCGCCATAAAATCACCCCGCTCGCTCATCACTGACCCCTCCCTCTCTCTCGCTCTCGCTTCGGTCGAATCAGCTCGGCGCCCTCGCGGATCAGCGCCAACACGCCCGCCGCGTTCGCCATGGACGGCAGGATAAACTCTCGGGCCATCTGGCGGGCCGTGTCCCGCGTCTTCTCCACCGTATCGACGGCGGTGTTGACGAACCGCTCAAACCGCTCGAGCGACTTGGAGAGATCTCGCAGGGAATCGGTCGTCCGGTCGATTTTGAAGACCATGGCCCGGACGTCCTGGATCAGGCCGGGAAGCTGCCCGTCCACGCTTGTCAGGAGCCGCTCCGCCCGTGACGCCGTCCGCCGGACCTGGACCAGTACCGGTAGCAGGACGATCACGGCGATGGCGAAGGCCACGGCGATCACCGCGAGGCTCAATTCCGCGATGCTTATCGTTCCCCCCAGACCTGGTATCGTTACGCTCGGCATAGTCTCGCCCCCTCGGAATCGCTTGGACCCCTTCGGGAACCCGTTTCGGACCCCTCTTCTTATCAGGATATTACCAGGAAAGGGGGCGCAGGGGAATTCTGGGAATAGGTGTCAGCGCTACTTATCTCTCTGAACTAACAGCAGCCACAGGCCCATGAGGATGGCCAGTACGCTTCCCAAGCCCAAACTGCCAATCATGTAGGTGATCAGAAATGCGCTGTTCTTTTGGACCAACGACAGCCCAAACGCCCAGGCGAGTATACCCACGACGAAAAAGAGCCCTCCAGCACTCGTCCTGCTCATTGGCGTGCCCCCTATCTCACGATCGATTCTTCAATAAGAGAGTCTTTGTATTGAATATCCCTACGACAGGAACGCCGGTGGACCGACGAGATTGCTTAAGAGGTTGAAGGGACGCGGAGGTGAATCGTGGACTTGAGTAACGATATCGGGGGAAGAAAACGATGGGCCCAGGACAACCGCACGAGCGACGCGTTAAGCCGCTCCGGGAGAGGATAAAAGATCCAAAAGACCTCTTCATGGGTGTGGTGTTATTGACGATCGCGGTGTTCAGTACAGTAAGAGTGCTGGGCTGGAGTCTCCTGATTCCTGCTGTCGTGTTTCTTGCGGGTATGATTTTCTGGTTTGCTATGCTCCCTCCAAAGAAATGAACCAACCGGCTCGCGGCCATTAGCTAATTTAGTTTGTCTCACGTCGCAGCAGCGGCGGCTTGTAATGAGGCGTCTCCCTCGGCATATTGCACCTTCTCGATCACGCCTGCTCCGAGCACGATGTCCCCGTCGTAGAACGCGATCGCCTGCCCGGGAGCCGCCGCCCGGGGGTGCTCGGGAAATGTCACGCGGACCCGGCCGGGGCCATCAGGCGTGACCACAGCGGGAAGATCGACCGCAGCGTGGCGAATCCGGGCCGTCACGGAGCGCGCGCCATCGAGCGCGGGGATCGCGATCCAGTTCAAATCACCCGCCACAAGCTCCGGGCATCGCACGGACTCCTCATCCCCCACGACCAAGGCGTTTCGATCAGGATCGATCGTCACCACATACCGAGGGATTCTGCCCCGGAGCCCCAGCCCACGCCGCTGCCCGACGGTGTAGTGGGCCAGTCCCCGGTGTTCGCCCACCTGTCGTCCATGCGGATCGTAGATCGGCCCCGGCCGTGCGGCCCGGGGCTCGAGCCGCGTGACTACATCGGCGTAGTCGCCGCTGGGGACGAAGCAAATCTCCTGGCTGTCGGGCTTGTCCGCAACGCGCAGGTTGTGCCGGCGAGCGATCTCGCGGACATGAGACTTCGTGTACTCCCCTACTGGAAAGCGCAGCCGCGCCAGCTGCGCCTGGGTCAGGCACGATAGGACGTAGGACTGATCCTTGCGCCGATCGACTGCGCGCAGAAGGCGCATTCGCCCGGCCGGATCCCGATCGACGCGGGCGTAATGACCCGTCGCCAGCGCGTCGAAACCCAGGCCGAGGACGCGGCCAAGGAGGAGGGAGAATTTGATCGCCCTGTTACAGGCGATGCAGGGATTGGGGGTCCGCCCCCGGGCGTACTCCGCGGCGAAGTACCCGATGACCTCTCGTTCGAACTCTGCGCGGAGATTCAGGACGTAGTGCGGGATGCCGAGCGTCTGCGCGGCCGATCGCGCATCCTCAATCGCGCCGAGTCCGCAGCAGCCGTGTCCGCCTTCGACCTGCGCCACCCACGCCGGCCAAAGATTCATGGTAAACCCGACGGCGTCGGCGCCTCGGTCGACCAGAAGCGCCGCGGCCACCGCGCTGTCCACGCCGCCGCTCATCGCCACCGCGATGCGTGCCATACGCGCTTCCCGCTATCCGCGCCCTTCGGGCTCGGTCGGACGGACGTACCGCTTGACGCCGGCCCACCAGGCTCGGAGGCGCCGCTGGATCTCGCTCTCGTATCCCGAAGCCGTGGGCTCATAGTACACGCGGTCTTTCACGTTGTCGGGCACATACTGCTGCACGACGAACGCGCCTGGATGGTCGTGAGGATACGCGTAGCCCTTGCCGTGCCCCAGCCGGCGCGATCCGGCGGTCGTGGCACTCCGCAGTGACGACGGGACGGGCCGGGCTTCCGCCTGGTCCACATCGCGCGCGGCCCGGGAGATCGCCTCGATGGTGGCATTGCTCTTGGGGGCGGTGGCGATGTAGATGGCGGC
>Ga0187846_10002076_pt1 | contig 11128 bp, 14 predicted proteins | sample TC_taG_FD_161473 | JGI IMG/M metagenome (GOLD analysis project Ga0187846, IMG submission 161473) | Biofilm microbial communities from the roof of an iron ore cave, State of Minas Gerais, Brazil - TC_06 Biofilm (v2) | ecosystem: Environmental > Terrestrial > Deep subsurface > Cave > Wall biofilm... | reverse complement strand
CGCCACATCATACGTGAGCCCCTCGTCCGGTGAACGGCCCATGAAGCGCAGGGTCTCGCGGACGCGCGCGGGCGGAAGGACGCGCAGGAACGGCGACTGTTCGAGATCCACCGCAAGAGCCTGCCTCAGGGTCCCATCAAAGACCCGATCGCCCGTGGTGTTTGCGAAGTCGGCGAGAACGACCGTGTCCTGCTGCGTCAAGGCCTTCGCCGAACGAGAGCGGAAATACCATGTGCCCGCGATCAGTCCGGCGACCAGAATGACGGCGCCGGCGACGAAAAGATTCCGCCGGTTCCTTCCGCCGGCTTTCTCCGGGATGGCCACACGAACGGCTTCGGACGGTGGCGCCGCAGACACGCGGGCACTGGACGAGGGAGCTGACGGCGACACAGCGGGCTGTGAGGCGGACCCTTGGGCCGCCCCGGTCGTGCCGGAGCTTGCGGCGACAGAGCGGCCGGTGTCGGTGTCGCGCTTCAACCGCTGCAGATCGGCGCGCAGGTCAGCGGAATGCTGGTAGCGCAGTTTGCGATCCTTTTCGAGTGCCTTGTTCAGGATGCGCTCGAGTTCCGCGGGCACCGTGGGATTGAATCGCAGCGGCGCAACCGGTGCGCGGTTCAGGATGGCGTCGAAAATTACGCCCGATGTCGAGCCAGGAAACGCCACCGCGCCAGTCGTCATTTCATAGATCACGACGCCGAGCGAAAAAAGATCAGTGCGCGCGTCAAGCTCATCGCCGCGCACTTGTTCCGGCGACATGTAAGCGACCGTGCCGACGGTCGAGCCGGGACTGGTCAGCATCTCTTCGGGCACAGCGGCCGCCGTCGCAGCCATCGTCGCGCTGGCGGCTTCGGCAACACGCCGGCGGTCGGGTGCGAGCTTCGCCAAACCGAAATCGAGAATCTTCGCGTGGCCCCGCTTGGTAATGAAAATATTCGCAGGCTTGATGTCGCGATGGATGATGCCTTCGCCGTGCGCCGCATCCAGCGCGTCGGCAACCTGAATGCCGATTTCGAGCAGCGATTCCAGATCGACCGGACGGCCGGCGATGCGGTGCTTCAGCGTCTGCCCATCGAGAAACTCCATGGCGATGAACGGACGTCCTTCGAAATCGTCGATGTCGTAGATCGTGCAGATGTTCGGATGATTGAGCGCCGAGGCGGCGCGCGCTTCGCGCCGCAAGCGTTCAAGCGCCTGCTGGTCCCGGGCTGCTTCTTCGGGAAGAAATTTCAGGGCGACGAAGCGGCCCAGCTTGGCGTCCTCGGCCTTGTAAACAACGCCCATCCCGCCACCACCGAGCTTTTCCACGATGCGGTAGTGGGAGATTGTCCGCCCGATTAAGGACTGGGGTTCCGCCATGGCGCCCATCTTACGGACTGCTCGCAGCCAAGTCAACGAAGCGAAGGTCGGGTGTGAATTGGTGGACGGCAGGGGATTCGAACCCCCGGCCTCCTCGTTGCGAAAACAGACGACGACAAGGACAGCAAATGACCGCAGCGGCCACAAGTGCTCAACTCACTTTGAGTTGTCCATGATTTGAGCGATGACCAGCGGTCAGCAGTGGTCACGCGAAGACAGCACTTACCGGGGGTGCCCAGGGAGGGTTATGGCACAAAGTACGTCACAAATCCTCGGCGCCTTAGCGATTCGAGGAACCCGGTGCCCTATCGCGGTTTCTTCAGCAATTCATAACAGTAAGAAGCAACGCAGATCAGCCAAATAACCAGGATGACCATTCTCACGCTCATGTGTTGCGAACTCCCCCGGAATCATTACTCACCATCTGGAAAACATCTGTTTTGGGGACACCTTCGAGCGCCCCGCTAAGCGGTTGCAATTGCAACGCTGCGAGACTCGCCATGCGCAAGGGTTTTATGGACAAGGCTGCGGCTGCACCCTAACTCGTCAGCAATCTCACGGATCGAGCAGCCCTGTGCCCGCAGTCGGCCAATCCTAGCGGCATCCACCACAACACGTGGCCGGCCCAGCTTCTTTCCCTTGGCGCGCGCATTTCGCAGGCCAGCCTTGACGCGCTCCTGAATCAGTGAGCGTTCAAATTCGCCCATGGCACCGATGATCTGAAACATCAACCGGCCCGCTGGCGTGCTCATGTCCAGATTGTCGGTGAGACTCACAAACGCCACGCCTACTGCTTCAAGTTCAGCAAGGGCATTGACCAAGTGGCGCAGCGACCGGCCGAAGCGGTCTAGCTTCCAGATGAGCACAACATCAAGCTTGCGCCGCTTGGCGTCAGCCATCAGCCGGTTTAGCTCTGGCCGGGAGTCTTTCGCTCCGCTCACACCCGCGTCCACGTACTCGCCTGCTATCTGCCAGCCGCGGGCGTCTGCGAATTGCTGCAGCTCGCGTGTCTGCAAGCTCACGTCCTGGCCGTGGCTGGTGGTCGAGACTCGCGCATAAATGGCAACTCTCATTTCTTACCTACCTTTGGACCGGGCTTCTGGGCGGCCTTCACCTTCCGGCCTCTGGCTATGTCGGCATCAGTCCAACGCCAGAGGCTCCGGCCACCGCCCAAGGGAATTTCTTGGGATGGCCGAATCTTCCGAAGAGCCAGCCAGCGATTGAGCGTCCGGAACGAGACTCCGATCTTCGCGGCTGCCCTCCTGGTGCTGTAGGTCTTCTTCATCATCGTTCGCCCTTCCTGGCCCTAGCGGGCCATCAGCTCCACTTCCAAGCGGCCTAAGCAATCCCTGACGTTGTTCCTGCATTCCTTCGAGAGGCGAGCAAAGTCTGGCGCGTTTCCGTTTCCACCCTCTGCACTCCAAACTTTTTCCAGATACGCGGCAATCTCTGCTGCCATCCTGTAGGAGCTAAAGTCAATGGGCAGGCACCGCGAGAGGAATCGCGGCTCCAGGCCATCCGTCGAATTGCAGGTAAAGACGAACACAGTCCCTTTCGGTGCATCCGTCGAATCCAGCTTAGACAAAAGAGCTAGCTGTGCCGCACGGGACGCTGAGTCCACCTCGTCAATCAGCACAAAGTGGAATCCGCCGGCCAGAGGAACGTATTGGCAGATGCGGCAAACTTCCTCCAGGCTCTCAAGGTTGCACTTCTGTGAGCCAAGGTGATGAAACTCCGCGCCCATCTCTTCGGCCATCGCTTGGGCCATCGAAGTCTTGCCCACCCCTGGCGGCCCGTAGAACAGGAACGAGCACGCATACGGTGCGGCCACAAACTTCGACAGGATGCGCTTCACCTTGGGGAGTCCAACAAATTCCTCAACCCCGTGTGGGCGATACTTCTCACTGAGGCGAACTGGAAACGCAAAAGTGGGGGTGCTCATTTGGCACCCCCGTTGATCGGCGGTATGTCTCTAACGTTCCAGTTTGTTCCCGCATACCACCATTCGTTGTAGCTCTCTCCGGGCGAGTCTGGCAGGACGTGAACGTAGGCCCCCCGCGCATAGGACAATGCCGCAGCAAACCGGGAGGCGTCCCGCAAACACATGGGCAGGGAGTGATAGACGGGACGGATTTCGTCCGGGGCGCCCACAGACGGCCCGGCATACTCGGTGACTCGGAATTTGGCGCTGGAAATCACGACGCACCCCCTTTCAGGGGTTCCGTCTGGCTGATATGGAATACGGTAGTCGTCCATGGCCGGCGGATCATCTTCGGCTCGCCCGTGTCCTGGTCTATTTCCCTGCTCTTCGTTTCGATGAATGTCACCACCTTGACGCCATGCTCGCCTCGACGCACGACGCGGCCGAGTGCTTTCCATGCGTCGAAGGTGAAGACGTTCTCGCGTGGCTTGATCTCAGACTCCGGGATACCCTTGGCCGCGAATCCTTGGAAGATCGCGGGAAAGTTAGTGAACGATTGGCTCGAAACGGCTCGCGCGAGTGCTTCTCGTCTTGCCTGGAGTGCCTTGCCTTGCGATTGGCCCGCTGGTAGATTCGCTTTAGCTTCCATCGTGATTCACCTCACTTTGGGAGTTAGGCTCTGTAGGATGTTTGCAGCATCCCGCAGAGCCGCTTTAATTCTGACACACCATATGCCACAATCGGCAAAACCTGTCAAGCAAAATCCGCATGCCAGCGAAAAATATTTACATCTGCGGCCGAATTGCAGTGGATTTTGCGCGGATTTTTTCGAGGAAGCTGGAGGCTGCGACTCGCGCGGGTACCCCATCTGGGAACGCCGAGCTCACCTGCTTTTGCTCACTCGCACTCGCGTGGGCAGGATGCCTACCTCGACGGACAGAATAGCGCTGGAAAATGCCAAAGCTGCTTTGGTAATATGCCGCACGTTCGGTGAACGTGCCCCGCTCCTGCGCTGAGCAAGCCTAGAAGTTGGAAAGGACCTTCCACTAGAGACGCGCCTTCTACAGCCAGAGTGCGGGGGAGGCAGCGCCATGAAATCTAGAAGGAATTATCTTGCAGCCAGCTTCTTCCTACTGGTGACGGCCACTGCTCACGCCCAGACGAACCCGGTTCCCTTCGTTAATCAACCGCTGGTACCTGCGGCAGCAGTGCCCGGCGGGCCTGCGTTCACGCTCACGGTAAACGGCACCGGTTTTGTCCCCGGCTCTGTGGTGAACTGGGACGGTAGCGCACGTGCCACGAATTTTGTCAGCGTAGGAAAACTAACCGCGACGATCCTAGCCTCAGACATCGCTACAGCAGCGACCGCTTCGGTCACGGTCTTTAACCCCGCCCCAGGTGTAGGCACCTCCAACGTCGCTTTCTTTCAGGTTACCAATTCCACGCCCTCGGTCTCGCTCATGAGGTTCGATTCCTCGCTGCCAACAACTGCAGGCGCATCGTCGGTGGTCGCAGATGATTTCAACAAAGACAGCCACATAGACCTAGCTGTCCCAATTGTTCTGGCCGGTATAGGGAACGCCATTGCGATTCTCTTGGGCCATGGCGATGGGACCTTCTCAGAGCACGACTCTAGTCTCCCGCCTTGTGGCACGGTGTCGGGTTGCGGCATTACTTCGCTAGCTGCAGGCGACTTTAACGGAGATGGAAATCTCGACCTCGCCGTGACACAGGCTGGCGATAACACCGTCACGGTCTTGCTTGGGACCGGCAGCGGAGACTTTCGGGTGGCCGCGCAGTATGTCGTGGGCAACGATCCCGTCTCGGTGGCAGTAGGGGATTTCAACGGTGATGGCAAGCTCGACCTGGCTGTTGCCACCGCCGTTTCCGGCGCGGTTGACATCCTGCTTGGTAACGGTGATGGGACGTTCCAGCCGCCCGTGGGCTATGGCGCCCGAGGCCCCTTCGGTGCAGGTCCTTTTGACGTAGCAGTAGGGGACTTCAACGCTGACGGGAAACTGGACCTAGTGGTTGCTATCCCGGCTGACTCGACGGTCTCTATTCTGCTGGGCAATGGGGATGGCACTTTTCAGCCAGAGGTTTTCTACCCTACCCCTTGGGTGCCAGGTCCATCGGTGTGGCTGACATCAACGGTGATGGCAAACTGGACCTCATCACCGTCAACGGGAACTCAGTTTCCGTTCTGTTGGGCAACGGGAATGGGACGTTCCAGCCTCACGTCGAATACGCGACTGGCACTAGTCCATTTCCGTCCGTAGCGGTAGGGGACTTCAACGGAGATGGCAAACTTGACCTCGCCATTGCCGACTCTTGTGGCGGGAGCCCCTGCGTCTCCATTCTCCTGGGAAACGGCGACGGAACATTTCAACCGCCTGCGAATTATCCAGCGAGCCAAAATGGCGCAGGTCCGGTTGTGGTTGGAGACTTTAACGAGGACGGCAGGCTTGACCTAGCCACAGTTGGCACTGGCTTGTCCGTCTTTCTTCAGGTTCCGGTGGTGACACTTTCTGAGACCTCGCTTTCATTCGGCAACCAGAACGTCGGTACCACCAGCGCGCCGCAGGCAGTGACACTATCAAACAGCGGCAGCGCGCCGCTGACTCTGAGCATTGCCATCACCGGCGCCAACAGCACGGACTTCGCACAAACGAACACCTGTGGGGTAAGTGTCGCCCCCGGAGCAAGCTGCACCTTCAGTGTCACCTTCACTCCCACGGCGACGGGCAGCCGGTCCGGCACTCTGATGGTCACTGACAACGCCAGTGGCAGTCCGCAGAACGTTTCCTTGACGGGAACGGGCACTGCCCCAGCCGTCACACTCTCTGCAACCAGCCTCGTGTTTAGTGCTCAAACCGTTGGCACTACGAGCGCCCCACAAATGGTGATGCTCACGAACAGCGGTACCGGCCCTCTGGCGATTTCAAGCATTGTGGCAAGCGGGGACTTTGCGGCTAGCAATACGTGCGGCGGCAGCGTCGCCGCAGCGGCTAGTTGCACCATCAGCGTGACCTTCACACCTACAGCGACAGGGACGCGAACTGGTGAAGTGTCCATCAGCGACAATGCTGCAGGCAGCCCGCAGATGGTCTCTCTGAGTGGCACCGGCCTAGCTCCACCAGTGGCCCTGTCTCCGACTAGCCTCAGCTTCCCCGGTCAACTCGTAGGCACAACGAGTACTCCCGAGGTGGTGACACTCACGAACAACAGCGCTGCGACCGTGACCATCACGAGCGTCGCAGTCGCCGGTGCGAATGGCGCGGACTTCATCATCAGCGCCAACACGTGTGGGACAACCGTCACCGCTGGTGGCAACTGCACCATCAGCCTAACGTTCACACCCGGCGCAACTGGCTTACGCAGCGCCACCTTGAACGTCAGCGACAACGCCCCAGGAAGCCCCCAAACGGTTTCGCTCGGCGGCGCCGGGACGGACTTTTCGTTCGGTGCAGGTAACAACGGTTCTACTTCGGCAACGGTCACAGCAGGACAGACAGCCACCTACAACCTCCAGATTGCGCCGCTCGCGGGCTTCACCGGTTCCGTCACTTTGAGCGTCAACTGCAGCAATGTGCCCCATGCCACCACGTGTGGGGCAACACCCAATGCAGCGAGCGTGACCGGCTCATCGCCTGTTCCTTTCATGGTCAACGTCGGAACCATGGCCCGCTCGGCGATGCCACCAGCCTTGGTGCCTAGGTTCCTCGCGCTGCGTTGGCTAGTCGCATTGTCTGCACTCCTGCTGCTGATCGGCCAGGAGAATGCGCGAAGAAAGCGGTATCGCTTCAGCTTGCTAACAACCACGGCGGCGGTTGCGCTGCTTCTGGTTGTAGCTGGCTGTGCTGGGGCCTCGGGTGGAGGAGGCGCCGGGCCGCAGGGGACGCCAGCGGGTATGTACACCGTAGTGGTTACCGGAAGCTCGCAAGGGGTCAACCGCACCCTCAACTTGACGCTGACGGTGCAATAGGTTGCGCTCAGCGTCTGCGCCTGTTGGTCGCGGTGCTAGAATCTGAGAATGCGAATCGAAGGACTCAGGCGTTGGCCTCGGCGGAAACACAGGAATGCTTTCAGCGACCTGCCGCCTGACGCGAGGGTGCGGGCTCAGTGGTGGCTGAGCCTGTTGTACAAAAGGCACCCACACTGCCCACCATGGTTGCGTCCGATCTTGTTTGGGCAGGCTAGGCGGCTGGCCCTGACAACTCCAGAAGAGCGCCGTGCCTGGGGCCTGCGAATGCGAGCCAGACTTGGGGGCCTAACTGTGCAGCGCATGTACCCTGACGAGTGCCGCAAGAACCTTGCTCGTGCCCGTCGCATTCGTCTGCTGAAGCGGAAGCACCAGCGTGAGGCTGCTGCTGAAGCGGAGCGACGGAAACGGCTGGGCCTGCCACCGCCGCCTCGCTCGAAGTGGCTGCCCATTGACTGAGCCTTCCGAAACGGCCCGAAGCACGCATCCCGCAGCATGCTTGTAGCAAGGCTTGCGCTGCGTCCAGGCTGGGTCAGCAAACTGCGGGATAGCATGACCGGTAGCTGGCATAGATGCTGCTTGGAGCCCCGGCTGCTGCGATGCCCCATCCAAGCTAGCATGTGTTAGCTTGCTGCGTTAGGACGCAGCTAGGGCAAGCTAAGTACGTCAGCTAGCCTGTTAGCATCGCTGCTGAGGCGGTTGTGAGCTGTGCGGAACGTCTTCACGCAAGCAAGCGGACCACAGCGGCCTGCTGACCACACGGCTGCCGCTCATGCCCATCCCTTCTGGAGCAATGTGTTGGTGCTGGTAATGGTCAGCCAGCGGCCGCTGCGCCAGCAGCAAACTAGCCGCAGCACGGGCCGAAGCCCCACTTAGAACTGCTTCTCGGCAAATCCAATGAGTAAGAATGTGCTGTCAATGCCGAGGACGAGCGGTGTCGGAGGGCTCGCAGTACCGGGACAGTCATGCTGGTTGGTCGGACAGGCAGCTAGGTAGAAAACGAAGTTGGAAGTCGCGCCCCCTGCCGTGAGCGTTACTGTACCTCTTCCATTCGAACTCACTGTGTACGCTCCACTCAACGGGACCCCCGGAGACAGGGCCGTTCCCTGATGAAGGTCCTCAACGCCACTCAGGTTGCCGTTGCCAGCGGATGATAGCTGACCCACGATGTCGATATTGGTGCCCGTAACTGTGTTTCCGCCGATATCGAAAGCATAACCTCCGGTCAAGCTTCCAGCCGAAAACGGTCCGCCCTGCTGGCTCACGATGGTTGCGGTAGGCGCTTCGGCTGTGTCGGTCCCCATTGCGAAGGCCCTCCCTGGCGATACGGCGTAGAAGATGAAGCTTGACGATGCACCAGGAGCACTCAACGCGGCTAATCCACGCCCATTCGACGAAATCGAGTATGTACCTGTGAAGGGGACGTTTTCGGACACCGTGCCATTGCGGTTTTGATCTTCCGCCCCTGAATTGATCCCACCCAGCCCGTCTGCCGAAAAGCGTCCCACTGTGAGCGCTGTCGTGCCACTTTCAACGAATGCGTAGTCACCTGAAAGTGTCGAGGTCGAGAGGGAGACCGTTTGCTGCTTCTCCGCTGTACCAGAAAGCACGACGAAGGGGTTTACACCGCTCCCCGCGTCAAGGCCCAGCATCCTGATCTTGCTCCCCGAGAGGACATAGAAACTGAAATGCAATGCGCTGAAGGGGCCAAATGAACCTGTTAAGGTCATTGTGCCGCGCCCGTTGGAACTCACCGCATAGCTTCCGTTAAGCGGCTGAAGGGTGGCGAGCGAACCGAAAGTATTGGAGTCCGCGACTCCGGAAGAGATGGCTCCTGACCCGTCTGCTAAGAATCTCCCTGTGACCTCAAACGGCGCGAGCCCACTGGAAGCGGAACCCGGCCCCCCAAAGCCAAATACGTAGGCCCCGGTGAAAGCGTTGTTGGTAAACGCGCTTGGGTCTTGCTTCTCAAGCAGCCCATTTGCGCCTGCTAGGTTGTCGAATTCTATGATGCGTGCCTTCGAGCTGGAAACGATTACGAAGCGGAATGTGGATGTCCCGCCCGAGCTGGTGACTGTTGCTGAGCCCCTGCCGTCCGGTCCGACGGAATAGGTGCCAGAGAAGGAAACGTTCTGCAAAACTCCGAGCGTACCCCCGTTGATATCTTCGGTTCCGCTCAGGTTTCCATTTCCGTCGGCTTGCAAGCTACCCGCCACAAGGAAGAAACCGTTAGAGGTTGTGACGTTGCTTACTCCGGTGGCCGTGAAAGCGTACTGGCCTGCCAGGGTGGCGTTTGAGAAGCCAGACGGGGAGGGCGATGAACTCGTTGCACCGGTTCCACCGCACGCACACAAGGCAACCAAGGCAAGCACTGGCACAATGGGCGCCACCCTTCTCATGCTCCGTGCCCCCACGAAAATCATGGCCCGTTGCCCGCGTCTTCTATGCCTGGCGGGGAAGGCTATCACAGGTGGACAGGGGTAACCACTCATTTACGTACAGCGGCGGGAAGTGCGGTCGGGGAACTGAATTCCGCCCCGCCGATTTTGTGGCCTTCGGAGAGAGCGCCGCTCGCCTAACTCGACAGGTGTACTCTAATGGTTGAAATTAAAATGGCCCGACTGGCATCGGGCCGTTGCGGGCATTTCCTATGCTCGAAATCTAGCATGGGAGTGTGTCCGATGCAAGCCTTTTTGGAACGTCCGCCGCGAGATGCTGGGAAGGATTCCGTCAAAGGTCGCACCCATCATCTATTGTTGAGCGTGTGGGGGCGGCGCTGGCGAGAAGTGGAATTGGTGATGTTCACCGTTTACATAGACGACAGCGGCACAAGCCCGTCGCAACACATAGCTATCGCTACCGCACTGGTGATTCCCGCCGCGCAAATACTTCGCCTAGAGAGTGAGTGGGATACCCTCCAAGCTAAAGAAGGATTTTCGGATTTCTCCATGTCGGAGTTTGTTTACGCTAACCCAAAGTCAGAGTTTGCTGGCTGGGATGAGCCAAAAAGAGAAAGAGTATTTCGCCGCGTGAGGCAAATCAGCAAGAAGTATGGAACGGGAGCCTTTTCGGTCGCGGTCAACAAACAAGATTATGATGACATTTTTCATGGTGAGCTAAGATCCGGCATTGGAGAGCATCATTACACTTGGGCCGTTCATCATTTGCTGTCTTTTCTGGATGTGTGGAGAACACAAGGGCGGAAAAAACCTCCGTTTGAATATGTGTTCCATTGGATGCAAGACCGGGAGTCAAAGACTGAAATAGAAAACGCTATGGAACGCGCCGAAGACTCGTTCATCGAAGAAGGTCTTGGTTTAGAATTCTTTCTGAATTACAGCTTCCGCAAAAGCAAAGGCATACCGGGATTACAGTGTGTGGATGCGATCAGCTGGGTGTGCTATCAGCTCGCACTCCATGTGTTTCGAGATAAACCGATGCACCCTTACGCGGAGATTGGTTGGAATGATTTCGAGGGAGACAGCGGGCCGGAGGGATGGTTGCGGGCGGTCGCAATTAAGCGAGAAGACCTTCAGAAGTGGTTTGAAGAACTACAAGCCAATCCTGAGAATCTTGAACGGTTGAAGAGACTAGAAAAGAAGCGGCTCGCACGTCGCGCTAGGGCTTAACTAGTATGTCCGTTCCATCTCGCCAGCGCAGCCTTGCGAGCGATAGTCTTGCGCCGTCTCGCGGATAGCGTCTCTAGCCTGCGCTTCCCGCCAATTCTGCCGCCCTTGCGTCCCATCTCCGCCATGACGCGGGAGCGCGTTGCCGGGTCTATCTCCTCTGTGGCGAGAACTACCACAGCATGAGCTATCTGGTTGGGGTCAGACTTTCGCGTGCTTATTCGCTTTGGCATGGGGCTAGTA
>Ga0187846_10002075_pt1 | contig 11128 bp, 6 predicted proteins | sample TC_taG_FD_161473 | JGI IMG/M metagenome (GOLD analysis project Ga0187846, IMG submission 161473) | Biofilm microbial communities from the roof of an iron ore cave, State of Minas Gerais, Brazil - TC_06 Biofilm (v2) | ecosystem: Environmental > Terrestrial > Deep subsurface > Cave > Wall biofilm ... | reverse complement strand
GGCCTTCGACGGGAGGCACGTCGAGCGGAGAGGGGAGGTAATTGACGACGGCGTCCAGGAGGGGCTGCACGCCCTTGTTCCGGAACGCGGCGCCGCAGAGGACGGGAATGACCTTCGACGCGATGGTGCCCGCGCGGAGCGCCTGGACGATCTCCTGCTCGGTCAGCGGCGTGCCGTTCAGGTACTTCTCCGTCAGGCGGTCGTCCAACTCCGCCGCCGTCTCGGCGAGTTTCTCCCGGTATTCCGCGGCCAAGGGTCTCAGGGAGTCGGGGATCTCGACCTGGTCGCTCCGCGTTCCCAGGTCGTCCGTATAGATGATCGACTTCATGCGGATCAGGTCGACAACGCCTTCGAAGCCGTCTTCGACCCCAACCGGGAGCTGCACCGGGACCGCTCGGGCCTCCAGCCGGTCCTTGATCATGCGCAGCGTCCGGAAGAAGTCCGCCCCCGTGCGGTCCATCTTATTAATGAAGACGACCCGGGGGACGGCGTACCGGTCGGCCTGCCGCCAGACGGTCTCCGACTGGGGCTGGACCCCTTCGACCGCGCTCAGGATGACGACGGCCCCGTCCAGGACCCGGAGGGAGCGCTCCACCTCCGCGGTGAAGTCCACATGGCCGGGCGTGTCGATGATGTTGACGCTGTGCCCGCGCCACTGGATGGTGGTCGCGGCCGACGTGATGGTGATCCCGCGCTCGCGCTCCTGGATCATATAGTCCATGGTCGCCGAGCCCTCGTCGACCTCCCCCAGCCGGTGCGTCCGCCCCGTGTAGAACAGGATGCGCTCCGTCGTGGTCGTCTTGCCCGCATCGATGTGGGCGACGATGCCGATGTTCCGAATGTTTTCCAGTGAGACCTGTCCGGTCATTGATGTCGTCCGTTCCTGAATGTGTGTCGCTACCACCGGTAGTGTGCAAAGGCCTTGTTGGCCTCCGCCATCTTGTGCGTGTCTTCACGCCGCTTAACGGCACCGCCGGTACTGTTGCTGGCGTCGATGATCTCCGCGGCCAGCCGGTCGTGCATCGTCTTGCCGGGGCGCTGCCGGGCAAACTGCACGAGCCAGCGCATCCCGAGCGAGGCCCGCCGCTCCGGACGGACCTCCACGGGCACCTGGTACGTCGCGCCGCCGACCCGTCGGGGGCGGACCTCCAGGAGGGGCATGACGTTGTGGAGCGCCTGCTCGAGCACCTTCACCGGCTCCTTGCCGCCTTTCTCCTTCACCGTATCGAGCGCCCGGTACACGATCCGCTCGGCCACGCTTTTCTTGCCCCGGGTCATGACCTTGTTCACGAGGCGTGTCACGGTCGGGCTCCCCAGCATCATGTCGGGTACCACGGGTCTTGCGGGAACGGCGCCTTTGCGTGGCATCTAGACCGCCGCCGCCTTCTTGGGCCGCTTAGCGCCATACTTGGACCGCCCGCGCTTCCGGTCCTGAACTCCCGCCGCATCGAGGGTGCCGCGGATGATGTGGTACCGGATGCCGGGCAGATCCTTCACGCGGCCGCCGCGGATCAGGACCACCGAGTGCTCTTGCAGATTATGACCGATGCCCGGGATGTACGAGGTGACCTCCATCCCATTGGTCAGCCTGACCCGCGCGATCTTCCGCAGCGCGGAGTTCGGCTTCTTCGGCGTCGTGGTCTTCACCTGAATGCACACGCCGCGCTTCTGCGGGCTGGTCTGGAGCGCCGGAGACTTACTCTTCGACCGCTCGACCCTGCGGCCCAGTCGCACGAGCTGACCGATTGTCGGCACGCTGACCTCCTGTTCTCTGGGCCGCGGCCTTCGTACCGCGACCCTGTCTCACACACAAAACCCCCGGGCGGGCTCTCGGTATCACCCCACCCAGGGTGGTGGCGATGCCAGCGACCGGTGGTGACGAGGCCGTCCGCTATACCTCTGGGCCCGAGCCTACGGCGTGAGCCATAGCGCGCGTGGGCCGGGACGCGACGCCTCCTGACCGATCACATCGGGGGTGCCGACGCGACCGGAAAGACCGGCCGGGTTATCGCACGCTCATCTGTGCGTCGTTCCGGCATGCGCCATACGCGGTGCCGAAGGTGGCACCCTGCGGCGCATTCTTTGGGGACTCTCCCCAGTTTGGGCGGACCCCACGGCCCGCCGTCCGTTCCCCCCGCGGGAGTGGTGCCTCGCAGAGGGCGAGAGTGACTCGAGCGAGGGCTTATTCGATGATGGCTGCTGCGGCTGCCCCGACTGCGATCCCGCAGGCTCGCCCCAACGCCGCCATGGAGGTCACTTCCACCACCTCCAGACCGCGTTCCCGGGCCGCCCGCAGCACCGGGTCGGTCACCCGGCGGTCGGCGTCCTGGGCGATATACACAACGCGTGCCTGCCCGCGGGTAATCGCCTTGGTGGTCTGATTCGTGCCGATCGCCCGCCGTACCGCGGCTTTCAGGGGGTCAACGTCCACACATGTCGCCCGCACCCGACTCGCGTAGTATAGCAACGTCGCTGGGTCATGTCAAATGCCGGGCCCGCGCATCCGCATGCGGGAGAACACGCACCCCCAACAACGGTGGAGCCGCGAGGCGGATGCGGAGAGGACCGCTACGAGAGACCCTCCACGCCCACCTTGATTTGACGGTATCGGGCCATGCCCGTGCCCGCGGGGATCAGCTTCCCGATGATCACGTTCTCCTTGAGGCCGAGCAGCGGATCCATCTTGCCCTTGGTCGCGGCATCGGTCAGCACCCGGGCCGTCTCCTGGAAGCTCGCGGCCGACAGGAAGCTCTCCGTAGCCAGCGAGGCTTTGGTGATCCCCAGCAGCACGGGGCGCGCCGTCGCCGGCTCCTTGCGCTGCGTCATCACCCGGGTGTTTTCCACTTCCAGGGCAAAGACGTCGACCAGCTCCCCGGGGAGGAACTCGGTGTCCCCCGGCTCCTCCACCTTCACCCGTCGGAGCATCTGGCGAACGATGATCTCGATGTGCTTGTCGTTGATGTCCACGCCCTGCGACCGGTAGACGCCCTGGATCTCGCCGACGAGGTACGACTGCACGGCTGCCAGGCCCTTGATGCGCAGAATGTCGTGCGGGTTCACCGACCCTTCGGTCACCTGGTCGCCGGCCGACGCCCGGTCTCCTTCGGCCACACGGACGCGCACGCCGTAGGCGACAGGGTACTCCCGCTCGTCGTCGCGGCCGGTCACGACGATGACCCGGGACCCCTTGACCTCCGTGAGGTGGACCTTGCCGTCGATCTCGCTGATGACGGCCTGCCCCTTCGGCCGGCGCGCTTCGAACAGCTCCTCCACGCGGGGTAGCCCCTGCGTGATGTCGAACCCGGCGACGCCGCCGGTGTGGAACGTCCGCATCGTCAGCTGGGTCCCCGGTTCGCCGATGGACTGCGCGGCGATGATCCCCACCGCCTCACCGATCTCCACCAGTTTACCCGTCGCCAGGTTCCGGCCGTAGCATTTCGCGCAGATGCCGTACCGGGTCTTGCACGTCAGCACGGAACGCACGGCGACCGACGTGATCCCGGCGGCCTCGATTTCCTCGGCCACGGTCTCGTCGATCTCGGCGCCGCCCTCCACGAGCACCTTCTTGCCACGCGGGGCGATCACGTCCTCGACGGCGACCCGCCCGGTGATCCGGTCGGCCAGGCTGACGACGACCTGGGTGCCGTTCATGATGGGGACCATCTCCACCCCGGAGGTCGTCTTGCAGTCGTCCTCCCGGACGATCACATCCTGCGCCACGTCCACGAGCCGCCGCGTCAGGTACCCGGACTCGGACGTCCGGATGGCCGTGTCCGCCAGGCCCTTGCGCTGCCCGTGCGTGCTGATGAAGTACTCGAGCACCGTCAGCCCTTCGCGGAAGTTCGCCTTGATCGGCAGTTCGATAATCCGGCCGGAGGGATCGGTCATGAGCCCGCGCATGCCGGCGAGCTGGCGGATCTGCTGGATGTTGCCCCGCGCGCCGGACTGGGCCATCATGTACAGCGGGTTGAACTGGTCGAACGTGCTCAGCATCCGCCGCGTGATCGTCTCCGTGGCCTCCGTCCACACGTCCACGGTCTTCAAGTACCGCTCCTCATTGGTGATCAGGCCGCGGCGATACTGCGTGTCGATCGCGTCCACCTCTTTGTCCGCGCGGGCGAGGATCTCTTCCTTCTCCTTCGGGATCACGATGTCCGAGAGCGCGATGCCGCTGCCGCTGACCGTGGCGAAGTGGAAGCCCAGATCCTTGATGCTGTCCAAGAGCTGCACGGTCTTCGTCGAGCCCAACCGGTTGTACGCCTCCGAGACGATCTGGGAGAGGATCTTCCGGTCGCAGACCTCGTTGATGAACCGCAGCTCCTCGGGGATCGCCTCGTTGAAGATCACCCGCCCCACGGTGGTGTCGATCAGCTCGCCGTCGTGGCTGAGCCGGACCTTGATCTTCGCGTGCAGGTCCACGACCCCGCTCTCGTACGCGAGGATCACCTCGTCGGGCCGGCTGAACACCTTGCCCTCGCCCTTGGCGTCGGCCCGCTCGAGTGTCAGGTAGTAGCACCCGAACACGATGTCGCGCGTGGGGCTCGTGATCGCCCGGCCGTACGCCGGGGAGAGAATGTTGTAGGCCGACAGCATCAGGATCCGCGCCTCGGCCTGCGCCGCCGCGCTGAGCGGCACGTGCGCGGCCATCTGGTCCCCGTCGAAGTCGGCGTTGTACGCCGTGCACACGAGCGGATGGACCTGGATCGCCTTCCCCTCGATCAGGACCGGCTCAAAGGCCTGGATCCCCAGGCGGTGCAGCGTGGGCGCGCGGTTGAGCAGCACCGGGTGCTCGTGGACGACTTCCTCGAGCACATCCCAGACCTCGGGCCGCGCCCGCTCGACCATGCGCTTCGCGCTCTTGATGTTCTGGCTGAGGCCGCGGTCCACGAGTTTCTTCATCACGAAGGGCTTGAAGAGCTCGAGGGCCATCTCCTTCGGCAGCCCGCACTGGTGCAGCCGCAGCTTCGGTCCGACCACGATCACCGACCGTCCCGAGTAATCGACGCGCTTGCCGAGGAGATTCTGGCGGAACCGCCCCTGCTTGCCCTTGAGCATGTCGCTCAGGGACTTGAGCGGGCGATTGTTCGGTCCGGTCACCGGCCGGCCCCGGCGCCCGTTGTCGATCAGGGCGTCGACGGCCTCCTGCAGCATCCGCTTCTCGTTGCGCACGATGATCTCCGGCGCTCCCAGGTCGAGCAGCCGCTTCAGGCGGTTGTTGCGGTTGATCACGCGGCGGTACAGGTCGTTGAGGTCGCTCGTGGCGAACCGGCCGCCGTCGAGCTGCACCATCGGCCGGAGGTCGGGCGGGATCACCGGAACGACATCGAGGATCATCCACGGCGGTCGGTTGCCGCTCTTGCGGAACGCCTCGACCACCTCGAGGCGCTTGAGGATCTTCATCCGCTTCTGGCCACTCGCGGTCTTGAGATCGGTGCGGAGCTTCTTCCCGGTCTGGTCCGGGTTCAGCTCCTGGAGCAGCTCCTTGATCGCCTCCGCGCCGATCCCGGCGGCGAATCCGTTCCCATACTTCTCCCGCAGGTCGCGGTAATCCGCTTCCGTCAGGAGCTGATACTTGGACAGGCCCTTGATGTGGCCGGGGTTCATTACGACGTACGAGGCGAAGTACACCACCCGCTCGAGCGCCCGGGGCGACATGTCGAGGAGCAGCCCGATGCGGCTCGGGACGCCCTTGAGGTACCAGATGTGGCACACCGGGGCCGCGAGCTCGATGTGGCCCATGCGCTCCCGGCGGACCTTGGCCCGGGTGACCTCGACCCCGCACCGGTCGCAGATGATCCCCTTGAACCGGATGCGCTTGTACTTGCCGCAGTGGCACTCCCAATCCTTGGTCGGGCCGAAGATCCGCTCACAGAACAGCCCATCGCGCTCAGGCTTGAGCGTCCGGTAATTGATCGTCTCCGGTTTTTTGACCTCGCCCCGCGACCACTGGCGAATCTGGTCCGGGGAGGCCAGGGCAATCTTGACGGCGTCGAAATTGTTGACGTCCTGCATGTTCTCCGTAGGCCTCCTGCGCCTAGTACTCTTCCACCAGCGCCTCTTCGCCTTCCAGGTTGATGCCGAGCGCGCGGGCGGTCTCTGCGATGTCTTCCTCGATCTCCTTGAGCTCGATCTCCTTCTGATCCTGGCTGAGCACCCGGACGTCGAGGCACAGGCTCTGCAGCTCCTTCACGAGGACCTTGAAGGACTCCGGCACGCCCGGCTCCTGGATGTTCTCGCCCTTGACGATGGCTTCGTAGGTCTTGACCCGTCCAACGACGTCGTCGGACTTCACGGTGAGCAGCTCCTGGAGCGTGTTGGCGGCGCCGTACGCCTCGAGCGCCCACACCTCCATCTCGCCGAACCGCTGGCCGCCGAACTGCGCCTTCCCGCCGAGGGGCTGCTGCGTGATGAGCGAGTACGGGCCGGTCGAGCGCGCGTGAATCTTGTCCTCGACCAGGTGGAGCAGCTTCATCATGTAGATCTCGCCGACGGTGACCTGCTGGGCGAAGAGCTCGCCGGTCCGACCGTCAAAGAGGCGGGTCTTGCCCGTTTCGTTGACCCCCACCCGCTCACCGACATCCGTCCGCGCGGCCTTCCGCAGCAGGTCCCGGATCTCGTCCTCGCGGGGGCCGTCAAACACCGGGGTCTCGGCATAGAAGCCCAGGACGGAGGCGGCCCACCCCAGGTGCGTTTCCAGCACCTGTCCTACGTTCATCCGCGATGGCACGCCGAGCGGGTTCAAGACGATGTCCACCGGCGTGCCGTCGGGGAGGTACGGCATGTCCTCCTGCGGGAGAATCTTGCTGATCACTCCCTTGTTGCCGTGCCGGCCGGCCATCTTGTCACCGACCGTAATCTTGCGCTTCTGCGCGACGTAGACGCGGACGAGCTGGTTGACGCCGGGCGACAGCTCATCGCCGGCCTCGCGGGAGAAGACCTTCACGGACACCACCTTGCCCTTCTCGCCGTGGGGGACCTTGAGCGAGGTGTCCCGCACCTCCCGCGCCTTCTCGCCGAAGATCGCCCGCAGGAGGCGCTCCTCAGCCGTGAGCTCGGTCTCCCCCTTGGGGGTGACTTTGCCGACCAGGATGTCGCCGCTGCGCACCTCCGCCCCGATGCGCACAATCCCCCGCTCGTCGAGGTCGCGCAGCGCTTCCTCGCCGACGTTGGGGATGTCGCGGGTGATCTCCTCGGGGCCGAGCTTGGTGTCTCGCGCTTCGACCTCGTACTCCTCGATGTGGATGCTGGTGAAGAGGTCGCGCTGCACCAGCCGTTCGTTGATCAAGATCGCGTCTTCGTAGTTGTAACCCTCCCACGGCATGAACGCGACCAGGATGTTGTGCCCCAAGGCCAGCTCCCCCTGGTCCGTGCACGGGCCGTCGGCGATCACGTCGCCGACCGACACCCGCTCCCCGACCTCGACGATCGGTCGCTGGTTGATGCACGTGCCCTGGTTGCTCCGCTGGAACTTGATGAGCCGGTAGGTCTGCTCCCCCTTCCGGTCGGGCTTGATCATCACCGCGTCGCCGGTGACGCTCGTCACCTCTCCCGCGTCGCGGGCCACGACGACGGCGCCGGAATCCACGGCCGCCCGGTGCTCCACCCCGGTGCCGACGAGCGGCGCTTCGGTGCGCAGCAGCGGGACCGCCTGGCGCTGCATGTTCGAGCCCATCAGCGCCCGGTTGGCGTCGTCGTGCTCGAGGAAGGGAATCAGCGCGGTGGCCACGCTCACGATCTGCTTGGGCGACACGTCCATGTAGTCCACTTTGTCCGCGGGGACCTGCACGTTCGCGCTGCCCCGCCGGGCGGTGACGCGGGACTCCACGAGCCGGCCTTCGGTGTTGATCTTGGCGTTCGCCTGGGCGATCGTGTACTTCTCCTCGTCGTCCGCCGTCAGGTACTCGATCGTGCGGGTGACCCGCCCATCGCGCACGCGCCGGTAGGGCGTCTCGATGAAGCCGAAGGGGTTCACCCGGGCGAACGTGGCCAGGGAGGAGATCAGGCCGATGTTCGGCCCCTCCGGCGTCTCGATCGGGCACATCCGGCCGTAGTGCGAGGTGTGGACGTCCCGGACCTCGAAACCGGCGCGCTCCCGGCTCAGGCCCCCCGGGCCGAGGGCCGACAGCCGGCGCTTGTGGGTCAGCTCGGCCAGCGGGTTCGTCTGGTCCATGAACTGCGAGAGCTGGCTCGACCCGAAGAACTCCTTGATCGCCGCGACGACCGGGCGGATGTTGATCAGGACCTGGGGCGTGATCGCGCCCACATCCTGGATCGTCATCCGCTCCCGGATCACGCGCTCCATGCGCAGCATGCCGATGCGGAACTGGTTCTGCAGTAGCTCGCCGACGGACCGGACGCGGCGATTCCCCAGGTGGTCGATGTCGTCCGGCCGGCCCTGCCCGTTGTGGAGGGCGACGAGGTACCGGACGATCTCGACGATATCCTCGGGCCGGAGGACACGCTTCGTGGGCTCCTCGTCCGCCTTCGGCTTGAAGCCCAACTTCTTGTCCAGCTTGTAGCGGCCCACCCGGCCGAGATCGTACCGGCGCGGATCAAAGAACAGCGTCTGCAGGAGCGTCCGCGCGCTCTCGATCGTCGGCGGATCCCCGGGCCGCAGCCGGCGGTAGATCCCGAGCAGCGCCTCTTCCGGCGTCTTGGTGTCGTCCTTGGCGAGCGTCGCCTGGATCGCCTTATCGCGGTCGTACAGCTTCAGGATCTCCTCGTCCCCCAGCGACTTGAGGGCCCGGAGGAGGACCGTCACCGGCAGCTTCCGCGTCCGGTCGATCCGGACGTAGATCACGCCGTTGGCGTCCACCTCGAACTCCAGCCATGCGCCCCGGTGGGGGATGACGGTGGCGGTGGGCAGCAGGTGCGCGTTCGCGTCCGGCGACAGGCTGAAGTAGACGCCGGGGGAGCGGACGAGCTGGCTCACGACCACGCGCTCGGCGCCGTTGATGACGAAGGTCCCCTGCTCGGTCATCAGCGGGAAGTCGCCCATGAAGACTTCCTGCTCTTTGATCTCGCCCGTCTCCTTGATGACCAGGCGAACCTGGACTTTGAGCGCGGCGCTATAGTTGTAGTCGCGCTCCCGGCACTCGTCCACGGAGTACTTCAGCTGCTCGAACCGGTAGCCGTCGAACTCGAGCGGGAGGTCACCCTGCTCGGTCTCCTGCGCGGCGTGCGACTTCCGGCGCCCCACGGCGAAGTGCAGTTCCAGGTTCCCGGTGAAGTCTTTGATCGGGGAGATCTCCTTAAAGACCTCCCGGATCGCTTCGCGCAGGAACCACTTGAACGACTCCCGCTGAATCTCGATCAGGTTGGGCAGTTCGAGGACATCCGCGATCTTCGCAAAGCTGACCCGGCTGCGCTTCGCCCGGCGCGTGACCCGCACGTCCCCCAATCCCTTGACGGTGCGCAGCGCGGTGTGGGACGGCAGCGGGGACGGCGGCGCCTGAAACACCGCGACAGGCGCGCGCTCAGCGGTGGTTTCCAGATGAATCGTGCGCATGATGCGCGGCCGGCCCTTGCGCGCGCCCCGATGAAGCGGGTGCTGCAGCTTGGCGCGCACGGAGTCTTTGACCGTGAGGCGCACCGCGCCGGGTCTGCCCCGCGTGGGTTTCCTGGCAGCGGCACTCTTGGCCCTGGCCTTGGGTGGAGCGGCCTTCCCCTTCACTTTTTTCCCCTCCAGGTGGAAATCACCAAACAGTACGCAGGGGGCGAAGACAAAACGCCCCCCGCGTCTGGTCGGCCCGCTGGGATCTCCAGCTTATTGATGATAAAACGCGTGGCCCGACTGGCGGCATTATGGAAGTAAAGTCTATTATAATCACGAAGGGCGAACCCGTCAAGAGGGGCACCTGCGCCACCCGGGACCCACCCTTGGCCGGCCCGGCGTGACCTCCGCCCGCTGTACGCCCCCGTGGCCCAGTTGCCTACTACTTAATCTGCACCGTCGCCCCGACCTCGGCCAGCTTGGCCTTTATCGAGTCCGCTTCCTGCTTCGACACCTTCTCCTTCACCGGCTTCGGGGCGCCGTCGACCAGGTCCTTCGCCTCCTTCAGGCCCAGCCCCGTGAGTTCGCGAACGACTTTGATCACCTGAATCTTCTTGTCGCCGACCGCGGTAAGGATCACATCAAATTCGGTCTGTTCCTCCGTCGCGGGCGCGGATCCTGCGCCTGACGCCCCCGGCGCCACCGCCATCGTCATCATCGGCGCTGCGGCGCTGACCCCGAATTTCTCCTCGAGGGCCTTCACCAGCCTGGACAGATCAAGGGCCGACAACACCCCGATCTCTTCGACAATCTTATCTACCGTCGCCTTCTCGGCCATCTGCATCCCCTCCACTAGACTCCTTCTGCGTCACCCTGTGCCGGCTCCGGCTGAGCAGCGGCGGGTTCTTGCGCGGCAGGCTGCGCTTCGCGTTGCTTCTCCAGCGCGTCCAGTGCGACGACCAGCGCGCGCTGCGGCGCGCTCAGAGCGCTCACGACCCCGCGGAGCGGCGCTGTGAGGACCCACACCAACCGGGCCATTAACTCCATCCGGGGCGGCAGGGTGGCAAGGGTCTGCACCATCTCAGCCCCGACGGCCTCCCCCTGCACCAGCCCACCCTTGATGCCCAGCTTCCGATACTGCCGGATGAACTCCTGGAGCAGCCGGGCCGGTACCGTGGGATCGTCCGCGCCGAACACGACTGCGGTCGGACCGACGAGAAAAGCCTCAAGACCGGTCACGCCGACCCGCTCCGCCGCCCGGTTCAGGAGCGTGTTCTTGGTCACCCGATACTCGAGGGATGCCTCGCGGAGCCGGCTCCGGAGGGCGCCGAACTCCCCGACGGTCAACCCCCGGTAGTCGGTGAGAATCACGACGGTCGACTTCCGCAGGCGCTGCTCGAGCGCCTCCACTTCCGCGACTTTCTCAGGCCTGGGACGCGTCATGGACTCCTCCCGACGGGGAAACCAAAAGAGACTCCCGCAGACGCGGAGCCTCCTGTCGGAGCCTCGGCAGGCGGTCACACCACCCTTAGGCGCTATGCGCGCACCCGCTGTCTACGGCGATCCCGTTGGATGGTACCATCGCATGCGGGCTCCGTCAACCCAGATACCTTGCGGGCTGGCCTGGATGGAGCA
>Ga0187846_10002074_pt1 | contig 11130 bp, 14 predicted proteins | sample TC_taG_FD_161473 | JGI IMG/M metagenome (GOLD analysis project Ga0187846, IMG submission 161473) | Biofilm microbial communities from the roof of an iron ore cave, State of Minas Gerais, Brazil - TC_06 Biofilm (v2) | ecosystem: Environmental > Terrestrial > Deep subsurface > Cave > Wall biofilm... | reverse complement strand
GTGTAATAACGAAAATCCTGCAGTCAGCCGACCGAGTAGCCAAAGACAGTTATCATGAAAAGGCAGAGGCGCCAATGCTGATGGCGCCTCTCGAAGTGTTGCGGGGGATGGATTAGTGCAACCCGCAACTCTTGGGAGCCAACCATTTCGGCGCAGTTTGGCCTAACGAAGCGGGGAAATTCATCGATCGCTGATTCATGATGGATCACGGCGCCCGCTTGCGATGGCGATGATGTCGACAACGGATGCCGTCATCTCAGCGCATATCGCAGCATGCCGGTAAGTTGCTGATCTTTCATGCTGGAGGGCAACTGCGAAGTCCATGGCCGCACGAGTATGTCGGCGCGCTTCGCTATGCGACTTTCCCGCCAACTCTACGGCGAGATAAGCCTCTAGCATTCTCTTGGCGTCGGTGGGACTAGGCTCGATTCCGTCCAGCGTGCGGTGACGGGCCGGCTCGTAAACTTGTTGCGCAAGACTTATCAGAATCTCGCGGCAGCGCAGACCCACGGTCTGGAATTCCGGTTCCGTTCGGGCTGTAGACAGGATGCGCCGGATGGCACTTAAGTCGCGATCAACTTTGGCCCAACCTGTTGGCTCGGCAGGTCGCCGGTCCGTTCGAGCATCTTGCGGCCCAATAGAGTCTAAGATTGGTTGGTACATGTTTCCAATGAAGGTCCTGCGCGATTGATATGTCGGCAGGTCACCACTCGACCACTTGCCATACCAGGCCCACAGATCACCAAACGGATTGGGGTCATCAATCGCGCGTTCTTGCAGGCCCTCGCGGATTCGTGTACGGCGCTCAACGTACGAACCGTTAACCGTATCAATGCGAGGACCGCCAGTTGCTACGGCCATCATCAGGTCTCGCTGCTGTTCAAGTTCTTGACGAAGCGCCTGATCAGTCATGTCGAGTTCGCTAGACTCACATGTGCCTAATTGATTGCTCTAGTAGATACTGGAAGCTTGAAGGACTAACGGTCACGAGGTGTCCGACTGCTTGCAGGCCGTAGGCGTATTCGTAGTCAGTGCCATCACCGGTTTCCTTATCGGTGACGGCAACGCGCATAATCGGCGGCTCAAGACCGAAAGCACCTTCGCCGATTAGCAAGCGACCGTCAAGCTCGGCTCGTGCTTGGACTTGAATGAGGAATCTGCGACCATGTCGTGTGTAGTCTAGCCGCGCGGCTCCCCATTCGGCTGCTTCTTGAACTACGTGTTTTTCAGTGGGACCAGCGAGGGAGTCGGCATCCTCGGGTATCGCCAAATCGAGCTGATCAGCCAAGTCGGCACCCCACTTTTCCAGGATTGCCTTTCGCTCGGCTTCGGCGGCTGTCGCGCTTCGCATCGACGCTTCTTCAGCTTCGATGCCCTCGCTGCGAGCCTGTTCGAATCTGTCCATCCCTAGTGCCCGTACGGATTCCGAAACCAGCGATGAAGTACGGCCCAAATGCCGCGCCGTCGGTGTTCGGTTTGGTCTAATTGCTGCTCTTCGCCAAACCCGCGGTGCCTTCGCGCTAAGTCGGCTTGGCGTTGGGCCTCTATTCTGGCTCGCGACCATTTCGGTGCCCACTCCACTGCATTGCGCCTGATCCAGTAGTGAGACTGGCAGGGGAAGCTCCAGTTGCCGATCGAGGGGTGCAGCGAGATGCTTTCGCCGTCAAAGTAAAGACTCCAATCGGTGCGGCTGAGCGGAGTGACGACCTCAAGACCACAACCGCATGCGCACTTATGCGACGCCAAGGCGTACTTCATTGAGACATAGAGAGTCCCCGGTGACATCGCCTCGGCCCCCGGGACCGAGTCGACGAATTCAGGCGCGAAGATCGTGGTTCGGGTACTCATACTGTATCATTTGCTATTACGTTGCATTCGACCATGTAAACGCTCCCCAATTCGTGCCCGAGATCGGCATAGAAGCCGCAGACCTTCTTCCATCTGACGACTGCAAGCGCCGCATTGAGTGCATTGAGTTCAACAATCTGGATGTTCGTGCGATAGACGTCGTCGCCGGCGCCGCTGTAATCAACCCGACTCGCGAAGTGATCTCGCAATCCGGGTAGACTGATTGTCGTCCTCACCTGCCCACATACGGCGGAATCATCAACTTTTTCAAGACCGACACCGACATCAATAAACCCCTTGTCCATTTCTTCGAGTTTGGAAACGATGAGGCGCTTAGACGGTCCAGAATCGAGGCATAAGAAGACAAATGTGAGATTAGCCAGTTCGTGCACGTTCTGCTCAGTTACGTGGACTTCGTGAGCAATGATACCGCGGCGCAGTGGCGCATAGCGGTCACGCCAATATGCCGCTTTATTTGGCAACCTGCGGAGATTTTCTAACGTAGTCGCGCCTGGTGCACGGAAGGCATTATGCGTCTCGAGGTGATCACCATCGAACAAATGGATTTCGCGCACGCTGGTCTTCGCAACGAAGTCCAGAACATACGAGCCTGCGCCACCAACGCCTACTATGCCGATGCGCTCTGCTTCAAGTTTGACATTAACTGCCGATAGGCCAGCTCGGCTGGACGACGTATCTACATAGCAGAACACCGACTCTTCCGGGGACGCCTCGCGAGCAAGATACTGCTGTGCCGTAACGGATTCGTCTATTGCCTTGGCAGGATCGGAGAGAATCCTGATATACGACGTCATCAAGTGGTAATAGTCGGTGTAACCGCCGACGGGCTTGCTGGAAAATGTCCGCACGGTAACAACATCCGATGCGATCTCCGTGCGTGCGTCACTGTGTCGAATGCGCTCTATCGGACGGCCGTCTTTGTCGCATGGATGATCGCCGGTGAAGCCGACGACATGATTGTCGGGCGGCAAGACCTTGTCTCCCGCAAGCCTGAGCTGGGCGGCAAGCGTGCCACGAGCAACATCACGCCGGGAGGTCACGTAGGGCACCCCACGTACGGCGAGGTGCCCGTTGACGATCGTGACATCATAGCCTTCGTTGCAAAGGCGACGAAGATCTTCGTTATGATCTATTAGTTGCTGAGACACTGAAGACCATGCCGTCCCTGACTTCCACTGATTGGCCTTCAACGAGCGTGCCGGTCGGGTTTTCGTGGGGACCCTTCGTGTACGACACGGTGTAAACGGTGTCAGGGCCGGGCGGCGTTGGATACGCGAGCTTTACGACCTGGTCGAACGTGATCTTCCCCTTCGGGACGGAATACTCTCGTGTGTTGACGACGATTCGTACCTGATTCGATCCTTCATGCCCGGCGTCCGATGCTTCCATGTGAATTCTCCGACTTCTAGAGTGGCAGGACGGCGTCTTCGCCCAACTCCAAGGTTACCGCGGCCTCGCCCGCTCTGTCAACCGGTACCTGCAGAGCGGTGATGTATTGCCATGCAATACAGTTTGCAGCACTTGCACAATAAGATTGCTTGATGCTATTCTAGACCTGATGGCTGAGGCGCGAGAGGTTGGCGGAATCTACAGGGTCGTAGGGAGACGTTTTCGAGAGGTGAGAACCTCTAAGGGCATCACACAGGCGGACGTGGCGGCAGAAACCGGCCTGAGCCGGCAATCGGTTGCCAATATCGAGGTGGGCCGCCAGCGCTTCATGTTGCATACCCTTTTTGATGTTGCTCGAGCGTTAGGCGTAGGTCCAGACGAACTCTTGCCACTCGAAGGTGTGGTTGACATGAGTGTGGACCTACGAGTCGCTCTCCAAAAGGTTGAGCGGGCGAGCGCGAGACGTTTCGCCCAGTCGATCCTGCAGCCAAAGACCACGAGATCGTGAACGGGCATAAGTCGCGCATGCGAAATCTAGTTGAGCGACTATTGGCTGCTGCCAAGGTCAAAACTCCACCGGTACCTGTTGATGACCTCATTCGTGCTCAGGGTGTAGAAATAACAAGAAAGAAGTTTGATGACGAGACGTCTGGGCTTGTCTATGTGGATCCCAAGACTGGTCTCGCTGTCATCGGGCTAAATGTGAGTCACAGCAAGACCAGACAGCGATTTACACTGGCGCATGAATTAGGTCATTTCCTGCTGCACAATCGCGGTGCTGGCGGACTGCACGTAGACGAAGGTGACTTCTTTGTTCGATTCCGTGATCGGCATTCTGCGGACGGCTTTGACAAGGAGGAACGAGAAGCAAACGCGTTTGCTGCGGAGCTCTTGATGCCATCTTGTTTTCTTGAGCGTGACATAAAGAAGTTGACAGACGGGTTGAGTTTGTCGGATGACGCGGACGTTCGAAGGCTGGCGAATAGATACGGAGTAAGTCTCCAGGCCCTATCGATTCGCCTTGCCAAGATTGGCCTGCTCGATGCTGGAGTTCTTTAGTTGTTTTGATGAGCACGAGATTTAGACTAGGCTGCAGATGAGGTATCGAAGTGGGTGAACAGCGCCCCGTTGCGATCCACAGCAGAGAAGGCGATTTGGAAGAGCGGAGGCTTCGCGCAGAGGATTTTGCTAGGCGCCTGCGTGCTACCGGATGCAAGAGAGCAGAACTTCAACGCCTTTCAGGCTTAACTCGGAACGTTATGTACAAGCTGTCAAAGGGCCAGGCACCGAACTCGAAGCAGGCGCGCATGCTTGAAGAAGCGTTCGGGCGACTAACCTCAAGTTTGGGCAAAGCTGACGAGGGCAAAATAATAGGCCGTCGGCCCGCAACCCAGGACAGCCGTCCCTCGAACAGGCGTTCGACTGCAGATGGCCAATCGCTCGGGTCGAGACCTCCTCGAGAGCGCCAGACACCCCTTGACGATAGCCGACGGTGAAGTGACAAATAATGGCGACTCATACGAACAAAGGTTCTTCTGGGCAAACAGTGACAAAGGGCGACACAATTTCACCAGCGCTCGAAACATGTGCGGGGGGTGGCGAGCCTACTGAGGTTGCTGCAGACCTAACTAACGGTCGGGTTGATCCACGCAATACCCTTAACGACCTTACCGCTAGAGAGTGGATACCAGAGACTGTTTCGGTTTGGACGCAGCGCGGACTAGGGGTCACCCATGCGGACGCCCAGATCGAGCGCCAGCACCCGGCGCCATTCTCGTTCACGGATGTCGGAAGATTGATTCGCTTCTTCACAAAGCGCGGCGGAGTCGTCCTCGATCCTTTCGTAGGAGTGGGCTCTACCCTGAAAGCATGTGCCCTTGAAGGCCGGCGGGGAATTGGCATTGAGCTGAACGCGACCTTTGCTGAACTCGCGCGGCGCCGGCTAAGTACCGAGGTCCGCAATCTCTTTGCCAAGATCGACGAGCAGACGATTCTCGAAGGGGACGCGAGAGTAGTATTGCGAGAGATCCCCGATGAGAGTGTTGACTTTGTCATTACGAGCCCGCCATATTGGTCGATTCTAAAGAAAAGAGAAGATCACAAGGTCAGGCAAGAGCGGAGCAATCATGGTCTGGCGAAGGACTACGGCAATGACCAACGCGATCTCGGAACAATAGCAGACTATCAGGCCTTCCTTCAAGCGCTGTGCTCGGTGTTTGAAGAATGCACACGGGCACTACGGTCCGGAAAATACATGGCCATTATCGTAAGCGACTTTCGCGATAAGTCACGTTACGTAATGTTCCATGCACACCTCGCACGCGAGCTTGAGCGGTTCGACCTTCAGATGCGAGGACTAAAGATTCTCTATCAGCGCCATAAGAAGGTTTATCCTTACGGCTATCCGTTTTCATACGTGCCGAATATCCACAACCAATTCATCTTGATTTTGCAAAAGCCTAAATGAACTCTAGTTACGGGGAGATTATCGTCGGGGATTGCATCAGCGGCATGATGCACCTGCCGGCAAGGGTGTTTAATCTCATTATTGCTGACCCACCGTACAACTTGAATAAGGACTTCGGTCATTGGAAAGAGGCTGAGCACAAGGCCGAGTGGCGAAGCTGGATGCGCACGTGGTTGGCTGAAGCTCTGAGAGTTCTATCAGATCAGGGAAACATTTTTGTTTACGGCATCCATCACCATAGCTGCTGGGTGCAATGCATGATGTACGAGCTGGGCTTAGTTTATCGGCGACAAATCATTTGGCACTATGAGAATGGTTTCGCAGGGTACGGTAACCGCACTCTCAATGCATGTTACGAACCTTTGCTCTGGTTCTCCAAGACTGAGAGATACGTTTATAACCCTATCCGAGAGCCGTACAAGAGCCAAGAGCGGCTCAGACACAAGATAACAAAAAACGGAAGAGTTTGGACTCCTAATCCAGAGGGCAGGATGGCTGGAGACGTTTGGGCATTTCCTACCTTAGCGGGCCGCAGGTTCCGGGAAGAGAAGGTTGACCACCCGACGCAAAAACCACTGGCTCTTTCACGACGGATTGTTCGTCATTTCTCAAACCAGAGTGACATCGTTCTCGTGCCGTTTGCGGGGAGTGGCAGCGAGTGCGTAGCTGCTGTGATGGAAGAACGCCGTTTTCTTGGGTTTGAGTTAAATCCGCAATACGCGGCGATCGCACGGACGCGAATAGAAGAAGCCGCGCGGGAGACCAAACTCGGGCTACTTAGCAACAGTTAGCGCCCCGGGATAGGGCGCGATTACTGATCCTAGATCTGGAACCCAGGCTGACAAGTCTGTCGTTAAGTCAACATTACTCGAACTAGTCGTAAAAAGACCGTTGAGCGTACTGACACGCGCGAAATTCCACACGAGAAGAAGTATGGCGGCCAGCGTCAGCGTTCGACAATCGAGCTTCAAGATTGTCCTGATGTCGTCTATAACACGGTAATAGTCGGAGCGAGCATTCGGAAGCGCAGTCACAATGCTAATTGGGTAGATTGCGGCGAGATCGATACCGTATCGAGAATGCATGATGGCTACATCCTCTAGGAGCGCGCGTGGCGACTCAACCACAGCGCCCGAGAACTCGAGCTCCGCGACACCGAACTTGTGGTTGAAAAATGCGGTGACGGCATCCATGCGCACGTTTGTGTCGCCTCTTCGCCGGACCTGACAGGATATGGCTATTTCGTGGAGTGCGTTTCGCACCAACAGCGGGCCTTTTCCATCGCTGAGGAGGGCGAGTGACTCTGGAAGTCGGCTCAAAGCTGGGGAAGAGGCGGATGCTACTGAACCGCGCCTTTGTGGTCGCGGGTGAATTGATCCTTGCGGAAGTTGGCGTGATAGGAAGCCCGCTGGATCGTCGCTGACGACGTGCGCATTTGCTTGGTCCTCTAAATAGAGAGCTCCGTAGGGACAGCGAACGACGCAGAGGCCACAGCCGATGCAGCGGTCCTCCGAAATCTTGATAATCTGCAGTTTACTGTCCCAGCTAATGGCCTCTGTGGGGCACACGTCAAGTGACGGATCACCTGGGAAGGAATTCATCGGCGAGGGCAGCGTGATCTCTGATGAATCTTTGCGCATGCACGGCGTGTTATAACACCCAAGGCACGTTCCGGTTCCAAGCGAGCCATCCGTCAAAGTGATCTGAGGTGTTGCACCACCAGAGTCGAAATCGATCGCTTTGACGGTTGACCGATAGGCTCGAGCGTTCTCGCCGCTAGGATGCAGAACTTCAGACATTCAAGAACCCACGCAGCTCGCTCAGTTGATGGGGGTCAAGCGTTTCATCATTTGCGATAGTTTGAAATGCAAGCTTTGCCAATGTTTCGAGGTCGATTACACCGATACGCAGACCATAGGTGTTGAAGATGTCGTCAATCAGCATCGATAGGTCTCCGCGCTCGTTCGGCAACATGAAACCCACGATAAGGCTAGGCAGCTCGAAACTCGTTTCCAACCCTCCGCGCGCCAAAATGATGACCTTGTTCTCTACTGCTTGTCGCAGAGACTTCGTGGACAGGCGCGCTTCCTCGGTCGGAGATTTAATTTCTATGGGTAACGCTTTGGCACCGAGCCACGTACACGCATCCCAACGCTGATAGTTGACGCCATAGCGCGATAGTTCGGTGGGGTAGCCGAGGACTCTGAATAGGTCGGCTACAAGTGGATAGAATTCCAATTTCGTATCGTTGGAGTGATCCCTGACAAACACCGCAGCGGCACATTCGACAGTCTTGTGAAGTTCAAGCAAACTGTGGAGTTTGGATTTGATCGGCTCTGCGCCTAGCAGACTGTGACTACGAATTGCTTCAACATTCGATTTCTTAACCATGACTGGGGCGACCAGCAAGTGCTCTCGACTTCCTCGACCTGTCGGTTGTGTGAGATCGACTGCGGCCGCGTTGACCTTTTGTTCCGGGGACTCGTACGCATCCGATTTTGGCGGGAATGCCTTAACAATGTGCGTTACGGATAGCGTCTGAAACGGCGAGAAGAGCAATCTTGAATCTGCCGGAAGTTTCAGCCGCTCAAGCGCCGTTACGACGTGCGGATGGTTGGCTTCAAGCTCTGCGGAAACCGGAGCGAGGTCGAAACCTGCACGTTTAAGCATCGTGTGGTGTGCTTCAAAGCTCAGAGCGTTTCGCTCGGCATCGGGTAAAGGTTCCACCTGATCCAGCCGAAGGTCGACCAGAGTCTCGAACCGCCTGACGACCGTCTCGCCCTCATCCGTTATCGCCCACGAATTGTAGGACTGTCCATCTTCGTAAGTCTTGCGCGTATCATCAATCCAACCACAGTACTGAAGAACCGCCAACGGCCATCGGGTGTAATTCTTTAGCGTGTTAACCTGCACGCCACGTTCCTCGGCGAGCTGGTGAAGAGCAGCAGCGACGATTTTAGAGTTCGCTCGCAACTTCTTTATGGAATTCGCCGCGCTCTGTGCTGCCCTGGGCGTGCGATCGGAAGCAGCCTTGAGCGGACCAAGGATCATCTCATCACGGGAAAGATGCCCGTCAGTTAAAACCATGGTCCGCAGAGTAAATGCAAACGGTCGAAGCTCGTGCGTTCCCTGAATTTGGAGCACGCGATTTGGGTAGTTGATCCCCAAAATGCACTCTCGAAAGAGATGCAATTGATGTTGACCCGCTGATACAAATTGCTCGCCCAAGAGGGTAAAAGTGTAATTCAGACTACTAGCCACTGTTGGATGCAACCAACCGAGTATGCGGAACAACTCCGCGTACATTTTCAGCTGATTGTAAAGCGGATCCCGACTCCGATCTTCCCGTGTAGATCGAGCCTTCGCTTCCTCGCCCATATAACCGGACGATGTGGCAAGGCCAGCGGCTATGGTGGCGTCCACCAAGTCATCTAGATCTACAGTTTTCCCGCGGAGACGTTCGAAGACTGCACGATAAATGGCGATGAAAGTTGCAATCGAACTCGGGTTGGGGAAGCGGAGCATTCAACGCTGCCCGGACTTGGACCGTGGGACACCGCTCCCATCGACCTTGGCGAAGAGCTCCGCCAGCGGGATGTCGAGACCGCGAGCGATCTTCTGTATCGCCACGAGAGAGGGATTCCTATCGCCGCGTTCGACACCGCCGACGTAACTTCGGTCAAGTCCAGCATCATGTGCGAGCTGCTCTTGCGAAAGACTTCGTGAGCTCCGCGCCAGCCGCACCGCCCGGCCGAACAAACGTTTAACGTCTTGCTGCCTAAACACATAACAAAGCGTCGCACGAAGGCGACTATATGTCCACGGACTATCAGTACCAACCACAAACAAAAAAACCGATCGCTGGTCAGAGGCCTCTGGCAGAACTCACGCGGCGGGGCCGGACCGCCGCGGTACTAGGACCAGTGGCCGGCCTCTGCGGGTCGCTTAGGAGAGCGACCCAGCCGGGTTGAAATACCTGTTCAAAGACGGACGGCGCTTCTTGGCGCCGGTCGTTTCTTGCTTTCTAGGGAATGAGAATGGAGCAGAAAGGCACCTCAAGACTGGACGACCTCAAAGCCCGGAGGGTTCGGCTTGATGCGCTCATACAGTGTGCTAGCGCTCGAGAGGCTGCTCGATCTCGAAAGCTGGTGCTGCGGCGTAGGATTGTTGCTGGCACGATCTTCTTGGAACGACTCTATCCTCACGACGAGAACGTTCGACGGTGGTTCGAATCGCAGCTTAAACGGCCTGAAGATCGTCGACTTTTTGGCTTGGATCCGAGCGTTAAAAATGGACCGCTGTGAAATCGCGGAGGGCCACCGTCGCGAGTGCCTGTGTGACGGGCCTGACGCCTATGAAAGGCGGGTGCCTGTGTGACGGGCCTGACTCGTATGAAATGCGAGTATATACATCCTTACGGATGTTGGCTCGGGCTTTCGCCCTCGCCGGCGGCGGTGAAAGCTTGTAGCTGAGATGGCAATCTACATTTTCGTCGCGAAGATTCGGAGCCGTTCCAAAGGACAGAGCGCGCCCGCTGGGGCCGCTTACATATCGGGCGAGCGCATTCTCGACGAGCGGACCGGCCTCGTCCACGATTTCAGACGGCGTCGGGACGGCGTGGCCCATGCCGAGATACTGGTTCCAGAAGGCGCACCGGTTTGGGCAACGGACAGGGCGCGCCTTTGGAATGCCGTTGAGAAAGCCGAGAAGCGCTCCGACGCGCAGCTAAACCGCGAGCTCGTTCTGAATCTACCGCATGAGCTCTCGCCGGCGCAACGAGTGGATCTCTTGCGCGCCTTTCTTACAACTGAGTTCGTCGCGAAGGGGATGGTCGCCGACTTCGCCATTCATCTGCCCGATCGCAAGGGCGACCAGCGAAACCATCATGCCCACGTGATGCTGACGATGCGCGTCGTTACACGTCACGGTTTCGGCAAGAAACAGCGATTATGGAACGAGGGCGCGGAACTGGCTAGGTGGCGCAAGCGATGGGCAGATCACGTGAATGAGGCGCTCGAAAGAGCGGGCCTTCAGCAACGAGTCGACGATCGCAGCCTAGCGGCCAGGGGCATCGATACGGAGCCAGAACCGAAGATCGGACCTATCGCGACTGAGATGGAGCGAAGAGGTCAACGTTCTCGCCTGGGTGACCTGCGCCGCGCAGTAGCTGCCCGGAATAGACAGCGACAGGCGTTGCGTGCAGCGGCAGGCTCCATTCAGCTCGAAGCGAGCCCGCAAGCGCTGCGGGAACGCAGTGTCAACCGAAGCGCGGCAAGCCGGCATGCTGTCGGGCCGACCTATGCCGGTGTTAGCGCCGACTGAAAAGTGACCCACCCCGCCGGTTGAAAAGGGACCCACCTGAGCCTTCCTCGGACCTGTGGTCCATGTATACGAAGGAGCTTCAG
>Ga0187846_10002073_pt1 | contig 11130 bp, 9 predicted proteins | sample TC_taG_FD_161473 | JGI IMG/M metagenome (GOLD analysis project Ga0187846, IMG submission 161473) | Biofilm microbial communities from the roof of an iron ore cave, State of Minas Gerais, Brazil - TC_06 Biofilm (v2) | ecosystem: Environmental > Terrestrial > Deep subsurface > Cave > Wall biofilm ... | reverse complement strand
GCCGCACCAGGGGCAGATGTCGGCGTGAACCAGCATCGTGCTGATTCCACCAAGGTCGGATTCCGCTCCGAGCGCGCGCGACATGATAGCTAGACTGGGGGTGTCGACGCTATAAGAACCTCATGAACTAATTTGTACAAAATAAGTCTATATCCTTGGTCGAGCTATCCTAAGCTGCCGTGCCCGCCCAGAGCCATCTCCCGGTGGAGATCCTCGACTACATCGAGACGCACGCCCCCTCCGAGGACAGTTCCTTTGGAATCAGCCAGCGGGAGCTCGCCAAGGCTCTCGGCTACCACCCTTGTTCCATGTCGCGTCCCCTTGGCGACCTCACTGGGGGGGGCCTCATCCGAGCCCGACGGGGGCCTGTTCGGGGCGGGATTCGAAAGCAGTTGGTCTATTCGCTTACGGAACAGGGAAAATCCTCGCTCCACCGCCAGACAAGGAACATTCCCCTCCTTTCGGGGGGCCTTCCGCCACCCCCCAACCCGTTCTTTGGGCGCAAGCCGGAGCTCAAAGAGCTGTTAAGACTCAGTAAGGACGGGGGAAGCGTCACCTTCGTAACCGGGGCGGCAGGAATGGGCAAAACCGCGCTCCTGAGCCGTCATGTTCGTCGCCTCCGGGAGGATCGAGTGCCATTTTGGTTTACAATACGGGGGGGTAGTTCGCCTCGCCACCTCACACTCGCATTAGCCCACGCACTCGCGGCGATTGGGTCGCAACAGCTGGCCTACTATTCCCAGTTGCCCCGCCCTCCCTCCGGGCGAGAGGTCGCCGACATCGTTCAACGTGCGCTGGGCGATCGTGGGCTACTATCTATTTTCGATGATGCACACGAGTCCAACGGGGACATGAAGAAATTCCTCGCGGAGTTCGCCGTCGCTTTCGGGTCGCGTAATCAGGACCTGTTCTTCTTCCTGGGTCAGGAAGGGCCCCTCTTCCTCCCGAAGACCCAAGTGATGCACAGCCTCACCGTCGGAGGACTCGATAGGACCGCCGCCCACGAACTTACTGACCGGCGAGGGGGACTCTCTGACCGATTCGAACCGGTGTATCAATCAACTCTCGGTAGTCCGCTGCTCCTGCAGTTGGCAGTCACAACTCCTGGGGTCGAAGCCACAGCGAACGTTCTCCCAGCCGCAGTAGTTCGGCGGTTGACCACGGAAGAAGTCGGAACCTTGCTTCCGGTCGCCCTCGCGAATGAGCCCTTGCCCGAAACGCTAATCACGGAGGCTGGAAGCGTCTCGTCGGAGAAGATTGAACATTGGGTCCAGGCAGGTATTCTCTACCGAGCAGGCGAGGGGCGAGTCGAACTGATCCAAGTCGTTCGAGCGGCCCTGATCGCTCGAGTAAGTGCGAATGAGGAGCGCGATGCACACCTGGCGTTAGCGACCTTCTACGGTCGAAGCCACAGGCCTGAGTCGGTACGGGAACGCTTCCTTCACCTAGTCGCAGCCGAGGAATGGAAGGCGTCGGACCAGCTAATCCTGCACCATGACCGCAAGCTCATGGCACTAGGGTACTCCGACACACTGCGAACCGCCCTCCGGCATCTAACTTTGGCTGCCCCAAAAGGGAGCCCGCGGATCCGTGCTCTCCGGGCCGAGGCAGAATTGCTCCGGTTGCACTCGGAGTACCCAGAAGCAATCCTCTCCTTGCGACGTGCTGTGACGGAAAGCGATCACGACCCGAAGACCGAGTCGGAGTGCCTCCACCAGATTGTGGAGCTTCACGTGCGACTCCGCCAGGTCGAGGAAGCAACAATCGCGTACCAGGACGCACTGAAGACAGCCCCGCCGACCAAAAGAATGGCGATACTGGCGGTCCTTGGGAAAGCCCGAATCGCGGAGGCCTCGGGGGATCTTCCCCGGGCCGGGGAGCTTTACCAGGATTCTTTCCGGTCAGCCAAGCGCGCGCACGTTAGCGATCTCGCACTTGAAGGGGTCGCATCCTGGTCCCGCCTGGCTATGATCGGAGGGGATCGAGCCTCGGCGGTCAGGGTCGTGGATGAGGGTCTCCCTGAGGCGAGGGCATCCGGTCGGCTCGACATAGTGTTTAACCTGCTGCTGGTGCGAGCCAGAGCGAACCAGGAACTTGGTCGAGTCGCGGAGGCGGACCTCGAGATGAGGTCGATCAGGGCGGAGGCCGAATCCCTCGGTTATCTCAACCAGCTTACATACAGCCTCAGTGGTCTGGCCGCGGTCGCTCAGCAGGTGGGAAACTGGGGCGATGCTACCGCGTACGCAAAGCAAGCGAGTGCACTTGCGGAACGACTCGGCAATGAGGTCGTTCTTGGCCACACACTCGCTGTGATGGCTAACGGAGAGTTGAGGCAGGGGCACACCGCGGAAGCCCGAACGCATGCCGAGCGGAGCGTCGACATCCTCAGACGACTGCCTCCCACAGATTCTCTGGCGATCGCAGAAAGTTACCTAGCGGAGGTATACGTCAACCTCGGCATGGTCGAAGAAGGTCGCAAGTCGTACGAGGATTCCATAGCTCATGCCGAGGCCATGGGAATGGCCTACTGGCGCGACCTCGTGGTAAAGGAGTTCAGAGGGAAATTTGGAACCGCTGCGGAAGCGGCTCATCCGCCCGAACCCCAAACGGCGGTCGCCTCGGGGGGCATCGAGAACCCAGGGGGAGGTGGTTGATCACTTCCCCGCTAGGAATCGATTATGCCTGTTCGTTCGGAAGGGGGATGACAGGGGGCAGGTACATTGCCTTCAGCACCTCCGTCCCCCTTGGCCGCTAGATATCTCATAAACGTTACGACTTAGCATCGGTTTTTCGCTCGGGATATACCGCACGTATCCGTGAGGGTAAATGCGCATGAAAATAAGATTCCTTATAATGGCCGAAATCGGTTTCCGATCCGGGCGAGAGAGGCGCGACCGGCGGACGGGGCGTATAACGCGCATCGCCTCGGGCAGACTCGTTACTTTCCCAGCGGATTGAACAGGCTTTTCTTTCGCATCTTGTGGATGGTTCGAACGTCATCCACATCGTACCGAGTCTCCCGCCAGGGGTCGGCGATATTCGAGTAGCCGCGGACCTCCCAGAACCCGGGCTCGTCGTCCGTGACGAACTTGAGACCCCGCAGCCATTTGGCGCTCTTGTAGAAATATCGCTTGGGAACGAGCATGCGAACCGGCCCACCATGCTCCGGGGCGAGCGGCTGGCCGTCGTAGGTGTGGACGAGCAGGACGTCCTCGTCCGTCAGCGCGGCCAGGGGCAGCGACGTGGTGAATCCTTGCTCGCATTCCATGACCACGAATCTCGCCGCCGGGTCGGGTTCGACTCGCTGGACGATCTCGGTGAACGGGACGCCCCGCCAGTGAGTCCCCAGTTTCGTCCAGGACGTCACGCAATGGATGTCGACGATCTCGTCTCGTTGGGGAAGCTCCAACAATTGGGCGAAACTGAGCGTCTGGGGTTGGGCCACCTCTCCGTGGACGAACAGAGTCCAGTTGGCCGTGGTCAGGTCATACGGGACGGAGCCGGCATGTAGGATCGGCCAGCCGTGCGTAACGACTTGTCCGGGGGGCACTGGGGGCCTCCCCTCCGCCGCCATTGTGGGGTCCTCCCTATCGGCCCCGGATCGTCACTTCGTCACCTTTCCAATTGAACCGCAGACGCTTGCGGGGCTGCCAGCGAGCCCGGTGATCCCACAACGCCCCGACCAGGAGAGGGAGGCCGATCGAGGCCTCCACGTGAACCATCGCGCGGGTCGCTTTGCGGGAGATCTTTCCCCACGATTGCGCTTCGTCCAGCGTACTGCCCGACAGCCCGCCCCAGTGCGGGACGTCGGTCGTTAGCTGAACGGCGTAAAAGTGACCCTCCCCTTCCCGACCGAAAGCATAGTTCGCCATCACGATCCCGTCGTTGATCCAGTTCTTCGGCGTCCCTCCACCGATGTAGATGACGGCCGTCCGAGGAGACTGCGACAGGATCTGGACGAGCTCGTAGTTGTCGCGAACGGCGTCGAGGATGAACCGCGGCTTTCCCCGATGCGCTTGGTAGTGGAGCGTCAGCCCGATTCCGATGGAGCTATCGATCAGGGCGGGGGAAAAGAGGGGAACGCCCCTCCGCGCGGCGGTGGCTACGATCGATGCCGGGTCGTTAAACTCGCGCCCCAAAAACTCGAGGTACTCCCGCGATGACGCCGGGCGCTTCGGAAACCGTGCGGTCGCCTTTCCGATCTCTCGGTCCGTGTCTTCGAACTTGAGCTCGTCAACATACGTGTCGTAGATCCGGTCCAGGTAGAGGTCGCGGAGCTTCACGTCGTCCGCATCCGGGGACCCGATCCAATGGCGGCCTCCGACCGATTGGTAGAGGTCCTGGTAGAAGATCGCCCCCGTGCTGACCACGACATCGACCAGCCCCCAGTCGATGAGGTCGCGCAGGACGCGCCGCAAGCCGGCCGCGATCAGCGGCCCGGAGAGGCCCAGAAAGATCGTCGGCCGCCGCCGATCGCTGAGCGCGTTCTCCCAGACCTCGAGCGCTCGTCCGAGATTCCGTGCTTGGATGGACGTAGCCCGAAACTGTTCGAGAAGGTCGCCGAGACCGTGAACGCGCTTGAGGTCGACCGGTCGCACATCCTTGCGAAGGAGTCCCTTTCTCCCAGTCGCGATCCGGCGGTCCACCCCGCCGCGACCGACCTCCGGCTGATAACGGCTCGCAACGGATTCCGTCGGACCGACCCGACCTCGCGCGGAATCCGTACCTCTGGGAGGACGTCCCGGGGCAACCTTTTCCTTAAATCCCCGTAGGGTCCCCAATATCCGTGGATTCGCCGGTGTCCGAACTCCCATCTCCGGTTCTCCGGGCCTTAGCCGGCCTTGACGAAGGCTGCGGGCGTACGCTGGTCATTGCCGGACCGTCGTTCAGCGGGAAAAGCGCGCTGCTCGAGAAGGTCCGCTCCCACCTTGAACGGGAAGGCACGTTCGTCGTGAACCTGAAAGGAATCTATCGGGATCGGGAGACCCCGTTCGCCGCCGCCTTGCGCTTGAGGTCCGTCGGCGATCCGCCCGAGATGACGGGCTTGGAATCGACCCCCGGCGAGGCTCCTTCGGCGGGACCCGTCGAAGAACCGATACCGTACATTCCCGAAGAGGCGGCGACCCAGCCGCGGCGGCGAGGCGGGGAACGGCGGCGCGGGGTCGTCCTCGGCCGAACGTACGTGACCCCAGCTCGGCGGTCCGAGATCAAGGACCCGGGCGAGTACTGGAACTCGTTGATCCGGGGACTCGGGGAACAGTACCGAAACGCCGCGATCCTCGTCGAAGACGCCGCGTTGGTCGACCAAGAGAGCCGCGGGTTTCTCCTCGCGCTCACCGAGCGCAATCGGTTCCGACCGGTGCTCCTCGCTTTTGCCCTCGACAGCCAGATCGGGGGCTTTTCGGATTGGGAAGAGCGGTTGGTCGGCCGCGCGGACGTGGATTGGGTCCGCTTCGATCGACCCCAGCCGGACCAACGAGAACGTCCGAGGGTCGAGGAGGCGATCGAGGCGCTGCCTGAGGCTGCGCGGCGCGCGGTCGGCTTCCTCGCCCTGATGAGGGGCACCGTCCCGGCCGTGACTCTCGGGCGGGTGCTCGGCACTTCCGGTGCCGCCTTGCGGACGACGTTTGAGCCCGGGATCACGGGGGGCGTTGTGAAGCACGAGGAGGGAATTGTCTCCCTCACCCACGCCGACTGGTCGGAGTTCATCGCGGAATTGATCCCCGAGGAAACCCGGCGGGAGATGCACCACCAGATCGCCCTCGCGATGCAAGCGTTGACGACCGAGCCCAACTTACAGCGGCGCGCCGAGATTGCGCAGCACTTCTTCCAGTGGGAACACGGCGTGGCCGCCTTCCGCGCGCTGCTCGACGCGGAGGCGGTCGCCGAGCGTCTCGACGCCTTCGACATGGCGGACGACCTTCTCGGCAGCGCGATCGCCTGCGTCCATGGGCTGCCGTCGGGGGAGCGGGCGGAGGCGTTTGCCGACCTCAAGGTCAACGAAGCCCGCGTGCTCATCAGCGCCGGGCGACCCCGAGATGCCGCGAAATCGCTCGCCGAGGGGATGACCTTCGCGTTGCGCGCGGGGGTTGCCGAAACCCGTCTCGAGGAGATGGTCGAAGGAATTCTACCCATCCTCCGGGGGACCGGTCCTCGCAAGGAGTTTCTTACCGAGGTCCGAGACCTCTCGGAGCGTTGTCACGACGCTCGGGCCCATACCTGCGAGGTGCTCCTCCTCGCACTCCTCGGAGAGTACGAGGTGATGCACCATCGGATGGATCGCGCGCAAGCCGAAGCGCGTCGCGCCGTCCACGTCGCCCGCGCGCTCGCCCCCGGTCCCGCCCAAGCGGTGGCGATGGTGGCGATGGCGGCCTCCCACGTCGAGGGGACCGATGAGCAGCGCGCGGTGGCCGAGAAGTTCGTGAAAGCCGCCCAGGGCCTGCTGACCCACTCACGACGCTACGCGCTGCAGCAGCAGGCCGAGGCTCTGGCCATCCGCCTCAAGGAGGTAGGCGGCGAATTCGGAGCGGCGCTCCAGTCTCACGACCGCGCCATCGCCGTCGCCCAGCGACTCGGTACGCTCCCCATCGAGTTGGACCACCAGCTCGCCATCGCTCGCATCCTGTTCGACGAGCAGAAGGAGGGCGACGCCCCCGCGCTGCGAACCAAGACAACCCTTCGCCGCGCGGGGGAGATTGTCGGTCTACTGCACCTGTTGCCCCCATCGCCCGGACTTCTCGATCTCTGGCTCGCCGAGGGTCGGCTCGAGGTCGGCCTGGGCCATCCCGACGCGGCACGGGAACGGTGGCAGGCTCTCATGGACCTCCCCACCGGTCAAGGTCTCTCCCGCGTCAGCGGCGAGGCGACCGCCCGACTCGCCCTCCTCGAGGACGCGGAAGGTCGCGAGAGCGAAGCCCGGCGGTACTCCGACCTATTCTGGGAGCGCGAGTCCAGCGCCGGGCTGTCAGCAGAGCTGATGGTTCGCATTGACGGCTTGCGCATGCGCCTGGCCGCCCCGCCGAGCGCGACGGCGGAGGACGCCAGCGGTTCCGTGGTTCCGGAGGCCCCCGCGGTGGGGCCCGAGGCGACGCCCGCCGCGCCCAGTGGGGATGCCCCGGCCGACCCTTCCCAAGAAGGTCCACCCCAGACGCTCGATTCGGATCAGCCGAAGGACGGGAACAGCGACGGATAGAATGCCGTCACAATGATCACGGACCCGACGATGACCAGGATGACCGCGACGACCTTCTCGAGATATCGGGGCTCCACTCGGGCTCCCACGCGAGACCCGATCAGGCACGCCGCCGCGGAAGCCCCCGCGAGTCCCAGCAGCGCGGCAGTGCCCACGATCACCGCCGGCAAGGTCAGGGCGAAGGTCAGAGAAAGGATCATCGTCGTGTCGCCGAGTTCGAGAAGAAAGATCACGAGAAACCCCGTCGCGAGCAGCGAGCGCGCCGCGGGAGCCACTCGTTCCTTCTCCGGCTTGAACCACAGGTAGCCGGCGTAACCCAGCAAGAAGATCCCGGCGGCGAGCAGGACGTACGGACGGTAGGTGGCGAGGGCCCCTCCCAACGCGGCCCCGGCGAGCACGGCGATGAGGACGGTCACACCGTAGGCGAGCGTCGCTCCGACCCACAGCGGGAACGGTTTGTACCGTGCCGAGAGGGCGAGGAGCGCGTAGAACGTGCGGTCGAGGAATTCGACTCCCCCGACGATACCGAGGACGAGGAAGAACGAGACGAGGTTAGAGGGCACGGGCCGCTCGGGCTCCTGCCCGTCAGGCGAGGTGGCTCAGGAACTCGTCGACGAGGCGTTCGCAGTAGAGGCACCGCAGCACGACCGGCCGCCGGCGGGCGACCTCGAACTCGCTCTCGACGGGTTCTTTTTGGTTCGTGATGCAGCTCGGATTCGGGCAGGAAAGGACGCCGACGATCCGTTCGGGAAGGTCGACCGGTCGCTTTTCCCGGACCTTGAAGTCCCGGATGATCGCGATCGTCGCGGTCGGCGCGATCAGCGCGATCGCGTTGACCTTGCGAGGGGAGAGCTCCATGTTCTCGACCTTGACGATGTCCTTCCAGCCGAGCTTCTGGCTGCGGACGTGGAGCGCTACCGAGACGGTCGAGTCTTTGTCGAGATCGTCGACGCCGATGATCCGGAGCACCTCGAGGGCGCGACCGTTGCCGATGTGGTCGATCACGGTCCCGTTGCGGATCGGGGTGATCTTCAGCTCTCGAACGGTCCGCTCCGCGCTCATAGCGCCTTGCCGGTCAGGATGAGCGAGAGGAGGGCCATACGCACCGGAACCCCGAGGAACGCCTGACGGAAGTAGGCGGCGTGGGGGGTCGCGTCGACCTCCGGGGCGATCTCGGTGAGCCGCGGCAGCGGATGCATCACGATGAGGCGAGCCTTCGCGCCGGCCAGGACCGCGTTGTCGATCCGGTAGGAGCCCGCGACCTTGGCGTACTCGGCTTCGTCCCCGAACCGCTCCTTCTGGATGCGGGTCACGTAGAGCACATCCGCGTCGCGCACGGCCTTGTGGACCTGCTCCTCCTCGGTCACCCGGGCCCCCATCTGGTCGAGGTGCTCACGGACCTCCGCGGGGAGCTTCAACGATGGGGGTGAGGAGAGCACGAGCTCGGCGCCGAAGACCGCGAGGGCGTGGGCGAGTGAGTGGGCCGTGCGGCCGTACTTGAGATCCCCGAGCAGGACGACCTTGAGACCGGAAAGCGTACCGAACGCCTCCTGCATCGTCGCGAGGTCGAGCAGCGTCTGCGTCGGATGCTGGCCCGCGCCGTCGCCCGCGTTGATCACCGGTTTGTCGGAGGCTTCGGCCGCCAGCCGCGCCGCACCCTCATTCGGGTGCCGTAGCACGATCGCATCGGCATAACCAGAGAGCATTCGGATGGTGTCGTAGAGAGTCTCCCCCTTGCGCGCCGAGGTCGTCGAGGGGTCGGCGATGGTCACGCACGCACCGCCGAGGCGATGGCATGCCGCCTCGAAGGAAAGGCGCGTCCGGGTCGAGGGCTCGAAGAACGCGAGGGCAAGGAGTCGGTCGGCGAGCAGATGGCTCGTTTTGCTGCCCTCGGCGTACGGGATCGCCCGACGGGCCGCCTTCAGGACCTCCTCGATCTCCTCGCGCGAGAGGTCTCGGACCGAGATCAGGTCCCGACCCTTGAGGCTCATCCGGGCGAGCCAGTGGGGTGAGCATCTTAATCGTTGTGGACTCGTCGCCCGTCAGCTCTCATCGCCCAAAACCGGCGTGGGCGAAGCGCAGGCGGTCTTCGGGTGGAGTTCCCAACCGGGCGGGGACGGTACGCCCTCTTCGGCCTGCTGGTCGTGATCTGGGGACTCAACTACCTGTTCGTCAAGGCGGGTCTGGCCGACAGTGCTCCCCTCTGGCTGGCAACGCTCCGAGCGGGAATCGGCGCCCTCGGGATCGCGGTGTTGTTGCTCTCGCCGGCGGTTCGTGGTTCGCTCGACTCGCGCGGCCGTCGGGACGCCCTCTTGATCGGCGTTCCCACGACGGGACTGTTCTTCGGCCTGTGGTTCCTCGCTGCCGGGCTCGTTCTCCCGGGCGTAGCGGCGGTTGTCATCTACACGTTCCCGCTCTGGGTGGCGCTCCTCTCCTCTCCCGTGCTGCACCAATCCCTCGGGGTCCGGGCCTGGGCGGCGGTCGCCGGGGGATTCGCAGGGGTGACCCTGCTCGCGCAGCCTTGGCAGTCCTCGGGGTCGCCCGTCCCATTGATCGCACTCTTCGAGTTGTTGGGCGGTGCGCTGTGCTGGGCGATCGGAACGGTGGTCTTCCAACGGAGGTTCCGTCCGACGGAGTTCCCCGCGGCCAACGTCTACCAGATGATCGGGGGAGCGGTGACGTTGCTCGCGGCAAGCCTTGCGTTCGAGTATCGGGAGTTTCCGTCCCTTTCCCCCGAACTCACGGGGATCGTCCTTTGGCTCGGCTTGGTCGGCACAGCGCTCGCGTACGCGATATGGTACGGTCTGCTCGCCCGGACCCGCGCCGCCACGTTGAGCGCCTACGTCTTTCTCGTACCGATCGTGGCGCTCGTGGCTTCCGCAATCGTCTTCGACGAGCGGCTCGCGGCGATCCAAATCCTCGGGGTAGGGGTCGTGCTCCTCTCGCTCTACTTCCTCGGGACGAAGGTCAGCCGGTGACCTCGTTCAGGTCTTGCTGAAGGGACGCGAGGTCGATCCCGTTCGGGGCTTGATTCGCTTTGAGCCAGTCCCCGCTCAGGACAGCGTAGGCTTCGTCACAATACGCCTGCCAGAAGCTCCAGGTCATCTGTTTCAGGGCGCCCCAGGTCACTACGGTGAGTCCCCTCGCGTTGTAGGCCACTACGGGGACGGCGTGACCGCCCCACGACCCCGGCGCGCCCTGACCGACCGGTCCTCCGGGAGGCACCGACCAGACCCGTTGGGTCTGGGCCGAAGCGGGAAGGGCGAGACCGATGTAGCAGTTGCCGAAGATGTAGACCGCGTCCCGAACGTGGTCTAGGTTCCCCGGCTCGAGCGCGACGTACGCGTCGATCTGGTGGCCGCCGATACCGGTCTGACGCCAGTAGTTGAGCACGTCGAGTTCGGCCGCCCCGACATCATGGGAGCCGGTGCTCGGGTCGTAGCCCGAGACCGCGGAGTACGCCGCGATGATGGACGAATCGGGAACGATCACCACCTGACCGACATCTGCGGTCCACTCCTCGATGCAATGCCCCGCAGACGCGCACGTGCAGTCGCCGATTCGGTCGTTGGCCATCATGGGCCAGCTCGATACCTTGCTCCCCCAATCGACCTGGTTGGGCGGGGGTGGCAGAACGGCCGGGCGGAGGTAGCTCGCGAGTTGTAGGGTCCTTGGGTCGACCCGCGGCGGGGTCTTTCCGAGCTTCATCAAGGAGTGATCGACTCGAACCTGCCTCCCCGGCCGGCTAGCGGGGTTAGCGCTCATCTGTTCCCCCACCAAAGTATTCCGTCGGGGGCGACGCTTCGGGCTCTCGGAAGTGCGCGGACTTGATTGTGCGGGGGGCAACGAGCCGCTCGGCGTCCCACCGGGCGGGCAGCGTAACGTAGGTACACCCCGGACACTGCAGTGGCTAGGTTGAAGGTCCCATGGGAGGTCCA
>Ga0187846_10002072_pt1 | contig 11133 bp, 11 predicted proteins | sample TC_taG_FD_161473 | JGI IMG/M metagenome (GOLD analysis project Ga0187846, IMG submission 161473) | Biofilm microbial communities from the roof of an iron ore cave, State of Minas Gerais, Brazil - TC_06 Biofilm (v2) | ecosystem: Environmental > Terrestrial > Deep subsurface > Cave > Wall biofilm... | reverse complement strand
CGACCAGGTGTTCGAAATCTTCGGGCGTTTTCATTCGATAGGGAATCCAGCGGAAGATGTCGTCGAGCGCATCTTTGGCAACGCCCCAAAAAGCCTGCGCATGTTCGCGCCGCAGCGGCTCCAGCGCGACGATCCGGCCGGCGAGCCGCTCCGGCCCCCATTCCACGACACGGGGAACGCTCTCGACTGCCATGGTTATTCCTGGTTCGCCACCTTCTGCCCGATCAGCACGGCGTCCTGCATCTGCCGGTAGAGATCGCTGACTGCGCCCGGCGAGTGCGACATCAGAATCGTGTTGCTCTTGTCGTTCGATCCAATTTCTTTCATGGTGTCGAGATACTGCGTGACCAGCACCAGCATCATCACGTCTTTCGGCGTCGATCCTTCAACCGCTTTCGAGAACGCCTCCACCGACTCCTTCAATCCTTCGATGATCGCCTTCCGCTGGTTGGCGATGCCCTGGCCCTGCAGCGCTTTGCTCTCGGCCTCAGCCTCGGCCTGCTTCACCTTCAGAATCTTCTCGGCCTCACCGCGCGCAGTAGCCGCGACCTGCTCGCGCTGCGCGGCATTGATCTCGTTCATCGCCGCCTTCACCTTGTCGTCGGGCTGAATGTCGGTGACCAGCGCCTGATCGATGGCGTAGCCGTAGGTCCTCATCACGTCATCGAGCCCCTGCTTGATCGCCACTGCAATGTCGGACTGCTGCAGAAACGCGTCATCCAGATTCATCTTGGGCACGTGCCCGAGGATCACGTTGAAGACATACGACGAAATCTGCTGTCTTGGATTCGCCAGCTTGTAAAACGCTTCATAGACATGGTCGGCAATCACGTGATACTGCACCGACACCGGAATCTTCACGAAGACGTTGTCTTTTGTCTTGGTCTCGACGTCGAGTGCGAGCTGCTGCACGCGCAGGTCGATGCGCCCGGCGATCTGGTCCAGCCACGGCAGCTTGAAGTTGATGCCCGCGCTGGCTACGCGCTGGAACTTGCCCATGCGCTGGATGACCACGGCCTCCGCCGTGCGCACCTGGAAAAAGCCGCTCAGGATGGTCCCAAAAAGAAAAACTGCCACCAGCGTAACGCCGATGTACTCCAGAACCTGTCCAGCATCCATGCCTCATCCTCCCGCCCTGGTTTTTCCGCACGCACACCGTAGCCGAGCGCGCGCGACGGAATCGCAGGCATCATAGCGGTTTCGAGGTGCTCCGACAACGGGCAAAGGAGCGTCATCGCGTCCTTATTTGCATCCCGCCGCTATTTTCCACATCTGATTTACGACGCCTTGTAGAATGGGCGCGGTTGACCTCGCATGCTCTCATTCGTCCAACGATGTCAGGAGACTTGCCTGTGAAGGCGCAGTGTCTGCCTTTTACCCAAATCCCGCACAGCACGCGCCTGTTTCTTGATTTCCTCGCCTACCAGCCCGCCGTCCGGCCGTTTTACCCACGTTCCCCGCATTTCCCGGAGTGGATGAAAGAGGAAGCGTCAATCCTGCGCTACGATGCCTCGCGGCGCGACCGCGTCAGCGCGATTCTCGAGCGCCAGAACAAATCCTGGAACGCTTCGCCGCAAACCCTCGGCAACGTTGGCCGCCTGCGCGCCGGAGCCGCGGCCGTCGTCACGGGACAGCAGGTCGGCCTGTTCGGCGGACCCATGTTTGCGATCTACAAGGCTCTGACCGCGGTGAAGCTCGCCGAAGAAGCCACCGCCGCGGGCATTGACGCCGTGCCCGTCTTCTGGCTGGCCACCTCCGACCACGATCTTGCCGAGGTAAATCACATTTCGGTACCGGGGCCGGACGGCGCTCTGCATAAGCTGCAGACCACCAGCCAAGGCGTACCCGGCACGCCGGTCAGCGACATTCACTTCGGCGACGAGATTCTCGCGGTTGTAGACGAAGCTGCCGCCCTGCTTGGCGATTCGCCCGCCACGCAGCTTTTGCGCGAATCCTATCGGCCGGGCGAAACCCTGGGAACTGCCTTCGCGCGACTCTACGCCCGCTTGTTCGCCGAATGGGGAGTGATCCTGCTCGACGCTTCCGACGCCGGGCTTCATCGCGTCGCCGAACCAATCTACCGGGCGGCCATCGAACGGGCAGAGGAATTGGAGAGCGAGTTGACCGTACGCGGCCATGAACTGGAGGGCGCGGGCTACTTCCAGCAGGTGAAGGTGACGCCGTCGTCGGTGCTGCTGTTTACGCTGGCCGACGGATCGCGGACCGCCATCCACAAGCGCAATGAAGGCGGGTACCGTGCGCCGGAGTTTGTGATCGGAACCGGGGCCGGCGCGGAGAGGCTTTCGTCCGAGGAGTTGCTCGATCGCATTGCCGCCGCGCCGGAGCGTTTCAGCCCCAACGTGCTTCTGCGCCCGGTGGTGGAGGACTACCTTCTGCCCACGCTCGCCTACACCGGAGGCGCAGCCGAGACCGCCTACTTTGCCCAGGCCGGCGCTGTATATAAAACGCTGCTGGGCCGCGTAACGCCCGTCGTGCCACGTTTTTCTGCGACCATCGTCGAGCCGAAGGTGCAACGCTGGCTGCGGCAATACGACGTCTCCGTCCCGGAAACGTTTGTAGGTCCGGATCTGTTGCGCCAGACCTTGGCCGCGCGCACTCTTCCCGCCGATCTGCAAGCCGCCTTCGACGCAGCCAACCGTTCGGTGGAAGGCTCATTCGGTGCACTGCTGAAAGCGCTGGAGAAGCTCGATTCCACGCTGGTTGAGGCCGGCAGGACCGCGGCCAGCAAAGCCCAGTATCAGCTTGATCGGCTGCGCGAGCGCGCCACCGCCGCCGAATCCCGCCGCAGCGAGGTCGTCACGCGCCATGCCGACGCGCTCAGCCAGGCACTCTTTCCGGAGTCGGCTCTGCAGGAGCGCGGCGTCGCGGGAATTCATTACGTCGCGCGCTATGGCGCCGACCTGCTCCATCAGCTCCACGAAGCACTGCGCACCGACTGCCACGATCACCAGATTCTGGAACTGTAGCGGGGTTTCTTTCCGCCCCTTGCCAGTCCTTCGCACTTGCGGTGACTGCGGTGGCACGTTACTGCTTCAGCCAGCGTTCCAGTTGCTCCAGCGACTCCACCCGCGGCAAATCCTTCTCGCGATACGCTCCCGCCACGTCGAACAGCACTGCCTGCATCCCCACGTTCCGCGCTCCGACGTAATCCACCGAGTACACGTCGCCGACGTACAAACTCTCCTCGGCGCGCGCCCGCATCGCCTGTAAGGCGGCCTCGAAAATCGCCGGGTGCGGCTTCTCGTGCCCTACGTTCCCCGAATCCGTGATGCTCTCGAAGCAGCCGGCAATGCCGCAGCGCGCCAGCACCCGTTCGATCCGCCCGTCGGAATTGGAAATCACCGCGATGCGGGAATCGCCGCGAACCCGCTCCAGCGCCTCGCGAGTCTTCGGTCGGATCTGGTCCCAGTTCGCCGAGTTCTGCGTGTTCTCCACCAGCGCGGCGCGCACGCCGTCATTCAGTTCGCCCAGCTCCTGCAGAAGATACGTGTGAAAGGTCCACCAGAAGCCGTGATCGACGCGCCCTCCCAGCATTCCGTGATCAAACTCCTGCTTGGTCCTTCGCTCCAGGCCCTGCCACTGTTCCAGCGAGGGACGCCGCCCGTTGGGCAACGGCGCCAGAATCCTGTCGCGGTTGGGAAAAAGCAGCGTGTTGCCCACATCGAAGAAAATCACCCGCCGGCCGGCCATGCACCCATCTTACTGGACCCAGGCGCTCTGGATTCGTGACCTGCCCGCAAAAACGCGGTAATATCCAATGACTTGGCCGGGATTGGGAATCGCGCCACCCAACGGCCTGCGCGCATGGCTCTGTCCACCACGACTCTGATTTCGGGTTTGGCCCGCAGCACGCGCGCGGCCCACTCCCTCTACGCGCTGGTTCACGCCCAGTACGCATTGCTCATGAGCGTGCTTCTGGTGCAGCGCCTTCGCAGCCACCGCAATGACGTCTACAACATTCTGTGGGCGGTCGTTTTCGGTTTCGCCACGCTGAACATCCTGAGCCTCGCCGCCCGCCGCTTCGAGCCCAACCGCCGCGGTCTCACTTTCGGAGAACTGATGGCCGTGCTGGTCGTGCTCCTCTCCATCTTCCTGCTGGGATGGGAAATCCTGAGCCTGGTGCACATTTTCCCCATCAAGTTGCGCCGCTAAGCGAACTGCCGTCCTCTGCGTTATCATTCTCCCAGCATGGCGAAGAATCCGCCCAGCCTCGACGTGACTTGCCCGTGCTGCAGCGCGGTGATGAAAGTCGACACCGCGACCGGCGCGGTGATCTCGCATACGGCTGCAGTGAAGCCCAAGATGTTCAACGACATCGAAGAAGCCGCGCGCGCCATGAAAGAGCAGGACACCCGCCGCGAGTCCATCTTCCGCCAGTCTGTGGAAGCTCAGAAGCATGCCTCCGACCTGCTGGAGAAAAAGTTTCAGGAGGCGGTGAAGAAGGCCAAGGAATCTCCCGACACCGGCAAGCCCATCCGCGACTTCGATCTCGATTGAACCCACGCCGTGCCATCCCCGCGATGACGTCGCCTCCTCTGCTGCTCGGCCATCGTGGCGCGCGCGCCGTGAAGACGGTCGCGGAGAACACCCTGCTGGCGTTCGATCTCGCCCTCGCCCACGGCTGCGATGGCTTTGAATTCGACGTGCGGCGCTCCGCCGATTCGCACGCGGTCGTCTGCCACGATCCCGAGATTGGAGGAGTGCAAATTGCCAGCGCCAACGCCGCCCAGATGAGCGCGTTGCCTCTCCTGAGCGACGTCCTGCAACGCTACCGGCACGCGGCATTTCTCGACATCGAACTGAAAGAGCCGGGCCTCGAAACCATCGCCGCCAGCCTCCTCCGGCAATACACGCCCAGCCGCGGTTATGTCGTCTCTTCGTTCCTGCCTGAGGTCCTGCGCGCTCTGAACCGCCTTGATCGCGCCCTCCCGCTTGGCCTGATCTGCGATACGAAAGCGCAGCTTGCGCAATGGCGCGGCCTGCCGATTGCCTATCTGATTCCGCATCAGCGGCTCGCCCTGCGGCGCCTGCTGCGCGAAATCCATGACGGGGGAAAGAAGGTTCTGGTCTGGACGGTGAACAACTCGGCTGACATGAAGCGTCTCGCGAAATGGGGGGCGGACGGCATCATCTCCGATGAGACGGAAAAGCTGGCTCGGACCTTGCGGTCTGGAATTCGTCGCCAGTGAAATGTCAGAGAAGCGAGTACTGCAGGAGGAACCGGCTTAGTCTGCCGCCGCATGCAGCGCGGCTACTGCTGCTCGCGGAGCCTTGCGCAGAAAGGCCGTCCGCTCGATCTCAAACGCCTCGAGATTCGCGCCCAGCGCCTGCTCGTTCCAGCCCAGAATCGCTCCAATGCGCAGCGCGGCCTCGCGGCTGCACGACTCCGACCAGCAGGCTCCCAGCGCCACCGGCACGCGCCGCAGCAGCACGTCACCCAACGTGACGGCGCACTCGCGCCGGTAAGCTTCGACCACCTCGGCCACCACATGCGAGGTGTGCGGACAGATCGGCGCCCGCAACTCCGCGCTCACCAGCGCCATGCGCGCGATGTCGGGCGCCCGCTTGCCGTGCCATTCCATCATTCCGCGCGCCGATTCCTCGCTCACCGAGCCCATCCGCGCAATCTCTTCGACTGCCTGGTCGACCATAGGGTCGAGCGCCGTGCCCGGACCCACCGCCACGGCCTTCGGCTCGGTCACCGGCAGCCCGATCTTTTTGGCGCACTCCCGCGCCAGCGAGGCCGCCGTAGTCAGCTTGCCGCCGATCACCGAGATCATGCGCGCCGCGCCGTCGTTCGCGTGATCGTGCAGGATATGCCGCCGCGTCACCGCCGACGGTTTGTCTCCCGGCGAATACGGCAGCGGCCGCACTCCCGCGAACGCATACTTGATGCTCTCCGCCGACAGCTTCGCCTTGGGAAAAAGATGAGCCACGGTGCGTAACAGATAGGCGATCTCGTCTCCCGAAGGCGCTGTTCTCCCCGGATCGTTGCTGTCCGCCGCCTCGGTCGTGCCCACCAGCATCTGATCGTTCCACGGCACCACAAAGATCGGACGGCCATCCTCCGCCTCGGCGTAGGTCGCGGAACTGGGCGCGCCGGCGAACCGCGGCAGCACGATGTGCGACCCGCGCACTCCGCCCACCATCGGCTTGCTCATGCGAATCGACGAGCGCTGGCACATGCGGTCAGCCCACGGTCCTGAGCAGTTGATCACCCAGCCCGCGTCCACCCGCTGGTCGCGCCCGGTCATCTGATCGCGCAGCAGGACTCCCGTGGCCCGCCCGTGCGCAATGTCGACCGCCAGCGCCTCCATGTGATTGCGTACCACCGCCCCGGCCTCGATCGCCTCCGTCAGCCACTCCGCCACCAGCCGCTCGGGGAACTCGCATTGCGCGTCTTCATAGCTGAAGATAGTCCAGTGCAGGCCCGCGTCCAGCGCCCGCTCCAGACGCTTGCGATCCATCTCGGTCGCGTCCGCCTTCGATTTCTTGCCCGCAAACCGTTCGTACATCCACAGGCCGGTGCGCACTTTGAGCGCGCTCCGCTGACTGTTCTCGTTCAGCAGCAGCAGAAAGTGCATGGGATGCACCAGGTGCGAGCGCTCCCGCAGCAGCGCCTCGCGCTCCCGCAGCGACTCGCGCACCAGGTCGATTTCCCCATGCTCCAGGTAGCGCAGGCCGCCATGGATGATGCGCGTCGACCGGCTGGTCACTCCGGAAGCGAAGTCGTTCTGTTCGACCAGAAGCGTGCTTTTTCCGGCACGGGCGCACTCTCGCGCGACCGCGACACCGTTGATGCCGCCTCCGATGACCACCACGTGAAACCGCTGGCCCTCGATCGAGGCTCGTGGATTGGCAGCTAAAGCCATCGTTTTCAATTAGATGCAGTGCACCGCCAGGGTGATGCCGAAATCACACTGCGGCGCCTGGATACAACATGAACATTCTAAGTGTGCGCCTGCCCGGAGGCTTACCAGAAGGTAACGTAGGTACCGAAAAACCGATGACCAAACGGCCAATCCGGCCGCCCAGCGTTCCTCCGTGGCCCCTGTGGTTCTGTTTTCATTCGACGCAGCCGGAACGCTGGGCTGCGTTGCCCGCTGCACGAAGCCTCATTTACAGTGGTTGCCGATGCCCTCCACCGGCGAACGTTTCGAACGCGCGGTTTCCATCATGGCGCGACTGCGTGCTCCCGGCGGCTGCCCCTGGGACCGCGAACAGACCTTCGACACGATCAAGCCTTACACTCTCGAAGAAACTTACGAAGTCCTCGAAGCCATCGACAATCGCGACTGGAACGAACTCGCCGGCGAGCTCGGCGACCTCCTGCTGCAGGTCCTCTTCTACGCCGAGATGGCTGACGAGCAGGGATCATTTTCCATCGACGACGTTCTCGACCGCCTCTCCACCAAGCTCGTCGACCGGCATCCTCACGTGTTCGGCGAAGTGAAAGCCGGCACCGCCGCCGAAGTCAAACGCAATTGGGAAGCCCTGAAACTCGAGGAGCGCAAGAAGCGCCCCCATGAAGGCGAGAAGGGGAAGGGAAGCGCGAGCGAAGGCCAGCCGCATTCCATCCTCGCCGGAATCTCTTCCGCCATGCCGGCCTTGCTCGAAGCCTCCAAGCTCAGTTCGCGCGCCGCCCAAGTCGGCTTCGACTGGCCGGATGTCGAGGGATTGTTCGAAAAGCTGGGGGAAGAAACTGCCGAATTGCGCGAGCATCTCAAAGAATTTCCCGCCCCCGGACCGCGCCCGCAAGGCCGGGGTGTTGCCGGCTCCGGCCGCACCGCGATCTCCGAAGACCTGCAGCAACGCCTCGAGCAGGAAGTCGGCGATCTTTTCTTCGTCCTGGTCAACATCGCGCGCTATTTGTCGGTCGATCCCGAATCCGCGTTGCGCCAGACCAACCGCAAGTTCCGCCGCCGCTTTCAGTGGATGGAAGACCGCCTGCACGAAACCGGCTCCAGCCCTGAGCAGTCGTCAATGGACCACCTCGAATCCCTCTGGCAGCAGGCCAAGCAGCAGGAGAAGCGCCGGTGAGCGCAGACTCGATCACCGTCCGCCGCTGCCACGGCCTCGATGAACTCCGCGCCTGCGTGACCCTTCAGAAAGAAGTCTGGAACTTCACCGACGCCGAACTCGTGCCCCTGCGCATGTTCGTCGTGGCCGAGAAGGTCGGCGGCCAGGTCATGGGCGCATTCGACGGCAAAACGATGGTCGGCTTCGCGCTCTCTATCCCCGGCACGCGCTCCGGCCGCGTCTACCTGCACTCGCACATGCTGGCCGTCCGCAAAGACCACCGCAACAGCGGCCTGGGACGCCGCCTCAAGCTTCTTCAGCGCGAAGAGGCCCTCGCGCGCGGCATCGAGCTGATCGAGTGGACCTTCGACCCCCTCGAGATCAAGAACGCCTATCTCAATATCGAAAGGCTGGGCGCGATCGCCCGCCGTTACACCATCAACCAGTACGGCATCACCTCGTCGCCGCTGCAGGGCGGCCTGCCCAGCGACCGCCTCATCGCCGAGTGGTGGCTGAAGTCGAAGCGCGTGGAGACGCTGCTCGCCACCGGCAAGAATCCGCCGTTCCGCCCCCAGGGTGCGGTGGAAGTTCCAGCGCTGATCTACGAGTGGAAAGCCGCGCCCGAGACCCGCTCCCGCGCCCAGCACGTTCAGGAGCGCAATCGCGAACAATTCCTGCGCAGTTTTGCCGAAGGCATCGCCGTCCTCGGCTACGAGAGCGACGCCGAAGGCAACGGCAAGTTCCTGCTGGGCCCTTGGGACGAAAAATGGTCGTATGCGTCGCAAGAAATCCCCACGGAGGCCCGGAGGCTTTCCCCGTGACTCCGCGTCTCTGGTGGTGAACAAGGTTTCTCATGAAGATCGAAGCCATCACGCTCCGTGAAATCCAGATGCCGCTGGTGCATTTTTTTGAGACGAGCTTCGGCCGCACCTACTCGCGCCGCATTCTTCTGGTCACGGCGCACTGTGAAGGCATCAACGGCTGGGGCGAATGCGTCGCCGCCGAAGATCCTTTTTACAGCAGCGAATGGATCGACAGCGCCTGGCCCACGATCACGCATCATCTCATCCCATCCATCCTGGGAAAGGAGCTCTCTTCCGGTCGGGAGTGCGCCACGCTGTTCTCCCGGGTCCGCGGCCACCGCATGGCCAAAGCCGCACTCGAAAGCGCTCTCTGGGACGCTGAAGCCAGGCAAAAACAGCGGCCGCTGTGGAAGCTGCTCGGCGGCTCGCGGCGCGAGATCGCCTGCGGCGTTTCCATCGGCATTCAGGACTCCATCGAGCAGTTGCTCGACAAAATCCAGACCGAACTCGCCGCCGGCTACCGCCGCATCAAGGTGAAAGTGAAACCCGGCTGGGACGTGAACGTGCTCGAACGCATCCGCTCGCGCTGGGCTGACATCACGCTGAGTTGCGACGCCAACTCCGCCTACACCCTCGACCAGACCGAGCACCTGCGCAGCTTCGACCAGTTCAACCTGCTGATGATCGAGCAGCCGCTCTGGCACGACGACATCTACTACCACGCCCGGCTGCAAAAAGAGCTGCGCACCTCCATCTGCCTCGACGAGTCCATCATCAGCGCCCGGGCTGCGGCCGTCGCCCTCGAGAGCGGCGCCTGCCGCATCATCAACATCAAGGTCGGCCGCGTCGGCGGATTCAATGACGCCCTCAGGATTCACGACATCTGCCACGCGCAGAAGATCCCGGTCTGGTGCGGGGGCATGCTCGAATCCGGCGTCGGCCGCGTCCACAATATTGCGCTTTCGACGTTGCAGAATTTCAGCCTGCCCGGCGACGTCTCCGCCTCCAAACGCTACTGGAAAGAAGACATCGTCGATCCCGAGGTGGAAGTCTCGCCGGATGGAATGATCGCGGTCAGCGACCAGCCCGGCACGGGATACCGCATCCAGGAAGATCTGATTGAGAAGTTAACGGTGAGAAAGGAAACATTGCGCGCGGCATGACCTGTGGCGCGGGCTCCGGCGTTAGTGCGAGTTCTTGTTCGTCACGACGGTTTCTGATTTCCTGTCGTCCGCCCGCTTCGCCGCTTCGGCCGCCAGCATCTCCACGCCTTTGGCAAAACTCAGATCAGCGGGCACGGGCCGAAAATCGCTGAACACCTCGTCCGACGTGATGTTGATGCCCTTCACCAGCAGGATCCTTCCCGTGAAACGGAGGTGCATGCTCGTGATCTCCCACGAGCCGTCACGCAGCGCGGCCTGCTCCACAAGAAAGTGTCCACCTTTGTCGAGGTGCCCCAGGATTCCCCATCCGAAGCCGACATCCTTGAACAGCGTCCCGTCGATCGTCGCGATACGCCGTGAAGTCGCGTCAACCATAACGAATCCCGTCATGCCGGCGAGAACCTGTTCCACGCGCGACGGCGGAGAGTAGCCTGGATTCGGCCGGAACTTCAGACGAACCAACCGATCCCCGTCGTTGCCCACGCCCGGCGTGCTGTTTTCCGTGCCGTCGTAGGTGTACAAGAACGCGTCGGGAAGCGCCTTCACGATGCGCAGCGTGCGGTCGGCGTCGTCTTTTTCCTGCGTGTGCTTCCTTTGCAGTTGCTCGGGATTCGCCACCAGATTCTGCAGCCGCGCTTCCTCGCCTCGCATCTGTTCCGGGGTCAGCGGCCGGTCGTCATACGCGATGGTCATGCCGGCCATCGCCTCGCGCGTCTCCACGTAGAGCCGGGTTTGCGAGCCGTGCGGCGTCTGTTTGCGCGCTCGAAACATGTGCGGGACGTTGTTCCTGCCGCTCGCGGCCACCTCGTTCGCCACCGAGGAGCGCACCAGTTCGATGGGCGGAGGGAGCTGCGGAAGGAGTTCAGGCGCGGAATTCGCCGGTTTTTGCGCCCACATCAACGACGGCGGGATCCCCAGGAGAAAAACCAGGATTGTGCTTCCGCGTTTTGCAGGTAAATGCGGGAACCCCACGCCACTAGTGTAGCAAGTGCGAGCCTGGTGCCGCACAAAGTCCTGGCTGCCGAGGTCAGCATCGTCCGCCGCTAAGTTTTTCTCCGCGTCCTTGGCGAATCCTTAGCGTTCCTCGGCGATCAGGAGCTTCGCCGCCGGCGTAGCGAAAACGTTCC
>Ga0187846_10002071_pt1 | contig 11133 bp, 11 predicted proteins | sample TC_taG_FD_161473 | JGI IMG/M metagenome (GOLD analysis project Ga0187846, IMG submission 161473) | Biofilm microbial communities from the roof of an iron ore cave, State of Minas Gerais, Brazil - TC_06 Biofilm (v2) | ecosystem: Environmental > Terrestrial > Deep subsurface > Cave > Wall biofilm... | reverse complement strand
GCAAGCTGCTCAACGCCGCCACGACCGCCAGCACCGCGGTCGTCACCGCGATCGCAGGGATGAGCCAGGACTTCGGCGCTTCCTCTTCGGGTTCGATCTTGGCCTCGACTTCAAATCCTTCTTCCACTCATCACCTCCCTGCACTACCTACCTTCGGGACCACGCACGCGCACTCCTGCGGCCGCGGTACGCGGTACGCCGCGTCCGCGATGAGGTGCACCGATCCCTAAAGGCGGGTCACTCGGAGGGGGTGAATGTTCCGGTCCAGGTCGTCTGCCGTCGGTGCAACAGTTCGCCGATCCGGTACCTGAGCAGCCCCCAGATTCGCGCGATCCACCCGCTGCGCGGAACGGTGGCCGCGGCCAGCACGGGCGCGCGCGCCAGCACATTCACGGTGTCGTGAACGGTGAGCACGCCCACCTGCTGGCCTCGCTGAAACGGGGCCAGCGGGCGCACGGTAAGCTCTTCGGATACCGTGAGCGCGGCGTGGACGTCCCGCGACAGCAGCACCTCAACCGGACGCGAGGTGTCGAGGGGCAGCCGCGCCGCGGTGCCGCCGTAGATCGTGACCGCATCCGGGACGACGCGCTGCCACGGGACCACGAGCAGGGCGTAGCGCCCAAATCCGAAGTTGAGCATCCCCTCCGCGCTCGCGGTGCGGAGCGGCACCGTGCGTGCCCCCATCACGACCGCGATGAGGCGCATCGAGCCCTCGCGCGCGGTCGCGACGATGTTCTCACCAGCCTCGGCGGTCGACCCGGTCTTCAGACCGTCAACACGGGAATCGCGGAAGACCAGGTTGTTCCAGTTCGCCTGCCGGATCCCGCCGTAGGTTTCGTACTGGGGACTGGTGAAGCGGGTGCAGTCCGGAAACGTCAGCAGGATGTGCCGGGCCAGGAGCGCCATGTCCCACGCGCTGGTGTACTCGTCGGGCGCCGGGAGCCCGTGGGGTGTCACAAAATGCGAATCGCGCATGCCGAGGCGGCCCGCCGCCGCGTTCATTTCGGCGGCGAACTGCTCGGCCGATCCGGCCTCGGCCTCGGCAAGCGCCTGCGCCGCGTCGTTGCCCGAGGCGACCATCATCCCCAGCAGCAGCTGCTCAACCGTGACCTCATCCCCGGCGTTCAGGAACATGCGGCTGGTCCCGTACCGGCGGGCCACGCGCCACGCCTCCGTGCTCACCGTCACCGGGGTGGAGAGGGTGAGGTGGCCGTCCTTGATGGCCTGTAGGGTCAAGTCGAAGGTCATGAGTTTGTTCAGGCTGGCGGGCGGCAGACGGCGGTGGGGCTCGGATGCCTGCAGGACCTGGCCCGTGGAGACTTCCATGAGGAGCGTGGAGGGCGGCCCGGAAGGGCCGGCCGCCTGAGGAACGGGTGCGCGGGGGGCGGCGTCAACCGGCCCCAACAGGAGCGCGAGGCAGAGGGAGAGGCAGGCCCACGGCCATCCCCTCCGCACGTCCGGGAGCGTCACGCCGGCATCACCAGCAGACCACGCAGGCCGTCTCCCCGGTCGAGCGCCGCCACCGCGTCGTTGACCCGGTCCAGCGGATACGTGGCCGTGATCAGTTCATCCAGCAGGAGGCGCTTCCCGTGATAGAGGTCGATCAGGCGCGGGATATCGGCGCGGAGGCGCGCGGAGCCGTAGAAACACGCCCGCAGGGTCTTTTCATTGAAGACGAACGCAGGCCCCGGAACCGCGTACTCCTCACGCGCCGGCGGGAGACCCACGGCCACCGCGACGCCGCCCCGCGCGATGCAGTCGACGGCCTGCCGCACGGTTGACGCCCGGCCGATCACCTCGAACGCGTAGTCGGCGCCTCCTCCCGTGAGACGTTGAATCGCGCGCACGGGATCCTCCTGCCCCGCGTTCACCGTGTGGGTGGCGCCGAACCGCCGCGCGGCCTCGAGCCGGTGATCCAGCAGATCGACCGCGACGATCGTCGCCGCCCCGGCGATGCGCGCCCCCTGCACCACGTTGACCCCCACGCCGCCGACCCCAAACACGGCGACGCTGCTTCCCGCCTGCACCCGGGCCGTGTTGACGACGGCCCCGACGCCCGTGGTGACGGCGCATCCGAGGAGCGCGGCAACGGTCAATGGGACGTCCTCGCCGATCGGCAGGACGCCCGACTCGGGAACGACCGCCCTCTCCGCCCATGACGAGACGCAGGTGAAGTGGTTGAGCTCTTGGCCTCCCTTGCGGAGCCGGGTCGTGCCGTCCGGCATCTTTCCTCTCACCCGGTACCGCATCTCGCACAGATGCGGCCGGCCGCTGTCGCAGTAGCGGCACCGTCCGCAGGCCGGGGCGAAGAGGAGCACCACGTGATCGCCCGGGCGGACTGAGTCCACCCCGTCTCCCACCGCCTCAACCACGGCGGCGGCTTCATGCCCGAGCACCACCGGCATGGGCGTGGTTAGCTCGCCTTTAATGTAGTGCAGGTCGCTGTGGCAGACCCCCGTGGCGGCGATCCGGACCGAGACCTCGCCGGACCGCGGTGGTTCCAACTCCACCGCCTCGACCGCAAGCGGTTGCCCCACCTCGTAGAACACCGCGGCTCGCATGCGCGTGTGCCTCCGTGTCGTCTGCGCCCGAAGGTGTTCCCTCCGGCCCGCAGGGATTCCTCCGGCGCGGCGCGAACCGCGACGGTGTCGCATGACTCCCGCCGAACCCGTCCCGGGAATGACGGTCTCTCGCGCCCGGGTGGCCCCGATCGACGCGGTATTCTTCCTGGTCCCGGCAGTCTGGGGCCTCAACTTCATCGTGATCAAGGCCGCCCTGCACCAGTTTGCATCGCCGCAGAGCTTCAACGCCGTGCGGTGGATCCTGGCCACGGGTGTGCTCGCGGGGGCCGTGGCGGTCCGCGGGGATTCCCTGCGGGTCGCCACTCGCGACTGGGGGAAGATCCTCCTCATCGCCGGATTCGGCAACGTCGTGCAGCAGCTGACGTTCATCAACGGCATCACGCTGACCACGGCAGGGCACTCCGCGCTGATCCTGGGACTGTCGCCGGTGATGGTCGCCCTGGCCAGCGCCGCCTTCGGTCTCGAAGAGATCTCGCGGAGGACGTGGGCCGGCGTGGCCTTCTGTTTCCTCGGGCTAGTCGTGCTGATGCGGCCGGGGGCGGAGCCGGCCGCCCGCGCCGGGCTGACGGGCGACCTCCTCATGCTCGTGTCCGCCGCGTGCTGGGCGCTGTATTCGCTGGTGAGCCGCCGGCTGACGCTCGTGTACTCGCCCACCGCGATCACCGCGGTCACGATGGCCATCGCCGCCGGCGTGCTCGTGGTGATCGGCCTCCCGGCCCTGCACGCGCAATCATGGTCCGGGATCAGGTGGAGCGGCTGGGCCGGGCTGCTCTACTCGGGGGGCCTGACGATCGCGGTGGCGTACCTGGCCTGGGGGGTGGCGATCCGCCGCATCGGAGCCGCCCGGACGGCCGTGCTCTCCAATCTCACCCCGGTCGTGGCACTGGTGGCCGCCTGGGTGTTGCTGGGGGAGCGACTGGATGCGGAGCAGATGCTCGGGGCGGGCCTGGTCATCGCCGGGATCGCCCTCACGCGGCGGTGACGAAGGTTAGCGCGTGTTTTCCTTGATGGTCTCCGTCTCCCTCACGATGGCGTGGAAGATCTTGTCGGGTTGGTTGGGGACGTCGAAGTAGTAATCGTCGAGGCGGTTCTTGTAAACGTTGACGCTGTACGGAAACGCGCCGGTGTGTCCTCGAATGATCTGAGCCACGGCCGCATCGACCGAGAGCTTAGGATTCGCCTGGTGCATGCGCACCGCCTGGTCGGCGGCCGATCCGGCGAGGAAGCCGGCGACGTAGGCCAACTTGGCCTGCTCGGACATGGCCTTCCAATCGTGCCCGTCGTACCCGACCCCATGGGGGTCCTCGAACGCTCCCGCGGTCGATCCGGCCGCGAGCACGATTGCGGCGACGAGCATCCAATATCGGCGCATCGCTACTCCCTCCCTACTTCTTCACCGTCACCGACGGGAGACTCGCGGCGGCGGAGACGACGAAGTTGTCCCACATTCCCGACAGGCCGTGCGTCGGGACGCCACAGAACCAGAGGTACCGTCCCGCCGAAGTTGCCGTGAAATCGGCCGACCCCTTATTGTTTGGCGGATTCGGGTCGATCCCGTCGACCAGGTCGTCGGTCTCGGCGCGGGGAATCGCCGGGGGGATCCCTTGCGGGGGAATCGGCTTGACGTTCCGGATCACCTCGAAGCTGTGCGGCAGGGCTCCCGCCCCGCTGTTCACAAAATCGACGTGGACCTGCCATCCGACGGGAACGGTCACCGTCAGCTGCCCGTTCGCGTAGCCGTTGAAGTTGAGCGTGCCGTTCACCCCGCCCTGGGCAGCGATCACGGTGAACGACACCAGGTGGTGGGCGGCGTCGAAGGTCGCCCATTTCGGCATCGCCACCGCGGCAGCCCAGAGCGCGCCTGGCCCACCCCCTGACCCAGTGACCACAACCAGGATGGCGGTGGCGACGAGTCCAACGGTTCGGCACACCCCGATCGGCATCCCGATCTCCCCCCTCCGGGCCCCCGCCACGCCCAGGAGCACCGCGGCCCGGGCCGTGACCGTCACGAGGTCGGCGGTCACGCCCGGGCCGCGAACGCCCGGAGACTGCGCGCTTACCGCTTCGGCAGTCCGAAGACGATCACCGCATCTCCATAGGGATAATGCAGCTGGAAGTTCCCTCCGGCCGCGACCGCGATGTACTCCTGGCCGTCCAGCTCGAACGCCATCGGGGCCGCGTTCACCCCCGCGCCGGCCTGGAACTGCCAGATTATTTCGCCGGTCTTGGCATCGAAGGCATCGAACAGGCCGTTCCCTTCACCGGTGAACACGAGCCCGCCGGCCGTGGCCATCGAGCCGCCCATCATGGGCTGATCGACCTTCTTCTGCCAGGCGACCTTTCCGGTGTTCACGTCAATCGCCGTGAACGTCCCGTACTGCTTCTCGCCCGGGATGGCCGTAAACGCGCTGCCCAGCCACAGCGTGCCCGCCTTGTACGGCACGCTGTGGACCGCGTACGTCATCGGCTGCTCCAGCCCGGCAACGTACGCCATCTGGGTCTGGGGGCTGTACGAGGATGGGCTCCACTCGGCCCCGCCGTTCGCTCCCGGCAGCATGCGCACGCCCGCCGCCGTCGGTTGGCTGAAGTAGTTTTGGTGTCGGTTAAACTCCTCGCTCCGCTTGATCAGCTGCCCGGTGTTCCGGTTGAGGATGTAGAACCATGCGGTCTTTCCGGCGATCCCAAGCGCCGGAACCGTCTGCCCGTTCACCGTCACGTTGAACAGGAGGGGCGGGCTGGTCTGGTCGAGGTCCCACACGTCGTGGGGGACCTCCTGGTAGTACCACGCCAGCGTGCCGCTCCCGGCGTGGACCGCCACGATCGACTCGGTGTACAGGTTGTCGCCCGGCCGGATGCCGCCGTCGAGGTCAGGCGATGGGTTGCCGATCCCCATGTAGATCAGATTGCGCGCGGGGTCGATCGCCGGCGACTGCCACATCGACCCGCCGCCGCGCTTCCAGGCGTCGCTGTACTGGTTCCACGCGGCCTTTTCCGCGGCGATGTCGCGGTGCAGATCCTCGCCTTCGGGGGTCGTGGTCGACCACTTTCCCTCCCACCCCGTAGCGGGGATGGTGTACCAGCGCCAGACGACCGCGCCGCTCTGGGCATCGAACGCCGTCACGAACCCCCGGATCCCGTATTCGGCGCCGGACATCCCCACGATCACGATGTTCTTGTACACGATCGGCGCCATCGTTTCGCTGTACCCGAGGGTCGGGTCCGCGATCTGCTTCGCCCACTTCACCTTCCCGGTTGCGGCGTCCAGCGCCACGAGCTGCGCGTCAAGCGTGGCCATGTAGACGTTGCCGTAGGCAACCGCCACGCCGCGGTTCACCGGGCCGCAGCAGAAGATCGTCGTCCCCAGCTTGTGGTCGTATTGCCAGATCAGGGAGCCCTTCCGCGCGTTCAGCGCGAACAGGTGATTGTACGCGGTGGTCACATACATGACCCCGTTGTAGACGACGGGAGTGTTCTCAAAGGAGGCGATGACGCGGGTCTGGAAGATCCACTTCGGCGAAAGCGATCCTACGTTTGAGGTGTTGATCTGGTCTAAGCCGGAGTACCGGTCGTTCGTGTAGTCGTGCCCGTACATCAGCCACGTCTTCGGATCGTCCCCCGCACCCATCAACATTCCCAAGTCTGGCTTCGCCATCATCATTTGGGCCACTGCGGGAGAGAACCCTCGGGGCGAAACGACAAGGAGCGAGAGCACTAGCACAGCCGAGAGCACAAAAGCAAACGTCCGGCGTTTCATCACTGCCCCCCCTTCTCCCCGCCGAGCCGCCGGCCGATACCGCGGTCGAAACGCAAAAAGCCTAACATACATGCCGGAGTGGCCGGCGTGCGGGTGCTTTCATCCATTCTCGATCTGCAGGGGACTTCCTGCCGGGTGCGGTCTAAAGCCCCAATCGAGTGGGCATAGAACGTACGACCGCTATCCCTACTGGGGAGTATTGAGCATGCGAAAGGTGCCGTTAACCCGCAGCGTCCTGGCCGCGGTCCTCTGCGTCGCGGCCTGCGTCCCCGCCGGCGCTCAGTCCAGAATGGTCCAGGCCGCCGACCCGCAGGGCCGGTTTACCATCGGGTTTCCGGCAGACTGGGAGGTTGGGTCCCCAGCGAGCGGGATGCCCGCGATCATGGCCCGCGCCCCCCACACGGGCGATGCGTTCCGGGCCAACGTCAACGTCGTCGTGGAGACGCTTCCCGAACCGATGGATCCCGCAAGCTACGCGGCGGCCGGGTTGCGGCTATTGCGAAGCGTGTTCCACGGCTTCACAATCGTCGACCAGGGGTCGGCCACGATCGCCGGCCGCCAGGCCTTTTACCGATACTATACGTGGGAGCCCAACAACGGGAACGTGGTCTACCAGGTGCAAGCGTACTTCACGGTGGGGCTCGAGGGATTCGTCGTCACCGGATCAACGATAAACGACCAGAGCCACATCCGGCGGGACGTCCCCGTCATCGCCCAGATCTTCGAAACGTTCCGCCCGTCGACCAAAGCCCCCGTACCCGGCGAGTAAAGCACCCGCACCCGGCCGCTCACCCCACCGCGCTCAAGTACGGAGAATCCTCTCCGCCGCATTCATGGTCCGTGGGTGGGGCCGGGTCGGGCTTTTAGACGTTTCAGAGCGGCTCGACCGCCGCGGCCGGCAACGCGCCGCTGACCGTCCCGGGGTGGAGGATGGCCGCGAGGATCTCGAGCCCGTGAACGATCCGCGGGCCGGGGCGGTTGAAGTAGGCCGACGCGTCGGTGAGATACACCCGCCCCTCGCGCACCGCGGCAATACCACCCCAGCCGGGGCGCCCCGTCAGGAGGCCGGCTTCGGCCCGCGCGCGAGCGAGGTCGAACCCGCAGGGCATCAGCACCAGCACCTCGGGGTCGGCGTCAAGCACCGCTTGCCACTCCACCCGCACCGACGGCCGCCCGGCCCGCCCGAGCACATCCGACCCTCCGGCGATCGCGACCATCTCGGGTATCCAGTGTCCCCCCACGTAGAGCGGGTCAAACCATTCGAGGCACACGACGCGGGGGCGTGATCCCGGCGCCGGGGTGCCGACCGCGTCGATCCGGCCCCTGAGCTTACCGACGAGCGCCTCCGCGCGCGCGTCGGTTCCCGTCAACTCCCCCACAAGCAGGATCGTCTGGAGAATGTCCCTCACGCTATGCGGTTCGAGCGACAGGATTCGGGGGGCGGTCGCCAGTCCCCGCGCGGCCTCCTGCACCAGGCCGGCGGATGGTGCGCACACCGTGCAGAGCTCCTGCGTCAGGATCAGATCCGGCCGCAGCCGCGCCAGCTGCGTCGCGTCGAGGTGATAGACACTCCTGCCGTTGTGCACCTCCCCGCGGATCCGGCCGTCGATCGCGGCGCTCGGCTGGTCCGCCGCGACGATCGCCTCGCTCAGCACCGGCTTTCCCAGAACATCCGCCGGAAAATCGCAGTCGTGGGAAACGCCGACAAGCGCGTCGGTGAGGCCGAGCTCGCAGACGATCTCGGTCGCGCTGGGGAGGAGGGAAACGATCCGCATGGGTGTCCGCCGAGACGATGTTATCGGCGGCCCGTCCCCGCCCGCCACCTCCCCGCGGCCTCGGACAGCGCCGGCGCCCCCCCAAGATAGGCTCGGTAGGCAGGCGGCGCGGCCGCGCCATCCACGGTCGCGGCCACCGCCTCGGCGATCAGATGGTGGTCGGGGGAATAGGCGCAAACCGGATCGGTGGCCGCCGGATTCCCGGTCAAGAGGTACGCCTGACACCGGCACCCCCCGAAGTCCTCTCCCCGGCGGGGGCAGCTTCGGCAGGGATCCGGCATCCAGTCCGTGCCGCGGAATCGGTTGAAGGCGGGGGACTCATACCAGATCCAGCGCATCGAATGGTCGTTTACCGACGGTGAGTCAAGACCTGGGATGATGTACGCCGCGGGGCACGGCAGCACGGTCCCGTCCGGGGCCACCGTGAGGAACTTCCGGCCCCAGCCGTCCATGCAGGGCTTCGGGAACTCGGCGTGATAGTCGGGGATCACCCACAAGATCTCCATCGCCGCGCCGATCCGCTGCCGGAACCGGGTCACCGCTTCCTCGGCCTCGTCGACCATCTGCCTGGTAGGCAGCAGCTGCCCGCGGTTGAGGAGGGCCCACCCGTAGTACTGCGTGTTGGCCAGCTCGACCCGCTCCGCGCCGAGGGACGCCGCCAGCTCCAGCAGTGCCGTGACCTGGTGCAGGTTGTGGCGGTGCAGGACGACGTTCACGCTCAACGGCAGCCCGGCGTCGCGGACGTGCCCGGCCGCGGCCAGCTTGCGCCGCCAGAAATCCCCGCCGGCGATGCTCTGGCTCAGCTCGGGGTCGGCCGCCTGAAGGCTCAGCTGGCACGACCCGAGGCCCGCGTCGCGGAGCGCGCGGACACGGTCGCGCGTGAGGCCGACGCCGCTCGTGATCAGGTTGCTGTAGAGCTCGAGCCGCGTCGCCCGCTCGACCAGGGCAGCCAGGTCCGGGCGCGCCAGCGGCTCCCCGCCGGAAAGGTGAACCTGCAGCACCCCCAGCTCTGCCGCCTCGTCGAGCACCCTCAACCAGGTCTCGGTCGGCAGCTCGGCGTCACGGCGGATCAGCGCTTGCGGGTTGGAGCAGTACACGCAGTGCAGCGGACACCGATGGGTGACCTCGGCGAGCATCGAGATCGGAGGGCTCACGATGGAAGGATCCACTCCACCCATCCCTTTTGGACCGCCTGGCCCAGAAACTCCACGACGTCCGCGCGAAGTTCTGCCCCGGGGTATTTGGACTGCAGCGCGCCGACCAGTCCCGCGACGGTCTGCGTCCCATCGCACAACTGCAGGATCTCCGCGGCGGTCTCGCTCAGCAGGATGGCCCGCTCCGGCAGCAGGAGGACGTGGCGCTGCCGGACCTTGTCGAAGCGCATGCGGGTCTTCGGCAGCAACCGCGGCCGCCCGACCTCGAGCAGCTCAGCGTCGAGCATCGGCCACCGCCGCCGGGCTCATTCGGGGAATCCCGCCGCCACGGCGTCCAGAAACGCGTTCAACACATCGCACTTGAACTCGAGGGCGGCGAGCGCCCGCTCCTGGGTTTCGCGGGTCCGGCAGTACTCCAGCACGATCGGCAGCGCGTGCGACGCGTCCCTGGGCCCCTGCGTCAGACGCGACCGGAAGTATTCCAGCCCCTCCGGCCGGATCCAGGCATAGTGCCGCTCGAACGCCGCGATCCGATCAGCCATCAGCGAGGGCGCGGAGAGCTCGGTCAGCGAGGACGCCACGCCCTCCACCCACGGATGGTCCCGGACGAAGTTGACGTAGCCGTCCACGGCAAAGCGGGCGGCCGGGACCAGCAGCCGGTGCTCGAGCAGGTGGGACCGGCTGAGGCCTGCGGCTTCGCCCAGCCGCAGCCAGTTTTCGATGCCGCCCTCCCCCGGGCGGACCCCGTCGTGGTCGATGATCCGCTGGACCCAGCTCCGGCGAAACTCCGCGGGCAGCTTGGTGAGAAGCCAGGCGTCCTTGACCGGGATCATCTGCTGATAGTACACGCGGTTGGCGATCCATCCGCGCACCTGCTCCCGCGACAGCGCGCCCTCGTGCATCCGCCGGTTGAAGGGGTGCAGATGATGGTACCGCGTCGCGAGCAGGCCACGCAGCTGCTGCTCAAACTCCTCCCGCGACCACGGGACCGTCACCATGCCGCCTCCCACCCGTCGTGGGCGACCTCGAGCCCGAGGCTCCGCACCCACGCCCGCTCGGACGAGTTGAAGTCCAGGAGCGGGTTGGTGTTGTTGATGTGCACGTAGAACTTTGCACGCGCGGGAACCTCGGACAGCCACCGCGCCGACCCTTCGGGACCGTACACCGGAACGTGCCCCATTCGCAGGGCCGACTCGGATCCGATTCCCAACCGGGGCAGTTCGTCGTCCGTCCAGAAGGTCCCGTCGAAGAAGATAACGTCCGCTCCCGAGCACGCTTCCCGGAGCGCCTCCGACAGCTCGCCCACGGCCGGCGCATAGACGACGCGCCCGCCCGTGGACACATCCGTGAGGACGACCGCGACCACGCCGCCGGCGGACGCCGCACGCTCCGCCGCGTACCGGGGAAACCGGCGGCCGGTCTCCACCAGACGCACCTCGGTCTTCGCGGGGCCTCCGCCCAGCAGCAGCGGGTCTTCCAGCGGCAGGATCTGCACGCGCACCTCCGCGTACCGCCCGAGCGCCTGCAGCAGGCGGAGCTCCTCGCGCAGCATGCTCGCGACGGGAGAAGTCGCGAACAGCGTCCACCGCATCCCTTCGCGGAGGTGCAGCAGCCCGAGGACGTGATCGAGCTCCCCGTCGGTGAGAATCACGCCGTGCAGGGGAGTGGAGCGGATTCCGTTGGAAGGGCGGAGCTCAGGCCAGCGCGCCAGCTGTTGGGTGACATCGGGGGTGGCATCAACGAGATACCATCCCGCGCCATCCGGGGAAAACGCGAGCGCGCATTGAGCGAGCGGTTCGGTCAGGCCGCGGCGGGCATCCTCGCAGTTCTTGCAGCGGCAGTTCCACTGCGGCATGCCGCCACCGGAG
>Ga0187846_10002070_pt1 | contig 11136 bp, 19 predicted proteins | sample TC_taG_FD_161473 | JGI IMG/M metagenome (GOLD analysis project Ga0187846, IMG submission 161473) | Biofilm microbial communities from the roof of an iron ore cave, State of Minas Gerais, Brazil - TC_06 Biofilm (v2) | ecosystem: Environmental > Terrestrial > Deep subsurface > Cave > Wall biofilm... | reverse complement strand
AAGGGGGCGCTGCGCGCGGGGAGTGGTGGAAGTGTGAGTGGCACGAGATTTGCTCTTACCCGGGGTACCCCCACATAGACATTTTGTCTAAGAATGAATTTTTGTACAGTTATTGACATTGCGGATAAAAAGAGTATACTGCCACTTATGGCAGGTTTGTGGAAAATTAGATCGTTCGAGGAAGTCGCACGGATCGCGGCCGAACGTTACTATACCGGATATTTAATGTATTTAAATCGCAATGGAGGACCATTAAAATGCCTCTCTCGCCGACGGACGTGGCCAACCGCTGGGCACAAGGCCTTGCGAACGCAACGACGAAAATGACCCAGGACGCACAGGCGCTCACCATCTCACCCACCTCACAGGCTGCGGCGGCCGTGCAGACCTGGATCGCACGTCTAAACGATCCGAAAGTGCAAGCCAAGTGGCAGGCCAAGCTCAATGCTGTTACACTACAACAGTGGCAGCAGGCGTACGTGCAAAAAGGTATACCGCGTGTCTCGCAAGGTGCCCAGCAGGCAATTCAAACGAAGATGGTCCCATTTTTTACCAAATGGCTCCCCTACGAGGCTGCCGGCAAGGCACAGGTTAAGCAGATGCCCAAGGCCACGCTGCAGGACCGGATTGCCCGGGCTGTTTTTATGATCAACTATAACTCACAATTTACCTACCCGTAATGTCCCAATTACTCATCAGTCAGTTGCGTGAAGGGGTCGCCCGCCGGGCGTGGGCGGCCCGCCAACTACAAGTGAGGTGTTTTATGGAGTGGGATTCGATTCGGGAGCGGGCTCACGAAATAATCGACGGGCATCCAGCGGCGCCGGCAATCGACCTAGCGCGCGCTCTTCAAGCAGAGTTCGCCGGGCAGCCGCTACTGGGCTGGTGGATACTCTCTAGCCTGGCCCCCGAACGCGTCGAGCCGCAGCCGCAAATTAAGGGGAAGTAACGTGGGGCTCTGGACTCACTATGTGGAGTTCGTGTGTCCTTTTTCGGGCGTGTTCAATCGCGTGCGCTGCGTTGGCTTGCAGACGGCCCAGGCGATTGCTGAGCAAAAGCGAGAACTAGGATTCGCGAAGGTTCAAATTATCCATCGGCGCGACAAGCACACAAGGGGGATCGCTGCTCATGTTCATGATTGTCGATTATACTGACACCCAGTCCACGGCCCAGGTGGACACCGACATTCCGATGGCCACGGACTCGATGATCACCAACCTCAATAATCACCCGCTCTTTCCCGTTGCGGTGCAGGTCCGCTGGTGGTATGCGCTGGGCACCACAATCACGCGTATTCGGCTGTCGGCACCCAAGGTCAAGCCTATTGCCAGACCTGTTTTGTCCATTATTGACCAGGGGACGGCGCCGGGCGACCCGTTGCACATTTTCGATTACTGGCGCGAGCCCTTAAACCTCAACAAAACCGAGGAAATCCAGATGCTCCGCTCCAAGACTTCAGCGGTCGCGGAGCGGGATCACGTCGTCCTTGCGGCCGGCGACGGCAATTACAATGCGGCACCCGGCGAAATGTACGTCGCGCGTTTCACCACCTCGTTCACGCCGACCGTCAACGCCTGGTCGGTTGGAAATTTAACCGCCGACGACACCCTCGCCGTGGGTAGGTATTCCATTATTGGCATGCGTGTCAATGACGCCACGGGGGTGGCCGCGCGGCTGATTTTCCCGGGCGCCCCGATCGTGGGCGGTCTGCCCCAGATCCGACCGGGCGTGATCTGCCGTACGGGCCCCGGACAGACGGACTACTATCCGCACCGCTACGGTGGGCAGGGAGAGTTGGGTCAATTTGAGAGTTTTGCACTCCCCGTATTGGAGATCATGGACGCCGGTCCCACGGCTAATCCTGAGGTGCTTTTCGATATCGTCCCCGTCCGGCTCGGGCCGGGGACGTGATCATGGCGAATCCGCTCCTTTTGGGATACGCTGCGTCTCAATATAAAGTCCAGGAGACGCCCTTCGCCTCGAATGCCACGGTGCAACTGGCGCTCGCGGCCAACCCTAACCGGGTGGCCTTGATCATCACGGATTCAATCGGTAATATAAATTTTGCGACGCTTAGTGGCAACGTCAGTACGCTCAAGGGCAGTATTGTGATCGCGACGCAAAATCTTTCAATTTTCTTAACGTTCGAAAAATTCGGCCCGCTGGTCCAGGCGCCCTTTTATTCGTGCCGGATCTCGGGAGCCAGCACAACGATTTTCACTGAGATTATTTACACCCCGACAGGTAGCTAATAGATGGCACGTCGCAGTCGAGTCTCCTGGCTGTCCGTGGGTGCGACGGATCAAGAGTTGCTGGGACCGTCGGGCAATCGTGTCGCTCTACAAATTTGGCCAGGGTTCGCCGGCCGTGTGACGCTTAACCACGACAGCCCCGTAGTCCTGGACGCTGGGATTACGATTCAGATCGGCGGTCCACCGCTTTTGTTGATTTATGAGCGCGACGGCAGCGTGGTCTGCGAGCCCTGGCGGGCAATCGCCGCCGTGGCAGGAACGGTAATCGGGATCGTGGAGGTGATGGAGGGATGAGCAGGCCAAAATCCATGAAACCTAAGGTCTTAGGTCCTTACACGGAGGCTGACGTGCAGCAGTGGGATGAAGCCCTCGACCAGTGCCAGGCGGCGATTCTTCAGTGTCAACTGGGCATGCAGGCGGGCTTCACGTGTGACGATCAGCTTAGGGCCTGTGAGGCGCTTAAAGCACAATTGAGACAGATGAAATCCACTTTTGCCCCGGGCATGCCGTGATCGATCCCATCAATCCTGGCCCTGCGGGTAGTGCCGGGCCGGCCGGCACCACGGCTGGCGTGCAGCCGCCGGGGGATTTGACCGGTACGCTCGCGGCCGGGTCGGCGATTATCGCTCAGGCGATCTCAACTTTTTCTGCCGCGATCCAGTCGCAGATCGACCGTATTTTTTCTGTTGTGAATGACGCCGCGGTCAAGCTGGCCACCTCGGTCGCAGGCCAGTATAATGCGGCTGAGACGATTGGCGTAACCACGGCCGCCTCGGGTCAGGCGGCTATCAACGCGCAGGCCGCCGCCGTCACAGTCGCGGGTGGCGGTGGTGGGCCTGCCGATCAAGGAATAAAGGAGGGGACCTATGAATGGAACGTCTACCAGTACATCAACGCACCTTACCCGGCCCGAGCGGCGCCGGCGATTGGCCTGGCTGGGGAGGATATGCAACTCTGGTGCTACCGGGGCAGTTGGCAGAACAGCCTCGACGCTGTGCGCTACACCCTGCTTATCGGTGGTAGCGCTCCTCCTGCTGGCTGTCAGCTCCCTGGTGGCCCAGCCACTCCCCCCACAACTCCTACCCAGCAGCCGGCCTGCGATACCGGATATCAAGTGTGGCAATTGTTGGGTCCTCCAGGGACCCCCAATCAGTGTGCCGTTACCTGCGGCGGTGGCTCCGCCATGCCCCCGCCGTGGGTGCCTTACGGCACGGTTGGAGACCTTGCGACCGCCCAGGCGGCGATGGCACTCATCTGTGGTGGCGGGACCGTCACCGGTATGGGGCCACCGACTGTTCCGACACCGACGGTGTGCGCATCCGGTGCGGCTCCGATTTGCCCGGAGACCTGTCCGACCACGCCGCCTGTGACCGGTCCCCCGACAGTCCAGACCGGTCAGTGTTGCGGCGTTAATCCGACGACCGGGGCCATGATCCTCCCCACATGTATATTCGTTGATCTGTGCTCGACCGCCAACATGATCACTGCCATCAGGGAGGGTCTATATCAGGGACTCTGTAAGTGGACGGCGGACGACGGCTGTTTTTACGAGCCGGTCTGGCATGCCATCAAAAAAGCTTTGTGTGAATTTATTCTCGACCCCGAGTGCAACTGTCCGACGCGCGACAGTGACCGCTGGATCACGGAGGATTGTGACGGGCAATTCAATCAAATGATGCAGGGCTGGCTGGGGAAAATTGGTGGCGCGGTAGTCGGGGCCGGTAATGTGGACCGGCTCGTCGAAGCGGCGGTCTCTAACTCCAGTTATTACCCTGGCGTATTGGGCGATGGAATCGATCCTCCATAACGGATAGGGAGAGTAGCAAATGGCTTGGAGCAATATTATTGGCCACGGACTGGCTCACGGGGCCTCGCAGAGTTTTCATCCGTTCGTCGGCGCCATCAGTCAGGTGTCCAACTATCTGGCGCCCATAGAGGTGCCGTCGCCCGAGCAGGTGATAGACCTGTATGTGCGCGGCTGGATCGATGTGCAGACGCTCAAGGATGCGTGCGCACTCAAGGGTGTTAACGTTGATCCCACAGCCGCGGTCGCTCTGGGACGCACGGTCGGTAACGACGCGTACAAGGCGCTCTGGAATTCGTTCGCCGCGGCGAAAGCGGAGCGGCCGGAGGAGAAGGAATATTTTGAGATAGCCAATAGGCGGCTAATGACCGACGACCGCGTCAAGAGTTATCTGCACCGCCAAGGCTACCAGAGTGAGGTGTACCAGGATTGGGTGGCGAATCTTCGCTACGATATTCCTGGCCCCTCCGATCTTGTGCGTTTTAGTGTCCGGCATTGCTGGGAGCCAGACTTGCTTGCGGCGCTCGGTTACAACGCAGAGTTTCCGGGCGCAGTTATCGATTATTGGCACGCCTGTAAGGGCCTCGATTATCCTCTATTCTCGGGACCTTTCAGCGCGCAATTGGCGACCGTCCTGGGTTCCCAGGCGGCCGCCCAGGGATGGCTGGAGCAGTACGTCGCGGCCACGGGCGTCGAGCCGACATGGGCGAGATTTTACTGGTACAGCCACTGGGTTTTACCTTCGCCGGGACAAGGCTACGACATGATGTTCCGGCTCCGCCCAGACCGCGACCGAAGCTTTGATCCCCCGGAAGCAGCCGGGCAAAATTTCACCTTCGATGATCTCAAATTACTCTTGCGAGCTAACGACTACCCGCCCAAGTACCGGCCACTCCTGGCGGCGATTGCCCACCGCATGCCCGGCGTGCGATTCATTCGCTCTTTTCGAGCGACAGAAGTATACTCGTATGATGATGTGTTAGAGTGGGCTAAGCGCTGGGGATATAGTGACCGGGACGCCTCCGACATCGCTGACAATATTGAGGCCTCGGTCCAGCCCAAGACCGGCCGGGCCACCGCCTGCAAGGGTTGTGCAACTTGTGACGCGGCGTACGAGCTGGGCATCCTGGACCTGCCGCGCCTGCAAATTTGCTACCAAGATTGGGGGATGAGCAAGGAGGACGCGGCCAAAAATGCCACCCTTGCGGATCTCAAATTGAGGGTAAAGCGCGTCCGGGAAATAACAGCCAATGTGCGCAAGCGGTATCTCAAGGGGACCCTATCCGACCAGCAGGCCAGTCAGCTCCTCCAAGGATTGGGCCTGACGCTTGACCGGGTCGGCCTCTATTTGCAGGACTGGCAGTTAGAATTCGAGGCCGGGCGGCGCGAAATCTCCACTGCCCAGGCGGTCAAGTACGCCTGCCAGGGAGTGATCTCCGTCCCGGACTTGGTGGTCCGGCTAACCAATCTCGGTTACGGCGCCGACGATCAAGAGGCGCTCGTCCAGGAAGCCAGCGTGTGTGCCGGCAACCTGAGTGCCCAGACGCAGGCCAAGCAGGCGCGAAAAACCAAACAGCAGCAGGCGGACGCCTATACTGCAGCACGGAGAGCACGAATGTCTCTCATGGAGGCCCAGCGTTATCTGGCCAGCCACGGCAGCCCCAAGCAACTGCACGATTGGTTTTGCCAGGGGGCCATCGGTGAGCCTGAGGTGTACATGCGACTTAACGCACTGGGGTGGCCGGATGTGGATATTACGCGATTCCTCGGCGATTGCAAATCCGGACGGAAGCCTGTCGGGCGCGGCGGGTACGGCGTTGTCGTCAAGCCCGCGCTGGTGCCCCCGTCCAAAGAGGGAGGCGAAATTGAGTCCATCCCTTGACTACGCAACCCTCGACCAGGGCGACGAGGCGACGGTCAATAAATTGATTCAGGAGCAGCTCGGCCGACCGGTGATCAAGCAGCCGCGGCCACGAAGTGTGCCGCTGACTGCTCCCGCGGTGTCGCTGCCCCTGGGTACGCTGGGCTCGGGTCAATTAATTGCCCGTGACTTGCTGGCGGTCGCGGCCAAGTGCGGCGAAGATTTGAGATGTTGGCGATCTGAAATAGAGGCGCGGCAGCGTAGTAAGGTGGGGTCGTCGTCAACGTAAGCGGGCAGTGATCGAACGCTCCTCTAGTTCGGTCCACGGTCCTCGGGCAGCAGCGAAGAGCACGTCAGAAATTCTCGCTATTCCAGAGCACCAGTAACGTCTCCTGTATAGCTGGATTTTCTGCGTTTTGGCCTTAACCTCGACGGTAATGGTAATTTCAACCCCCGGCGGTCTCTTACGCAAAATCCCCATAGTCGATTACCTCCATACGCTCTCCCTGATCTCGCTCTCTGGTACGGACAATCCGCTCGCGGTAATAGACGGCGTCGTGCAGCCCCTCATCCAAGAGGCGGCCAAAGTGAATGCGCGCGGCGTCACGGTAGACTCCATCCGCAATCCCCCAGGCCGAGGCCGTCAAGTAGCAGCAGCAATATTTGCTCCCGACCCGGTAGTGCTTGAGCCCCCAGTAGTGGGCGTCAGAGCCGGTGGCAGCAACTTTCCACTTTCCGAGATCCGCGGGATGGAGTAGATCACCTGTAGCCATGCGGTCAGGCCCGTCTCCGATAAGGTGCAAGCTGTCCGTATCGCAATAGAGCGTTTGAGCAACTCCCGCCACGTCCCTGGCTCGCGCCAGTACGACTCTTGCCGCGCTAGCGATCGAGGCAGATAAGCCTGGAAAGGAATGGCGCCACTCCCCTGCTTGCGTACAGCGCTGAGTGCAGCCTCCAACATCTCGGCAAGGGACGACAGCTCCATCAGTTGAGTCTCGGCCCCACCAGGTGGTCCAGATTCCTTGCGAGAGCGCCGCCGGACAATCTTGCCAACGGCGCCCATGCTGGGCAAATTTCCCGTGGAGTCCGTTGAGGAGCATTTTGACGAGCGCCGCCTGCCCATATTTTTTTTCCTTAATTAGAGATACTTTTAGTGGAAATAACCCGTCTACGAAGCGCGTGAAGGGAAACCCAGCGTCGTAGCGAGCCAAAGCGTGTACCCGCTTAACGCAGCCAAGAGCACTTGCCTGACGAAGCTCGGCCCCCGCCAAATAGCGCACGCCCTGGACCCCGTCCCAATAGACGGCTCGGCCAACACGTCGCGGCAAATCAAGTCTGGACTGAGCGATTCCGACCGCAGCCACGCACTCGTATCCAGACAGTGCCTGCGCGAGTTCACGGACCGTGCCTCCCCACTGGTGCGAGCGAAATTTCACGGGATGCGGGTAATCGCGCATCACCGCCGGATAAAGACTATTGACATCCACTATTGTCACCGGCTCCCCTACGCATCCACTCCTCCACATCTGCACGCGACCCCCATGCAGCGCCGCCCGCTCGAGACTCGTAGCTTCCACGTGCGCGTGGATCGCAATTGGCCCCGCCAGGAATGAGTGACGCAATGAAGCGAAAGAAAGCTGTGTCGCCGTAGGCTGCCAACCACATAACCTCCGGCTTCGGACCAGACTGATCCACTGACATATCAAATCTCCTACCGTACAGGTCTTAAATGTTGAATAAGCGATAACCGCGTCGTCTGTAGAGCCACAGCTCATAGGTGACGGACAGGGGGTCCCGGCTGCACGAGCAAGCGTACGTAAGCCATCTCTGGCGTAATTGGCCGCATCCACATACTTCGATACACACCGGCTGCGGCGGGTGAGTACGATAGATGGAGGGTCCGAGAGCACCGCTGAGACGACTTGCTCCCCGTCCCTGGACCAGCCGCGCCAGGCATCCAGTAACGTGAGGCCGTAGACCAGGCCATAGGAGTAGATCCACGTGCAGCGCCGTGGGGACCTGTGAGCGATGATCCATTGCCGCCACTCCTGAGAATTGCGGAGTACCACAGTCTCTTTATCTTGCACCTCGCCATCCGCCAGCCGGTAGCAACAGCCGGTGGCGACACGGAACACGTGCTCGTAAGTGCCGTGCTCGACCCGGCGGACGCGGGGCTCCACCTGAAATACGAGCACTCGGTCAGGGACGGACTCGCCCTTTACGGGACGCAAGATATGCCACCGTCGCGCGCACCAACTCTCCGGCGAGTGCGTCGTCATCCCAATACTCCATGACACGGGTGGTGTTATCGGCGATGTGGATGTAAGTCATATTAGATAGCATAACTGCCAGGCTAGCAATCAAATTCAAGTCGCCTCCCAGCAGGACAGTGACGGCCTTGCCGTCGTCGCACGGCCACTCAAGACTTATGACGCCGTCCATCTCTCCGTCACGTACGGATGACGGACTCGACTGTGTAGATGGGGGTGGTGTCGTGCTCACTGATATATTCCTCCAACTCAGGATATTTTTGTGAAATCATTGACTCCAAAAAATCGTTGACCGCAACGTCCAACTGCCGCGGAGTCAATAGCTCCGGCTCCGTCAGGTCCAGGGTGGTGAACCAAAATCGATCCTGCTCATCGTCATAGTACTCAATATAGATCTGGTACTCGTACGGCACGGAGATCTCCTACTCCGGCAGCTCCGGGATCGACAGAGGGTCCGGGGCCCAATCACCGAACTTGCCCCTATACTGGGCGGCCGCCGCACAAGCCACCTGAGCGATCTGATATATCTGTTTGAGCGCGTCGAGGGGCGCGTCGGGGAAGTCCAAGGTGAGCTGGTTAAGGCTCGGTCGGGCTGACCAGCCAAGACGGATCATCTTGCACGCCCGCGACAGGGCGCCCCGGATCGCCAAGCTGCGGACGGGGGACATAGGTTTTCCCGTCCCAGAGTTCGTTGGGCTGGACTGGGTACGGGCTGTAGGAGAGGAGCCAGCGCGTGACGATTTCGGCATCTTTGGCGTACCTCGCTTGTGGGGCCGTCCACTCCGGAATCGGAACGGCGGCCGGGTCAGTGACGGACTGGAGGTAACGCAAGATCCCAGCTCGCATGTAGAGCAGGTATCCTGCGATCACTCTCCAGTCCTCAGCGGAGTACTCGACTCCGAAAATAGGTAAGAGCATCTACCTGCTCGGCTTGGCCGGAGCAACGGGCCTGAACTTGTACGTGTGGCCGGCCCCACACGGCACTTGCACCAGCTTGACTTTGAGCGGCGGGTCCCAAGCCGGCTCGCTGAGTCTGTGGCGAGCGCTCCGCAAAATAAACAGTAGTGCGGACTGGGCGACGAAGTGGATAGGCAGGTGGCCCGGCCCCAAGAATATCGTGCGGATCGCCTTAATCAATTCACCGGTCTTTTTCGAGGTTAGCACGCACTCATGACAAATATAATCAGAGACCTCAAAACTCGTATTTATCAGAGACGCCCCCGAGACGCACTCCGACTCGGCGATCGCCCAGACGCCCCTGCGGTCATCGCCCGTCTGCATGGGTAGGCTCGACCGATACTCGGGGTCATAGCCGATGGCCTCCTTGGTCCACTTGACCAGCATGCCGTCGATCAGGTCTTGGCCAACGGGCTTGGCGCACGGGACAATAGGATTTTCCATAGCCGGCTCCTAATAAGGGACATTACGAGTATCAAGATCTTCCAAGAGCTGACCGATGGTCGTGTACATCCTCTCCAGCTCCTCGCGCGACAGGCGGTAATATTTACTGAGCTGGTAGGTGCCGTCCGGGCGCTCCTCAATGTACTCCTGGTCCTCGACCGTCCAGTAAGCACGATGCTCACGCTTAGCCAGGTGGACCAGTTCCTTACCTTTTCTCCTCTCGCGTGACGGCTCCAGCTTAATATCCTCGTCCTCGTCAGTGACCCTGTGCCCGCTTTTCACGAGCTGGGTCGCGGTCCCTTCCGTCGCCGGTTCGCAACATGAGCACTTCATTTTTTGCTCCTCCGCATCGCCTGATTATACCTCCGCCTGGCCGCGACGCAATGCCGGCGGATCAACCACTCCTCCGCGTGGTGACGACAGAGCCACCGCTTGCCGCAGGGGGAGGTCGGGAAATGGCCGCAGCGGCGCGGGCCGGCACGACCCTGACAGGGCGGGGTCACGAGTTGACCAGGGATGACCCGATCCGGATTTGCTTTCGCCGGCCCCACCTGCCACCTGACGCCTTGACGTAAATAATCTGGTACTTGCCTGGCGAAGGCAATCGTCCTTGACTACTTCGGCGCGCGAAGGACACGATTCGTGCCTTAGGATACCGGAAAAAAAGCCGAGCGGCCGTCCTAATGTCGTAGCCATTCCGACTGGGAATGTACTGCCGGGCCTGGCGCCGCGAGACGTGTTGATAGATTCGCATTTTACACTCCGTGGTTTGGGTTTGCCGGCCGGGTTGCCACGCCCGACTCAGCTTTCCGACCATCCTACTATATATATCACGCAAATGCAAGCTTGACTTTACGCGGATTTCTGAAATAATTCATAAGCGGTCTGCCACGAGGCCGTCTCTGTGGTTTCTGGGCCGGGACCCGGGCGCTCGTAAATGGACTGTCACGGGGGTTCACGACCGGCGACCGGCCCAGCCTATTATAAGTACAGCTTATACCACCCACAATAAGGACAGTAAGAGTGAACGAATATGAATTAAGGTGGCTGGGCGAAGATGGCCGGCAACAAGCCTGCATTGTAATTGCGACTCCCTGTACAGCCGAGGTGCTCGCCGATTTTTTGAGGGGTGGGGAGCGGCGCGTCTGGCTAACGGAGCTGTCGGTGATCACCGGTCAGAGCGCGTCGTCTGGAAGAAACATAGCACACTGGATGGGCGCCTACCAACTTGAGCGTCAGGAAATATGCGGGTAACATAACCTACCTCAAATGTCTCTATTGTGTGCAGGCCGCCCATCGGCGCCGGCTCTCGGATAAAAGCTATAAAGCATACCTCGCAAGTAGCTTATTAGCGCGCCGAAAAGGAGCCGGCCGCGAGAAAAAAAAGCACACTCCCCATATTTCTACTACCCCTATCCGTTTTTATACAACCGTACACTACGTTACCGTCACCTAGGCGGCATGTCTACCTGTACATTAACACACTTCACTGCAAATCTCGTGCCACTCACACTTCCACCACTCCCCGCGCGCAGCGCCCCCTTCTTC